>Ga0213826_1000143_pt1 | contig 78100 bp, 68 predicted proteins | sample MC6MC0899MG_FD_180668 | JGI IMG/M metagenome (GOLD analysis project Ga0213826, IMG submission 180668) | Enriched soil aggregate microbial communities from Iowa State University, Ames, United States - MC6-MC0899-MG | ecosystem: Environmental > Terrestrial > Soil > Unclassified | place: USA: Iowa... | reverse complement strand
GTACAATTGTAAAATGGTTAGAAAAACAAAATAATATACTGTAAAAGACGCATCCCTGAATAGAAGATGCGTCTTTCATTTGACATTCTTAAAGTGACGAAGATCTTTCCGCGTCATCAATATTTAAATCAGAAATTTTAATTTTAAAGAATCTTGTTTGGAAAACCATATAGATTACTCCGATTACAATCCAAACGATCCCCCCGATGAGGGCATCTGCTTGTAAGTTATACCATAGAATTCCCGTCAAGCCTGCACCAAGGATTGGCATGATGAGGTAAGAGAAGATGTCCTTTGCTGTTTTGTATTTTTTTAAGCGGAAGACAAAATGAGCAATGACGGATAGGTTAACAAATGTAAAAGCAATTAAAGCGCCAAAGTTAATAAAGGAAGATATTAACTCTAGGCTCGGAGCAATGGCAAGCAGCGATACAATTCCAACCAGGATGACATTAAAAACCGGTGTCCGGAATTTTGGGTGGACATAACCGAAGGCCTTTTTTGGCAGGACACCATTTCGGCCCATAACATACAAAAGCCTTGATACACTTGCATGAGAGGCAAGTCCGGAAGCCACGGTTGCTGCAAACGCACCAGAAAGGAATATCAGTTTAAAGAGTGTCCCGCCTACATAAAAGCCAATTTCCGGTAAGGTGTCATCGGTAACCTTAAAGCCTGAAATATCTGGAAATAAGGCTTGAGCGAAATAACTGCAAACAAAAAAGATCGCGCCGCCGATAAAGACCGTTAACATAATCGCTCTCGGCATCGTTTTATGATCAATTGCTTCCTCTGCATACATCGTGACAGCATCAAAGCCAATAAACGAGAAACAAACCACTGTTGCCCCAGTCAAAATGGCGCCGAGGTGGACATTAGAATGGAATATCGGTTCCGTTGTGAAAATTGTTCCTTGTCCCATTCCTTTGGAAAGCTGTACAAAAGCAAGCACAATAAAAGCCGCGATTAAAACAATTTCAAAAATAACAAGCAGGGAGTTTAAACTGGATGTTTTCCCCATACTCCAGGCATTAATCGCCGTGACAGCTGCGACATATGCGACAACCCAAATCCATGCTGGAACATCTGGAAATACAGAGACCATATAAATACGGATGATTAATGCATTTACCATAGGCAGCAAGATATAATCAAGGAGAGCCGCCCAGCCGACGATAAATCCAAGATGCGGGCTCATCGTCTCTCTTGTATACGTATAGGCTGATCCTGCACTAGGAAATACCTGTACCATTTTTCCGTAACTAATCGCTGTAAACAACATGACCACCAATGCGGCAAGATATGCTAGCGGTACGACACCATTTGTTTCTTCAGACACAATCCCAAACGTATCAAACACAATCGTCGGTGTCATATAACCTAAACCAAGCATAACGATTGCCCAAAGTCCAAGTGAACGCTTAAGAGTAGTATTCTCCAATTTAATCAACTCTCCTTTAAGTCACTGTATTCGTTTATCAACTCCTATTGAAAGCACTTACATTTTATTTTGCTCATATAAAATTCTTAATAGTTTTTTATAGTAGTTTCTCCCTTCATATTAATTTGAAATCTAATTATTTAAAATAGTTGCAATTTTCATGCCAATCTCAATTACTGCATCCCCTTACAATTAGCTATGTATTCCTTCCTTTCTTTCATCGAATTTTTAATCTATAAAACATAAATTTTATGTGAATATGCATAAGCTACTCAAATTTGCATAATCCAACTGAAACAAATAGAAAAAAGCAGCGAAATCCCCAGTTTAAGGAATTCACTGCTTTTCTGTTTGAAAATTTATTTTTTTGAAAAGCTATTATAGAGTTTATTTTGCAAAACGATGATTTCCGATTGTAATCGTTACTTCACGTGAAGTAATCCAGTTACTTGTTGATGTTTTTGGATTGTAGAAAAATAAAGAACCATTGCCTTGCCCTTTGAATGCTATCGCTTCATTCACTGCCTGCTTTGAAGCAGCATCGGCAGGTTGATTGATTTGACCATTTTGGACAGGAGTAAATGCATAGTGTCCGTTAGATATTTGATAAATTACTTCCCTAATGGAATTCGGGAAATCAGGACTTGAAACTCTGTTCAGGATTACAGTGGCAACAGCTACCTTCCCAGCATAGGGTTCGCCGACAGCCTCTGCACGAACAAGACGTGCCATTAAATCTTTTTCAGCTTCAGTAATAGTAGAATTAGGGATTACTAGATTTTGACCGACATATAGTGCACTGCTTGCCGCATTGTTTGTTTTCATTAAACTTGTAACTGGTACTCCGAATTTGGTTGCGATTTTCCAATAGGTCTCGCCCGATTGTACTTTATGAGTAGTTGTTGCCGCTTCAGTTGTCCCGTTTAACGTAAACGCTGACATTGATAGAATCATTCCCGTTGCAATCACTAGTTTTTTAAGTTTATTCATTTTGTTACCTCCTATTGTGTGTTCGTTTCTCTATCTCTAAGGCTATCAGTTGTAACATTCTTATTCATCGTCCAATAATTGGTAATGCAAATTCAACTAAATGCAGACCCGCCATACTTGCTTTTCTCTACTAATTGGAATAATCAACCAATCTAGCTTTTTTTCCTAATAATTCCTTGCATGGATAGTTAAGACTGGATTATTACATGGTGTTGCATGGCTGTAACATAAGGAAAACCGCTTCTTCCACAGAATCTTCACCAAATTGACAACAAATTTCTTAAATTGATACAGGATTCCTTGAAGAACTTTGGTAATAATATAATGGAAGGTAATTTTGAAGGAGGTTTTTAGAGTGGAAAATCAATTAGTCAGTGTATTGAACAAGCAAATTGCCAATTGGTCTGTCTTGTATATGAAGTTACATAACTACCATTGGTATGTGAAAGGCGGGCAATTTTTCACCCTGCATACTAAGTTTGAAGAATTTTATAATGAAGCAGGACTTCATGTCGATGAGTTAGCAGAACGATTGCTGGCAATCGGTGGAAATCCTGTCGCTACCATGAAGGAATGCCTTGAAATTTCATCCATTCAAGAAGCAGAAGGTAATGAATCTGCTGATGAAATGGTACAATCTGTCATTAATGACTTCTCAATCATTATAGGTGAATTAAAAGAAGGCATGAGTTTGGCCGGAGAACTAAATGATGAAACAACTGGAGATATGCTCCTTGCAATTCATTCAGGATTAGAAAAACACGTATGGATGCTAACTGCATTTTTAGGTAAAACACTATAAGCATCAGCTCAAAGCTTCGTCCGCAGTATAGTTAACAAAATGAAAGGACATCTCCACAATGATATGGAGATGTCCTTGATAAATAATATATTTCAAGTTCTTTATAAATCTTTTGTTTACTATGCTGTTACTAAGTTTTCTTTGTCTTCTACTGCTTTTTTGGTATTCAAAACGACACGTGTACCTGTTTTCCCTGCAAGAGCATCCTGAAGTTTATCAATCGATGTGATTATTACATTCTTTCCGCCCTTTTGAAGGAATAAAATAGCGGCCTCAATTTTCGGACCCATGCTTCCTTTTGGAAAATGCCCCTCTTCCATGTAACGAAGTGCATCTTCGACTGTCATCTCAAGAAGATTTTGTTGCTTTGGTGTTCCAAAATGAATAGCAACCTGTTCAACACCTGTTAAGATGAATAAATAATCTGCATTAATTTCAGCAGCCAATAAGGCACTGGCAAAATCTTTATCAATAACCGCTTCAACACCCTTAAGCAGACCGTTATTTTCTACAACTGGGATTCCGCCTCCTCCAGCCGTAATAACAGTGATGTCCTTCTCTAGTAATGCTTCAATCGCATCTTTCTCAACAATAGAAATTGGCTTTGGTGAAGCTACTACCCGTCTGTAACCTCTTCCACTATCTTCGATGAAAGTAAGATTTTCCTCTCTAACAATTTCCTCCATTTCCTCTTTTGAATAAAATGGTCCAATTGGTTTAGTAGGGGTTTGAAAAGCAGGATCATCTTTAGAAACAACTGCTTGTGTAACAATACTAGCAACCTGCCTGCTGATATTACGTTCAACCATTTTATTTCTGAAGGCTTGCTGGATTAAGTAACCTAAGTTTCCTTGTGTTTCCGCATCACAAACATCTAATGGATAGGATGGAACCACTGATTCAGCCATTTGGGATTTGATCAAAGTATTACCAACTTGCGGACCATTGCCGTGCGTGATCACAACGGTATTTCCTTGTTCAATTAAGCCAAGTACCGGTTCACAGCTTTCATTAATGTTTTTTTGTTGTTCTTCAATCGTTCCCTTTTGTCCTTCTTTGATAATTGCATTGCCGCCAATGGCAAGAACAATTTTACTCATGCTAACATCTCCAATGTTGTAGTTTAATTATTGTTTGTTTGTTTTTTAAAGGTCAGCATCCCAATAAGAATGCCAAATATTGTATCTAATCCCGAACTATGCCCGACCCCAAGCAAGTTCTTGAATGTATGTTGAAAGTTTGCAGTATCACCGTTTGCAAGAAGATTTACCAACTCGGTAACGCTTGAGCTGAATTCATGTCTTGCAGCATACCGCAAATACTCCCTGCTCACATCTGTAGTGATAGGTTCACTCTCTATAAGCATAGAGAGCTGTTTATAAAATTGAGTTGAAATAAAATGGGAAATAGCATCAAAGGCTAATAATCCGACAATAAGGTCATCACCTGATGGTGTTAGCCCTTTTCCCCTGCCAAGAAAGTACCTGAAGGTTTTGTCAATTAAATATTCGTCATTCGACATCGCCGCTTCAATCAACATCATCAAATATGGCTCAATTCCCAGCCAATTTTTTTCGCCGGTATCTTTCAATTTATTTAAAAATAATTGAATATTCACATCCAATCCAGTTAGCGCATCAAGGGTGGTTAGCTGTGAACAAAGCCTTTCAAAACCAGATTCAAATACCAGATTGTTTTTTAGTGAGGATAATTCATTTTTATAACTATGACCTTTTTCAATGCGGATGGAAATGGCGGGAAACTCCAGAGAATTTGTGATTTCATTCCAAAATACTGTTTCCCCATTTCTTACGTGAGAAATACTCTTAAAAATGTCTTCTTCTTGAAGGTGAATCCCAAATGGAAGCAGCCCGTTTTTTTTATTTCCAATAAAAACTAGTGAGTCATCCATTTTTATATTAAAACCATTTGTAAAAATACTATGAACATGGCCTTGGTCTTTTTTACGAAGAAGGAGAGGAACTAGATAACTATATTCCTCTCCAAAAAGAGTACATTCTTTCATTTATTCTGCAGCTTCAATTAGTCCGAGTTTAACTGCATAAGCATCAATAGCTTTTTCGAAGCAGGCTAATGGTGCTCGAACAGTACCTGCACCGATTTGGCCGACTCCCGCTTCCTTATGGGCAATTCCAGTGTTAATAACCGGTTCGATACCAGTTTCAACAACCTTTCTTGCATCAATACCGAGGCATGAACCTTGGAAGTCCCAAGTTGGGATAGAGTAATTAGGGTTTTGGTCAATACAAATTTCCATCATTTCATTGCTTGTATTAAGTGCATCATCAAAGCCACCAGCACCTACGAAACGTGTAACCCCAGGTGCAGCTATCATCGCCATTGCACCCACACCAATTGTTTCAGTAATCGCACTGTCACCCATGTCACGGCAGGCCATTTCTTGGGAGTATCCAGTAAAGAACAAGCCTTGTGGTGTATTAACTGGAGCCGTAAACCATTGATCACCCATACCAGCAATACGGATACCGAATTCGTAACCGTTACGGCACATTGCCGTTACAACTGTACCATGCTGAATTTGTCTTGCTGTATCCATGATGGCTTTACTTGTTGCCATGGCAATATTTAAGAAGAACTGGTCTGTATCTGCCAAGAATTGAATAACCTCTAGTTTTTCCTTTTCAGACACATCCGTTTGTAAAATATATGGTGCAATGTCTTTTAAGAAAATAAGGGAACTTGCAATGTTACGTTGGTGGAACTCGTCTCCCATAGTAATTGCTTTTGCAATCATTACATTGATATTTAGACCGTCACCTTTTACTTTTAGTGCTTTAGAAAGAACAGGCCCAAGTACATCTCTCATCCATGCAAGACGGTTTGTAACTTCTTCAGAGTACGCACCGAAACGGAGAACTTTACCAATCCCTTCGTTCATTGTGCAATAAGCGTGATTTCCGCCGTCACGGTTTTCCACAACAAGAACTGGCATACTTCCAGAAGTGATTCCGCCCATTGGACCAACCGCATTGACATGGTGACATGGAATGAATTCTACTTCTCCGTTTTCAAGCATTTTAAATGCATCATCAGCATTAGAAGCCCATCCTTCGAATAGTGCAGCTCCAACACATGAGCCTTGCATTGGACTAGGCATGTTTTCCCATTTAGTTGGAGGTCCAGCATGTAGTAATACTTTCCCGTTTAATTCTTTAATTACTGATTTAGCTGGAACAACATCTAATAAAAATGGTGCGCCTGCTACAATTTTATCGATAACCGCGCGGTTTGCTTCATCAATTGTTTTAAATTGTCCGTACATAAAATACTTCCTCCCTATTTCAATGTTAGTGTTTACTTCTCTGAATCTGTGCGAAAGTCAAATTATCGAAGTACACTTAAGACTTTGCGCATTCTTTCATTACCTCCAGCTACTGGACGCCAGTCAAATTGAACAACTCTGCCGCCGTTTTCTGTAATAGATGAAGTGAATTTCTTTAAACCAACATTAATAACGCTTGGTTTTTCAGTTAATAAGTTCTCAATAGCGGAAGAAACGGTAAATTCTGCGTTTTCTGCTACTTCTTTAGCAGATACCACTTCTTTATCCAATTCTTCAATTTGAATATCAAGCATAGCTAGAGCTGTGCGAATTGCTTGGTTATTGCTATCTCTTAAGATTACGCCAGCATTTTCAAGTTTAGATTTTTGCTCCCCGATATTTTGAGGATCTTGATCTGTTCCGCAAACAGTTGCAACAAAGTAAATGTTTTTGCCGTTTTCTTTTGCAGCACTTTGAATCTTTTGGATACCAGGAATTAACGCATCTGCCATATCTTCATGAGAACCGTAACCAAGAACAACATCGAAAAGAATAATCGCTGTAGACTCATCCTCTGCTGCCTTTTGGAAGAATTGAATTCTTGTATCTGGGTCAATCATTGGATGTGGCTTACCTTGGGTATAAATATCGTCACCTAAGTCCGCTACTTCAAAACCGTTTGCTTTTAACAAATAACCATTCTCGTGATGTTCACTTTTTCCAAGCCCAAGACCTCTACTAATGAGAGTAGCTGCTTCGTATCCAAGCGTACCACCGGAATAAAGTCCCTTAATTGTTTTTTGTTCTGGTTTTAAGTTTACTGCAGGTACTTCACCAATGATTTTGTTATAATTTGCTTTTACAGAATTTCCTTTTGATAGATCAACAGCAATTGCTGCAGTTTCTTCAAGTGTGTTTGCATAATAAATATTTCCTTCATGATTATGCGGCTCTTCACCAAGGAAAATAGCAACAACTGGTTTTGATAAGCTTTGAAGTAATTGAACAACTTGATCACGTACTTCTTTTGCAGGCGGCTTTGAAATGATTCCGATAACTTCTGTTTGATTGTGTCTAGCTAGTCCTTTAATCGCATCCATCATTGTGATTGCACCGATTTTATCAGAAAGGTCACGTCCGCCCGTTCCGATAGCGTGAGTTACACCGCCACCAAGACGATCGATTTGAACAGTTACTTCTTGAATACCTGTTCCTGAAGCACCGACAAGTCCAATATTTCCTTGATTCACTACGTTTGCGAATGCAAGAGGAATGCCAGCTAGAATTTCTGTTCCACAGTCAGGCCCCATCACAAGAAGACCTTTTTCGTGAGCCTTTTCTTTTAGACGGCGCTCATCTTCAATGGTCACGTTGTCACTAAAAATAAGAACATGCAAATCGTTATCAAGTGCTTTTTCTGCTTCTTCCGCTGCGTATTGTCCTGGAGTTGAAATAATTGCCATGTTTGCACCTGGTAATGCTTTAAGCGCCTTATCCCATGTACGTACTGATTCAAATTCTTGCTTACTATTGCTGATAGACTGATTCTTTAAATAATTATCAACCTCATCAAGAATTTCCTGAATGATATCTTCTGAATCAGTATCAACTACAATACACATATCATTAGCAGCAGCTTTTTCAAGCTCTTCAGTATGGAGGCCAGCAGTTTTGAAGATATCTTTATTGGCTGGAGTTCCCATCATGATTTGTACCTTGTTTATTCCGTCCATTGTGGAGATTTTATTAGTGAGAAGCATCAGGTTAATTGAATCCTGGTAGGAATTCTCTTTGATAATGGTAAAAAGCATTAGTTAATGCACCTCTTTTATTATTTTTCCGCTTTCTGTAAGAAGCGTTTAATGAATTTTTGCGAATTTTCTTTTTTTACAAACTTAAAAGAGCGACTATCATTGTAAGCCGCCCTTTTAAAAGACATTATTTACGATTATTTTGCAAAAGGGCTTTTATTATCATAAGCGTTGTTGTGAACAACATCAGATGTTAAATATTGATAGATATGATCAACAATTTCAATGCCATCCCGTTCATACGCTCTTTCTCTTTCGGCACTTCTTTGCCCCGGATAAGAAACCTGTTTATAGCCAGGGGCAGGCTTAATGTTATTTAAATCTTGCATTGTTTGTGCTATTGATTCTTTAAATGTTCCCAGTCCTGTGAAAAACTCCGGGTTAATAACAATATGAAGCTGGCCAAGGTTCCGATGCTCTGTCAGGTCATGGTACATCGAAGAAACCTTATTTCCAAATGGAAGTCCTAATAGGATTCCCGAAAGGACGTCAACCATCATCATGAGGCCATAACCTTTTGGTCCAGCGATTGGCAATAACGCATTTACTTTAAAGGGATCTGTTGTCTGTTCTCCGTTACTATCAACAGCCCAAGTATCTGGAATCGGTTCATTCTTCGATCTGGCGTGAAGGATTTTCCCCCATGCCTGAACCGTTGTCGCCATATCAAAGGTAATATGCTCTCCGTCCTTTCCAGGAGCGGCAAAAGCAATTGGATTTGTTCCGTAGTAAGGTTCAGCACCACCAAATGGAACGACCATTGGATCAGATTGGCAAACTGAGATTCCAATTAAATCCTCATTTACTGCTTGTTGTACAAAATAAGAGAGCGCACCGCTATGGCCAATTCTTCTGACACCCACTACGGCGATTCCATTTTCCTTGGCCATTTTTATCGCTTCGTCCATTGCAAGTTTCGCAGCTACATGGCCTGCACCATTATCTCCGTCAAAAACCGCTGAGCATGGACCGGTTTTTTCAAAAGTAAATTTCGGATTATTATTAATTCCGCCCTTAGCGATTCTTTCTGCATAATATTCAACCCGCATTGCGCCATGGGAATGCACGCCTCTGGCATCGGCGTGCACAAGCACATCTGCGACACCTTCGGCATGATCCACTGTTAAGCCTGCTCTATGAAGCTTGGAGACTATTAAATCCTTTAATTTCTCTTTAGTTACCCTCATCCCGCGCACCTCTTTGTTATAGTAGGTTTTAACACTGTTAATAAAACGTACATGTAACTATTTAGCAAATGGGTTTTTATGATCATATTGATTGTTATGGATTGTATCAGAGATTAGATAATCATAAATCTCATCTACGATTTCAATCCCTTTTTCCTTGTATTCCGCTATAACTATATCGTTGTTTTCCCCCGGGAACAGAACCTTTGAAAAGCCTGGCGCCGGTTTAATCGCATTTAAGTCTTGCGTCGAAGTCGAAATGTCTTGCTTAAATTGCGTTAAACCTGTAAAGAATGCAGGGTTAATGACAATGTGAAGCTGTCCTAAATGGCGATATTCTGATAGGTTTTCATACATGGATGAGACCTTGTTCCCAAAAGGGAGTCCGAGAAGAATTCCAGATAAGACATCCACCATCATTGCTAAGCCGTAGCCCTTAGGACCTGCTATTGGTAATAGCGCGTTTACATCAAAGGGATTTGTCGTCGGTTCTCCATTTTTATCCACTGCCCATGTATCTGGAATGGACTCGTTTTTCGATCTAGCATGAAGGATTTTCCCCCATGCCTGGACGGTTGTAGCCATATCCAATGACAGCATTTTTTCATCAGTACTAGGTGCAGCAAAGGCAATAGGATTTGTACCATAATACGGTTCTGCCCCGCCAAATGGGACCACCATCGGATCAGACTGGCACACCGAAAATCCAATGACATGTTCTTTTGCCGCTTGGTTTGTAAAATAGGAAATTGCTCCGCTGTGGGAGATATCTCTGACACCTACGATTGCAACCCCATTTTCTTTTGCCATCTTTATTGCTTCATCCATGGCCATTTTTGCGGCAGCATGTCCATTCCCGCCATCGCCGTGAAAAATTGCTGTGCAGGGACCAGTTTTTTCAAGCTTAAAGTCAGGATTGGTATTAATCCCACCTTTTGCGATTCTTTCTGCGTAATACTCCACACGCATCGCTCCGTGGGAATGAATCCCTCTTTCGTCCGCAAATACAAGGACATCTGCTGCGATTTCAGCATGGTCCTCTTTAAGTCCTGCTCTGTGTAGTTTATTTTTTATAAGACTTTTCAACTGTTCTTTTGTAATTCTCAACTAAGACACCTTCTTTTTTGTTAAACCATATGAAGTATTATAATGATGCATCCCGATTGCAATCCTTAGAGTACACATATGCTAATGGTTCTCTGCCCACTGCGTAGGCTGCCTGATGAACATATGGTCCCATAAAGATGTAATCACCTTTTTTAACTGGGATCCATTCATTATCAAGATTGTACATGCCTTCACCAGACAGTAAATACGCTCCATGCTCTTGAACGTGAGTTTCAATGAACGGATGGCATGCTGCTGGATCAAACGATAAAATATGGAAGTTCATATCAAAATCGATATCAGTAGGTAAAAGATCTTTTATATGAACATTGGTCATGTCGTCATAATCTCTGAATTCAATTTGGTTGGCATGTCCAGAAATAACCCAAGGCTTACGTCCTTCAAGCGGTTTGTATTTTTGCTTATAAAGGAAAAGCCTTGAATCACCAGCTTCTAGGTTTTCCAAATACATTTTTACTCCCGGCGGGCAATATAAGTAGCCGCTGCCTTCAAGAACATATTCTTCTTCACCTGCAGTTGCTTTCACTTTTCCTTCAATCACATAGACAAATGATTCTACATCTTCTTGACCGCAGAAGCCTTCACTATTCTTTCCGCCTTCGTGCATGGTTACAATGTAATCAACAAAGCTTGCACCAAGTTTCGGTGTAGCTAAAATAGACATAGAACAATTATCAAAACCTGGTACAACATTATTCACCAAACCTTCTGGAGCGATTAAAGCATACTTACCGTGTTTAATAATTGATCTGCTTGAAAGTAAATCTTTTGGATAACCCATAATTAAAATCTCCTCTGCAATATATTTTTTTATTTATAACCTAATTCATAAAGGGCACCAATTAGTCCCTTAACACCCTCTGCTAAATCTCCAGGTTCCGTATATTCAGCCGGGTTATGGCTGATTCCTTTTAGACTAGGTACAAATAGCATAGCTGTTGGTACAAATGGAGCGAAAATCTGAGAATCATGCCCTGCACCACTGTGCATTAATTTATAATTCAAGCCGTTTTCTTTACATTGTTTCTCAATTAGTTCCACAACTGTTGCATCCATTGGAACAGGATCAGCATCCATCCACATGTCAATTGTAGTTTCTACTCTATGTTCCTTTGAAACTTCATTAATTCTTGAAGTAAGTTGTTCAGTAAAAGAAATAATTGCCTCTTTGTCTGTGTGCCGGACATCAATTGTAAAAATCGCTTTCCCTGGAACAACATTAACGATGTTTGGCTGCGCTTCAATTTTTCCAACGGTTGCAACAAGAGGATCTCCCTCTTCTCTAGCCATCGTGATAATATCAAATACCATTTGGCTGGCTGCATAGACGGCATCTTTTCTATATCCCATTGGCGTAGTACCGGCATGATTAGCTTCACCTATTACTTCAACTGTAAATCGTCTCTGACCAACAATACTGTGAACAACACCTACTGATTTTTTTTCTGTCTCTAGAACACTGCCTTGTTCAATATGCACTTCTACAAAAGCTTTTAAATCCTTGCGTAGTTCTTTAAATTCATCTCTGAAAGAAAACCCTGATTCCTCCATCGCTTTAACAAAGGGGATTCCTTCAAAATCAGTAATATTTTCTACATCTTCACGTTTAGCTAATCCGACAATATTCTTTGACCCCCAGAAAGTAAACGGAAAACGACTTCCTTCCTCTTCTGCCATTGATACTACTTCAATATTTCGAAGCGGCTGTCCGTATTTTTCCTTTAAATGTTTTAGTGCCAAAATCCCAGCGACTATTCCATATGGACCATCATAGATTCCGCCATTTTTTACCGAATCAACATGGGAACCAGTTAGAACTGTTTCAGTTGTATTTTTTCCTTTTAATGTACCAAATAAGTTTCCAATTTCATCAAATCGGGCTTCAAAACCTTCGCTCTCCATCCACGCTTTTAATGCATGCTGTGCCTGAACCCATTCTTTGGAGTATAGCAAACGGGTTACTCCACCTGCTGGATCCTCGCCAAACTGGCTTAACCACTCTAACTTTTCGATTGTTTCTTTTGCCAACACGTCTTGGTCAAACATGGATTCTTTAATAACCTCTGTCATTTTTACATTTCCCCTCTTGATTGTTCATATCCATGGGCAGGTGCTTTCTTTAAGTTTGCTAAGAACATAACACCAGTTCCGATTAAAATAATGATAATCGCAATGTAAAATCCTAAAATTTTGCTCCCAGTCACATCCGAAATCAACCCAGTTACAAAAGGTGCAACAACAGAAGATATCATCCCAAAGAAATTAAAGAAACCTAACGTTGTACTATATCCTTTTTTCGGAGCAATTTCCGTAACATATGAAATAAGAATTGGATCGACCGCTAGCTTGCCAAAAAATCCATACATAATTAAGAAGAGCAGCAACAAGCTATTATTTTGAATAGCAACTGTTAGGAATAAGGTTACAGCAGCGATTATTTCTAAAATGAGTACGATTGTAATTTTTTTACTTTTTAATTTATCTGTCATTTTACTAAACAACAAGGCACCAGGAACACCAGCAAACGCGACTAATGAGGCAGCAAATCCGATGGCAGCCCCTTTGAAACCTCGCTCCAACTGGAGATAACTAGGTAACCAAGTAACAATCATGTAATATCCATAGCAGGTGGCAAAATATATAACATATGCCCCGAGCATTCTTACGTCACCGAATAGTGTTTTAACTGATGCCTTATCTTCAGATGATTTTTCTTCTTTGACATCAATACTTTGCTTAGGTCTTTCTTTAATCACTTTTGCAAAGGCAATGACCATAATGAAAACCAAACCTGAAGTTACAAATAAAAGCGGACGCCAGTTAAAACCAAGTCCTTTTACTAAATAGGAAGATCCAATAAAACCAATCCCCATGCCCAGTGCAGAACCACTATTAATAATAGCCGTTGAAAAGCCGCGCTTTTCATTTGGAATGGCCAATGATGAAGTCGAGTAGGCCGGGCCATAGTATGTACCTTGCCCTAACCCAGCAAATGCACTTCCAACTAATAGTATTAATAACGACGGAGCAAATCCAACTGTTACTGCCCCGATTGCAAATAGAATAAATCCAGGAATTAAAACAACTTTCCTCCCGAATTTATCTGCTAAGAATCCAGACGGTATCTGCATCGATGTATAGCAGAAGAAAAACACACTCGAAATTAGACCTAGGCTAGCGTCAGAAGTTATCCCTAGCTGTCCTTTTATATCAGGCAAAATAGGGTTAAGCACAGTCCGATAAGTCCAAATAACTGTCCAACCAAAAAAGAACAAAATAACAATTTTCTTCCAATACTCCATCCCATTTTGTTTTTGTTCTTTTTTCACTTGCCCTTGTAAATGTTCTTCCATATACTTCAAATCCTTTCCTAACAAATAACTTTATTGATTCATATGGAACTTGAGATTAAAGTCATTATTAAGCAAGTGAGTTCAAAAGCTTCTTAAGCACTTAGAAAGAACTCAGTGGGTTGCAAAATAATTAACTATCATCGAACCTTATTTTAAGCGTTTTCCTAGTGGTAGTCTTTATGATAATTTACTAATGTTTATTTATTCTTTTATCCGAATAGGATAATATGTTGGGTCATTAGTTTTAAAGGTGCATATTTTTTGCTTTTAGTAAATTGGATATTTTACCGGCACTTCCAGAGAAATGAAAGACAGGTAAAAGATAACTCTCCCATTAAGAAACTAAACGCTAAAAAGCTGATCAGATTTCAGGCTGATCAGCTTTAAATATTTTAATTTACTTGAGTAACACTAAATCCATCGGCATAGGACCGTCTGCGAAAATCAAAATTTAATTTTTATTCGTTTTTGTCTTAAATAGTTTTTTCGCGATTAAGAAGAGCAACAATTTTTAATCCAACTTGAACAGATAACATCTCTTCGGGATCGTCAAAATTCATTCCGGTAATTTCTTTTATTCTATCTAAGCGATAAACTGCTGTTTTATGGTGAATAAACAAAACTTGTGATGTCTTTGTTGCATTTTGATTACATTCTATAAAGGTCTTTAAGGTGATTAATAAATCCTTCTTATTTGCATGTTGATAATCAAGTAGCTTCTTTAATGAGAGTGGGATAAAGCCACTTAATGATGAAACATCTTTAAAATTACATAGGAGCCTAAACATTCCTAACTCTGAAAAAGCTGTGATTGCTTCTTTTCCATTAATCATTTCTCCAAGCTCCAAGGCATCTTGAGCTTCATTAAAGCTTTTCGGAATTTCAATAATATTATTAGAAAGGCTGCCTATTCCAACTTGAATTTCTAGGTTCTTTATTTGACTTTTTATCGATTCTTGAATTTTCCTTACCGTTTCTTTAATAGAATCCATCCAACTATTATCTAGGATATTTCTTTCAACGATTTTCCAAAGAACAATTACTAAGTTGCTTTTACTCCTGATAATTCCATTAGGCAAGTAATGGTGGATAGCTTCATAAACCAATTCATGATCCTGAACAGACAGGTCACGTTTACTTTTCTTCTTATTAGTCGTAAATGCTTCGCTATCATTGTTAATTTTGAATAAAACCGCTGCAAAGGACCCATTTAAGTCCCAACCAATTAAATTTGCTTTTTGAAAAACCAAATTCATCTGGGGGATTTTTCCTCCAATCAGTTCATCAATTAAATCATTTTTAAATTTTTTATCCACTTCAGCTACAGCAAATTGTTTTACCAACTCTAGAGAAAGTGAGGTTGCGCAATTTTCTACTGCAATAAAATCAAGCTCTTCTAACCGCTTATTAAATTCGCTAATTAACAAATACGTTTTTATATGGTTTATTGTTTCAATTGGAACAACAATTTGGTAACCCTTTTGACCATTAAGTGTCGGATATTTAACAACTTGGCAATAATGTGGAAATTTTATTTCATCAATTTGATTAAAATATGGGATTTTTTCAATAATTTCAAATTCTGCAAGAGAAGGAACTGTAGCCTCAATACAATGGAAATTTCGGTCAAATAGAGCAACAGGATTTCCAATTAACAACTCTAAAGTCTTAATTATCTTCTCGGGCCCTTCATCCGCTAGTGACAGGGCTGTAAATCGGTCGTGGATTTCTTTGTAATACTGGAGTTTTTTCACTTGATTATTAAACACTTCTCCCATTACGGGATACATCACATCAATATAAGGAATATCTTTCGGTATCTGAATAATGGTCACCCCAAATTGATCCCCTGCACTTACAATTGACTTAGGAATTTCTGTAACAAACCGTTGAATTTTAATTACTAGGGCACTTACCCCTTTCTCTGCTAACCGGGCAATAAACTTCCTTTGTTCCTCTTCGGAAAAATTAAGAATTGGAAATAGACTAGTTAAGAGTAACTCTCCCCCTTTTAGCCAGTCCGTAATATCTGGGGCTTCCATAATCGTCGCCCCTCTTATCTCTCTATTTAAGTAGCTTTTTCCACTTAGGACTACTGCATCTTTCATAGACGGAATATTTAGCAAATCGTTTATTCTAAATTCCATAATTTTCAATTTCCCTTCTTACAACAAATAACTTAGCCTAAAAGATCGGATCATGTCTATAATAAGCTTTATTGTACTATAAAAACAAAACCAGTTTATAATTGAAAAAAGGGCAGTTGTCTTTTTTATATTGTCAGAATCTGTCGGAAACTGTACAATTTTAACTAACATCTATCCTATTAAAAGGATTAACGGAGGAATATATATGAAAAAAATCGCGTTCCTTATCCTCACAGTACTTATCCTTTCGGCATGTACTCCAAAAGCCTATACCGAAAGTTTCGATGCTGGGAAAGCTGCACTGCAAAAAGGGGACTTTGAACAAGCCATCAATAAATTCGAAAATGCTTTAGAAGAGAAAGAAACGGATGAAGCAAAAAATTATCTTCATTTTGCTCAAACATTACAAGAAAGCCGTACGCTTTTCCACAGCGGGGACTTTGATGCAGCCATCAATTCGATAAAGAAGCTATTAAAAGAGAAGGCTTCAGAAAAATTAGCTGGGAAAGTCACGAAACAAGCTAATGCACTTTTAAAAGAAATTCAACAGGCAAAAACGGTTTCGGTAACAATGAAGGAAAAAATGATCAAAGGAAAAACACTTTTAGAGGATAATCAGTTTGATCAAGCAGCTGCAGTTTTTAAAGAAGTAGCTGAAACAACTAATTTACCAGACGTTGCTGAAATTGAAACGATGGCAAAAGATGCTGCTGCGCTGCTTGCCGAAACTTCGAAAAAGAAGAATTCCGCAGAGCAAGAAAAACATCAGCAAGAAGAAACAGCTAATAAGAATGAAGAGGAAAAGCAGAAACAAGAAGAAGCAACTAAGACTCTCACACAGGAACAAGCGGTGGATTTAGTAAAGAAACATCTTAACATTACATCAGAACAAAATGTAAAAGTAGTATATGACCATGATGCTGATAATGGAGACTACGTAATCCATGTCTATGAATTTGTGGTTGATAATCCAAGTACTGGCGAAGGTCATACTGCGACCTGGGGCTGGTATGGTGTAAACAAACAAACGAAAGCTGTTTATGATACGATGCAATAATATTCAAGGCTGAACAAATGCATTTTGATTTTTAGTGATGAACTAAATATAAAATGAGAAAATGATGTGTGGTCACTTCACACATCATTTTCTCATTTTATTAGATTTTTTTACCCCTATGTATATAATACATATCTAACAACTGCGCAGCATATAGCCTAGACCAGGATACGTAACGATATATTCCTCTTTAGCTCGTGACAACTCCTTTATCTTTCGGCGAATTCTGGCAATACCGACCCGTAAATATTCAACATCATCCTGATACTGAGGTCCCCATACTTCCGACAGTAATGTTTTATGTGGAACAATTTTATCCAAATTAAGTGCTAATATTTCCATGACTGAATATTCAGTTGGAGTAAGCTTTATCTCCCCGCCATGAATCCAGCAGCGTTTACTGCCAAGATCAATTGAAAACTCTCCCGTATGAATAACAGGACTATTCGCTAAATGTGTATCAACTAAATTAGCTTGACTCCTCCTTAACACGGCATTTACTCGGGCAAACAGCTCATCCAACGAAAAAGGCTTCGTTAGATAATCATCTGCCCCGACATTTAGCCCCTGAACTTTATCCTTTGGATTGCTTCTCGCGGTAAGCATAATGACTGGGACATTAGAAAACTTCCGGAGTTTCTCTAAGACTTGAAACCCGTCCTGTCCTGGCATCATAATATCAAGCAAAATTAAGTCTGGTGAAATCAGGTCGAATTTATCAAATAATTCTTCTCCCGATCCGACTGTTGTCACCTCATAACCAATCGATTTTAAGTTTGCCGAAACAAATCGTAAAATTTTTGGTTCATCGTCAACAACACTAATCCTTTGCTTTTTCATATTACTCCCTTCCCTTCTTTATAGGAAAATAGAGGGTGAAAATGCTTCCTTTTCCCGGTTCACTCACCACTTCTATTTTCCCTTCATGCGCCTCCATAATCCCAATACATATCGACAGTCCCAATCCAGTGCCGCCTCTTCTTCTTGTTGCTGTTGCATCAACCTGGTAAAAGCGATTAAATATTTTGATAATATGATCTTTAGAAATACCAATGCCGTTATCAGAAACAGAAATCGTTATAAACTCTTGTTTCATATTTAAGGTAATATCTATTTCTTTGATTTCTGCATCATTGTAGCGCAGAGCATTTGTAAATAAATTGACTAAAACCTGTTGGACTCGCATTTTATCGGCATAAAAAGTAAAGTCCTTCCTCAGATAACTATGATAGCGAAAAACAGCCGCATCTCGAAGGGCTAATGGAATTTGTTCCATTGATTTTTCAATAACGTGGTCAGCAGAAATCATATCCCGCTCAACATACATCGACCCCGATTCAATTTTCGAAATATCCATCCAATCATTGACTAAATGCTGAATTCTTTCAATATCTTCATGAACCCCTTCTAATAGCTCCTGCTGAAATTCAGGTTCCCACTCTACCTCAGGACGCAGCAATGTTTCAACGCTGCCCTTAATATTAGTAATCGGTGTTTTAAACTCATGTGAAGTGAGAGAAATCAAATTATTCTTTAAAGTATCAATCTCCTCTTCCTTCGTAATATCACGAAGCATTAAGCCTTCCCCGATGATGTCATCATCGAGCATAACGGTAAATTTATGGAGGATATAGTATTTGGGTTTCTTGGACTTTTGCTTATATTCTAATTTCAAATCACCCTTTTCATCTGAAAAGAAAGCTGAGAGCTCATCTTTATCGACATCAAATAACTTCATAAATCGCTTGAACACATCATCCAGGTTATATAACTCAAAGTCTTTAAGTTCCTGTTCAGAAGTTTCCGGCATGCCAGGTAATCCTTCCCCGCCCGAAACAACATTGAGAAAAAATTCATTCACATATTCAACCTCTTTTTGGTTGTTTACGAGCATTAGGCCTTCTGACATACTTTCTAAAACGGCCTCAAGGACGGCATGCTTATTTCGAATCTGTTCAAATAAAAACTTATTTTGCAGCATGACGGCTAAGGAACCGGCAAAAGTATTTAGGAACTCTTGATCACTCGCCGTAATGGATTGTTCGCCACTGAGATCAACAATTAAAAACCCTTTATGATTTTTTTCAATTTGAATCGGCTCAATATGCTGTTGAACGCCCACCATATGCTTATTAAGATAGTGCAATAAATTTTGTTTTGTATAAATCATTTCGTTTGTAACAGCCAGGTCTTGGAAAAAGACATGGATTGAATAGTCAACAAACGGTTTTATTTTCCTTAAGCAATGCTGAATAAAATGAGCTAAATCCTTATCAGAAGAAACCGAAGTAATTAATTTATTGACTGCCTTAAGCTCTAAATTTTTATTTTCCAAAACAGCAGTTCTTTCCTGAACTCTGCCTTCAAGTTCCATATTTAGTTCGATTAAACCCTTTCGATTTTTCTCCACTTCATCAATCATCCGATTAAAGTGAAAGTATAATTCCTCCAATTCCTGTGGCCCTTGTTTCTTCTTCGTAATCGTCTGCTTTTCTTTAAAATCTTTCGTATAATCCTTGATATAATTTAACAGTTGGAGAATGGTTTTTTCCAATCGGTTCGTCAAGAATAGACTGACAATGACCATTAAAACCGCAGTCAGCAGTAAAAATACAGCAATTAGAATAATGGCATTTTTGTACGTATTTGTAATGGCAGCCGCCGGCTTACTTACCCAGACTGTCCAGTCGAGAGGACTTACTTTTTCGAAAGTGATATATACATCCTTTTGGGGAGCTTTTAATTTAAAAAAGCTGCTGCCTTCCCCAGTATGCTGTTTTTCTATATACTTAACCATTTCTGATTTAGCAAGGTTAACCAGTTCTCTTCTTGTGTCAACATAAGGACTAACAACTACATTTTTTTCCTGATCAATTACAACTGCATAGCCTTCATCACCAAAGTTGCGGTTTTTGAGATGCTCGCCTAGGGCATTCAAATCTAGAGCTCCCAACACATAGCCTATCATTTCTCCATCATCATTTAGGATGGGAGAAACAATCGCAACCAATAACGTATCAGTACCTCCCCTGCCGTGAAATACTGGCGAAATAACAGTCGTTCTTGTTTTCACTAATTCTTTATAATAAGAGCGATCACTAAAATTTAGATTTCTTCTCCGTTCTCCATCTGTATACACCTCCGGGTAGAAAACAAGCGATTGCCCTTTAAGATTCCCTACGTACATATTGACGAAGCCGGGAAAATTCATTCTAATATCCTTTAGCTGCTTTTGAATGCCTGCAAGATCTCCCTTTTCAAACGGCTCCTTTACATTGAGCGCTTCTATTTGAATCGTCTTTTTATGCTCTAGAACATAGTTACCAATATAATCCGACAGATATTTCGTCGTCTGTGCCTGGCTTTTTTGATTTTCTTTGATTAAAGAAGATAATTGGTAAATCTGAAAAGCACCTAGAAAAGCGATTGAAAAAAAAGCAATCGTCAAAAAGGAATAAATGAGTTCTTTTTTAAAGGAACGAGCTTTTTTCATTCTCACCCTCCTTACTATGAAAAATTCTTTATGTAGATATAATTATATTAAACTAAAAAATAGGAAAAAGGTATCTGCTCGACCTTTAATAAACATTAAGCCGAACGGATACCATAAAGTATTTTTTATAATGTAATTTGTGTTCCTGCATGACCTTCTAAGGCAAGATCGGCCTGGTCAAGTGAACAAATGATGGCTCTGCCGCCCTGTTCAGCAAATTTAATCGCAGCCTCCATTTTAGGACCCATGCTGCCTGCAGAAAATTGGCCTTCGTTCACGTATTGTAATGCTTCTTCAAGGGTAACATGTGTTAAAGCCTTTTGATCAGGCTTACCATAATTAACATAGACATTTTGCACATCAGTTAAAACCATGAAGACATCAGCCTTAACTTCTTCAGCCAATTTGAAAGCACTACGGTCTTTATCAATGACAGCCTCAATGCCCGTAAGGGTACCATCGGCATTTTTCACGACCGGGATCCCGCCCCCTCCAGCTGCAATCACGATCCCCTGTTCATCTGTTAATTTCTTTACGATGTCTGAACCAAGAATTGATTTAGGCATTGGTGAGGCAACGACACGTCTCCAGCCTCGCCCTGCGTCCTCTTTTACTACCCAATTTTTTTCTTCGGCTAATTTCTTTGCCTCTTCTTCTGTGAAAAATACACCGATTGGCTTTGAAGGGTCCTCGAAAGCTGGGTCATCCTTTGCTACCTCCGTTTGTGTCAACATACTAACAACTGGTTGATTTAAATCTAGTTTTCGTAATTCATTTTTCAAGGTTTGATCCATCATATACCCGATGAAACCCTGGGATTTAGCACTGCAAACATCTAAAGGGAATGGAGGAACAACCTCCTTTGCCTCCTCATTTTGCCTAAGAATATTACCAACCTGCGGACCATTTCCGTGTGTTATTATGACACTATGGTCATTTTTAACTATTCTTGCAATGATTTCACTGCTCTTTCTTACATTTTCTAATTGATTTTCATAGGTTGCTTCCTGTTTTGGTTGTAAAATTGCATTTCCGCCTAAGGCGATGACTACTTTTTCTGCCATAATTTACTTCCCCCGATTTTTCATTGATAGTAAGCCGATTAACATTCCAAATGCCGTATCTACACCGGAACTATGGCCCATCGTCAGTAAATGTAATAAGTGTTTTTCTAAAACTTGTGTTTGATCTGCGCTTAAAGCATTTAAAATATGAACAATTGAAGAGCTAAACTCACCGTTTAAAGCATGGAGCAAATATTCTTTTCCGATATCCGTTGTAATCGATTCTCGCTCAAGAATATCTTGTAATGTCTGCAAAAATAGCGGACTAAAGGCATGGGTAATTCGATGAATAGCCAATAACCCGACAAGATGGTCATCCCCGGACGGTGTCAGCCCTTTTCCTCTCCCTAAAAAATAACGGACAACTTTTTCCATTTCATCTGGAACCTCTGAATTTAGGGCCGCCATTAAATGACAAACCTGCTGTGCCATATTATTTTCAGGCTGCTGCTTTTCCAAATAATCAATGACAAATTGTCCGATATCTAAATCTAAGCCTGTCATTTCTCCATTCATTAATAAGACCTGATAAAAATTTGCTATATATTTAACTGGTGTTCTCAGGGTTGAAGGTGGCTGGATAATATTTCGAAAAGGGACGCCATTTTTCATACTGACAGCCAAGTGGCCATTTTCAAAAAGTAATCGCTGCGTTTCATTGTCCCAATAGACTGCAGAAGTGGTGTAGATTGAAGTAATCAGCTCTTTAAGTGCTTTGTTCTGGAGATGAATTCCAAATGGCAGCCGGCCATTTTTCAACGTGCCAATGAAAAATAAGCGTTCCCCCATCCGGATGTTTATCCCATTTTCAAAGACGCTGTGCACTCTTCCCGTCCTGTTTTTTATTAGGAATAGAGGAATATTTTGCTGATATTCCTCTACAAAAACGGTTCTATTATCGATCATTGGATGATTAAATTAATCCTAATTTTTCCGCATATGCTTCAAGTGCTTTTTCAAAGCACTCTTTAGGTGCACGAACAGTCCCTGCGCCAACTTGCCCGACACCGGCTTTTTTGTGTGCAATCCCCGTATTAATAACCGGTTCAATACCTGTTTCTACCACCTTACGTGCATCAATTCCAAGACAAGCTCCTTGAAAATCCCAGGTTGGAATCGCGAAATTACTATTTTGGTCAATACAGATTTCCATCATTTCATTGCTGGTTAATAGTGCATCCTGGAAGCCACCAGCACCAACGAAACGGGTAACACCCGGTGCAGCAATCATCGCCATACCGCCGACACCAAGAGTTTCTGTAATCGCACTGTCACCAATATCCGGATTGGCATCATCTTGAGAATACCCGGTAAAGAACAAACCTTGCGGGGTATTAACTGGTGCTGTAAACCATTGATCCCCCATCCCGCTGATGCGAATACCAAAATCCTTACCATTACGGCACATTGCTGTTACAACTGTACCTTCCTCAATTTTTCTCGCACCATCAAGCACTGCTTTACTGGTTGCCATAGCAATATTCAGGAAGAACTGATCCGTATCAGCGAGGAATTTAATGACATCCTTAAGATTGTTAGCATCCATATCCAATTGAACAATGTATGGACTGATTTCTTTTAGAAAAATTAATGACGCTGCGATGTTGCGTTGATGGAATTCATCTCCCATTGTTATCGCCTTTGCGATCATCACATTTAAGTTCAAGCCATCTTCAGTTAATTTAAGTGCTCGTGAAATCGTTGGTCCTAAAGTAGTTTGCATCCATTTTAAGCGATTCACTACTTCTTCCGAATACGCCCCAAAACGGAGTACTTTTCCGATTCCTTCATTCATTATGCAGTAAGCTTCGTTGCCTTCGCTGCGGTTTTCAACAACAAAAACCGGCATATTTGCAGAGGTAATTCCGCCCATTGGACCAACAGCATTTACATGGTGACATGGGATAAACACTACTTCCCCATTCGCAAGCATTTGTTCCGCTTCTTCTGCCGATTCTGCCCAGCCTTCAAAAAGACTAGCTCCGATACATGACCCTTGCATTGGGCCAGTCATGTCCTCCCATTTAATCGGCGGTCCCGCATGAAGTAATACTTTCCCTTCATTAAGCTCCTTAATTTTTTCTTTAGCCGGAACCACATCGACAAGGAACGGAGCCGCACCGGAGATTTTTTCGATAACCGCTTTATTTGCTTCATCAATAGAGTTGTATTTCATGAAAACCCTCCTCAAAAATTTTGTAGAATGCTACCTTATTTCGATTGGCACAGGGGAAAATTCCCCTGCACCCTATTTCAAATTACTTCAGCAAGCTTAGGATTTTTCTCATCTTTTCATTCCCGCCGGCAATTGGTCTCCAGTCATATTGGACAACGGAGGCACCATTGGCAACAAGTGCATCGGTAAAGCTTTTAAGTCCGACATTAATAATGCTAGGTTTAGAGTTTACGAATGAAGTAATTTGTGCAGAAACGGTTAAATCAAACTCTTTTGCAGCTGTTTCCGTCACTTCATGTGCCTTTTTCTCATCCTTTATGTGAAGTCCTACAATACCTAATGCCGTACGAACAGCTTCATTGTTATTATCTTTTACAATAATCCCTGCCTCCTGCAGGCGATTGATATGACCTTGATAATCTTGTGGGTCATTTAACGTTCCGCATACGGATGCAACAACATATAAATTACGGCCATTTTCCTTTGCATAGGCTGCTGCTTTTTCAATTGATGGCAGCAAGGCACTTGCCATATCTTCATGGGATCCGTATCCAAGAACGAAATCCAGCAGGATGACCGCAGTTTTTTCATCCTGGGCCGCTTTTTCAATGAATTTAGCTCTTGTTTCCGGGTCAATCATTGGATGAGGTTTCCCTTGGGTGTATTTATCATCCCCAAGGTCGACAACCTCCTGACCATCAAGTTTTAATACATATCCGTCTTCATTTGTAATTTCTGTGCCTAATCCTAGTGCATCTGAAATTAACACAGCTGCTTCAGATGCTAACGTACCTCCTGAGAATAGACCTTTAATCGCTGTTTGCTCCGGTTTCAACGAGACATATGATGTCGTGTAATCGCCTGAATTGTAGTCTTCTTTTATTTCATGGCCTCTTACTAGATCAACAGCAATTTTAGCTGTTTCTGCTAATGTATAAGCTTGATAGATATTACCTTCGTGTTTGGTTGGTTTTTCACCAAGGAAAATGGTCACAACCGGCTTTGAAAGGCTGTGCAGTAATTCAACAACCTGATTTCGCACTGCTTTTGCCGGCGGCTTCGAAATTACGACAATCACCTCTGTTTGTTGATGGTTTTCTAATGCCTTAATACCGTCCATCATTGTAATTGCGCCAATTGGCTCCTTTAGGTCACGGCCGCCTGTACCAATCGCATGACTCACTCCTTCACCAAGCCGATCAATGATAGTGGTTACCTCTTGGATTCCTGTTCCAGAAGCACCGACTATTCCGATACGTCCTTTGTTGACAACATTGGCAAAGGCAATGGGAATGCCATCTAAAATACCGGTTCCACAGTCTGGTCCCATAACCAGAAGCCCTTTCTCGTGTGCTTTTTGTTTCAACTGGATTTCGTTTGCTACTGGAACGTTGTCACTAAATAAAAAGACATGAAGTCCTAAATCTAACGCTTTATTCGCTTCTTCTGCCGCATATTGTCCAGGGACAGAAATTAATGCTAAGTTTGCGTCTGGCAATGTTTTCTTGGCTCTGTCCCAAGTACGAACAGTTTCAAATGCCTGACTTTTGCCGCTGATTGATTGATCTTTTAAATATTGGTCAACCTTTTCTAGTACTTCGTCGACTTTACTAGCATCATCAGTATCGATGACAATTGTCATATCGTTTGATTCAGCTGAAGCCAAGTCTTCCGTATAAAGGCCTGCATCTTTAAAAATATCCTTATTTGCTGGTGTAGCCATCATAATTTGGACTTTTTTAATGCCATCAGTTATCGCTACCGCATTCGTTAATAGCATTAAGTTAATCGAATCCTGATAAGAATTCTTTTTTATAATTGTATGAAGCACTTCTTATCACCTCTGGTTATTTTTATTGCTATACTCTATTAATCTGAATATCAATAGGATTCGTTTTTAGAAAAACCTCTGTAAACGAATCCTGCTAGATTTTCAAAAATCAACTTGCTTAGGCTGATTTACTGCCTTCCACGTTCGGTCTATTATCTTCTTTAATGAACATAACAGCTATTGTACCAATCAGTAGAAGTGCTCCGGCGAAGTAGAATCCGGTGTTTAAGCTGCCAGTGACATCTGTAAGGTATCCAGTGATGTATGGCGCCAAAATTGATCCGCACATTCCAATAAAGTTGTAGACACCAAATGATGTACTATAAGCATGTTTAGGGGCGTTGTCAGCAATAACAGCCACTAATACTGGATTTGTACTAATTTTCCCAAAAATCCCATAACCAATTAAGGCTACATATAAAACGGTCATGCTATGGAAGAAAACAATTGATACAAGTGCGATAATAGATAAAGGGAGCATAACTAATAGAACAGGCTTACGTTTGCCCATCTTGTCAGCAATCCAGCTGAATAAAATCGAACCCGGTATCGCTGCCCATGGTACAAGGGAGGAAACAAAGGCAACACTTCCGCCAGTTATTCCACGTTCATGTTCCAAATAGAAAGGAATCCAAGTGATTACAACAAAGAAGGCATAAATTGCGCAAAAAATGGTAATATAAGCAGCGATTAAATTTCGGTTCTTAAATAAATCACCTAGCTTAAGCTTTTGTCCGTTATTTTCAGCAGCCTTTTCTGCTTTTGTTTTTGGCTTTTCTTTAACAATCCACCACATCGCTAATCCAATCAGAACTACTGGAACGGCAATGATAAAAAATGGTGATCTCCAGCTCATCCCGAATTCATGGACAGTATAACTGGAAATATAGTATCCAAGCGATGTACCAAAAGCCATACCACTGTTAATAATCGCACTTCCTAATGTGATCCGATGCGGAGGTATTGCTTCAGATGATAAACCATATGATGGTCCATAAAAGAATCCTTGGAATATCCCCACCATTAACCAGCAGGACATAAAGTAAAAGAATGTCGGCATCATTCCTGTCACTGCAGCTAAAGTCCCAAAAAGAATAACCCCTGGAACAAGTACACGTTTTTTACCAATTTTGTCACCCATAATTCCTGATGGAATGTTAAGTGCTGCATATCCAATGAAAAAGATACTCATGATCATACCAAGCTTGGCATTGCTTAACCCGAATTCTTTTTGAATATCCCCCATTATTGGATTCATAATTGTACGAGTAGCGTAAAGTGCCACCCATCCTAAGAAAAATACCGTGACGATTTTTACCCAATATGGAATTTTTTCTTTTGGAGCCATAACCTCAGGCTCCAGCACCCTTTCTATTGGTTTTGCCATCTCTTTTTCCTCCCTAAAATAGTTTTTCTAAATGCTGATAGTAAATGTAGTTAATAAATTATTTCAACCTCACTAAGACTATAAGCCAAAGGACATTACAGGCGAATAAAAATGAAAGGGTCTCCATTACAAAAACATTAAATCTAATAAAACTTTTAACAGAATAAATTGGGCTCTCAACAAACTAAAAGATGTAAACATTTAAGAATATAAAAGATTCGTTGCTTTTGCTATTTCAAAGGGTTTTGTTCTATAATTTAGAACAGAAATTGGCTTTTAAAAAAAAATATTGATAGATTTCTAAAAGGATGGATACGATGATGAAAACCTCGTTTGTTTATAAAGAAGTAGATGGCTGTGAGATAAGAGGAGATTTTTACTCTGTAGAAACGAGTTTGGCACCGCTAGTGGTATATATTCATGGCGGCGGCTTAATCTGGGGAACGCGGGGAGATATTAAAAAGGAGCAAATTGCTCTATACCAACAGGCTGGTTACCATGTATGCTCAATTGATTATCGACTTGCACCTGAGTCCAAGCTTCCTTCGATTATAGAAGATGTTCAAGATGTATTAGTTTGGCTGAAGGAGAAAGGAGCTGCTAGGTTTGACTTTGACCCAGAACGTATAGCTGTCATCGGCAGCTCTGCTGGCGGTTACCTTGCCCTTTTAACCGGAACATTACAAGTCAGACCGAAAGCAATTATTTCTTTTTACGGTTATGGTGATATTTTAGGTGACTGGTACCTGCAGCCGAGCCCCTATTATTCAAAAATGACTAAAGTTCCAGAGGCGCTTGCACGACAACTAATCCAAAAGAAAACCATTTCTGAAGCACCAATTGAGAAACGGTATGCCCTTTATCTATTTTGCCGGCAAGAAGGAAAATGGATTGATTATGTTACTCATAGTGCAGCTTCGGAATCGCTGAAAGAGTTTTGCCCGTTGAAAAACATCGATGCTAATTACCCGCCTTCCTTGCTTCTACACGGGGACATGGATGAAGATGTTCCTTTTGAACAATCACTCCTAATGAGCGAGGCACTATCCGAAGCCGGAGTCTATAATAAACTGATCACGATTCCAAACGGGAAACATAGCTTTGACAATGATATGGATGCCCCAGTAGTGATCGATGCGTTTGATCAAGTATTAAAATTTTTGAAAGAAACGTTATAAAGGATTTTACAATCTGAACAGAGCACCTAAAGGTGCTCTGTTTTTTTTCAAAAATATGGCTGATTTTGCTGTATCGATAAGATTAAGCCCAATATTTTTTGCTTCTAAGCACTTGTCCATTTCAATTCTTTTGATATTTGCATACATTGTAATTATTTGACGGAGGAGGTGATTATTATGTCTGGACACGGAGGAACAAGCAGCTTTGCTTTAATTGTTGTGTTGTTTATCCTATTGATCATTGTTGGAGTATCTTTTATTGGTGGCATGTACTAATCGTTAAACCACCTGCTCCAAGAAGTAAAGAAAGAGCGGAAACCCATTGGTTTCACCGCTCTTTTTTATGGTTCCTTTTTAGATTGAAAAATCGGATTCTTTAGCTGCTATAAGATTTCGAGTGATCGGTTTGTACCATGCAGCCTTCATCCCCTCAATATTTCATTAATATAAAAATATTATGAGGGCCTGGTCGTCATTCCTTAACTTTTCAACTAGGCTTATACACATAGGTATCAATAAGCACAATTTCGTTTTTCAAATTCATTGCTTCTGTTAGCATGGCTTCAAACTCTTCCACGTTTGTTGCTTTCATCCCTTTTATTCCAAAGCCTTCCGCTAACTGGACAAAATCCGGGTTTGTAAAGGTAACCCCGAAACTATCGCCAAACTTTTTCTTCATCGTATCCACTTCAAGCTTCAGCATCGAATCGTTCAAAAGAACAATGACAAAGGACAAACCTAGCCTTTTGGCTGTTTCTAATTCTGAAAAATTCATTAATGCTCCTCCGTCCCCGGTAATACAGATGACTGTTTTTTCAGGGGCAGCTAATTTTGCACCAATTGCACCAGGGATAGAGATGCCCATGGAGGCAAAACCATTGGTTATAATCAGCTGGTTCGCATGCTTCGGTTGATAGGTTCTTGCAATTGAGACTTTATGTGAGCCTACATCTGAAATTACGATTGTTTCGTCATTCTGAACACCTTCAAGGACATGCAAGATTGTTTCAATCGTTAATGTGGGCTCTGTAATTGCTTTTTCAATAATAGAATAGGATTCTTTGATTCGACTCTTCAATGCCCCGGAGGGCACCCAAGGTTTAGAATTTAGATTGTTGGTTAGTAAAAGTGGCAGTGATTCTTTAAGATTGCCCACTAACTCAACCTCAACAGGATAATATTCATCTACATCAGCAGCTGTTGCAGCTATATGGATGACCGGCACTTTTTCGGTATTCCATTCCGACGGAAACTTTTCGACCATGTCAAAGCCAATCACGATCAGAAGATCGGCTTCTTCAATCCCTCGAAGGACATAATCCTTTTCCATAAATCCAAATGTGTAAAAATTTTGCGGGTGTTCCTTTGGTAAAATTCCTTTGGCCATAAAACTTGTTACGACCGGCGAGCCTAGCTGTTCAATGAATGACTGAACTTCCATAACAGCATCTTGGCGGATCACCCCATTTCCGACAATTATAAAGGGACGGTGGCTTTTGTTTAGCACTTGTGTGGCGGACTTGAGTGATTCCGCTGCTGGCACACTTATTGGTAAACCAGTAACGATTAGTGGATTTGTTGTCACATTCTCGGACGCGATATTTTCAGGTAATTCAATTACCACGGCTCCCGGTTTTTCTTCACATGCCAGCCGAAAGGATTTTCTGATAATTACCGGAATCGTGTTTGCTTCATTTATTTGTATGGACCATTTCGTGACAGGTTCGTATACCTTTTGGATATCAATATATTGATGAGCATTTTTATGCTGCGCTTCTAATCCTTTTTGACCAGACAGGGCGATTACCGGTGAATGATCCAAATTTGCACTTGCAATTCCTGTTAAAAGATTTGTAGCCCCAGGTCCAAGCGTTGCCAGACAAACTCCTGGTTTTCCGGAGATTCGGCCATAAACATCGGCCATGAATGCCGCCCCTTGTTCATGGCGAACCGGTATATAGGTAATTTTTTCCGAAGTAGACAACGAATCACCTAAATCAATCACTTCCTTGCCAATAATCCCAAAAACAAATTCTACCCCTTCATTTTCTAAACAACGCACAACTATATCAGATGCTTTCATCTCTGCCTCCACATGAATAGATTTAACTACCTCTATTCTTTGCAAAATTTTCATAATCATGAAAGGGTGAAGACATAAATAAGAGACGATCCTCGGATCGTCTCTTATTCCTTTTGGCTACGAGCTAACACAACCATACTTATCGTAATAATAATAAATGCAATCAATGCAAGCATTGGAATCGTAATGAACCCAAGCCAATTAATGTAATCCTTCGAACACGGCACACCAGATGTACACATTTCAAATTGCTGAAGATAAGGTATCTTTTGTAATATTGTATGATAGCCAGAGATCAATATTCCTATGATGGACAATGGCAGTACATATTGATAGATTTTTTTATCATTCCGGTAGACGGCAATCCCAAGAAATATCACTAATGGATACATAAAAATCCGCTGATACCAGCAAAGAGTACAGGGAATAAAATGCATCACCTCACTAAAATACAGGCTGCCAAGTGTAGCTATAATGGCAGCGACCCAGGCGAGAAGCAAAGATTTACTCATTACTTTTTCTTCTCCTTAGCTGCTTCATCTACCATTTTGATTAAATCATCCATATTCTTTCCTTCGAACATCTTCCCATTCACGAACATGGTTGGTGTACCGGTAACACCTAGCTTTTCAACGTATTTCATATCCTTATCCCATGCCTCTTTGGATTTCCCGCTTTGGAAATGTTGTACAACCTTTTCTACATCTTGATCATTTGCCACTTCCTTTAAAGTGTCAATCAAGAATTTTTCAGTAAACACATCGATTTTTTCATATTTAGGATCTTCAGGCTGTTTTTCAAACAAAAGGTCATGGAATTTCCAAAATGTTTCGTTACCCAGCTCATGAAAAACAGATTCAGCAAATTGAGCAGAGCGTTCAGAATCAACATTGATAAACGAATCGTTCATAAAATAAAACTTGGCCTTTCCTGTATCAACAAGCTCTTTTTGAATAATTGGTACGAGGCCTTGAGAGAAGTTTTTACAATTTGGGCATTTATAATCACCAAACTCAATAATCGAGACTGGTGCAGACTCCTTACCTAAGAAAGGTTGATTACTATAATCAATTTTCATTTCTTTTGGTTTGTCTTGGTCCTTTGAATGATTGCCAAAAACAATGAGTGCCAAAATGCCAACTGCAATCAAACCAATGACCCAGAAAATGAACTTGGATGATGATTTCGATTCAGTTTTATTATTCTTTTTGTTATTTGCCATAATCAAACTCCTTTAAATAATCTAGATGATAGATTGACATAGTTTTTGTCCATGATAATTTAAATATTACTTATCCCAATCAATAATGCAAATAAAAGGCCTCTGGCATATAGTAAAATTCATATGAGTAGCTTTTAATTGGTGGTAGGATATTATAATTAATATAGTAACTAATTTTATCAATTCAAGGAGCTTAGAAAATGACAAACACGAGTAATATGTTCATTGGTTTTATTGGAACGTATACAAAAGGGGAAAGTAAAGGGATCTATTCCTTTACTTTAGACACCAAGAAGGCAAAAATTGAGGATATTAAGCTGGCGGCACAGTTAGAAAATCCTACATACGTAAACATCAGTAAGGATAATCGTTTTCTTTATGCAGTAAAAAAAGAAGGAGAAAAAGGTGGAGTAGCTGCTTTTTCCATTCATGAGTCGGGAGAGTTGACACACATAAATTCCCAACTATTAGCTGGTTCATCACCTTGTCACGTAAGTTCAGATAGAAAATCGAAGGTTTTATTCAGTGGAAATTATCATAAAGGCGAGGTAGCATCTTATTTACTTGATTCTGAAACCGGATCAATTTCACCTGCTGTCTCAGTGATTAAACACGAGGGCTCAGGCCCCGATCCACGACAGGAAAAACCACATACCCATTTTGCCGACCTTACCCCTGATGAGAAATATCTTGCTGTCGTTGAATTAGGTATCGATGCGCTTATTACATATTCCTTGGACGAGGACGGCACCCTTACAAAGGCAAACCTCCTGCCATTAAAAGCCGGCAGTGGACCAAGGCATTTGGTTTTTCACCCGAATGGAAAGTTTGCTTATATCATGACTGAATTCAGTTCAGAGGTAATCGTCCTAACCTATTATGAGGAAGACGGTCATTTTACCGAAAAGCAATATATCTCTACACTGCCAGTTGATTTTGCAGAAAATAATCAAGGCAGTGCGATTCATATTTCCTCCGATGGCCGCTTTGTTTACGCAGGAAACCGTGGTCATAATAGTATCGCTGTTTTCCGTGTGGACGCATTTTCGGGGGAACTTACCTTTGTGGAACATGTTTCGACTGAAGGCGATTGGCCAAGGGATTTTGAATTAGACCCTAGTGAGCAATTTATTATTGCTTCAAACCAGGAGTCCAGTAATCTTGTGATATTTTCACGGGATGAGGCAACGGGACGATTAACTCTCATCCAATCGGATATTTCGGTTCCTTACCCAGTTTGTGTAAAGTTTTTACGTGAGTAGGGACATTACAGAATAGGCAATAGGTCATTTTGTTTTGGAAAAACATATCTGACGACAGGTGTAAAAAGAAATAATCCGTGACAATCTATGGAGGACGTACTTCGTAAAGGATGTGTCCTTATTGCATTTTTTCCACGGCCAGGATTCTTTATCGATATTAGAGTGGAGTTTAAGAGCCGCAATCATTTTTATCTTTGTCATCTTTACTGTAAAAATTATGGGTTCTCGTGCCATTTCACAGTTAAGATTACTTGATTTTGTTATCGCCTTAATGCTGGGAAACATAATTGCCCATCCCTTATCAGACCATAGAATTGGATTAAAAGGCTCCATAATCTCAACACTTGTGATCGTGGTGCTGTATTTGCTGGGCATTTTTTTGAGTTTAAAATGGCCGGGACTAAGAAGAATCATTAATTCTAAGCCTTTTCCACTTATAAAGGAAGGTGAAATCCTTTATAAAGGGTTAAAACGGGCCAGAATATCAATCGAAGACTTATTGGCGGAATTACGGAAAGAAAAAATTGAGGACATAAAAAAAGTAGCCTTAGCCATCTGGGAAACTGATGGGGGGATCTCCTTTTTCTTAGAACCGCAATTTCAAGCTATTACACCGTCATTCTATCAGCTTCAAACAGAACCATTTGATCTCCCTCAGACGATCATAAGAGAAGGAAGGATTGACTATTCTGTTTTGCGGAAAATAGGCAAGGAGGAAGAGTGGCTTACTCACACGCTGATGTCTTCACATCACACGGATATAAATAACATCTTACTGGCTACCATTGATAGCAAAAATAATTTGAAGGTTTTTTTATACATGTAGATTATTAGGCTTCCAATGACCCACGCAGATAACGTATTTCGCGTGGGTCATTGAATACTCCTATTACCATAATTCTGATTACCTGATCCTCTGTTTTACTCCCTTGAAATCTTCCATACTATAGTGTCCGTTTGCACTAACTCCTTCTTTCTTAAAAACCTTTTTAATGGTTAATAGTAATATTTTTAGATCGAGGACTAGAGATTGATTATTTACATACCAAACATCTAAATTAAATTTTTCCTCCCAGCTAATTGAATTTCGTCCGTTTACCTGTGCCCATCCGGTAATTCCTGGTTTGACTTCATGCCTTCTTGCTTGTTCTTTCGAATAGATCGGCAGGTATTCCATTAATAATGGACGTGGTCCTACTAAACTTATATCCCCTTTTATTACATTAAAAAGCTGCGGTATTTCATCAAGACTATATTTTCTTAAAAAAATTCCTAGTTTTGTTAACCTCAACTTCCCAGGCAGCAAATTACCATTTTTATCCTCTTTGTCGATCATTGTCCGAAACTTATAAATATAAAAGGGCTTTCCGCATAGACCTGGACGCATTTGTTTAAACAAAACAGGTGATCCCATATTTATTCGAATCACCAATACAATTAACAACATAATCGGAGAAAAAATAATGATCAACACGATTGAACCAAACAAGTCTATCATTCTTTTCAAAATGACTACCCCCTTAAAGAACAGTTGGTGCCCTTGTTTATATTCCCTTTACTGGATTGCCATCATGAGTTGTTGAGGATTTCCATTTTCCCTCTGTATATCGGAAAATATTCTTCATTAACTCGATACTGACTTTTTACTTTCTCTGTTATTTCATTGTATATTCTTTCGTCGTACACCCGCTTGCCGATAAAATAATCATAATGATTATTATTGGTGAATGAAGCTTTAAACTTAAATAACCCGTCGTTTTCCTGGCATCCTCCACCCAAATGAAGAAGAATCGAACCCCTTGACTTACAAAATTCAACCATGAAATCAAATATAAGGTTATTGGGTTTAAGGTGTAAATAGGCAGTTTTGGAAGCTCCAAGATGATAATGTGAATATCTGGGCCCTTTCAATACCATTACACCAGCAATAATCTGATCGTCATATTGGACAAAAAGTAAAAACGATTCACATATTTTGGTTTTCTTCATTTGTTCAAAAAAATACTTGTCGCTAAAATAATAATAGTTTTCTGCATGGTTCCGATCCATTGTCTCCCTATATAACTCTATAAAAGTATTAATATTTTGTGGAGTATTTTCTGCTAAAAAACAATACAGGCCTCTACTTTTTGCCTTTTTAATATTTTTCTTATTCATTGGAGAGTAATATTTCCTGATTTCATCCAAAGGCAATGTCAAATCAACGGCTGATGTTTTTCTTATATAAGCAATATCCATGATTTCTTTACAGTGTAAATGGTTATTAGTAATCGGGTGGAATCTTATTGTTTCTGTAATAATATTATTCTCCCTACAGAAATTCCCAAAATACCGATAAAAAGGCTCAATTGAGTTACAGCTGCCTTCAAGCAAGAGACCACCATATCCATAGGGACTAACAATATCAAAGATTTTCTCTTCATTCCACTCAACATTTCTTTTAATAAATGGATAGAATACCTTAGAAAGATCATCCTCATAATAAGCAGCCAACAGCTCTCCTGTTTCTTCTTTGGCAAAAAGATTCCCATAATCATAAGAATAGTAGATGTCTGCCTCTTTAAAACTTTTTAGTAAAGCATCCCATAGAAACTTGTTATCAATAATTTGAAATAAGCCCAATCTTTTCACCTCACCTTAAGGAGCTATCAAATAAACTACGAACCGTACTCCAGGTCTAATTCTTTGATTTGATGATAATTTAACATCATGTCTTCAAACCTCACTTACCTGCCATAATCCAAACCGCAAACATCCTGATTAATTATTTTTTTGATTTTGTAAACTAATTACTTTTCTCCTGCCAAACCAAACCCTTGAGGTAAAATACTCGATGACTGATTGATCGACATTTTCATCAAATTTCCTTGCAAAATACCGATTAGAATTCTCGATGAAAGGAATATCTTTTGCCGTTAATTCCTGGGGTGAATTTCTCTCACTTAGCTTTTCACCCCATTTAAAAAACATGAGATTGTCATTAACAACATCATGTTTAAAGTGTGAATTCATTAGTAATGTGTGAAAAAACCATTCATCAGGAACTAATGTATTTTCAAAGAATTTATAATACCATTCATTTTTATCTAAAAACTTTATGATATATTTTGCTGTTTCAAATGGAATGGTAAACCACTGTGAACCATTATAAAATGTGTATTCCAAAGGGAAATGGTTTGAATTTGGAGAAATATTTATCCCACGGCTATACAGGCTAAGTATCAATCTTCGGTAAATCCTAATTGGATGTGCTGTGGTATACCGTTTTCGAGTTACTTTGGGCCAGTTCATTTTCATAAAACCCATTTTTTTTCTGTTCATCTTTCTGATCTTCATAAATATTTTACCTTGGTTTTTTAATAGGAATTCTTTAAAGCCTTCTTTTACAAGCAAATCCTGGCCGCTTCTTAAACAGACATAATCATACTCATTATTAGATGCTACTGCTTCTCTTAACAGTAGAATTGTAGCATCGATTTGACTTATATCACCCCATTCACAAACAATGCTTCGCTGTAAAACCGTAACATTTGGGCTTCTTACTATTTTTTCATTAACGTTTTCGTAAGTCCTTTTGTCAATATGAACAAATACATCTGCTTCACCTTCGGAAAGAAGTTGCTTAATAAACTGATTCACTTGAACTGGGTTTTTATGAATCTGCAATAAATACGCCGTTCGAAGATCAGATTTCATGCTATACCCCCATTTTTCGTTCTTTAAAGAATTATATATTGATCAAATCTTGCCATTGTTCTACCTTCCTCATATTCTCCCCCATATTTCTCATAGGATCTATTTGGTATTCCATTCAAATTATTAATAATGCTCTTAATGAAGTTTTGCCCCATTTGGTGTGCATATGGATACCCACCGCCAAACCGTGGATTTATTTCAGAAATGATATACCCATCCTTTGTGTTATAAAAATCAATATCAATCGGGCCCATCGGGTTTAAAACTCGAACAAGGTCAATGGTTAACCCATTTAGTTTACAATCTTTTATAGATATAGATTTATCCGTTTCTCCTCCTCTCATAGTAATCTTTCGTTTACTGAATAAATTGGTCGTTTCCATAGTTAATAAGTCAATATAGCATTCTACACAGAATTCAATACCATCTATAAAAGGCTGCACAATCAAGTTTTGATTTTCCTTCCAATATACCTGGAGTTCATGGAGGTTAGTTACTTTCTGTACACCAATACCTCCATTTCCGTCTATCGGTTTTACAATTAAAGGAAATTCTAATTCACCTACATTTAAAGCATGTAAGACCCTACCAAAATCAATATAAGTTGGAACCGCGGGAAAATTATTTTCTTGTAAAAATTTAACGGTTTTGTATTTGTTATTACATAAATCAATCACCTTTTTATCTGAAACAATGACACAAATACCGTCCTTCTCGAACTCTTCCTTATATCGAGATAATAATATTAATTCCGAATCTATAAGGGGCAAAATCCCCTTTATTTTATATTTACGGCATAGGTGCTTAATACATGGAATATATTCCGGATGGTCAATCCTTGGAACAACTTCAAAAAAATCTGCATGATATAACGCAGGCGCAGTTGGGTCGAAGCCCACTGCTACGACAATACCTTCAATTTTATTAAGTTCCTCCTTAAAATAATTGATTAATTGCACCCTATTGCCAACGCTGCATATTAATATATTCATTTAATAAGCTCCTTTTAAAAAACAAAATGATTAATAATAATCTTGGATACCTAATTATAAATAACGAGAATAAATCTCCTCCATTTCGGTTAATACAGCAGGCAAGGTATAATCTTGGATTTTTCTCCGTCCTCTTTTCCCATAATTTACTCTTAATTGTTCATCTTCTATTAATGTGATAAAGCTTTTAATAAGACGCTCATGATCACCAAGATCAACTACCAAACCACACTGTCCATTGTCCACTAAATCTTTAGAACCTCTTATATTTGTCGTAATAATAGGTTTTGCACATGCCATCGCCTCCATTAAACATCGAGGAAGCCCTTCCTGTTTGGATACTAGTGTCACGATATCTGAAGATGCAATAATACTTGGAACATCACTCCTGTATCCAAGAAGATGGACGTTTCTCATCTCATTTTCCGTAATATAGGCCTTGATTTTAGCTGAATCGATACCACTTCCAATTAATACTAGGTTCGCAGCCGGACACCGTTCTACAATTGTCTCCCAATTTTCCAGCAAAAACATTTGATTTTTACGCGCACTCAGCTCTGCCACACAACTAATAACGACAGCATTAGTGTCTAAAGATAATTCTTCTTTTAAACATGTCTTTTTATTTATTGCTTCATGAAACTCATTTAAATCCACACCAACCCCATGAACATGAAACATATTTTGGTTTTCTTTGAAACCAAGTTTTTTACCTAGCGAGAAATCTTCACCATTCATAACAAGTAAACCATCCGTCCAGCGTTTCGCCATTTTTTCAGCAGGATAAAAAAGAAGCCAATTCTTTCTAGAGGCTCCTTTAAAAAAGTGAAATCCATGCGCCGTATAGAGAATTTTTCCTTGATTATGCTTTGAGGCAATATACCTCGTCAAAAATGACGCAGTCGGTGTATGAACATGTATTAAGTTATAATAGTGTACCTGGAATAATCCATTTAATTCCTTTAAAGCTTTTAGATTTTTTTTTGAAAATGGGAATCGTTCAAATTCTACATCATGGCAAATGACACCCATTTCATTCAGTTCGTCTTTCCGATTCATGGAATTACTCCCTGCTGCATGTACCTCATATCCTTTTTCTTGAAACATTTTCATAAAAGGCTTATGAAATGCTGCAAAATGGGCATAAACGGATGCTACAAACAATATTTTTTTCAAGTAGTGCACCTCCATTTAAACCATGCTATTCTTCACTATAAATATTGAACTGCCATATAAATATTTATACTATTGTGAATAATCATCCTATACTTCTTTTCAAAATAGATAACGCCTTTTCAGCTTGCGGCTGTTTTATCCTGTTATTCCTTCTTTTATTTGTTATTTCAGTGTAATTTATGAAATCAAGTGCTGTGTAGATACCTATCTTTAATTTTTCTTTTACTAACAGCAATACTTTTTGTTTACGATTACTAGCATACAATTTTATTATTCTTCTTACCGTTTTACTGCTATCTTTGTACTTTGTTAAATTCATCTTAGCGGGATCGCGATAAAATAACAGCGGTTCTTCAATAGTAACAAAGTTAGATGTTTTACATGATCTGCACCATAACTCCAAATCTTCAGCACGATCAAATTCATGTTTGTACTTATATTTTTTAAACCATTTAGTTCTGCCAGTAACAGTTGGATGAATGAACAGCCCTTTTTTTAAAATATTATCTAAACTGACACTTTTGAAAGAAGTCATTCTAATCCCGGTAATTCGATTTTTCTCATCAATGATATAAGCCGAACTTCCAGTTAAATCCACTTCTGTATCCCTTACAAGCAGAGAAATCTGTTTCTCTAATCTTTCAGGCACCATAATATCATCCGAATCCATTCTGACAAAAAATGGCGATTCACACATATCAATTAATTGATTTAAACGACTAATTAGTCCTCTATTCTCACCATCATCAAAGACAATCACCTTTTTAGATTCAAACTGTTTTGCAATTTCTAGTGATTGGTCAGTCGAGCCATCATTCATTAGGATAAGCAGCCAATCTTGAAAAGTTTGATTAATAACAGATTGAATGGCATTCCTTAAGGTAGTTTCATTATTATAGAAGGGTATGCCAATGGTAACAGTTGCCACATTACTCACCTCTAAATTGTTTTGTGCCTGTACTGGTAACTAATACACCTATAAAAAACCAAAACATTCTCGCATTGTTAAAAGAAATGGCTATGGATCCAATTAACAGAATGATAATGATGTCTCTTAAGGTAAGAGTCATTTCATTTTTTACCTTTTTATTTAAAGTTACTTTTAAAAGAATGAACGCTAAATAGAAGAAAAATATTGATGCGAAGAAAATTCCCCACTCGGAATAAAATTGCAAATACGTATTATGGGCAACATTATTAATACCTGAAACTTTTTCAGATACTTGAGAATACATCCCTACACCGACTCCAGCAATAGGAGATGATCTGATGATATCTATACCTGTTTGCCAAATAGGGAGTCTGGAAGATCCCCCATCATTAAAGGCTGTACTGAAATCTGAAATTAAAAGGCTAATTCGATGTAATTGTTCAAGCTTTCCAGAAAGCAAACTGGAAACTGTTTTTAATAAATGAAAGACCTCATTCAATACGTAAAGAATTAATACAGTAAAAAGGACAACTGAAGTTTTTATCTTACTCCATTTTGAATTAAATATTTGACCTAATAAAAACAGGAAAGTGTAGATTATTAGCGTTATAAAACCAGTTTTAGAACCTGATAAGATGGAACTTATTAATATCACTACATAGATGCTTAATTTAAGCTTTAATGATATTTTTGTATCTCTTAAAAAAAAAGGCAGTGCACTAATCTGAACAATTGCAAAGAAGTTTGGGTCATTCATAAAACCTTTATAACGTTCTCCTCCAAAAAAAAGCATTCCATTAAGGAATGGAATGCCTGATAAAGTAATTATTATTCCTACAATTCCAACGAATAGCGCAGCGTAGGAAAACCCTTTTACAGATAATCGAATTAACGTTTGACATGTTATATTATATCCGATTAAAAAATAGAGAAATGAAACGGCTAACTTAAAATAATCGGTTATTATTGGTTTGATATTTGGTGTAACCCCAAAATGATAAGGGGTGTAAAAGCTGGCAGTGGTCAGTAAAACGGCAGATAAAAGTAAAAAATAGATCATGTGATTGCTCGGAAGACTCATTCCATTAATTAACAGTAAAGACACCAGCAATAGGGCTAACATATCGCTTAAGGAAAAATTAATTCCGCCAATTACATTCGTTTGATTAAAAAATATCGAGATCAAAAGAACGAAATAGGAATAAAGAATTTTTGCAGTTTGCTCATGATTATAGACTCTTAAGGTATTTATCCTAGTTCAGCTCCTTCCACTCATTTCCACTATTGAATCACAAGTAAAAATTATCATTTTTGCAATAGGGTTACTAATTCCCTGTCGCCATTAGTAATTTAATTTAACCCCACTTTTTCTAGTTAAAACTAACTTAACCTTAATAAATAAGCTTTTACACAATTTCGGATATGCAATAATATTCCCAAAAATAATTACACATAAAGTCAAGAATCCAACAATTACTGCATCAAAAAACCATTCGTACAGATTTTTAGGATTAATATCGAAATACCATCGAATGGGTAGAACTGCAATTATTGCAAGAAAAAAATTAAGCATTATTTTATTAAAAGTGGGTTTTAAAGAAGCTTCTAGAAGTTTTCTCGACGCATAATAAATAAAATCAATTGTACGATAAGCAAAAGAACAAACCGCCCCTAATAGTACACCCTCTGTTCCAATAATCTGCACAAAAACTAGCGAGCCTGCTAAATTGATGCATGTTTCTGCAATTGCGCGACTCTTTGTTTCCTTGAAGTGACCAGCAGAATTGACAAGGGTGTTAGGCGGTATTCTAATATTATTTGCAACGCCAACAATAACAAACAAAATTGCTAAACTAGGCCTCATATATTCTGCATCATGGACTCCTTGAGTATATATTTTGATAAATGGAAGTATAAGTATAAAGGCAATCGTGTAAGCCCAAGCAATAATAGCATAATAAACGAATTCAAAAATTTGATATATCTCCAGTACTTTATGTTTTTCGCCCCTTGCCAGCAGGTCTCCTATACCTGCAAACATTGCCCCAGAAAAAGAAGTAAGCAGCATTGTGACTCCTGCAAAGACCATGTTATATGTCGTATATACACTGACCTCCTTCAACCCCAAAAAGACTGCAATAATAATGACGGGACTATTAAATACAATAACTCCTGCTATTTGATGAATCAGGACATCCCAACGTTGATCTAATTTAAAAGTATGGATTTTTTCATTAAAGTTAACATGGGAATAATTTCTTTTGACATACCTTATCAACAGTACTGATCTTGACACAAATAGAATAGTAGCGATTCCATTGACTAAAAGTAAATTCCATCCCCACTTAATAAGAATGACATAAGAAATGGCGTTGATAATTAATCCAATTATTTGGATATTGGTTATTACGTAACCCCTTTGATCGGCTGTGAGCAATACACGATATTTACCAAGAATAAAAAAATCTATAAAACCACTAAACCCAAGAATAATTACCAAGAAAAATGAAGTATAATAGCTAATCTCCTCATCAGCTATAAAAGGGTAAATGATGGCTAACAATGCAATGAGACAGGAAAATATATAACCCGTCCGCATGTAAAGTATTTTAGTGGCAGAAAGTATTCCATTAGCAGCAGCCTTATCATCCGCTGCAATTGGTTTTAATAAAGCCGTTATGGATGCAAGGCCAATTCCAGCTTCAACTATATTTAAAAAACTAAGAAATTGTCTAATCGATAGAATTAAGCCGTTAACCGCGGACCCAAAAGCAGTAATGAATAACCTCGGAAGGATTAATCCTATTAAGACATTAATCATTTGAAAGGTAAGGTTTGAAATTAAAATATAAAATGCCTTTTTCGTTCGCATGAAAAGGTATGCCACCTTTTATCATTAATTATAGGACCTAAAAGATACCAAGGATTTTTTTCCTTATTGGAGTTGGTTCTTCTTTGTAAATATAATGCCCAAGCATGAGAAATTCAGCATTTTCTTTGAAATAAAATGTCCGCTGGATACCGTATTTATTAGTGATTGTTTCATATGCTTCTTGAAGAGTGAATCCTCTTGAACTAGTATTATGAGCATCCGATGCGATAAAATGGGCCAAATTATTCTCAATGATTCTTTCTGAAAAGGATTTTACCTTTTTACCGAAATGACCGATTATACTTCCAGATGTAAGCTGCGTCAGGGCTCCTTCTTGAACTAATTCAAATAATAGATTGGTATTTTCAAAAAGGCCCTTATTTCGCTCCGGATGAACGATAATCGGGGTGATTCCTTTCAGTAAAAGCTCATAAACAGTATCCAGTGTAAAGGTTGGAGTTTCCCCTGAAGGCAATTCTAGTAACAAGTATTTTCCTTTATTGTCAAGAGTCAGGATTTCATCCCTTTCAAGTGAAAGGAACCAATCACGATGTATTCTTAATTCTTGACCGGAGTGGACGATTAGGGGAAGATCCTCTCTCTGCAAATACAGATTTAACTCATGGACCCGATCCATAATAACACTCTTTGGATTTTCGTATCGCCCATTCAAATGGTGAGGGGTGGCAAATAGATGGGTAATTCCTGCTGAGATGGCTGTATTAACCATTTCTAAACTTTCCATAAGATATTGGGGGCCGTCATCAATTAATGGAATAACATGACAATGGATATCAATCATATCTATTAGCCCCTTTTAACCATAGTGCCCATAATAATCTCGGTTTTTCTTTGCCACTCCATTTACTACTACACCAATCATCATTGAGTTTGCTTTTTCAAGAAAATCCTTTGCTTTCATTGCCCGGTCTTTTTTAGTTTTCCCACTGGCCACGACCATCACAACTCCGTCACATTTACTTGCGATAATTTGCGAATCAGTAACTACAAGTATTGGTGGTGTATCAAAAATAACATAATCATACGCAGGTTTTAGTTCTTCCATAACAAGTTCCATAGCCTTTGAATCTAATAGTTCCGATGGATTAGGTGGTATGGGTCCACAGGGCAAAATATCCAAATTTGATATATACGTCCTAAATATTGCCTGGTCTAAGGTAATGTCCTTTGTAAGAACACTTGTTAACCCGTCTATGTTACTAATATTAAATGCATAATGTATAGAAGGTTTTCTTAAATCTGTATCAACAAGTAATACTCGTTTACCTTGCTGCGAGAGAATTATGGCTAGATTGGCGGATGTAGTTGATTTCCCGTCTGAAGGTTCGGGTGAAGTAACAACAATGGTTCTGATGTCTTTATCAACAGAAGAAAAGTGTAAATTATTTCTTATAAGCCGATATTGTTCAGCTAACGGTGAGTTGGAATTAAAATGTGTAAGCAAATTTACATTTTTTTTATTTTTCGATCGACGAGGCAACCTTTTCACTCCTCAATGTTTTTGTTTTGGGGTTTCTACTCTTATTCTTATGCTTTTTTGGTATTTTTTGAACAGAACCGAGTACCGGTAGTCCAAGGAATGCAGCAACATCCTCATCCGCTTTCAATGTACTATCCAAGAAATCAATAAGAAGAGCAATTCCAACCCCAAACATCGCCCCAATTACAATTGAAATCGCCAGATTAAAAAACGGTTTTGGTTTAACAGGAATGGGATTCTGTTTTAATTCAGCCTTGGCAATAATACTTACATTATCAACATTCATAATATTTTTAATTTCCTCTTGAAACGTTTCAGATACTGTATTAGCTATTACTACTGCCCTACCGGCATCATGATCTTCAACTACCAATGAAAACACTTGTGAATTTTCTTGACTCGTCACTTTAATATTTTGATTTAATTCCTCCCAGCCTTGTGTCAGTTCAAGCTTGGCGATGACTTTTTCCAATATTACTGGACTTTTTAGGATGACGCTGTACGTATTAATCAAATCTACATTGCTTTGTAATAACGTATAGTCAATCTTATTTTCTGTATTTTTTTGATTTACTAGGATTTGGGTGGATGCTTGGTATACAGGCTTCAATATAAAATAAGAAACGGCACTGCTGGTCAACACTGCGATTATTATGAATAAAACGATGAACTTCCACCGTTTCTTTATGGTTTTAAAAAGATCAAATAAACCCACAGTTTCTTCCATATTGCCCTCCATGATTTTAGTTCTCCACATCACTTTATGACTAACCTTATAATGTTTACGGTTGCCGGAGCTCTATCGGGTTTTTTCGGCTGCCTATTTTTCTATCTGCTAAACGTTTTTTTAATACATTTAATCACTCTCGTTTGTTCCTCACATGTCATATTTGAACCTGATGGTAAACAAACCCCTGTTTCAAAAAGTTCTTCTGAAACATTCTCGTTTGCTTTATGTGGATAATAATTGAACTTCGTAAAAAGCGGCTGCATGTGAAGCGGTTTCCAAACCGGCCTGGCATCAATATTCTCAGACTCAAATGTCGTAAGTAATCTGCTTATTGAACCCTCTGTTTCTTCCCTATTTATTGTTAAGGCCGTAAGCCATCGTGTTGAGAAAGTTGTATCCAATTCTGGCATAAAGGAAACAAAGGGCAAATGAGACAATTCTTGTTGATAAACTTCAAAGATAGTTCTTCTTTGATTGATTCTTTCATCCAATACCTCTAACTGACTTCTTCCTATCCCCGCCAGAATATTACTCATTCGATAGTTAAATCCAAGTTCGCTGTGTTGATAATGCAGAGCAGGGTCTTTTGCTTGTGTAGCTAAAAAACGAGCTTTACTTAGGGCATTGGTATTATTGGAAATAAGCATCCCCCCGCCAGATGTCGTAATAATTTTATTTCCATTAAAAGAATAAATTCCAAAATCACCAAAGGTCCCGCTCGCTTTTCCTTTATATCTTGCTCCAAGGGATTCCGCTGCATCTTCTACAATAGGAACATTGTATTTTTGACAAATAGAAACAAGCACATCCATCCTGGCAGACTGGCCATATAGATTTACAATAATCACAGCTTTTGGAAGTTTGGTTGCTGCAGCATCCTCAAAAGCTTTCTCAAGCGCCAATGGCGACATGTTCCAAGTATCTCGTTCTGAATCAATAAAAACGGGTTTTGCACCTTGATAAAGAATCGGATTGGCACTCGCAACAAAAGTTAGACTAGAGCAAAAAACGGTATCCCCTTGTTGTACATCCAATAAAGAAAGTGCTAAATGAATCGCAGCGGTTCCTGAACTCACGGCAACAGCACCATTCACACCAACATAGCTTGCGATTTCCTTTTCAAATGCATCTACATTCGGTCCTAATGGTGCAATCCAATTCGATTCGAACGCTTCATTAATATATTTCATTTCCGTTCCGCACATATGAGGGGGAGAAAGAAGAATTCTACTTTCCTTTGCTGTATATAACAAGCCCTGTACCTCCATTTTTTTCAGAGTAATTAATAAGAATATTTCTTTAAATACTTTTAGCCCACTCTAAATAGAAATGGACAGGATGGGCTTTGGAGCCGTATTGTTATTTGCAATCATTAATAGCCTTTCTCTAAGTGTGTTTCTATCAAGGCTTTCAAAAGTAGCTATAACTTCTTCAATTTCTCGTATATATAGCTCAGAAGTTTTGCCAATATAAATTTTTGGGTAGATCTGTTCCTCATGAACCTCATCTTCTTTTAATAATTCTTCAAATAGCTTCTCACCCGGTCGTATTCCTGTATATTTTATTCCAATCTCCTCAACAGAACTTCCCGATAATTTGATTAGATTTTTTGCCAGGTCGACTATTTTCACGGGTTCCCCCATATCTAGAACAAATATTTCTCCGCCCTTGGCAAGTGCCCCTGCTTGAATGACAAGACCTGAAGCTTCAGGAATCGTCATAAAGTAGCGAACCATCTCAGGATGTGTAATGGTAACCGGTCCCCCATTCTCTATTTGTCTTTTAAATAATGGAATAACACTCCCACTGCTTCCTAAGACGTTGCCAAACCGAACAGCCACAAATTTTGTATTGCTTCCTCTATTCCTTGATTGAATGACCATTTCTGCCATTCTTTTTGATGCACCCATAACGCTTGTTGGATTAACCGCTTTATCAGTTGAGATCATGACAAATGTTTTTACTCCGTTCCAGCTTGCAGCATTCGCCACATTCATCGTACCAATTACATTATTTTTAACAGCTTCTTCAGGGTTGCGTTCCATCAAGGGTACATGTTTATGTGCAGCAGCATGATAAACCACATCCGGTTTATGAATTCTCATCACAGATTCCATTTTTGCAGCATCCTGTAAATCAGCAATTTCTGTAACAATTTCAATAGCTGAATCCCCATAGCGTTCCTTTAGCTCTAACTCAATTGAATAAATACTATTTTCACCATGCCCTAATAGAACCAATTTTTTCGGATAAAAATGGGCAACCTGCCGGCAAATTTCCGAGCCAATAGATCCCCCGGCTCCAGTCACTAAGACATTTTTCTTCGCAATGTATTTTGATATCGATGCAATATCCAGATTAATTGGTTCCCTTCCTAAAAGATCCTCCACCTGAACATCACGGAATTGGCTGACAGATACCTTACCTGTAACCAAATCTTCCAGCATCGGCAGTATTTGCGTTTTCACAGAAGTTTTTGCACATTCCTGAAAGATAATATTTAGCTCCTTCCTGCTTAATGATGGAATGGCAATGACAATATTTTCTACGTCAAAATTTTTAACAACCTTTTCAATAGAACTTACCCCGCTAATAACTGGGAGACCGAAAATATCTAATTTCTGCTTATGAATATCATCATCAATAAACCCTACAGGAAAAAGGTCAGCTCGATGATTTTTTAACAACTGTCTGGCGACCATTGTTCCTGCTGATCCGGCACCGACAATAAGTGTTCGTTTTTTATTTTTGTTATTGTTCATAAAGGTATCACGGTAAACCCGCCAACAAAATCGTGAGCCACCTATTAGCAGGATATTAAGTGACCACGTCACAACTAGGAGCCTAAAATGAATTTCATCGATGAACATCCGTTGCATAATGGCAGCCACGATCATTGAAGAGGTAACAATCTTAACAATAATTAATAGTTCTCCGATACTGGCAAATTCCCAGGTCTTCTTATTTAGCTTAAAGATTACGGAAAAAATATGGTGGCTAATCAAAATGGTCCATGTGGTTACAATCATCGGAATAACATAGACAGTAGCATGAACTAGGAATCTGCTTAAAAAAATGGCAGTTAGAACTATACACGAATCCACTAAAAAAAATAGAGAAAACCTTTGTAGATAGGTCATTTTCTCGCCCCTTTTTTATTACTGTTATTGATTAAAAGCTTTGATGATAGTGACTTTTTAAAGTCACTATCATCAAAACCTTTAATATTGGGGCATCTAACCCCACCTCACATCATACTTTCGACGACAAGCGTCTAAGGTAATTGCAACCCACAGTATGACCGAGTGCCTTCATTGATAAAGGTTAGAAGGCATCACCACTTAAAATGGAACGATTTTGTACTTATTAAAGAACAATGAAAGCAAAAAAATTCCACTCTAAAGCACTTTTGCCTTCGTTTTTTATAAATACCCTTCGCCTTTCTATTAATTGGTTACATTAATAATAATTCTTTATATAGAACAAGTCAATCCATTTTTTTATTCATTTTAATTAGTAAGCACTAAATACTGCACAAAGATGCGCTTATGAACTGTAAATTAAAGTAAAATATCATGTGTGATTTTTATTTAAATAAATATTTTTTATACATTTCTGCTCCCACATTAAATTTGTTCTTTAAAAAGAACTAATTATGATTTATAATTACATTAATGTGAATATTTTTTTGCTTTTTAATTTGAAAGCGACTAAAAAACCTCTTCATACTGCGTATCATTTATTAAGATACCGATCAGCCTCTTTGTCCTCCATGGAAACTTTACAATCCTTTATACATATAAAATTAATTTGTTAATAAGGAGAAGCCTATGATTGGAAACCGAATTAAAAAACTACGGGAACAAAAGGGATATTCCCTTACGGAATTAGCTGAACTTGCCAATGTCTCTAAATCCTATTTGAGCAATATTGAGCGCAGTCTTAATCAAAACCCTTCTATTCACTTTTTAATGAAAATGGCGAAACCTTTAGATGTTTCAATTGAATATTTACTTACCGGAAACGACGAAGTAGAAGATCAATTGAACAATAATGGGAAAGAGCTTTTGGATAATGAATGGAAGCGAATAATTGAAAAAGCTATTAATGATGGAATGAATAAAGAGGATTTTAGAGAATATATCAACTTTATTAAATTTAAAAACTGGGAAAAAAATAATAAGAAAAATGAAAACTAATTGACACTATGACTTCTTTGTAGTAAGTTTTATAAATAATCTAAATATTGATTTCTTATCAAGAGAGGTTGAGGGAATGGCCCTGCGACGCCTCAGCAACCTTCAATGGTTCCGATCATTGAAAAGGTGCTAAATCCTGCAAATTAGCTGCTAATTTGCAAGATAAGAAGAATGACACTTTGGTCGTGCTTACAAAAGTCTTCTTCTTATAGAAGACTTTTTTTATTTATCTAAAGGCTTTAGCACCCTGTAGCAATAAAGTTACGCCAAGAAAACAAATACTTTTCCCATTAACTAAACAAGGAGTGTGCATCATGTACAAAATTGAAACGAAACTTGCCCAAATTGGAAATCGCAGTGAAACGGCAACAGGAACGATCAATCCGCCTGTTTATTTTTCAACAGCTTATCGACACAATGGAATTGGGCAATCAACGGGATTTGATTATTCACGAACCGGGAACCCCACACGCCAGCTTCTTGAACAAACGATTGCTGATTTGGAATGCGGTGACCAAGGATTTGCCTGCAGCTCAGGGATGGCAGCCATTTTCACGATCCTATCTTTATTTCAGGCTGGTGATGAATGGCTGGTGAGTGAGGATTTATATGGCGGAACGTACCGTTTATTAGAACAAGGCTATAAAAAATGGGGATTAAAGTGTCACTATGTCAACACATGTAATCCGAAAGAAATTGAAGATAAGATTACTCCTCAAACGAAGGCAATCTTTCTTGAAACTCCTACAAATCCCCTTATGCAGGAATCGGATATTGCCACTATTTCCGCCATTGCCAAGGAACACGGCATATTACTGATCGTTGACAATACCTTTTATACTCCACTTTTACAGCAGCCAATTGCACTTGGAGCCGATATTGTCATTCACAGTGCGACGAAATACTTAGGCGGCCATAATGACGTACTTGCCGGCCTTATTGTTGCAAAAGGTAAGGAACTTTGTGATTCCTTAGCGCTTTATCATAATGGTGCGGGTGCAGTGCTGAGCCCATTTGATTCTTGGTTATTAATGCGCGGAATGAAGACCTTGTCACTTCGAATGAACCAACATGAGAAAAATGCGGAACAAATCGTGGAATATCTATTCCATCATGAAGCTGTGACAGATGTCCTTTATCCTGGCAGGGGCGGAATGGTGTCCTTTCGATTAAAAGAAGAATCATGGATTAATCCATTTTTACAAGGCTTACAGCTAATTACCTTTGCGGAGAGCCTTGGCGGTACCGAGAGCTTTATTACCTATCCGGCAACACAGACACATGCCGATATCCCAGAAGAAAAAAGGATTCAAGCCGGTGTGTGTAATCGTTTATTGCGCTTTTCCGTTGGAATTGAAAACGCAGAGGATTTAATTTTTGATCTAGAGGGTGCATTTGCTCATATCAGTGAAGGAGTGATTATCTAATGGAATGCGAAGAATATTGTTTTGAAACAAGGCTTCTTCATAATCGCCATAAAATCGATGCGGCAACCGGTGCTGTAAGTGTGCCAATCCAGCATGCGTCCACCTTTCATCAATTTGATGTGGACAGTTTTGGCAAATACGATTACGCACGCAGTTTAAATCCGACAAGGGAAGCACTTGAGGATGTAATTGCAGAATTAGAGGGCGGCGTTAAGGGATACGCCTTTTCATCAGGAATGGCCGCTATTTCTACCGCATTTCTTTTGCTCTCCAAAGGGGATCATGTTGTCATCACCGAGGACGTGTATGGCGGTACGTATCGTATGGTCACGGAAGTCCTTTCCCGATTTGGAATTGAACATACCTTTGTCGATATGACAGACCTTGATCAGGTTAAACTGGCGATTAAGCCGAATACGAAAGCATTTTATGTGGAAACACCATCTAATCCTTTATTGAAAGTAACTGATATACAAGCAATCAGCCACTTGGCGAAGGAGAAACATGCTCTTACCTTTGTCGACAATACCTTTCTAACTCCTGCATTGCAGAAGCCATTAACACTTGGTGCCGATGTCGTGCTCCATAGTGCGACCAAATTTTTATCCGGCCACAGTGATGTGGTGGCAGGACTTGCAGTCGTAAAGGATGAAAGCTTAGCAGGAAGGCTTGCCTTTTTACAAAATTCATTTGGCGCGGTTCTTGGCGTTCAAGATGCTTGGCTTGTTCTAAGGGGGCTAAAAACCCTTCATGTCCGACTTGAACAATCGCAAAAATCAGCATTAAAGATTGCTAGATTTTTAGAAAAACAGCCGCTGGTTGAAAAAGTTTACTACCCTGCTCTTATAGATCACCCGCAGCATGGTTTGCAGGAAGCTCAAGCAAATGGTCCAGGTGCGGTGTTATCCTTTGAATTGGCTGATGAAGCAGCCGTTCGTTCGTTTGTTTCAAGTGTAAAAATCCCGGTATTTGCGGTCAGCCTTGGTGCAGTCGAATCGATTTTATCCTATCCGGCAAAAATGTCGCATGCCGCCATGCCTCAGTTGGAAAGAGAAAAGCGCGGCATCAAAAATAGCTTGCTTCGCTTATCGGTTGGTCTTGAAAACCCGGAAGATCTGATTAAGGATTTTTCCAAGGCACTAGAATCTGTATGTAATAAACAATTGGTGGTACAACAAGGAGAATCGTAATGAGCTTTCTAGAAAAGTTAACTAATCAAATCCTAATTGCTGATGGCGCCATGGGCACTCTCCTTTATTCGTATGGAACGGATTGCTGTTTTGAGGAACTGAATCTTTCCCAGCCAGATCAAATCCAACAAATTCATAAAGCCTATATTGATGCAGGTGCAGACGTCATTCAAACAAACACGTATGCCGGGAATTATTTAAAGCTGCAGCGTTATGGTCTCGAAGACTCAGTAAAAGAAATAAACAGCGCAGCTGTAAGAAATGCCAAAAAAGCAGCCCAAAATAATGCGTACGTACTTGGAACAATTGGCGGTAATCGAGGCGTTAAGCCTGACTCTGTTTCAATTGAGGAGTTAAAGCGCAGCTTCCGTGAACAATTATATTGTATACTCCTTGAAGGGGTTGATGGCTTATTGCTGGAAACCTTTTACGACTTAGAAGAGCTGGAAACGGTTCTTACAATTGCGAGGAAGGAAACGAAACTGCCCATTATTGCACAAGTTTCCCTGCAAGAGCCAGGAGTTTTGCAAAATCAAATGTCAGTTAATCAGGCATTAACGAGACTAGAAGGCCTTGGAGCAGATGTGATTGGACTCAATTGCCGGCTTGGTCCGCACCATATGCTGCTTACACTTGAGCAAATTGAACTTCCGAAGCATGCATTTCTCTCAGCCTATCCCAACGCCAGTCTGCCAACCTATACAGATGGGAAGTTTCATTATGAAGGCGATGCAGAATATTTTCAAAAATCTGCCCGTTCCTTCCGTAATCAAGGGGTCCGCCTTATCGGCGGCTGCTGTGGGACAACGCCGGCCCACATTAAGGCGTTTGCTGCTGAACTAAAGAATAGTGTTCCCGTTACTGAAAAAGTTGTAAAATTGAAACCAAAGAAGACTGTGGTTGAACCTTCTGCTGTCACAAGGGAGTTCGCTCCCCTACAGGAAATCGTGAAAGAAAGACCGTCGGTGATTGTAGAATTAGATCCTCCTCGGAAGCTGAATACAACGAAGTTTTTCGAAGGAGCTAAGGCATTGAAAGCAGCAGGAATTGATTCCATCACATTGGCAGATAATTCACTTGCGACAGTACGGATTTCCAATGAGTCCCTCGGTTATTTGGTGAAAGAGAAACTGGATCTTAGGCCATTGATTCATATTTCCTGCCGCGACCGCAATATTATCGGCTTGCAGTCCCATTTAATGGGTCTGCACACACTTGGGTTAAATGACGTTCTTGCCATCACTGGTGATCCGGCACGAGTCGGTGATTTTCCAGGTGCATCATCCGTCTATGATGTGTCCTCATTTGAATTGATCCAAATGATTAAGCAGTTAAATTCAGGTCTTTCTTTTTCCGGAAAAGACTTAGGGCAAAAAACTGCATTCAGTATTGCCGCTGCCTTTAACCCGAATGTTCGCTCACTGGAAAAAGCGGTAAAGCGGCTTGAGAAAAAAATTCACTATGGTGCTGATTACTTTATCTCCCAGCCTGTTTTTTCAGAGGAAAAACTGCTGGAAATCTATGAAAATACGAAACATCTTAAAGCGCCGATCTATATTGGCTTAATGCCGCTGACCAGCAGTAAAAATGCTGAGTTCCTTCATAATGAGGTTCCAGGTATAAAAATCTCCGATTCGATACGGGAGCGAATGGCGGGCTTGAATGATAACCCACTTCAGGCCGCTAAAGAGGGAATTGTCATTACTAAGTCACTTATTGATGCTGCACTAGATTTATTTAACGGGATATATTTAATTACACCATTTTTACGCTATGAATTAACTGTTGAACTGGCCCATTATGCAAGAAAGCGTGCCAGTGAATTGAGGGGGAACAGCTATGCCGAAAACATCATTTATTGAGCAATTAAAAAACCGGATCCTCGTCATGGACGGGGCAATGGGAACGATGCTGCAACGGGCAGAGCTTACGCCTGAAGATTTTGGCGGCGAACAGTTTGATGGCTGCAACGAACACCTGAATTTAACCGCTCCTTCCGTGATTGCCGACATTCACCGGGAATATTTAGAGGCCGGCGCCGATATTATCGAAACGAATACGTTCGGGGCGACAAGTATTGTCCTCGATGAATATGAGTTAGGATTTAAAGCCTATGAACTTAATAAAATTGCCGCAATGATTGCGGTCAGAGAAGTAATGAAGGCTTCTACCGATGAGTGGCCCCGCTATGTGGCAGGATCGATGGGGCCGACAACGAAAACTTTAAGTGTCACCGGTGGAACCACCTTTGACGCCCTTTCAGCATCCTACGAAGAACAAGCGATTGGTTTGATTGACGGCGGAGTTGATTTGCTCCTGCTTGAAACGAGTCAAGATATGCTAAATGTAAAAGCAGGCTATGTCGGAATTCAAAATGCTTTTGAAAAAACAGGCAAAACGCTGCCCCTGTTTATTTCGGGAACAATCGAGCCAATGGGGACAACACTTGCGGGGCAAACAATTGAATCGTTTTATATCTCTGTTGAGCATATGAACCCTGTGGCCGTCGGTCTGAACTGTGCAACAGGTCCAGAATTTATGCAGGACCATGTCCGTTCGCTTGCAGGGCTCGCAGCCACTGCCGTTAGCTGTTATCCGAATGCCGGCCTGCCAGATGAAGAAGGACACTATCATGAAACACCAGAAACACTGGCAAAAAAGCTTTCTGATTTTGCCGCCCATGGCTGGTTGAATATTGTTGGCGGCTGCTGTGGTACAACACCTGAACATATTAAGGCCATTTCGGAGGCGATGAAAGAATTTAAGCCGCGGAAAGTTCAGCAATCCACTGTTCATATGGTTTCTGGTATTGAACCGTTCATATATGACGACCCGACTTTAAGACCTATAATGGTTGGGGAACGAACGAATGTCATTGGATCAAGGAAATTCAAACGGTTAATCACCGAAGGGAAATTTGAAGAGGCCTCTGAAATTGCTCGTGCCCAGGTAAAGGGCGGCGCACACGTGATTGATCTTTGCCTTGCAGATCCTGACCGCGAAGAGCTTGTGGATATGGAAAATTTCATTAAAGAAGTTGTTAAGAAAATCAAGGTCCCCCTTGTGATTGATTCAACAGATGAAAAAGTTATTGAAAGGGCACTGAAATATTCGCAAGGAAAGGCGATTATTAATTCTATCAATCTCGAAGATGGTGAAGAACGGTTTCATGCGGTTGTGCCATTGATTCACCGCTATGGTGCAGCTGTTGTCGTTGGCACCATTGATGAGGAAGGTATGGGGGTTACCGCCGAGCGGAAACTGGCAATTGCCAAACGCTCTCATGACCTGCTAGTCAATAAATATAAGCTTAAACCACAGGATTTAATTTTTGACCCCTTAGTTTTTCCAGTCGGTACCGGCGATGAACAATATATTGGTTCCGCAAAAGCAACCGTTGAAGGAATTAGGTTAATCAAGGAGCAGCTTCCGGGGGTACAAACGATTCTTGGAATTAGTAATGTATCATTCGGGTTGCCGCCAGTTGGAAGAGAAATTTTGAATTCTGTGTTTCTTTATCATTGTACACAAGCAGGTCTTGATTATGCGATTGTCAATACCGAGAAATTAGAGCGGTTTGCGTCGATTTCCCGGGAAGAGGTTCTATTAGCGGAGTCCCTGCTTTTTGATACAACTGATGAGACACTTGCGACCTTTACTGAATTTTATCGCGGTAAAAAGAAAGAGTCGAAGACTACCGTTCCAAATATGAGCTTAGGTGAGCGGCTTGCCTATTTTGTGGTGGAGGGTACAAAAGAAGGCTTGCTGCCTGATTTAGATCTTGCCCTTGAAACCTACCCTGCCCCGCTTGATATTATTAACGGGCCGCTTATGGATGGAATGAAGGAAGTTGGCCGTCTATTCAATGACAATCAATTAATTGTCGCGGAAGTACTTCAAAGTGCGGAAGTAATGAAAGCAGCCGTATCACATTTAGAACCCCATATGGAAAAAGGGGATGTATCCGCATCAAAAGGAAAGGTCATTTTAGCAACAGTAAAAGGCGATGTACATGATATTGGGAAAAACTTAGTCGAAATCATCCTAAGCAATAATGGCTATCAGGTCCATGATCTCGGGATTAAGGTAACACCTACCGAATTAGTTCAAGCCATTCGTGAGGAAAAACCCGACATGGTCGGCCTATCTGGCTTACTAGTGAAATCTGCGCAGCAGATGGTCTTAACTGCTCAGGATATGAAGGAAGCAGGTATATCTCTGCCGATCTTGGTGGGCGGAGCTGCACTTTCCAGGAAATTTACCGATACAAAAATTGCGAAGGAATACAACGGGCTTGTCCTTTATGCAAAGGATGCGATGACAGGCTTATCACTTGCCAATCAGCTTCAGTCCCCTGAGGAGCATGAAAAGCTGCTTGCTGATCGAGCGGAAAAACTGGCAGCAATCGACCTTCCAAGGGAATTGCCAAGCCGGTCGAGCGGGTCTGTTGCAGTAAAAGTGAAGCCTGCTGTTTCCACAGAGGTGCCCGTCCTTACGCCACTGGACACGAAAAGGCATGTTTTGAAATCCTATTCCCTTTCACATATTGAGCCTTATATTAATATGCAAATGCTACTGGGTCACCATCTTGGTGTGAAGGGCAAAATTTCAAATTTGCTTGCTGAGCGGGACGAAAAGGCAATAAAAGTAAAAGATGTCGTTGACCAATTGTTAGCGGATGCCAGTGCGAATCATTGGATTACTCCGGCGGCTGCTTATCAGTTTTTCCCGGCACAATCGGATGGGAACAAGGTTTATATCTATGACCCGGATAATCCGGATCATATTATTGAAACATTTGATTTTCCACGACAAGAGTCCGCACCCTATCTTTGTTTAGCTGACTTTTTAAAGTCGGTGGATAGCGGTGTTAAAGATTATGTTGGCTTTTTCACCGTTACAGCGGGTAGAGGAATTCGCGAAAAAGCCGATCAATTGAAGGCTGAGGGTCGTTTTCTTGAATGTCATGCTCTTCAGTCTCTTGCATTGGAGACCGCGGAAGGATTTGCCGAGTTGATTCACCGACAGATGCGTGACCGCTGGGGATTCCCTGACCCGCTTGATTTTTCGATGCAGGATCGTTTTGCCGCTCATTATCAAGGACAGCGTTTTTCGTTTGGCTATCCGGCCTGTCCTGATTTAGAGGACCAAAAGAAACTTTTCAAGCTAATTCAACCGGAGGAAATTGGGATTCAATTAACAGAGGGTTGTATGATGGAGCCGGAGGCATCTGTTTCTGCAATGGTGTTTGCTCATCCGGAAGCAAGGTATTTTAATGTTCTGAGATAAGGTTAAATCCGCGGAATTGTTTATGCATTCCGCGGATTTTTCTATTTTTCCCACAAGAAAGTCTTCTATTTCACTATTTGTGAAGTTTCCTTGACATTTTTCACTATATCCATTATAGTTACCTAGGTAACTATTTATAAAAATTGGAGTGCATTATGAAAAGCCACGAATTATTCCATACTCTTCATCAGCTTTCACGCCAGCTTACCAACAAACTCAATGAGGCCTTAAAACCATTGGGACTATACAGTGCCCAGTGGGCCGTCATCTTTGTTCTCAAAAAAAGAGGGTCGCTTACCCAAAAAGAACTTTGTGATTATTTATTTGTTGAGGCTCCGCCAATGACCCGAAACATTCAACGCCTCGTTAAACAAGGATATGTGAAACAGGTCCCGGGTAAAGACAAACGGGAAAAACATGTTCAATTAACAGATGAGGCATTAAAGGAATACCCAAGGTGGGAGAATGTCGTAAATGAAGTGAATCAAGGGTTGCTGCAGCACTTTCCAAAGGCGTCACAAGAAGAACTTCTTAAACTGCAAAATTGCTGGTTACAGCAAATTTTATAACAGAGGTGCATTGCATGAACAAATCAAAACTATGGACAAAAGATTTTATCAGTGTTTCCTTAAGTAACTTTTTTCTATTTTTAACTTTTTATATCCTGCTTGTGACACTGCCATCCTACGCAATGGATAAATTGCATAGCAGTTCTTCAGTAGCGGGCCTCATGACAACGGTATTTTTGCTTTCTGCCATCGTTTCACGACCGCTTGCCGGGCAATGGCTTGAAAGTAAAGGCCATAAAAAAGTATTATTAACGGCTCTTTTTCTATTTGCCGGCGCCTCACTCTTATACCTTTTCCCAAAAACAACCACAGGTTTTCTGATAGTTCGCCTGCTGCATGGAATCGGCTTTGGTATGGCGACGACGGCTGTTGGTACAATCGTAGCTGATATCATTCCAGCCTCACGCAGAGGTGAAGGAATGGGATATTTTGTTATGTCAACAAATATGGCAATGGTAATAGGGCCATTTGTTGGATTGTTTGCCATCCAACAGTGGGGATCCCAAATATTATTTATCCTTAGTGTTATTGTTGCAATTGGTTCTTTAATTACCGGCATGAGTGTTAAGGTTACGAAAACAGAACAGCCTAATGAGATAAAGATTTCTTCATCTTTTTCATTCAGGAACCTTTTCGAAGCTTCTGCCGTTCCCATCGCAATTGTAGGAAGCTTCATGGCAATCGTTTATTCTGCTCTGCTTTCATTTGTGTCGATATATGCAAATGAAATTCACTTGGCAAACGTTGCGAGTCTTTTCTTTGTGGTCTATGCCATTGTTTTATTAATCTCAAGACCATTTACAGGAAAATGGCTCGATCAATATGGACCAAATGTGATCAGCTTTCCATGTATTGCTCTTTTTGCCATTGGGGTGTTTGTTTTAAGCCAAAGCAATGGGGCATTCACATTCCTCCTTTCAGCAGGAATGATTGGCTTGGGATGGGGAACTCTTTTTCCAACCTTTCAAACCATTGCCATTCAAGATGCTGAACCTCGAAAAAGAGGGCTGGCAACAGCCACTTTTTTATCTATCTATGATACGGGTATTGCACTAGGTTCTTTCATTGTCGGAATAATTGCGGTAAATATGGATTATAGCACTTTATATTTCTTTTGTTCCTTCTATATTTTAGTTGGGGCAGTACTTTATTACTTCCTTCATACGAAAAAGCAAAATGCATCAGTAATAGAAGAAAAGCAGCAGCAAGCAAAAATACAAGAGATATAAAAAAATTTAATAAACAAACTCCTCCATATGTTATATAATGGAATGACACCGAATGGAGGAGTGATTTATATGGCAAAATCCAAAGCCAAGAAATTAAGAGATAAACTTGTGCGCGAAGGAAACATGAATCCGGAAGCAAAGCGAAGTGAGTTTGTTTTCACAGACATGTGCACAAGAAGGACCAAGACGAAAAAAGATCATTTATATCAGTTTAAACACAAGAACCATCAATCCAAGGACGGAAGTGATGGTTCTTTTTATTTTGCAGCTCACTTGATTTTATTAGTTTAGTATTCCCAAAATTTCGAATCGAGCAGTTCATTTTACATACAACTTTTGTTAAGCTACGATGATATTGTTAATAACATATGAAATATGGAGGGATTCGAGATGTTTGATGTTGTAGTTATTGGAGCTGGTCCTACTGGTGCAAGCGCTGCCTTATTTACGGCGAAAGCGGGAAAGAAAACATTGGTAATTGATAACGACAAGAGCGTTACCAAAAGGGCCTGGATTGAAAATCATTACGGTGTATTAGAAATCAGCGGTCCTGACCTTATTGAAAATGGGAAAAAGCAAGCAAGTAAATTTGGTGCCGAAATGGTTCAAGCCACTGTTACAAATGTTAGCAAAACAGATACTGGAATTAAGGTTGAAACCGATCAATCCGAATATGAAGCAAAGCACGTCATTTTGGCAACTGGAATGATGGCTGATTTAGCTCAAAAAATCGGCCTAACAACCAAGCCAGGCACAGAACCACGTATTAAAACCATCCTTGATGTCGATGCAGCAGGAAAAACGAATATTGAAGGAATTTGGGCAGCAGGAACCATCGCTGGAGTAAGTATGCACACAATCATCACGGCCGGGGACGGTGCCAAAGCAGCCATCAATGTAATTAGTGAAATCAACGGCGAGCGTTACGTTGACCATGATATTTTGAAATCATAATAGATAACTTTACCATTTTTTATTAAAGAGGGGCTCCTTGGAGTCTCTTTTTTTTACATAAAAACTATTAATTGACAAGGCCTAATCCTTCCTTTTAAAATTGCTTTATCACAATTAGTATGAGTCCCTTTTTCAAGCTTTTTAAAAATAAATTATTTGGAGGCTAACCGGGTTATTTTAGGCCAGCAAAATCAATTCAAGAATTATGAAGGAGAAATTTTATGATTAAAAAAGACAATAATCTTAAGCTGGTTGTTACTGGTATCCTATTGGCCATTTTAATGTCGGCCATGGATAATACCATAGTTGCGACGGCAATGGGAACCATCGTTTCCGACCTAGGCGGCTTTGACAAATTTATTTGGGTCACATCAGCCTATATGGTAGCTGTTATGGCCGGCATGCCTATATTCGGTAAACTATCTGATATGTATGGCCGGAAACGCTTTTTTATTTTTGGATTGATCGTTTTTCTCGTTGGTTCTGCCCTTTGCGGAATTGCCCAAACCATTGTTCAATTAAGTATCTTCCGTGCGATTCAGGGGATTGGCGGAGGTGCCCTCATGCCTATCGCCTTTACAATCGTTTTTGATATATTCCCGCCGGAAAAACGCGGCAAAATGACTGGATTACTTGGAGCTGTATTCGGAGCATCAAGTGTATTAGGGCCGCTACTAGGTGCCTATATTACAGACTATATTAGCTGGCATTGGATTTTTTATGTAAATGTTCCGATTGGAATCATTTCGTTAGTATTAATTATTCGTTTTTATCATGAATCATTAAGCCATTCCAAGCAAAAAATTGACTGGGTCGGAGCTATTACACTTGTTATTTCCGTTGTCAGTTTAATGTTTGCTCTTGAACTCGGTGGTAAAGAATATGCTTGGGGTTCCGCGCAAATTCTGGCTCTATTTGCAAGCTTCTTCGTCTTTATTATTGCCTTTTTCATCGCCGAAATAAAGGCAGCCGAACCAATCTTGCCGCTTTGGCTGTTTAAGAAAAGATTGTTTGCGTCCTCACAAATCCTGGCCTTCCTTTATGGTGGTACCTTTATTATACTAACTGTGTTTATTCCTATTTTCGTCCAAGGGGTTTACGGCGGTACCGCCAAAAATGCCGGCTTGATTTTGACTCCAATGATGTTGGGGTCTGTGGCCGGAAGCTCCGTTGGCGGTATCTTTTTAACCAAGACTTCATATCGTAACTTGATGTTAATTTCAATAGTTTCCTACGTAGTCGGGATGTTTTTCCTTGGCACTATGACAGTTGATACTGCCCGCTGGCTATTGACGCTTTATATGATTCTTGTCGGCTTCGGGGTAGGTTTTTCTTTTTCTTTATTACCAACTGCATCGATTCATAATTTGGAGCCGCAATATCGGGGAACAGCTAACTCTACCAACTCTTTCCTTCGTTCGTTTGGGATGACACTAGGAGTTACGATTTTCGGTACCATTCAGGGCAATGTATTTCAGGATAAATTAAAGACTGCTTTCGCAGGCATGCAGGGAGCAGGTAATTTTAAGATGGGCGATCCACGCGAGATTTTCCAAGCTAGTGAGCGCGCGAAGATTCCTGATTTTATTTTATCTAAAATTGTTCATGCGATGTCAGATTCAATTACCCATGCCTTCATGCTGGCTTTGATTCCGATAGCTCTTGCTGCGGTAACGATATTCTTTATGGGAAACGCCCGGGTTGAAGTAAATAAGAAGGAATCTGCTAAAAACTAATAAAGAATGCACCGGATCCTTGAGTGGTCCGATGCATTTTTTTCTGCAAATTTCCTTTCCATATTGTCACGATACGCCTGAAGAATTTCTTTTCCAGTGTTCAGGACAATGGTTCCATTGCCGCAATCGAGCTTTATTTTTTGATTCGCCGATTGAACACCGAAATTCGCCGATTGACGTTGCATATTCGCCGATAGAATAAAAATACTTGAATCAAAGCAGGAAAATTTGCTTAAAAAAGCGAAAAAGGACGCCTTAAATAGTTGTCCTTTCCCTTTAAATTAAAATTCCAAGCGAAAAACACCAGTTTTTCGTAAAAAACTTTCGAAGTTACCACATTCTATACCTCAAGATCCTTTCCTTCTTCAACAATATGAAACAATAGGTGTGCTAGATGATGAATCGGGCCGTATTCTTCGTCCTCTTCGTCTGCTTCCTCATTGAATTCCAAATCATTTAGGAATAGTGCCATGAATTCGTAAAAATCCTTCAGTTGGAAAGAATAACAGGCAACCGGTTCTTCATTGCCTTCTTCATATTGCAAGACCATGTAGGAAATGTCTCCATCAGCATCTGCAGCATCGAAAAAGACAAAAAAGCCAATATTGGTGTCAAGCTCAAATAAATGTCTCGTTCCGCCCACAGTTGCCTTATCAAATTCCTCCTGATTGAGTTTTTGAATCTGCATGCTATCTACATTATCCTCTTGATGAAAACCTACGACAAATGATTTCATGATACCCTCCTTAATCCTCTTTCAAAATTACCAACACATATTATTAGCATGCCCTTATTTTTGCTGGTTTCATTCATCTTTTAATAGAAAACAAAAAAAACCCCTGAAAAATCGAGGGCACTGAAAATCCTTCGGATTTTTGGAGGAACTAAAAAAGTAACTAAAAAAACGACTCGAAAATTCAAATAATGAATTTAGAGTCGTTTTTTTTGTGAATTGGGGAGCTTATTTCCCCATTATTTTAATCAATTAGTTTCAATATTCTTTTTAGATTTACGGTAAATATGGCCATTGCACCTTGCAGTTCCATGCCTAATAGACCCGAGGATTTCGCAACATTATACCCGTGTCTGTGTTTTAATTCGCTATTTTTAGCCTCTATTTTATATCTCTCTTTTGATTTTTCTTTAAAATAGTCGCTATCTTGAAACTTTATCTGTTCTGTATGAACATTTGATTTAATGCTTACAGAATAACTTTTGCTTTTAGCCCCTTCTTTATAACACCCATCTTTAAAAGGGCAGTGTCTACATTTTTCTATATCAAAGTAGTAAGTATCTACTTGATTTTTAGCCACACCCTTCTTCCCTTGACGAGCCTTTCTTATAGCCATGTGACCAGCCTTACAAACATACATACCCGCATCTTTATTAAATTCAAATTCATCTTCTTTTTTTCGATTTCCTTGTGTAACCACTGGATTTAATTTAGCTACTAATTTGATGTCATTGTCTTTTGTATATTCGATATTACCTTTTTCAGAATAGGCTGCATCACCAATTACAGTTTCAACTTTCATCCCAGCTTTAATGCTTTTTTCAATCAGTGTTTCTAATTGCTTTCCGTCAGTTTTTTCTCCTGTCGTAATTGTTGCGGCTGTAATAATTCTTTCTTCGCTCATTGCAAGATGGGTCTTATATCCAAAAAACGATGAATCAGCAGTTTTATGACCTACTTTTGCATCCTTATCTTCAGAGCTCTGCAAATGTTCGATATCGTCAGTAACAATTTCATTTAGAAGGTTTAACTGTTCCTTTACTTTTGGGTACTGGACAAGATTTTCTTCTTTTTCAATCACATCAATGAGTTTCTGGCAATAATCGATTTCATCTTCCAGGACATCGGTTGTATTTTTTTCAGGGAACTTATTTTTCATAGATTCATCTATCTGATAAATAGCTTTTCTTAGCTTTTTAGAACGGTCCATAAGTATTTCTTTTGGTGACATTTGATTGTATCGGGCTTTCGTATGAGTGGCATCCACGATAATGGATTTACTTTTGATGATTTCCTTTTCAATGGCAATTTTAACGGTTTTATTGATTAGTAGATCCAAAAGGTTTACATCCTTTAACCGAAGCTTTCGAAACTTGGTTAAAGAACTTGGCTCGATTACCGGCTCCTCCGGAGACATGTGAAGAAAATACTTAAATGACATATCGTATTTCGACCGGTCAACTATATCGACATCAGACAGGTCATAAATAGTTTTTAACAATAAATATTTGAACATGCGAATAGGGTCGATAGCATTTCGACCATTATCATGACAATATTTATCCTTAAGTTCATCATAAACAAAGGAGAAATCAACCAGTTCGTTAAGTTTACGCAAAAGATTATCTTTTGGAACAACTAAATCATAAATCCCCATATAAGGACTAAAAATAATTGATTGTTGATTTTGTATCATAGTACCCACCCGTTTGAACTTGATACTATAATTATACAGCAAAAAGGTATAATCCTCTTAAAAATGAGAATTATACCTTTTTAAATTAAGCCTAGGTAAAAGAACTCTGTTGATTGGAGCGGAGGGCGGCGAAGACTCCTGCGGGAGTACGGGTCAGGGGAGACCCCGCAGGCGCCAAAGCGCTGAGGAGGCTCCCCGGCACGCCCGCGGAAAGCGAAGCCGCCTGGAGCGGAAATCAACAGACCAATTTTGACACACACCCTAAATTTAAAGGACTTTTTCAGTGCCCTCGAAAAATCAGGGATTTTTTTTACCATCAACCTACAGGTGGATGAATTGGATGATCAGCTTCTAAAACGGAGTAAGCTACATCAGTTGATACCTTTTGACTTTTTACAACAGGATTTGAGGTAAAAAGAACAAGCAATGAAACTGAAAATAGTAGTGCTGCAATCTTTTTCATAATATTCCTCCTGTTATTTTATTTAAATATTTAATAGCCTCATTCACCATTCCGTTTTCAGTGTAATAATCTGAAAGCATTTTATAAAAGCGTGTAAGGTCATCAATATGTTCATTTGCCTCTTCCAAATATGGGATTACCTTTGCCTCTAAATATTTCAACGCTTTTTGCGGTATGGCCATATGAAGTAAATAAAAATCTGCCAAAAGGCGATATTTTTTATTTCCCAGTTCTTTTGACAATGAATTAACTTCTTGAAAACATTCTCTTGCTTTATCGATTGATTTAAGCGAATACTGTATTTCTCCAATAGAATATAAAGTTATAAGATAGTGTTGAGTTAATTTAGGCTGCAGCTCCAAACTTTTTTCATAATAATATAGTGCTTCTTTAACACTATTCATTTTATTTTGCAAAAAGCCCATGTTATGGTAAATTTGTGGAAGCATTTTTTCTTCCCTTAATAATTCTGCATTGCGAATTAGGTGTTGAAAACATCCTTGAGCTTCTTCATAAATATTAGAATGGGTGTAATTTATCCCTAATAACATTAGTGTATTGAGAATACGAATGAAGTTATGCTGGTTCATAAATATTTGCAGTGCCATGTTACCAAAATGAATGGCGTGACCCGATTGCTCAAGAAAACTCTTTACTAGTGCTCGATGATAAAGGAATTCTCCACTTGTGGTTTCATGATCATTTTCTGTATACAAGGTATCAAGTATGTCATCAGCATTTTTATACTGACCTTTTAAGATTAAGAATATCGCATTATAGTAGCGAAATAAATAGTTCTCATGTTGGGAAAAATTTTTCTTTTGTTTATATAATAAGTCTCTTTGAGCCTCTGCTTCTTCAAATAAACCTTTGAATAATAGGTACCTATATTTGTATAACTCACAAATATAAAAATGCTTGGAAAAAGGGATGAGGTGATCTATACTCTTTAATTTTTGATAGGTTTCATCTATCTCATCCTTCAGATAAAAAATGATTTTCCCACTAAGTTCTCTGACGAGGAATTTGATTTGTTCCTCCTTTTCTTCCATCTCTTCTAGGCTTATATTTAGCCGTTCCAGTAAAAGAGAAATTGTATCTATGTTCGCTTCTTTTGAGTTGTTCTCTATTTTGCTTAGATGCGGGACAGAGCATATTCCTTTTGCGAGCTCCCCCTGTGTCATTCCTCTTTGTGTTCGATAGAATTTTATTAAGGCTCCGAATTCCATATTGTCACCCAGCTTGCCTTTCGTTTTTTAGCCGATAGGAAAGATTCCTTTCCTATTAGGCATAAGTGCAACTACGCCTCTGTCTTCGCCTAACGGCTTGCCAATCGGCAAGTTTTCTATACCATTTTACTACAATTATTATTTTTTACAATATTTTCAGAATCTTTTCCCCCACTTAGATACTAATCTACTCAAAAAGTTAAGACAAAATGACAAATTTATAGGAATAAAAACTTGGGAAAATTTTAATATTTATTACAAATTGGATAGTTCACTGCGAAAATATTTTTTTAATCTAAACCATTTGAAGGGATTTTGATTAATAGAAAAACCAGCCCAAAGGCTGGTAATCTAGAAATATTTCTTTTTCCAAAAAATAAATGCTGCTAATGTAGATAATACGCCACATATGATTAGAGTAAAAATAAACCCATGTGGATTATTTTCAAAAGGTAATTCCACGTTCATTCCAAATAGGCTGAACACCATTGTCGGGAAAGATAAAATAATAGTAATCGAAGTTAAAAACTTCATCACAATGTTTAAGTTATTTGAAATGATCGAGGCAAAGGCATTCATCATTCCGTTCAAAATGGAACGATAGGTTTCCGCCATCTCAATTGCCTGAGTTTTTTCGATAATTACATCTTCTAATAAGTCCTTGTCTTCTTCATACATTTTTAAATAATTAAAGCGGAGAATTTTATCGAGAACTACCTTATTAGATTTTAAGGAAGTTGTAAAGTAAACCAAGGATTTCTCTAAGGCAAGAAACGCATATAGTTCTTTATTTTTCAACGACTGGTGAACGACACGTTCAATTTCATTTGTTTTCTTGTTAATTTGTTTTAAGTAACGAAGATAATAGGAGGAAATAACAAACAGAATTTGTAGAGCAAATCGCGTCTTTTTAAAGGTAAAAAACTCTTTCACTCTGTTCTTCTTGAATTCCTCTAATATCGGTGTATCCTTTAGGGAAACGGTAATGATACAATCATCCGTAAGAATAATCCCAATTGGTATGGTTTCATAAACTGCAAAGCCCGTTTCATCATGGACGGTATATGGAAAGTCGACAATAATATAGACTCGGCCATCATCCCGTTCAATCCTTGGACGTTCTTCATCATCCAGTGCATCTTTAATAATATCGACATCGACTTGTGCATCATTAGATACTTTATGAATTTCTTCTGCCGTTGGCGCGTACATATTGACCCAGCAGCCTTTTGAAATCACATCAACTTCTTCTAACACCCTTGCCTCGGTGCTTTTAAAAATCTCTAACATACGAAAACCTCCTCACTCACTTTGTTCGAGGAAGCCAACAACCTTTTCTAGAGTTGATATTCTTGCTATTCAATTCAATCCATTCAAAGACATTGACTTCCCCTCGCCTACTTGGGTCCGGGTCCACGGAATAACTCAAAAATATCAACTCCCTCTTCATTTTATATCCTATCCTATCATAAACCCTATTTACTAAAAGGCAAAGGAGTTTTTTAAGAATTATTTGTATCATCATGATAATAGGGATTTAAATGAATTAATACTTCATGGATATTGTCATTTTGATCCATTAGTTTTCCTTTAATGGATTTTGCGAGGTCATGCCCCTGCTTAATCGTTTTAAAATGATCAATGGAAATGCGTAAATCCACTAATACATAGTGCCCATGCTCTCTTGCCCTGATCCGGTCAATCCGCTTCACCTCTTTAAACTCATTAACAACTGCAATATATTCCTGCAATGTCTCTGTATTAATATTACGCTCAAGTAAGATGTCAAATGCCTCTGTCAGCATTTCCTTTGCAATTTTAAAAATTAAATAGGCGACAAAAATACTTGCAGCCTTATCCCCGTATAATAAGAAATGTATATCGAACTTTTCCCCGATAATCGAAAGGAGCACCCCAATAGCAGCGGCGATGGATGCAACAATATCTGCTTTATGATCAAAAGCAATCGCCTCAATCGCTTTACTTTGATTCTCTTTGGCCACCCGTAACGAGCTTCGGTATAAAATAATCTTGGTAATAAACGAGCATAGTGCGACCCACATCGCTAAGAAACTAGGCGATTCCACCTCGTGGAAGAAGCCACTGACCCCTTCGTAGGCAACATAAATGGCAACAAGGAGAAGGAGAATCCCTATAATTTCAGAAACGATGACCTCTGCCTTTCCATGTCCATATGGATGTTCTTTATCCGCTGGCTTATTGGCAATTTTAATTACCAGCAAAACAATAACAGAGGCAAAAACATCGGCAGCAGAGTGGATTCCGTCTGCAAATACCGCGTCACTCCGCCCATACCAGCCAATGATGATTTTTCCTATTGTAAGGATTATGTTACTAATTACACTAATCCAGGCCACTTTTTTAGCCAGCGTTTCTCTCATATCCATTGTAAACCACCTTTAAAATCCCTTTAGAAATCATAGCAAACCAGACCTAGATGGGTCTAGAGAAAAAGTTTTGCCCAGGGCTAAGTAAAGTTAACTTCACATAAAACAATATGGCGGTCCACGTCACCATCTACCATAGAAATAAAAAAACTTTTGCGTCGCTCCGCTCCATTTCCATGCAAATTAATCATTTTTCATGCCCTTCATTATCCTTTTTCCTCATTTCCACCTCTTCCACAACAGAAATCCAGTTAATTTGATCGTGAAGATAATGGAAGGCTTGATCTAATTCTTCACGTGATGGAAAATCATTTTTTCGATTCATAAACATATCACCTTTCAAATTTTTATATGAGTAATAATTTTATAATAAGAAAAAATACCGTTGTAGTATCCAAATTAAAAAGGAGGATTATGATGGACAATAAAAAAGCGAATCCAAAGAAAGAGGTAGCCGGAAGTTTTTATCATCCAAGTTATTATCAAGAGAAGGACACCCTCTCCTCTGGGCTTGCGACCACACATGAACAGGTTAGCGACACCTATGCAGAAGGGGAAATAGGCGCAGTCATTGATGATGTAAATGGAAAAGATATTCCTATTCCACGAAAAGGCTTTGAATAAGGGTAACTCATTAGGAAAACAGCTCTCAATCGAAAGCTGTTTTCTTTTATCATTTATCATCGTGATCAACGTAAGGGTCATGTTCAAAGGCGGGCAAATCCCCAAAACTGGTCATAATACCTTCTTCATCTAGGGCATCTTCATACCGTTCATGCTGTGGATTCGGATAAACCTTGATATTATTTCCATACATATCATTGCCAACAAAATTTTCATAATCCTCGACGTACCCGATATTTTCATCTGCTTCCGTATACATATCTTGATAATCATCCTGTGGAAAGGCTAAATCTGATGGTGTATCAGAGGTTCCCCATGCTGCCACGGTCTGCCAGGAATCTTCGGAATCAAAAGCAACGTTCTCATCCTTTTCGTCCATATCAAATTTTCCAAATGGCGGCATCAATACCCCCTCTTCTACTGGACGATTATGCGATGTAATTTGATCCGGGCTATGGTCAATGCAATAGGTGGTGTTAGGTAGAGCCTCTAAACGCTCTAAAGGAATTTCCTTGCCACACACCTCACACTTTCCATATGTTCCATTTTCCATCGCCTCTAACGCTCTGTTTATGTTACTTAGCTGCAATTCATAGTGCTCATTTAAAGCTATATCCTTTTCACGTTCATATAATTCGGTGGCGTCATCAGCCGGATGGTTGTCATAACTCGATAATTCCCCCATCGATTCATGTGCATGTCCACGCTCCAAGCCAAAATGGTCATTTTGTTCTAACCGTTCCTCCACTTCACTTTTTTCTTGCAACAATTGTAACCGTAACTCAGCTAACTGCTGTGTCGATAACATGTGCTTAACCCCTTTCATGGAAAAAGCATAATCTATATCACCAATTTTATTGTGTGTCTTTATCGTACAGTTATATTTTCATTTGTTTCGTGCTCGATTATGTAATAAAAATTTAATTCCATCAATATCCTGTCCATTACAGCCATTAAAACTGAATAAAAATTAGATAGCCGTGTATCTTAAGATTAATTAAGGTAATTCGAAATGAGGCGATGATGTGGTTAATTTAGACTTTGAAAAGTTTAGAAAAGAACAGCGCAATCATAAGGCTGAATATTTAGGAAGCGGCCGAAACCAAAAGCCCGGACTAAATGATCCTGAATATAACAACCAGGATAATACCGATAAATCACCAGGAGCAACAGGGCGTAAAATATAGCCTTATTCAATTAAAAGGTTGGGGTCACTTTTCCTCAACCTTTTTAAATGAGACTTGATAAAGGAGAACATCTTATGAGCAAAGCAAAGTCAGGTGCAGAGGAGAATAACATGAAATGGTGGCAGCTTTCTTTATTTGGTGTAGGCTGTACCATTGGTACAGGTTTTTTTCTTGGCTCGAGTTTAGCAATAAAAATGACAGGCCCAGCCATTTTAATTGCCTTCCTCATTGCAGCAATTGGTACTTATTTTGTATTTGATGCACTTTCTAAAATGACCTCCCAGGAGCCGCTGGAAGGAGGTTTCAGGTCGTATGCCAAAAAGGCGTATGGGCGTTGGGCCGGCTTCAGCAGCGGCTGGGTTTATTGGTGCTCTGAGGTGCTCATTATGGGCAGTCAGATGACGGCGCTCTCGATTTTTTCACGTTTCTGGTTTCCGAAAATCCCTTTATGGATATTTGCCACAATCTATGGGGTACTGGGATTAGCCGTTATTCTTATCGGAGTAAATCTTCTCAATAAGTTGGAAAATATTCTAGCCATCTTAAAGATCTCAGCAATATTAATGTTTATTATTATTGCTGCGTTAGCGATTTTTGGTGTCATTGATGGCGACAGGCCGATTCAATACCCGAACAGTAAAAAGGACTTAATACCTGCTGGATTAAAAGGATTATGGTCCGCGGTTATTTTTGCCTTCTATGCCTTTGGGGGAATCGAAATATTAGGATTAATGGCAACGAAATTAAAGGATCCAAAAGAAGCACCGAAAGCAGGAAAGGTCATGCTGTTCATGCTGACCTTTATCTATGTTGTTTCGATTGGTCTGGCTGTGATGATGGTATCTTGGCACACCTTCAATGCAAAAGAAAGCCCATTTGTAATTGCATTAGATGCCTACAATCTTTCTTTCGTGCCCCATTTTTTTAATGCTGCACTAATCATTGCCGGTTTTTCCACGATGACGGCTTCCCTTTATGGAGTTACAAGTGTCCTTGTGACCTTGGGGGAAGAAGGGGATGCGCCGGCTAGTTTTTCGAAGAGAGGGAAATTAAAGGTTCCATTGCCGACATTAATGATTACTATCCTCGGGATTACAGCTTCCATCGTAGCAGCATTGGTCATGCCTAACCGAATCTATGAGTATATTACCACGGCGGCGGGATTAATGCTTCTGTATAATTGGATCTTTATCCTTGCCTCTTCTAGAAAAATTCTAAAGTTGAAGCTGAAGGAAAAAGTGATGTATTCCATCGGTGCAATTTTTATATTAATTGCCGTGACTGGGACATTATTTCATGATACGAGCAGGCCGGGATTCTTTATCAGCTTAGCCTTTCTTTGCATCATTGGGATCATAACCTTCATCATGAACTTTCAATGGAAAAAGAAAAAGCGGAAGGTACTCAAGCCTTGGCCAACGGCATAAGAAAAGCATAAGGCGCCTGAGCTGGACAATTGTCAAAGTCGAAATTTCCGCTTTCTTATCTCTTAAAAAAATCCAGCCTATTATCCGCTGGATTTTTTACCCAAAAAGGTTTTGAAATGCCTGCATCCCAAAGTAAATCGCAAATCCAATCAAGGAAAGTCCGGAGATAAGTGAAATACCAACAAGCCACTGGGAGGTTAAATATTTACGAGAACTGCTTGCCACTCCTGCCATGGCAATATCCCAGACCAAGAGCCCGATAAAAATGGCACTGCTATACAGCACCAATTGACTGCTGTCATAGGTCGCGGCTGTTTTAGCAAGAACTGAGCCATATATGCCTAACCAAAAAAGGATGGTGAGTGGATTAGAGATGGACATCAAGAATCCTGAAAAAAAAGATTTGATCAGCGGTTCCTTGCCCCTGGCATACTCTAAATTTATTTTTCCGGCATTCATGAAGGTTTCAATTCCCGTATACATCAGTACAAAACAACCAAAAAACCACAGAAAGGTTTGCATAAATGCCGTTTCGAGAAATTGGACAACTCCTATGTAAACGATCAGCATATATATCCCGTCGGCAACAACTGCCCCTACCCCAATAAGCCACGAGTGCATAAAGCCATTTCTTATTCCCCTATCAATTTGTGCCGCATTAATTGGTCCAATCGGAGCTGCCAGCGACAATCCTAATAATATATAACTTAGAAATACATTCATCACATTCTCTCCCCAAACAGTAAATAGTTGCCTGTCTATTCATTTCTATTCAGAAAGAAGAGGTTGTACTACAAAAAAGAGCTTTCCGATTAGGAAAACTCCAAAAAATTATTTGTTCGTTTCCGATACTTTGTTAAAATCAAGGCTGAATCCCTTATCCTCAAAGGTTGGATTAAGCAAATGATGTCTTGATACCGGCAATGTATATGAATCAATATCGACAATAAACTTAGGACGCTGTTTTGTTTCTTTATAGATCTTTCCAACATATTCTCCAATTAACCCGATCGCAATTAATTGCAGGCCGCCGATTAACCAAATAGAAGTAATCAACGACGTCCACCCTGTCTCGGTGTTACCGAAAAATTTAAGCGCTAAAAAGTACCCGCCAAAAACGAGACTCATGAAGAAGGAAACAAACCCAGTGATCAATACAAACCGAATAGGTGAAATGGAAAAGGATGTTATCCCATCAAAGGCAAAGGCGATCATTTTTTTTAAAGGGTACTTCGTGACACCGGCATGCCTTTCCAAACGGTCATAATAAACCACATCTGAACGAAAGCCTAAGAGTGGAACAATCCCCCTTAAGAAAAGATTTACCTCACTGAACCGTTCAAGCTCTTCCACTGCTCTTTTGCTCATGAGCCGAAAATCTGCATGATTATAAACGAGGTCAACCCCCATCTTTTTCATGATTTTATAAAAGCCTTGGGCTGTACTTCGCTTAAACAGTGTATCGGTGTCACGTCCTTTACGGACACCATAAACAATTTCATTGCCGTCATAGAATTTCATAATAAACTCGCGGATGACCATAATATCATCCTGCAGGTCGGCATCAATCGAAACAACACAATCTGAACGTTCCTTTGCTGTAAATAAACCGGCAAGTAAGGCGTTTTGATGACCGACATTCCGAGATAATTTTAAGCCGCGGACATAGTCACTTCGCAGCCCTTCTTTGTAAATTAACTCCCATGTACGATCCTTACTTCCGTCATCAACAAACAGGATTTTGCTTTGTTTCGAAACAAGTGCGTCATGAATCAGCTCTTTTAACAGCCCCTGAATCTGGGCGAAAGTCTCCGGCAACACTTCTTCCTCGTTATAGCATGGCACAACAATCGTAAGGACTGGTTCCATCATTGTTAAAACCCCCGATGTCTACAATGTCTTGTATAAGTAAATTTTCCATGCCGCTGTTTTTGATACGAACACTTTATCAAGCATTAGTTGATTTTGCTCGGCATTGTCTATTGGAATGGCGGAAAATATATAACTGCCACCCATTTCCTTAAAAACATCTGTATTCAGTTCTAAATTTTTCAAGTGGCGTTTAGAATCTTTCTTGAGCATATATCGTTTTCCAAGTTGTGCGGTAAAAATGTAACAGCGTCCTCCCCATTTATCAAAATATTTACGAATGGTTTTATTTTTAGCTAATTCCTTTTCAATTATTTTCCTAAATTGATGTTTATAGCTTAATGGATAAAAATTATTATAGGTATCAATCGTGTAGAAGCCGTTATATTGCGCGACGGCCGGATGGAGTCCGATGCTTGCAATCCGATATTCCTCCTGCGGGAGGCCGATATACTCCTTTATTTCGTGGAATAGGTCCTCGGCGAAAAATTCTTTAACAGTGGGCTTATCTTGATAAATGATTTCGTCATTGCATAACGCCAAAAATATGATTTGCAAAACAATAAGTGATTTCGCGATTTTTGCCCAGTCTATTCCTTGAAGTGAGATAATTTTTAAGGCGAGGGCAAAGCTAGCATAAATCACTAGCGGCCTCAAAAAATGGTAGCGGGCAAAATTAAATGTGTCCATAAAATGAAATTTTTTTGTTAATGGCAGCCAGCCTTCATAAAACCAAAAAGCATACCAAAGGGACAATAGAATATTGAGGACAAATAAAAAAACAAACAATTTTTCCTGCCGCCAAAGTTGTTTCGAATAAACAAAGTAGATGGCAATAAAGGTTGCAGGCACGATTAATAAGGTATGTACAGTCATCACATGGGTGTGTCCAAGTAGATAGTTTTTTATAAAAAGGCGTACCGCCCGCCAAAACGGCAGTTGGGCATGAAAATATTCATCACGGCTATTCGGTTCTTTTGAAAACAAAAACGAATAAATGAGCCGGTATTCCACCAGCATAAAAACAAAAGACATATAACCAATTGCCAACAAAAAACGAAGGTTCCAGCCCTTTCCCCTAAAAACATCCCAAAGCCAAAATATCCCCATAGCACTTAGAAAAAAGAAAAATCCTAAAACGATACTCGCATAAAACGGGATAATCGTGAGCACTAGATAATCCTTCCAAATTCCCTCCCCATTACGAATGTTGAGAAAGGCCCAGAGTGCGAGCGGCATTCCTAATGTGCTTAGCATCCCTGACGGCCAAAATGGTGTTAATGCAAAGGCAAGGGATGCTCCTATTTGCAAAAGCATCCATCTTTCACCGGGAAGCAGATGTTTTTTTAGTAATAAATACATTCCAAAAAAAGCCACTATTCTTGTCATTACTTGACTTAAGGCATAGGCTGTCATCGTTGGAAAAAGAGCATATAACCAAACAATGACACTGTATTCTGTTCCAAAGGCATTTCTTGGCAGCTGTCCATTGATGATTTGCGGAATGGCTCCATTGACTGCTCCAAACATTTCCCCGCTTTTTGCTAACACCTTATACCATGCCAAGTTGGAGTCCAAATTATCATGAACCCGGATATGTGCATTTTCCTGCAGAATAAATAACGGGGAAAGATAGATCGCTAGAACAATTAAAGCGAAGAGGATCAGTCTTCGTTCTTTTTTCGTTTCAATAACCACTCTTCTACACCTCTAAATCTTCTTCTCTAAAGAGCACTTTTGTTTTACATTTTGCTTTTGGGCTAAAAATTATTCCTCCTTATTTGTGAAAAAAGAGAATCGACAAAACTAGACACTTTCCACTATTTACATTTTTATAATATATGGAAGGTTTTTTATTGTCTTAGCCAAAAAAATGTTTCAAAAATAATGAGAGTATGTACTTTTGTCAATAATAGGTAGTATCAGAAAAGAGGTGATGGTCCTGCCGAATAGAGTTTATATAGGCTTTTTGCGATTACCGCTCCTAGTTCGAATCCTATTAATCGCATTGCTTGTGTTTTTGTCATTCGGAATCTCTATACACTTTTTAGAGCCTGAAACCTTTCCAACGATTTTTGACGGGATTTGGTGGGCGATTATTACTGCCTCCACAGTTGGTTATGGTGATTATGTACCACATTCCTTTTTAGGCAGGCTTACTGCGTTAGTTTTAATCTTACTCGGTGTTGGATTTGTCTCCTCTTATTTTGGAACACTAGCAGCAGCTGCCGTTACAAAACAGGATGCCTTTTCCGAAGGAAGAATCCCTTTTAAAGGCAATGGCCATATCATCATCATCGGCTGGAATGAGCGATCGAAGGAGCTAATTCATAAGCTTACAAGTGTTCATTATCCACAAATGATTGTTTTAATTGATGAAACACTTGAAGCCAATCCGGTTAAATCGAGGTTTGTTCATTTCATCCAAGGAAAGGGCCATGTGGATGATACGATTATGAAAAGTGATATTGAAAAAGCGGAAAAGGTGCTGATTACCGCCGATCGCGGAAATGACGAGCTGCAGGCCGATATGAATAGTATCCTAACCTTACTGACCATTAAAGGATTATGCGTAAAGGTTAAATGCATTGTTGAAATATTAACGGCTGAACAAGTAGTAAATGCCCTAAGAGCCGGTGCAGATGAAGTCATTCAATCCAACAAATTGACGAGTGTCTTTATGATTAATAGCCTGCATTCTAATGGGGACGGGCTATTATCAAAGGTTGTCCATCAATTACAGGAAAGCAGATTGTCGTCTTCTCTTGTAAATGGGGATGATATTGGTAAAACCTTTAATGAAGTATGTCAGGAACTGTTAACAAACGGTTTCCTGTTAATTGGGATTAAGAGAGGGGAAGAAACCATTTTGAACCCAGTCCACTCATTTGAAATTAAAGAAGGTGATCAACTATTAACTTTTGAATAGAAAAGAGTGCTGAAAAATATTTTATCAGCACTCCTTTTATTTTATTTCAACCGTTTTTCAAGCTCAGCTTTCTTTTCCTCATATCCTGGCTTGCCTAATAAAGCAAACATATTAACCTTGTAAGCCTCTACCCCTGGCTGGTCAAATGGATTCACCCCAAGCAGGTAACCGCTCATTGCACATGCTTTTTCAAAGAAGTAGACAAGGTATCCAAACGTATACTCATCCATAGCTGGAATCGTAACAATTAAGTTTGGCACTCCGCCATCTGTATGAGCAAGCATCGTACCTTCAAATGCTTTGTTATTAACAAAGTCAATTGTTTGTCCAGCTAAATAATTCAGCCCATCTAAGTCATTTTCAAAAGCTTCAATTTTTAACTCATGACGAGGTTTTTCTACTTTAATGATAGTTTCAAACAAATCACGGCGTCCTTCTTGAACATATTGTCCAAGTGAATGAAGGTCTGTCGAAAAGTTTGCGGAAGATGGATAAATCCCTTTTTGGTCTTTTCCTTCACTTTCACCGAACAGCTGCTTCCACCATTCAGAAAAATATTGCAGACCTGGCTCATAATTGATGAGCATTTCAATCGTTTTTCCTTTATTGTAAAGCGCATTTCTAACAGCCGCATATTGGTAAGCAGGATTTTCTTCAAGCTCTGATGAACTATAGTCCTCTTGAGCCTGCCTTGCCCCCTCCATCATCTTTTCAATGTCGGCTCCGCAAACAGCAATTGGAAGTAAGCCTACTGCTGTTAAAACAGAATAACGGCCGCCAACATCATCCGGAATGACAAAGGTTTCATATCCTTCCTCTGTTGCTAACGTTTTTAGCGCACCTCTTGCTTTGTCTGTTGTTGCATAAATTCGTTTGCGAGCTTCCTCTACGCCGTATTTTTCCTCAAGAAGCTTGCGGATAATACGGAAGGCAATCGCCGGTTCCGTTGTTGTTCCAGATTTAGAGATGACGTTAACAGAGAAATCCTTTCCATCAAGGAGATCAATCACATCATACATATAGCTAGAACTAATATTGTTGCCAACAAAAATGATTTGCGGCGTGCTGCGCTGATTCTTAGGCAAGGAGTTGTAAAAGCTGTGCGAGAGCATTTCAATTGCAGCCTTTGCTCCAAGATAGGAACCACCAATTCCAATCACAAGAAGGACATCAGAATCCGCCTTAATTTTCTCTGCAGATTTTTGAATCCGGGAAAATTCTTCTTTGTCATAGTTGGTTGGGAGCTCAATCCAGCCCAAAAAGTCACTGCCAGCTCCTGTTTTCTCGTGTAGAGAATGGTGGGCAACTTTTACAGCATCGCTTAAATATGTAAGTTCATGTTCTCCAAAAAAAGTAAGTGCTTTCGAGTAATCAAAACGAACATGTGTCATGAAATGATCCTCCAATTTTTATTTTTCAATTACCACTTTAACGAATGATGGGCAGATTATCAAGGAAGGTACCTATATGTAAGCGTGCCCAATTTCGACAATTTTCTACTCTTTATAATGATGCCTGATAAATCGCCAGCACATCGTCACGATTTAGCTTTTTAAAGTTGCCAAACTCACCGTTAGCCATCGCACGATCGACCATTAAATCAAGCTTTGTATCATCAATGTCATAATCCGCTAAACGCGATGGTGCTTCAATACTATTCCAAAACTCACGCAGCTTCCGAATTCCTTCAAGACCTGCTTCTTCCGCACTTTTATCCTCAGCATTTACGCCGAATACCCTTACTGCAAGCTGTTTAAAGCGCTCAGGCTTCACGTGAAGGTTATGCTCCATCCAGTGCGGGAAGAGAATTGCCAGTCCGCCGCCATGCGGAATGTCATAAACTGCTGACACTGCGTGCTCAAGGTTGTGGGTCGCCCAATCGCCTCGGTAGCCCATATTTAAAATGCCGTTCAATGCCATTGTTCCGCTATAAAGAATCGTTGCCCGGTGTTCATAGTTTTCCAGATCTGCAAGCAATTTCGGTGCTGTTTCTATCACCGAAATAAGTAAAGATTCGCACATGCGATCCTGAAAATCTGTATTCTCTTCCAGGTGAAAATAATGTTCAAGGACATGTGACATCATATCAACGATTCCATAAATCGTTTGGTTTCTCGGTACAGTGAAA
>Ga0213826_1000142_pt1 | contig 78305 bp, 62 predicted proteins | sample MC6MC0899MG_FD_180668 | JGI IMG/M metagenome (GOLD analysis project Ga0213826, IMG submission 180668) | Enriched soil aggregate microbial communities from Iowa State University, Ames, United States - MC6-MC0899-MG | ecosystem: Environmental > Terrestrial > Soil > Unclassified | place: USA: Iowa... | reverse complement strand
TAGTTGTTAAACCTGAACCAATTGTAACTGTTGCAGGTAAAGCCTCTAAAGCTTTAAGTTCTTGAACCTGGTCTTTACATAAATCGTAAGTACTTGCTAACACTGCATTCGCTTCTGGTTTTTTACCTGCAAATACACGTACTGTTTTTAAATGCTCACAAATACCGTTTGATTGAGTTGCAGACAATACATACTCTTGTTCTTGTGCGTTACTAAATGTCCAACCATTAACAGCATCGCCGCTTACGCCAGTACTTGGTGTCCATACAAATGTATCGTACCCGCCTAAGTTGGTCGCAATAGTTACCGGTATTGTAGTAACTCCTCCTTCACATGAGGTTGCCGTTGCAGATGATAACTCAAATGCTGGTTTTACATCAAACGTTACAGGTATTTCTATTGCTGGTGAAATACACCCTACATTTCCTACAAATACTGTATTTGGACGAATGTTAGCCGTAGAACCATACACAAGCCCTGATGCTGTATCTAAAGCAAGTAAACCTGCAGCTGATGAGTTATCAGAATAAAGATAAGCTACAGAATTTGAAGACGTTGTGTGTGATCTTAATACTCCATAAGGACTACCCCAGTTTCCGGAATAAGAAGTTATTTGTACCACAATATCACTTGTACCATTCCAATTATAAGGTGTTGTAAACGTAATAGTTTTTATTCCTGCCGGAACAGGTTCACTAGCGTTAGAGTAAACATTTGTTAATAAAGAATTACTCACCATTGGAAATGATGCTGTAGTTGATGATGCTGTACCCAAAGAAACACTGAAATCTAATAGTGGATTTTGCTTACCAGCTGTAACAATATCAAATTTTAGTGCAGTAATTGGTCCAGCTGCTAATCCAGCCGCTTTTAATTCGGCTGCACTATAAATATAATGATGTTTAAATCCATTATAATTTGAATAATTGAAAAGCGACATACCTGCGGTAGTTGAAGTTCCATTACCAATTTGAGTTGAAGAGTTTGGAACAATTTTTTGGCTACGTAACCAAAAACTTCTGTTTTGTGTTACATCTGTTGCAGATACAAAGTTAGAACCTTCATATAAAGGAGTTGCGTCTGTTGAACTATCAAACCAAGCAGCAGTATAAGTTGGATCGACTAAAATAGCTTCTAATTCTGCTTTTTGTGGACCACATAGTGCTAACGATGTAGTGTACGATGTAAAGTCAGAATAGTTACATAATGTTGTTGTAGTTCCAGGCATTGCTGCCCATACACTTTGATCTGTTGCAGAACACACAGAACGTATATAAACTTTATAGTCTGTAGAAGGAGCTAAACCGGTAGCAACAATTGATGTAGCACCAATTGCTGTTGTACCAACAAAGACAGCACCTGGTGTGCCCGGATTACCTGTAGTACGAACTTCTACTTCATAAGCCATTGGATTTAAATTGTAAAGATCCTGCCAAGAAACTGTAAAACTATTTTTTCCAATATTTGTAGTTTTAATTACTGCATCATCAATTGGTTTACAGTTAGGTGCATCTTCATAATAAACATCGTCTATAAAGATATATTTAGTCATACCTTCATCATCAAATCCAAAAGCAAAATAATCGTCTGTAGTACTTAAAGGTAAGTAAATAATAAATTCTTGGTAAGTTGCTGTTTTAACATTTATAGTTTTTATAAGTGTTTTATTAGCACTTGCCGTATTACCATCCATACTATAAATATTTAACTTTTCACCATAAGTTCCGGTAAAATATAAACGTGCTGAAAAGCGTAAACGTTTTAATCCATTACCTAAATTCTGAGTTTCTGGTGAAACCAATAACGACTCGCCCGCATGGGTACCTGCTCTGTAAGTGTAAAAATGTCTAGAACCTGTTTTAGGACCTGTGGTTGTAACATAACCATTAGGATAATTTAAGGTTGGGCCCGTTTTAATATAAGTCCAGCAATTAGGTACAGTATTATTATCATACGCACCTAGATCAGCGTTCTCAAAACCTTCAAAGAAACTACCTATAAACACACCACATAGGGTATTAAATTTCACAGGATATGGTGACCATATACCATTAGATGTTCCACATTTACTACGAATGTAAACAGTATACGATGTAGAATGGTTTAAACCTGTAATATTAACAGATGTTGTTGGTGCAGTTGTTGTACCTGTTTGTACTAATCCTGTAGCACCAGACCCCGCTGCTCCTGAAGTACGAATTTCATATTCGTAACCTGTTACACCACCTGCTAATGATGTATCCCATGAAATACTTGCACTATTTACGGTAACATTGTTAACCACAAGATTCATTGGGAAAATACAAGGCGCCATATCTTCATAATAGATATCATCTAAATACACAGAAGTATATTGAGCAGGTTTTTGATGTTCAAATGAAAACGCAAAATAATCATCTGTTGTTGCTGGTAAAGGCACTATATATTCAGCAAATGTAGTTGTAGATGGTAAATTAATAGTTGCTATAGCAGTTTTTGTTGATGTAGCAAGGTTACCATTCATTGAATAGACAACTATTTTTGGTGAGTATGAGGTAGATGAACTACGCGCCCAAAAACGAACTTGTTTTGTACCGTTACCTAAATTATTTGTTTCAGGTGAAACTAACATTAGCAAACCATCACTTTGAGCTAAAGGGGCACGGTATGAATAAAATCCTCTACTACCAGTTCTAGCAACTGTTGTTACATAACTGTAAGCATTACCTGCTGGTAAAATTGTATCAATATTTGTCCAACATAAAGGTGCATTCTGATTTGTAGAACCACCTGTAGCTGTTGTTTCAAAACCTTCAAAAAAGTTAGCTGTATAAATAGGACACAGCGTATTAAACATTACAGGAAAAGTTGTCCAAACACCCTTATTAGTACCACAAACACTACGCACATATACATAATATGTAGTAGCACCTGTTAAAGCATTTGTTGTAGCTGTAGTATTTGGTGCTGTTGTAGAACCCGTTGCAACAGCACCTGCTGTACCTGGCGCACCAGAAGTACGAACTTCCCATTCATATCCGGTAACACCCGTAGCTTGTGAAGCATTCCAAGAAAAAGTTGCACCAGTAATTGTAATAGCATTTGCAGCCAAATTCATTGGAAAAATACATGGTGATAAATCTTCATAGTAAATATCATCGATATAGAAATAAGGATATTCACCAGCAAGCGTATGTTCTAATGCAAAAGCAAAATAATCATCGGTTGTAGCCGGAAGAGGTACAATATATTCTGTAAATGATGTATTATATGGTACAGGAAACTCAATTATTTTTGTTTTAGTTGCAGTACCTGTTGTTCCATTCATTCTGTAAACCACCATTTTTGGTGTGTAAGCAGTAGTAGGATTTCTCACAGAAAAACGAAGTTGTTTAGTACCATTGCCTAAATTGTCTGTTTCTGGAGAAATTAACATCATGTCACCATTAGGAGCAGTACTTAAAGGGTATCTATACAAATAGAATGATCTTGTACCAGTTTTTGCATAACTAGTAGAAACATAGGAATAATTGTATTGATAACCTGTTGTGTTCAAGTTTGTCCAACAAACAGGTGCGTTCTGGTTTGTAGAGCTACCTGCTAGAGTAGTTTCAAAGCCTTCAAAGAAACTAGCAGTAATTGCAGCAGCTTGATTAACTGTAACAACATTAGATGTATTGGTTCCTGAAGATGTGTTACAGGTAACTACTAAACGATAATCTGTATTTGCCGTTTGGTTAGTTACGGTATAGCTAGTACCTGTTGCGGTAGGAATAGGACCCCAAGTACCAGCGCCAGCCGGAGAGCTTTGCCATTGGTAGGTCATATTTCCTGCAATTGTAACGCCTGCCGAAGACAAGGTAAATGGTTGGCTGTTACATGCCCTTGTAGTTGCAGATATTGTACCTGCAGTTGGTGTACCAGAACAAGCTGGTAAAGCTAAAATGTTAACTCTATAATCATGTACTTCACCAAATGAAGCATTGGCACAAGCATTTACACCTGTGGTACTCCAAACAACACGAACGCGCATTCTACGAATCCCAGTTGTTGCATTTACAGGAATAGTAATATTACCTGTAGCAAACGAAGGAGTTTGCGCTAAAGGAAGATCAGTTAATAATTTTTCGGTTGTGTCATCAAAGGTGCCATCATTATTAAAATCAATCCAAACACTAGCACGTTCAGATGCCGGAGATCCATAACCTGTATTTAACTGTATAGGGTAGGCTATACTTTGCATCAAATCAACAGGTGTTAAAGCCGTTTTATCATCATAAGATGCTGCACTACATCCTGTATTCAAATCACTAAGTACAGATGTACCATGACCATTTAGTACAACGCTATTAAGATTATCTCCAGTAGTACTTCCAGTACCACCACAGCCACTCGTATAAATAGGTATACAATACGTTTGTGCCCGGCCCTTTAGTACAGGTAGAAACAAACATATAATTAATATCACGGCTTTTGTGTTTAACCACGGTATTTTAAGCCTAGAAAAAGATGTAGTTTTTTCCATAATTTTCGATGTTTTAAATTTAATAGCCATAAATGTAACTATAAAATTCCATATTTAACATAAATTAACACTGTTCGGTATAATAATTTTTTTAAATTAAAAATGTATTATAAGAATATTAATGATTAATATTTCATTGTTTTTCATAATTTGTTTTATTATAAGCTGGCCTACAAAAAAGCTTAATCCTATCTAAGCAACGGCCGTACACCGAGTAACCGTTCTATGTACTGGGGAATTTATCGGCACTTTACTGATGTTCAGTAAATTACACATGTGTTTTTTTTAGTTTTTAATCACCATTTTTAAAGATAATTCAACCGTTCGTTAACGATATTGCAACGCATTAAACCTGCATTTAAGTCATTAGTCAGGAACTGTTTAATATTAAGGGAATACTTCTTGTAATTTATTTTACCATATAACAACTTAAAACTTTGAAAGATGAAAAGTGATGACAAAAACATTCCGGGAAGTGAAAAGAATAAAAAAACAAGCCCGACAGACATTAAAGGAAAAGATGTTCACGAAGCCAATCAAACAAATTCAGGTGCCGGCGCATCGCAGATAAAAGAAGGTAGTAATCTGTTGCCCGAAGATGCCGAAAAAGTTCCAGATCAGAATACAAAGCAAGAAAAAGAAAATAGATCTGAAAAGACTGAAAAAGAAGAATAAACGAACCATTAATTTTTTTAATTGAAACAGTATGCCAGAAGGTCCTAGTATTGTTATCGCAAAAGAAGAAATGAGTGTTTTTATCGGCAAAAAGGTTGTAGAAGCACACGGTAATTCTAAAATTGATACTGAAAGGTTGGAAGGTAAAGTTCTTTCCGATGTTAAATCGTGGGGTAAACACCTGCTGCTGTGCTTTGACGATTTTACCGTACGTATTCATTTTTTGCTGTTTGGCAGTTATCTGGTAAACGAAACAAAATCGGCAAATGTTCGTTTGGGACTTTTTTTCAAGAACGGACATATGAATTTTTATGGTGCTTCTGTAAAGGTATTGGAAGGAACTGTAGATTCTCTTTACGATTGGTCTGCCGATGTAATGAGTGAACAGTGGAATCCGCGCTTGGCAGTTAAAAAACTTGCTGATAAAAAACAAGAATTGATTTGTGACGAACTGCTGGATCAGGATGTGTTTTCAGGTGTAGGTAATATCATAAAGAACGAAGTTTTATTCAGGGTGGGTCTTCATCCAAATTCATTGGTAGGCAAAATTCCGTCTAAAAAAATGAAAGAAATCGTTGAGCAGGCGCAAAACTACAGTTTCGATTTTCTGCGATGGAAAAAAGAAAATCAACTTAAAAAGCATTGGCTTGCGCATACTAAAAAAGAGTGTTCTAAATGTGGCCAGTTATTGGTAAAGGAATACACTGGTAAGAAAAAACGCAGAAGTTTCTTTTGTACAAACTGTCAAAAACTGTATGTATGAGTAACACTAAATTCCACATCGGATGTTCAAGCTTTGCAACATCTTCTTGGAAATCGGTTTTTTACCCGGATTATCTGCCAAAAAAAGACTGGTTCCAATTTTATTGCAAGCATTTTTCAACGTATGAATTCAATGGTTCGTTTTATAGGTTTCCCACGGTAGAAAGTTTAGATAAATGGTATCATAAAACTCCGGATGATTTCAGTTTTAGTATCAAAATGCCGAAAGTGATTACGCACACAAAGAAGCTTATAGACTGTGAAATAGAAGTGTCAGATTTTTACGAGATTGTTTCTAAAGGACTAAAAGAAAAACTGGCGTGTGTATTGTGGCAGTTTCCCCCAAGCTTTTTGTACAGCGAACTGAATTTAGCTAAGCTCATAAAACTTTTAAATTCCGATTTTAAGAACGTTGTGGAATTCAGGCACAAAAGCTGGTGGAACAAAAATGCTGTTGAAACATTACAGCAGACGGGTGTAATTTTTTGCAATCCCAGTTATCCGGGTTTGGATGTTGATCTGATAGATGTTGGTAAAATTGGATATTTCCGCATGCACGGTGGCCCAAAGCTTTTTTATTCTGAATATTCTCAAGAAGAAATACAGGCACTTTACAATACAATAAAGGCAGCATCCTACAAAGACGTATATGTGTATTTTAACAACACGGCATCTACGGCAGCTGTAATAAATGCAAGGCAGCTTATGAAGCTGAAGATAACTTGACATAGTCCCTTTAATTAAACAATGACAGAAATTTGACTATTTCAGCAACTTTTTGTCAATCAATAAGTAATTTAAATTTTAAATATACAGAGCTATGAAAAATGAACAAAACAAAGAAACGACACCCGTAAAAAAACAACAGAACGGCAAACCTGAAAACAAAGACAATTTAGACAGCCGCGGTCACGAAGAGCAAAAAAGAAAGGGTGACGATGTAACTTCGAACGAGAAAGATACAAAAGAGAAAAAATAATTTCAAACGGGATAATTCCCGTTTTTTTATTGTAAATCTATAAAGATTCACCACTATATCATTGGTTTTTTTGTCACTGTTGAAAAAATAAAAGTTGTTCAAAACAATTGTGATAGGTGTCATTTATACCCGTTCAGTATAATGGCATCCATCACCTAAACACATCTTGCCTCTATAGACATCGTGATCATCAAATCATCAAATCCGCCCAGCTTGGTTTCCAATTCCTACGTGTGCGTTTTTAATGCACGTCAAAAACAATATTCCATCCGGTTAAAAGACAGTTAAATTTTATTCCTTTTTCAGCAAAAGATAAAAGCCAGTCTTTTATTTCTTCTTTGTTCAGTTTTAATTTTTTTGTTATACCTGTAATCTGATATTTTTTTGCTTTATTCATAAAGTAATTTACATCGTAACCATCTTCAGCAAGTAAGGCAGAAAATTTATCGCCAGTTCGGCCGTGATTACTTGTGAAGGTAAAGTTAATCGTGATCTCACAGGATGATGATTGTAGTTGCTGTTGTAAACGCTCAGATACCTGATTGCGCAAATTGTCTTTATATGTTAGTAAAAGTTCGGAGGTATTGGTGTTTTTCTTAAAAAACGGTAGTTTCATTTGTGTGCATAATTAAAATAATTACTATCTAAAGCGCTAATTTTTATTCTGCATAAGTGTATGTAAATGTATTATAAAAAATTTAAAGCTTATCTGCGAATTATAATAATTTAAAAATAATTTTTAATCATCACTAAAATATTCTCAAAAAAAATGTTTTTTTATTATATCGTTATGCAAATCAAAACCTGAGAATGAAGCCTAAAGTCTGCGAATACATGGAGTAGAGTAAGTGGGAAGCAAAGCTTAATCAACAAGTTTCAATCTTAAACTTAATACCACTCAATATTACAACATGCATTAATACATTATATAGTATAAAATACCAAACGCCCAGTAGCAGTGCTTCAATACTTTCACCATTCTGCTTTATTTTAAATTAAATATTCTTTATGTTTAAATGCAAAATAGTTTGAAACATGAATTGCAAGCTTCGATGAGCAAGCAAAAAGAAGATTTTATAAACTCTGTAGAAAATGCAATCCACTTTTTCGGAAGTACACCTGCTGCCATCATTACTGAAAATCTAAAGTGGACGTTGTAAAAAGCAACCAAATTTAATACTTGGTTTGGTGTTTTTTAATATTTAAGCATAAAAAAACGGTTTTGCGTTAAAAACATAAGGTCAGTTTATACGTCTTTTAAAGGATCATGCCAGTGTTTCATATTACCAAAAACAGTTTGCGTTATTACTGATGCTATACTTTAAATCATACAATGTACGATAAAGAAATTGTTTTTAATGTACTGTATGATATGGTTGTGTTGCAGTCTTTGTTTCAAAGCAGTGTATACAATGTATCTGAATCCGTCAGAATTTAAAAAATGAATCTCACTTTAAACAATTTTACAAGAGAATAACTGATGTAAATGGGATATTTAAATGAAGAAGTGTTTAAGAATGCCTATTTCGAAACTGTTTTTGATTGCTTTAGTCTCGATCGCGTATGTAAGTGATGCCATGATTTGATCTTGTAGGCTATGAGCGACAGATTTTGCTAAAGACTACAGTGGCAGTATCAATGGTTGATTTATTCAAAATGTGAAGCTATTAGTATTATTTAGAAAAGGTATGCAATTAATTATTCTCAATTAGGAATTAAATAGGATGGAGGAAGGTACCCTAAAGCGGACAAACAAAAAAAATCCTGAATGTAAATTCAGGATTTTGTACTCAAGGCGGGACTTGAACCCGCACGAGCATTACTGCTCACTGGATTTTAAGTCCAGCGTGTCTACCAATTCCACCACTCAAGCGTAGGTAAAAAAAATCTATTTATAAGTCTTGAATATTATTTTGTACTCAAGGCGGGACTTGAACCCGCACGAGCATTACTGCTCACTGGATTTTAAGTCCAGCGTGTCTACCAATTCCACCACTCAAGCAGATAAATAGATTTTTGAGCGAAAAACGGGATTCGAACCCGCGACCTCAACCTTGGCAAGGTTGCGCTCTACCAACTGAGCTATTTTCGCGTAATAATATAAAAAAACGTTAGTACTCAAGGCGGGACTTGAACCCGCACGAGCATTACTGCTCACTGGATTTTAAGTCCAGCGTGTCTACCAATTCCACCACTCAAGCAGTTGTAGTAACGTTGAGCGAAAAACGGGATTCGAACCCGCGACCTCAACCTTGGCAAGGTTGCGCTCTACCAACTGAGCTATTTTCGCATATTATTTTTATTTAAAGAACATAGATTGCAAATTTAAAAAGATTTCTCAATATCTGCAAAATAAAAGTACTCAAGGCGGGACTTGAACCCGCACGAACATTACTGCTCACTGGATTTTAAGTCCAGCGTGTCTACCAATTCCACCACTCAAGCGAATCAAAACAAACTGTAAGTCTGTATTGCGACTGCAAATATAGAACGATTATTTTATTTTACAAGGGTTTTAAAAAACTAATTTGTAATTATTTTTTAAAGTTTTGATAATGTTTAAACTAGCTTTTGCTTTTTTATTATGCTATTACATATTTGTCCTGCGAAGAATGTTTAATAAGCAAAAAAGCATTGCTATTGCAATGCTTTTTGTTAACGTAATGGTCTGTTTAAAACCAAATCAATGTATAAGTTTACTCTGTTTTTTAATTGTTTTCTGTGAACTACAAAATCTAAAAAGCCGTGTTCTAACAAAAATTCCGATGTTTGAAAACCTTCTGGTAAATCTTTACCTGTTGTATCCTTTACAATACGTGGACCTGCGAAGCCGATTAATGCACCAGGCTCTGCAATATTAATATCGCCTAACATTGCGTACGATGCCGTTGTTCCACCAGTTGTTGGATCGGTACATAATGAAATATAAGGGATTTTAGCATCTGCCAATTGCGCTAATTTTGCCGATGTTTTTGCCATTTGCATTAACGAATACGCTGCTTCCATCATACGTGCACCGCCCGATTTTGAAATCATCATGAACGGAATGTTGTTTTTGATAGAATAATCGATTCCACGGGCAATTTTTTCACCTACAACAGAACCCATAGATCCGCCAATAAAAGCAAAATCCATACAGGCAACAACTAAATCTGCTCCTTTAGATTTTCCTACCGCAACACGTACTGCATCTTTTAAATTGGTTTTGTCTTTAGCTTCTTTTAAACGATCGCTGTACTTTTTGGTATCAACAAATTTTAAAGGATCTTTCGCTGTTATAGAACCAAATAATTCTTTGAACTTATTGTCATCGAATAAAATTTCAAAATATTCTTTACTTCCAATTCTTACGTGGTAATCGTCTTCCGGAGAAATCCATAAGTTTTTAGCCAGCTCTTCCGATTCTATAATTTTTCCCGTTGGCGATTTGTACCATAAACCTTTGGGAGTGTCTTTTTTATCTTCGGTAGGGGTTGTAATTCCTTTTTCTTTTCTTTTAAACCAAGCCATAGTCTTAAATTATGATTTATAAATTACGAATTGTGTATTTAATTGTAATTCGTAATTTTTATAATGTGTTAACGTTGTTTAAATCGGCAAAAGCTTGCTCTAAACGTTTGTTGAATGTTAATTCGCCATCACGCATCCATTTACGCGGATCGTAATATTTTTTGTTAGGAACATCGTCTCCTTCAGGATTTCCAATTTGCGTCATTAAATAATCTTTCTTCGCAAGAATATAATCACGAGCGCCTTCGGTAAAAGCAAATTGTAAATCGGTATCGATATTCATTTTAATTACACCATAAGATATTGCTTCGCGAATTTCTTCTAAAGTTGATCCAGATCCACCGTGAAAAACGAAATCTACCGGATTGTTTTTTGTGCTGAATTTATCTTGAACGTATTTTTGAGAATTGTCTAAAATTTTCGGAGTTAATTTTACGTTTCCTGGTTTGTAAACACCGTGTACGTTACCAAAAGCTGCTGCAATGGTAAAACGAGGCGATACTTTCATTAATTCTTCGTAAGCGTAAGCCACTTCTTCTGGTTGTGTGTATAGTTTTGATGAATCTACATGTGAATTATCAACACCGTCTTCTTCACCACCTGTAATACCTAATTCAATTTCTAAAGTCATACCAATTTTACTCATACGGTCTAGGTATTTTTTAGAAATTTCGATGTTTTCTTCGATTGGTTCTTCTGATAAATCAATCATGTGAGAAGAAAATAAAGGTTTGCCGTTTTCTTTATAGAATTTTTCGCTGGCATCTAACAAACCATCAATCCAAGGTAATAATTTTTTTGCGCAATGGTCTGTATGTAAAATTACGGTAGCGCCGTATAATTCTGCCAACTCGTGAATTTGTTTTGCACCTGCAATAGATCCTGCAATAGCTGCACGCTCATTTTCGTTGCTTAACCCTTTTCCTGCCATAAACAAACCGCCACCGTTAGAAAACTGAATGATAACCGGTGCGTTTAATTTTGCAGCTGTTTCTAATACACCGTTGATAGTACTAGACGATGTTACGTTTACAGCCGGTAAGGCAAAACCTTTTTCTTTTGCGTAATTAAATATTTCCTGAACTTGATCGCCGGTTGCAACACCAGGCTTAATGTTATGTGCCATATTTAGGTTGTGAGTTTTATTTTTTAAACTTTGTTTAGCTTACAAAAGTAATAATTTTATTAAAACGGATAATTAATTCCGACATTTAAAACGGTTTTACTTAAATTCCATTCTTTAAACCATTTGCGGTTGGCTTCGTTTGCGGGGTTATAGGTTTTAAAACCTAAATCTAAACGCACTACAAAAAAGCTAAAATCGTAACGAATTCCCAATCCTGTTCCCAGCGCAAGGTCTTTTAAAGATTTTAATCCGTTAAAAGTCATTTCTTCATCTTCAATATTGTCTAAAGCATTCCAGATGTTTCCGGCATCGGCAAAGAGTGCCATGTTCCAAGGACCCGAAACGTTAAAACGATATTCGGCATTAAAAGCCAGTTTCATGTTGGCTTCGTTAAAATCTAATAAACCACCACTGCGACCAGGCCCTAAACGGTACGACTGCCATGCACGGTTATCGTTAGATCCACCTGCAAAATAACTGCGCGAAAACGGAATGTTGTCACTGTTTCCGTACGGAATGGCAATTCCACCAAAAGCACGTACTGCCAACACATTCTTATTTCCTAAATCAAAATACTTTATAAAATCTACTTCGCCTTTAATATATTGCGAATAAGCTACATCTAAAATGGTGTGCTTGCCGTTAGCGTTTGTTTTACTGCTTGATTTTGCAAGGGCATTTAAAATGTTTCCTGCAGATTCTACTTTGGTTCTAAATGTAAAGAAATCTTGATCTTTAAGGTTAAAACGGTTAGAGTAGGTGTACACCACATTACTTGCCAAGATAAGGTTGTTTTCGGTTAAACGCACTTTTCTTTCGGCAATACTTAAAACTGTTCTAATGTCCTGTTCATTTGCGTTTGTGTTTCCTTCCAAAACATCAACCATAAAATAATCTGCACTATTATTTTCAATAATAAGATTTCCGTTTTCGTCTAAATACTCGGGATTGACATTTGTTCTGTCAGCAATTACATTCAACGTATTATAAGATGATCGATATACCTTAAAGTAATTTCCTGGATTCATGTTGCGGACAAACTGCAGGTTAAAAACATCGAAACTTATGGTGTTTCTTCTTTTGTATGACCATGAATAATTATAAATTCCGGTTAAATTCTGCTTATCTAAACCAATATTCTGCTGATTGAAAAAACCTACGCTTAATGTGGTATTTGGAAACGATGTGCGATCTACTAGCTTATCAATAATATTCGGGAAGAACAAAAAGCGTGGAATGGTTAGTTTTACATCGGCACCGTATTCTAGAATATCAAAAAAAGTATTGTGATCGCTGCGGTATTTTGATGCCGATGAACCGATGTTGCCTCTAAAACTTACATCGAGAATTTCGGCTCCTTTAAAGATGTTTCTAAATACAAAGCCAACACTTCCTTGAATACCAAAATCTTGAATGTTGGAATGATTTAAATCGATCGACGGATTAAAAGTAATGCGTTTTTTAGGATTCAGCGTAATATTTGCAATCAACGATTTTCCCAAACTGTCGCGCGTATCGGGAACATATTCAATAGTAGGATAGTTGAAAACCTTTAAGTTACTTAAAGATCGTGATGTAATTAAACGACGTATGTCTGAAAAAGAACCATCTTCATCGATAAAAACAGCATTTCGCAACACTTTTGGCTTGTAACTTAACGGACCTTTACTGTAAATATTCAAATTTTTGTATTGAACAGAATCTGTAATGGTTTGAAATTCTGCCGAAGTATTACTTGTGTAAAGATTTACTTTGCTGATCTTATACAGCTTAAAAGGTTCGGTAACCAGCGTATCGCCTTGCTTAATGTTTTTATTGTCGATATTCAGATAAATATCTGTAGTATGGTTGTTCTTTAAAGTATCGGCTTCGTAATTAATGTAGGTTTTCTGAAAATCGTAAGCGCCATTGTTTCTAAAAAAAGTTGTAATACGCTCGCGTTCTTCGTCTAATTTTGCTGCGTTGTACTGTTCGCCTTTTTTAACAACACTTTCACGCGTATTTGTTTTGAAAAGTGAATCTAATTCGGGCGATTTCACTATAACCGCAATACTGTCATACACATACGGTTTCCCGGTGTTAATAGTGTAATGCGTACTGATTCTTTTATCTTTTAAACTGTCTAATTTGTATGAAATTTTAGTGTTGAAATATCCCTGATTAAAATAATGGTTTTTTAAACGAATAACAGATTTTCGAGTTCTTTCGCCATCATAAATAACGGGTGCTTCGCCCAATTCTTTAAGTGTTCTGCCCATTCCCGATACAAAAAACGATGTTCCTAAACGATCTACCTGCTTTGCAGATAAAAGCTTCGCCAAAAAACGTTCGGTATTTTTATGCTTGTCTAACCACGCCTGATAGGTAGAATCGGGGTTTACCTTTGCCATATTGTACATGTGCAAACGCAGGCGGTAACCCAGAAAGTTGCTGTTAGGCTGCTGATAAAGCTGTTTAACAATAGCTTCGCTTGTTTCTTTTTTGTTGTTTACTAAAATTTCGTTTTCTGTTAGCAGTCGTTCATCAGCAGGTACACGCTTGGTTAGCGAACAAGCTAAAAAAATGCTTGAAATTACAGTAATAAACACTAATTTTGATAAAATATTTCTCAAGGACATAACAATTTCAATTGGTAAAATTACAACTTTTCACGAATGCTTACTAAAAACCAAATCAAATATATAACGCAATTAAAGCAAAAAAAATTCCGCGATTTAAATAAAGTTTTTATTGCCGAAGGATTTAAGGTAATTAACGAACTGTTGAATTCTACTTTGCAGTTGGAACATATCTATACAATAAGGCAGTTGAACTTTGGTGTTTCGAAAGAGTTTGTGACGGAAATTACTGAAGCCGATCTTAAGAAAATCTCGTCTTTAACCACACCGAACGACTGTTTGGCTGTTTTTAGAATGAAAGAAGAGAGATTGTCACAACCCAGCGGATTAAAAATTGCTTTAGACAATGTGCGCGATCCGGGAAATTTAGGAACCATTATTCGTTTATGCGATTGGTTTGGTGTTGCCGATTTAATTTGCAGCAAAGAAACAGTAGATGTTTACAACACCAAAGTGGTGCAGGCAACCATGGGATCGTTGACGCGTGTAAATATTTTTTATACCAATTTGGCTGATTATTTAAAGGATACCAGCGAACCTGTTTATGGAACATTTATGGAAGGAACCAATATTTACAAAACGGATTTACCAACCAGCGGAATTATTGTAATGGGGAACGAAGCCAACGGAATATCCGCAGAAATAGAAGCTTTGGTAACTGCTAAAATTGCCATTCCGCGTTTTGGCGATTTACAACAAACCGAAAGTTTAAATGTTGCCACTGCCACTGCTATTATTTTGAGTGAGTTTAAAAGGAATGATTGATTTTTTTTTAATTTAGTAAAAATATAATTTATATGAAAATAATTTTACAAACTTTGATTTTGATAACTCTTTTTTCTTGTGGTAAAACTCAAGTATCAGAAGTTGAAGTAAAAGCAGTAGATCAAGTTTTGATGTTTTATGGAGGAAAAGTTGAGCGATTTATTGGGGTCAATAGCGAAAACGGAAATAAAATTGATTTTTTTGAATTGAAGATAAAAGAAAGTAATCTTTTAAATTCAGATATAAACTGGTTAGATGAACACGCTGGTAATATAGCATATCTTTTTTATTCTAATTTGAATAATGAAAAAACAAATTATGATGAAATAAGGGTTACAATTGAAGTAGGAAAAAATGAATCTCATAAATATAAATTTACGGGAAAGGAATTAAAAGAAGTTGAAACTTTTTATACCGAGATCCAAAAGACAAATAATTACATAAAAAATGCCGATTATTCTTCATTAGTAAATCAATTTAATAAAAAAATAGAGGTTAATGAAAATGAAATTAATAAGTTGTTTACCAAAATAAAATCAGAATACGGAGAAATCAAAAATATACAAATTCAAGGATTTAGCTTTGATAGAGATGAAGAGTTTGGGAATTATGTAAGATTTAAAGTAGGTGTTATTCAGGAAAAGATATCAGCCACAATGGTTCTATCTTATAGTCGAGGAGAAACAAAAGAATTGGTAGGACTTTATTTTCCTTAAATCTTATGATTTATTGAATTTGTAATTTGATAACAGAGCTCTGTTTAAAAACAAAACGGCAAGAATTAAATTCTTGCCGTTTTGTTTTTTGATATAGTTATTTTAATGAAACGTAAAGTTTATAAACAAACCGCGTGTTTTCATTGATTCTATATCGCCTGTCCATGGGCTGTTAGGGTTTTTGTCACGGATTAACTCGTCTTGTAAACCAAATACGCCTCTAACTGACGGAGTAAATTTAAAATGCTCAAAATAAAAATCGATACCCAAGCCTAATTCATAGTTTGCTGTCCACTTTTTCATTCTAAAACGACCTTGGTAATTATCGTCTTTAGAAGTTTCGTTACTGCTTAAATTCAACGATTGCGATATTCCTGTTAAGATATACGGACGAATGTTTCCGGCTCTTAAAGCAGAAAATTTCAACAATATAGGGAAATTAATATAGGTTGAAGCTACATCGCGCACACGCTGATCAGGATTTGTAATATGCGGAAAAATAAGGTTACGGCGCGTGTAATATAAACCTGGTTCAAAACGTAAATCTAAATATTCCATTAAGCGCAAGTTTCCAACCAAACCAACATTAAAACCGGTTGTAGGTTCAACCAGAATTTCATCGCTTCCGTTTTTTTCGTAAAAACTTTTCTTATAATCGAACTTAAAATTGTACGAGCTAAATCCTAAATAATAACCGTAATGCACACGTTGCTGATCCCACTGTTGTTGGTTGCGGTAAGGATTTTTTCCAAACATACCCTGTGCAAATGAATTTGCGGTTAAAAGAAAACAAGTAGCAATTAAAAGGTTTTTCATACGATTATTTTGATGCTGAATAAATTGTTGCAACGCCCATTGTTTGCGGATTGTGTTTTACATTTTTAAAGCCTAATTTTTGTAAAATGGCATTTAATTTTTCGCCGTAAGGGAAATTTTTTGCCGATTCTGACAGGTATTCGTACGCTTTTTTATCTTTAGAAAACACTTTGCCCATTAGCGGCATAAAGGTTTTCATGTAAAAACTGTATCCTTGCTTAAACGGAAACTTTGTTGGAACCGAGGTTTCTAAGATAACAAAAATTCCGTTAGGTTTTAATACACGTAAAATTTCAGACAAACCTTTTTCAAGATTTTCAAAATTGCGTATACCAAAGGCAACGGTAATTGCATCAAAAGTATTGTCTTGAAAAGGTAAATTTTCAGAATCGCCCTGAATCATTTCAATTTTATTCTGCAAGCCCAGTGCGTTCACTTTTGTTTTACCAACTTCTAACATTCCTGCCGAAAGATCTAAACCAACAATACGTTTTGCGTTAGATTTTGAAAGTAGAATAGCCAAATCGCCCGTTCCTGTTGCAATATCTAAAATAGATTCCGGATTGGTATCAGAAACCATTTTTAATACCTTACGTCTCCAGCCTTGATCGGTTCCCAGCGAAATCATTCGGTTTAAACTGTCGTAATTACCAGAAATAGTATCGAACATTTGTTCGACCTGTTGTTTTTTACCAAGGTTAGAATCTTTATAGGGATTGATTTGATCGGCCATTTTAAATTGAAATTTTTACAAATATAATTATAATAAAGATAACCCGTTGGGTGTAATTAGATGATTTGATTTTTAATATTGTTAATAGGTCTATCAAAGATTAATTAATTAATATATTGTATTAAAGTCAATGCTGTTATTTTAGCCAAAATTCTTGTTTTAAAACCTACAGACATTTTGGCATAATTGTTTCTAATTCTGAACTGATAGCATAATTGGTAGAATAACGTTTCAATTCTTTTGTTTGATTTTCTAAAAATATAAGGTTGTGTTTTATAATTTTTGTGATTAATTCTTTTAGGTGTTCTAGTTTGATATTTGCTGTTTGAAACAAATCTAACTGTTTATTCTAATATCTTCTAAAAACAAAAAAAGTTTTCGTCTTCTTTTATTGAATTTACTTCGCTCAAGTAAGTTTTGTATTTCTTTTTGATTTAGTTGTTTAAATAACGAATTCTCACCGTCAATACATAAATTCAGCAGTTAATCTCAATTCAACAACTTCTATATCAATCATTTTGTGTTTTATTTCAGCAGAGATGCAAGGGGAAACGTTACATTTAGAATCACACAGCAAACAAATTATTCAAATACAAACGGGTTTGTATTGGTGCTTACATAATTTGTGTGCTACTCACCCAATTTGTGTTAGCTATTATTACTCAAAGTCAGGAGACTCTGCGCAGCGGGTAATCTATCATAATAGGATTTTTTTCGATATTTTGTCATTCCGATAAAGGAGGTATCTGTTTGATTATCAGAAGATTCTTCACTCCACTACGTTTCTTTCAGAATGACAAAACTAAAATTATTACTAATAGCGGACATTCATATATCAAAATACTCTATTCTTGTAAAAAGATCAATCCAATAAACAGTTGCAAAACTTATAAAATATGCACCTTCTTTTTCGTGAAATTTATATTTTCTGCTCATGGTTTTGTTTATTGGTTTTGGCATTTGGCACGAGCAAGATGCTCGCGCCAGCGTGATGAATTAACTACTTTCTAACAATTTTTTTATTGAATTTAAAAAAGACTCTTCAAACCTTTTCTTTAATTGTTCATTTTCATCATACGAAAAGTCAAGATTAATTCTTTTCCAATTCCCAATTTTTAAACCATCATTTACACTTTCGAATTCCAAATTGGTATTAGTTTCATTTCCTCTTACTGCAATATTCAATATTTTATTTTTGTTAGCATCATAAAAATAGACGATGAACCATAATCCATTTTCGGATCTTTTATCTTCCAAAACAAAAGAACTGTTTGATGAAATTGAAACTTCAGGAACTTGATGTATAGGATTTTGTTCTTTAAACTCTTTGATGGCTTTTATTACTTTAGCTTCTGAATAATTGAGATTATAAGTTTCTGAAAACGCATAACTTCCAGCAGAAATCATATTAGCTTTTTTCATAAGCTCATACCGTGAAGGTTTACTAAAGATCAATATAGTAAAAATTATAAGAATAAAAGATGTTATAGCAATTATAATTTTTTTCATATTTTTTTATAAGATTTAGAGCAATACTGAGTCTCTATATTTGGAAGATAAAATCAATATTGTTTCATTTCTATAAAATAAAAGCCACTCACAGGCGCAAATATCTTACTCGTGCTTAAACCTACCCCTTCACATCCAAGGCATCACGCAAGGCATTACCAATCATCATAAAGGCAACTACAACCAAGCACATTGCCAAGCCGGGAATTAATGCCAAATGCGGTTTTCCTAAAATAATGTAGTTGTAGTGTTCTTTAATCATTCCGCCCCAGCTTGGTACAGGCACTTGTGCGCCCAAACCTAAAAAGCTTAAACCGCTTTCTACCAAAATTGCCGATGCAAAATTAGCCGCCGAAATTACAATTACCGGTGCCATGATATTTGGTATAATGTGTTTAAAGATAATACGCATGTCAGAGAAACCCAGTGCGCGTGCTGCGGTTACATACTGCATTTGTTTTACGCTTAACACCTGTCCACGAACTACTCGGGCAACTTCAACCCACATAGTTAAACCAACGGCAATAAAAACCTGCCAAAATCCTTTTCCTAATGCCAAGGTTATAGCGATGACCAACAAAAGGGTAGGGATAGACCATATTACGTTAATTAACCACAGAATAAAAGCATCGGTTTTTCCGCCAAAATAACCAGCAAGTGCCCCTAATGTAATTCCAATAATTAACGAAATAAATACAGCTACAAAACCAATTGCTAGCGAAACGCGTGCACCAACCAATAACCGACTTAAATAATCGCGCCCCTGATTATCGGTGCCTAAAAGATATTTTTTTGTTTTAATGTGGTTTTCTTCTATCGATTTTTGATCAGCATCTGGAAATACATTGGTAAGCACGTATTTAGTTTGCGAGGTTGATGGATCAATCGAAAATTCTTTGTAATAAAGCGTGTCGCCTTTAAAAGTGTATGATAAAACGGGAATAAACTGCTCTTTAATTTCTTTGCCTGTGAAATAATCAAAAATCGATGATTTGTTTTTATTACCTAACGGAATGTTTATTGTTTTAACCGTAAAGCCTGGTTTTTGCGTGCTTATAGAAACATCGCCATTGTTTGCATTTACGGTATTATCGGGCGCTAAAATATAGGCACCCAATGCAGACAGACTTAAAACCACGATAAAGACTAATGAAAAAACGCCCCAAGAATTTCTTTTGAATTTTTGGAGCGCCTTTTTATTTGCCGAAACAAATTTTTTAAACACTTTTTTATTTTTTAAAGGACTATCAGTTATTCTGTGTTTTGATCAAGTTCTTAACAAGCTCGAACTGAAATTTACTTTACTAAATTTGATGACGACCCAATTTTAAATTTACTTGTTTTTATATCTTTTAAAACATTCACGGCTTCTTCTACATAAACATCGTTATTCAGGCTTTTAAACCATCGTTTGCGTTTGTTTTGCAGCACGGTATCGTTTTTAATCAAATTTTCATCATGTGGTAATGACGTAAAAGCCAAACTGTTTTTGTAATCTTTCAAAACATTGAAGCGTTTTGATTGTTCTTCCAACTGCTTCGATTTTGCCAAATACTCGTTATATTCCAACGGAAAGGTATTATCGTCTTGTTGTGATTTAACCCACTTCGCACTTTCGTCAATCAATTTAAATTGCGCATTGGCAGCTACACGGCTTTTGCTCTTGTCTTTTACCGGAGCAAAATTATAATCGAAAACGTTGTACTTCGCTTTGGCAATTTTATCCCACTGCATAGCATTGTCGTTGTCGCGTTCACCTGTATCAACATATAAGAAACGATCCGGTAAAACCAAGTCACTTTCTACGCCTTTCAATTGTGTAGATCCACCGTTAACTCGGTAGAATTTCTGACTTGTGAATTTCATCGCACCTAAATCGCCTATCTTTTTATTGCCGAATCTGTTCAGATCCAATAAATTTTGAACGGTTCCTTTTCCGTATGAATGTTTAGATCCTAAAACCAAACCACGGTTATAATCTTGAATGGCAGCTGCAAAAATTTCAGATGCAGAAGCTGAATAATTATTGATTAAAACCACCAAAGGTCCTGTCCATTGTGTTTTGTTATCACGATCGTAAAGTACATCACTTTCGCCCGATTTTGCTTTTACCTGCACAACAGGTCCTTGCGGAATAAACAAACCAACCATATCAACAACCGTTTGCAGTGATCCACCGCCGTTGTTACGTAAATCTACAATGATTCCTTCTATATTTTGTTCTTTAAGATATTCCACTTCTTTGGCAACATCTTTAAAAGCATCGCGACCGTCGCGGTTTTCAAAACTAATGTAGAATTTAGGTAAATGAATGATTCCAAATTTCCCTTCAGGTGTATCAATGATCGACGATTTTGCAAAAGTCTCTTCAATTTCAAACTTATCACGAACAATGGCAATCACCTTAACGTTTCCGTCTGCTTTTTTAACGGTCAGTTTAACGGTTGTATTTTTTTTGCCTTTAATCATTTTAACAACCTTTTCCAATCGCATACCTGCAATATCAACCGGTTGTTCATCGCCTTGCGCTACTTTTAAAATAATATCGCCGTTTTCCAATTCGCCCTGTTTCATGGCAGGACCACCCGGTATCACTTCGGTAATTTCGGTGTTCTGATCTTTTTTACGAAGCTGTGCGCCAATTCCTTCCATAGAACCCGCCATGCTTTCGTCGAATTTTTGTTTATCGTCCGGAGCAAGGTAATTCGTATGCGGATCAAACTGCTCTAAAAGCGTGTTGATGTAAACCGATAACCATTCTTCACGAGAAATCTCTTCGAAAAATTCAAAAAATTCGTTCAGTGATTTTAAAGTTGTTTCACGCGATTCTTTTTCCAATTCGGTAAAGTTTTTCTTTGGTTCTTTACCAATAGAATCTTTTTCCTGAAGCTTGATTTTATCTTCGATACTCGAAAGTACGTTCAACTTCAACTGTTTGCGCCAACGTTCTTTAAGTTCATCTTTGTTTTTTGCCCACGGTTGTTTTTCGTAATCGGTATCAATTGATTCCTTAACGGTAAAATCTATAGGTTTAGCCAAAATTTCCTTGTAATACGTTTTTGCTTCCTGAATTCTGGTTTGAAACAACGGATAACTTTCGTTAAAAAAGTTGATGCGTTGTTCTTTAAACTCGTCATCTATCAAGGTTTTATATTTGTTTAAAACCTCAATATCAGATTCCAGTAAATAACGTTTGTTACCATCTATAACCTTTAAATAGTTGGTATATACTTTTTCCGAAAAAGCGTCGTTTAAATCTGCCGGATGATAATGCGCATTTGTAAGCACAAAATTTAAAACACCCATTAAAAACGCTTCTTTTTCCGGATCCGGATCGGCCGATTTTTTAAACGGAATAAAACTCCATAATGCTGCAGCAAGCGCCACAACAAGTATCAATACTTTATAATTTCTCTTCATAAATTGCCAAATAGCAGTCATCAAATAATTTTCAACTAAAGTAAATAAATTCTTATTACAAAAACTATTAAAGGATAAATAAAATTTTGTTAACTGTTTTAAGCGGGTACTTGTTTTAAGGGCTTTTTTAATTAAAATGATTACTTTTACGGTAACAAAAGTTTTTTTATGAAAAAGCCATTGATTTTAGTAACGAACGACGACGGAATTACCGCTCCGGGAATTCGTACTTTAATTAGTATTATGAAAGAAATTGGTCAGGTTGTGGTTGTAGCACCTGATAGTCCGCAATCGGCAATGGGGCACGCAATTACCGTTAACAATACGCTGTTTTTAGAGCAGGTTTATATTGATAAAGACGAAATTAAAGAATTCGCCTGTTCGGGAACGCCTGTAGATTGTGTAAAAATTGCTATTGATCAGATTATTAAGGCAAAACCGGATATTTGTGTTTCGGGTATTAATCATGGATCCAATTCGGCATCAAACGTAATCTATTCGGGAACTATGTCAGCAGCGGTAGAAGCAGGTATGAGCGGAATTCCGGCAATAGGTTTTTCTTTGGCAGATTTCAGCTGGAACGCCGATTTTGAACCGATCAAGAAATTCGTAAAACAGATCACATTGGAAACTCTTAAAAACGGTTTGCCCGAAGGTGTGGTGTTGAATGTTAATTTCCCTAAACTGGCTGAAAAAAGCATTAAAGGAATAAAAATATGCCGACAGGCAAAAGCTACGTGGGTTGAAAAGTTCGATGAACGTACCAATCCGCATGGAAAAAAATATTACTGGTTAACCGGAACTTTTGTAAATCACGACAAAGGCGAAGATACCGATGAATGGGCACTTGCCAACGGATACATTTCTGTTGTGCCTGTACAATACGATTTAACTGCTTACCACGCAGTACAACAACTTAATACATGGGAATTGTAATGGACCGATTTTTAAAATTTTTATTGGGAACTTTTTGCGCGTTGGCAGTTTCGTTTGTATGCGGCTGCATTTTATTTTATCTGTTTACAAAGATGAATCCTTTAGACGGCGGTTTGATCTTTAAAATGACCGATGTATCAACCAAAGCGTTTTCATTGGGATCAATCCCTAATATAGGCTTATTTTATCTGTTTTTAAACCGCGAAAATTATTTCAGTGCACGCGGTGTTATTTTCTCGTTTATACTAATTGCCTTCTACATTATTTTTAGTTAATGAAATATTACATTATAGCCGGTGAAGCTTCGGGCGATTTGCACGGAGCCAATTTAATGAAAGCCCTTTTTAAAGAAGAACCCAATGCCGAAGTACGTTTTTGGGGAGGCGAATTAATGCAGCAGGTTGGCGGAACGTTGGTAAAACATTATAAAGATCTGGCTTTTATGGGCTTTGCAGAAGTTGCAGCCAACTTAAGAACCATTTTTAAGAATATCGATTTATGTAAGAAGGATATCAAAGCGTTTAATCCCGATGTAATTATTTTTATTGATTATCCTGGTTTTAATATGCGCATTGCCAAATGGGCAAAGAAAGAAGGTTTTGATACGCACTATTATATTTCGCCACAAATCTGGGCTTGGAAAGAAGGCAGAATTAAAGCGATAAAGCGCGATGTAAACCAAATGTACACCATTCTTCCTTTCGAAAAAGATTTTTACGAGAATAAGCACAATTATCCCGTACATTATGTGGGGCATCCGCTGTTGGATGCTATTGAAACATTCAAGAAAAATCAGTCGGTAGATTTTAGAGAAGTTTATGGTTTAGACGATCGACCAATTATTGCCTTATTGCCCGGAAGTCGAAAACAAGAAATTTCAAAACTTCTTACCGAAATGCTTCGTATTGTGGATTCTTATCCGCAGTTTCAATTCATTATTGCAGGCGCACCAAGCTTGAATGCCGATTTTTACAAACCGTTTATCAAACAAGAAAACGTAAAGTTAATCTTAAACGATACCTATAACCTTTTGAACAATTCGTACGCTGCCATAGTAACATCGGGCACGGCAACGTTAGAAACTGCCTTGTTTAATGTGCCGCAAGTAGTGGTTTACAAGGGTAACGAAATATCGTATCAAATTGCAAAGCGAGTGATTAAATTAAAGTACATTTCGCTTGTAAATTTAATAATGGATGAACAAATTGTTACCGAATTAATTCAAAAAGAATGTAATACAGCGAACATAAAAAAAGAATTCGATAAAGTTATCAACAATTTGGATCGATCTAAAATGCTTGCAAAGTACCATGAATTAAGTGAATTGTTAGGTGGTGGTGGGGCAAGCGAGCGAGTTATCAACATAATTAAGAAAACTTTAAGAACTTTTTAGGAAGTTTAAGAAAATTAAAAAACCTATATTTGTGTTATACCAAAGCAAAGATTATAAATTCTATTATTCAAAATATTAATTAATGAAAAATTTAGCTTTAACGTTAGTAACTTTGTTTACTGTATGTTTAAGCACAGAGGTTGCCGCGCAAAGCAAAAAACCTACTGTGACAACTACATCAAAGATACAGAAGGCAAAGGAAGAGGCTACAATTGCCAACATTAATAAACAAATGAACGCAATTGATGACCAGTTAGACAATAAGACGTCTAAAAAAGCTGAAAAATCAAAATACTGCTATTTAACCGAACAATTGCTTAACGTAGCAAACGATTATCAGGGAATACGTTACCAATGGGGTGGAATGTCACGCACAGGTATGGATTGTTCAGGTTTTGTTAAAAATGCATTCAATCAGTTTAATATAGAGTTACCAAGAACTTCAAAAGAAATGGCATCGCGCGGTGAACGCGTATCTTCTACAGATGCTAAACCTGGTGACTTGATTTTCTTTAAAAACGGTGGTTCAAGAGTGATAAATCACGTAGGAATCGTAATTGAAGTAGATGGAGACGATATTAAGTTTATCCATTCTGCAACATCTAAAGGTGTTTCAATCAATTCAACGAAAGAAGCGTATTACAGTAAAGGGTTTGTACAAATAAACCGCGTTTACGACAGACAAGTATTATAGTTAGTTATTTAATATTCAAATTTTCATATCTTTATTCTAATGAATGAGGTAATGAAATATCCAATTTATCCCATTACATTTTCTTATGTTAGTGGGATTTTTTGTGGCTTTTATTTTAAGCTTCCAAATGCTGTTGTGTTTTCGGTTGCTCTTATATCTTTCTTTGCTTTAGTTTTTCTTTACATTTTACAGCGAAATAAAGGTTTTAACAGTAAGTTGAATGTATTTACTATTCTGGCTGTTTTTAGTGCTTTTTCTTCGCTTGGTTTTCTATCTTACAGTTTTAACAACAAACCTGTAATTATCGATAATTTAAATGAAAAAGAATTTACGATAAAAGTTACCGATGTTTTAAAATCGAACGTTTATTCGCATCGAATGTATGCTGATTTGGTATCACAGGAACAGCAACCCAAAGTTTTAGTTACTTTTTCTAGTAAATCGGATGTTCCTAAAGTCGGAGCGGTTTACAAATTGGTCGGAACAATTAAGAAAGTTCCTGAACCACGAAACCTTTACGATTTTAATTATAGTGAATATTTACGACTGAAAAATATTCATTATCAGATAACATCTTACCACGAACCTTTTAAAATTAAAGAAGAGAAATCTTTTCAATCGGTAATTGTTAGTGGAAGAGATTATCTAACCGCACAGTTTTCCAAATTGGGATATTCAGAGAAAACGCGAGGCTTTATTCAGGCGCTTCTCTTTGGTATTAAAACCAATTTGAATGATGAAATTCAACAGCAGTTTAAAGATTTCGGAATTTTGCATGTGCTTGCGGTATCGGGAATGCACGTGGTATTATTGTTCTCAACCATTTCGTATGTTTTACGAAAATTGCGTATTTCTAAAAATGCGATAACTGTAATATTGATTGCTTTTCTGTTGATCTTCAGTTTAATGGCTGGATTTTCAGGATCGGTAGTTCGTGCCGCATTAATGTGTTTAATGACGATTGTTGGGACTTTAACCGGAAGAAGAATTCATACAATTAATCTCTTGGTTGGCAGCATGCTGTTAATTTTACTTTTTGAACCTAATTATTTATTCGATGTCGGTTTTCAGTTGAGCTATCTTGCGGTGTTTTCAATAGTATTTTGTTATCCGATTGTTCAACATTATTTTACATTTAAAAACTGGATTTTGAACTATTTTGGTCAGTTGGTTGGTGTATCATTAGTTGCGCAATTAGGCGTTTTGCCATTAAGTATCTATTATTTTAAACAGATTCCACTGTTATTCTTAATAGGAAATATCATTGCGATTCCAATAACATCGGGACTTCTCGTTGTGTGGTTTTTGCAGATGCTTTTAAGTTTGATTTCGGTTGAAATATTTGCATTGATAACACCTATTTTAAGCTGGATAAGCACTTTTTGTTTTGACAGTTTAAGCAGATTATCTGATTATTTTTCAATCAAAACGATCGACTTTCATTTCGGGATTTTACAGGTGATATTGGCTTTGTTGATGATTTTTACGATATTTTGGTTCTTCCGAAAAAAGGAACTGTATAAGATTTACGTTTTTCTTTCGATAGTAGTTTTGTTTCAATTGATAACATTAAAAGATATAATTGAAAATAAAAGTAAAGAAGAAATTGTAGTAATGAGCGATGTAGATCATGTGGTCATTCTAAATAGAGTAGGATCGGAGATTAATCAAATTGGTAAGGTAAATAAATATACGTCGCAAAGCCTGAAAAATTACGAACTACATACAAATTCTAAAGTCACAAATATCGATTCTTTGGGAAATTCTTTTGTATTGAAAGGTAAAAAGTGGCTGGTTATTGATAGTTTGGAAGTATATCCGAAACAGCAGTTTGATTATGTGATTTTATATCAGAATCCAAAAATAAATTTAGACCGATTGATACAAAATGTTCAACCCAAAATGATTTTACTACACAATGGTAATTATCAGTATTTGGTTGATGAGTATGCGGAATATTTTAAGAAAAGAAAAATCCCTTACCACGATATGCGTAATAAGGGAAGTTATGTTGTAGATTATAGTTCTGGTAATAATTGATCTGGTGTTTTGTAACCAACGATACCTTTTGTTATTTTTCCTTCCGAATCAATAACAGCCATTGTTGGATAGCCAGGAACTTGCAAAAAACTTGTGAATTGATGTATTCCGTTTCTTGAAGTTTTACGTGCTTCCTGATAATCTGGGTTTTTATACAATTTTCCACCAAACTGAAACTCGTCATTACCTTCGGCATTGAATTTTACGGCGTTGTATTTTTCGTTGATTTCTTTAACAACCTTTGCATCAGAAAATGTGTTTTTATCCAAAGCCTTGCAAGGTCCGCACCAAACGGTGTAAATATCAATAAAAATAGGTTTTTTGTTCTTTTTTTGTGCTGTAAGGGCATCTTTCATGCTCATCCATTTAATTTCTTGAGCCTGGCTAACAAAACAAGCCATAGTAAATAATACTAATAATATGCTTTTTTTCATTGTTTAAAAATTAATACGTAAATATAAAAAAAATCCGATAGCAAAAACTATCGGATTTGTTATTTTCAAAAAGCATGCCTTATTTAACGCCATGCATTAGTTTTTTAAGAATCGGGTTCAACATCATCACCAATAATCCTGCTGCAATTGGTACAATTGTAAAGATTAAGAAGAATGTTGATAAAGAGTATTGTGCCGTAATGTTTTCAATTTCGCCACCAACAGCTGCTGCCAATTTGTTTCCAATGGCAATTGCAAGGTACCAGATACCGAACATGAAAGCAATCATACGTGCAGGTACTAATTTTGAAACGTATGATAAACCTACAGGCGATAAGAATAATTCTCCTAAAGTATGGAACAAATAAGCTAAAACCAACCAAATCATTGAAACTTTAACTCCTGTTTGGATTCCGTATGAACCGTAAGCTAATAATCCAAAACCTATTGCCATAATAATTAAACCAAGTCCGTATTTTACGGCTGCAGGCGGGTTGAATTTAGAATCCCATATTTTTGAAACAGAAGAAGCCAATGCAATGATGAAGAATGAGTTTAAAATAGAAAACCAAGTAGGATCTATCTCTGAAGCAGATTTGCTGAATTCGTTGTTTAACATCCAGATAGCAACACCCCAAACACCTAAAAACGTAATTGCCAATACAATGTTTGATGCCGGTGCTTTACCAAAAGTTTGCTTTGCCAATAAGAAAAGAACCCAAGAAATAATAACTAAAGGAACTACCGTTAGCAATGTATTTATAATGTTGAAAGTTGTTAATGATGGTCCGAATAACGTACGATCTACATTATCACGAGCGAAAATTACCAAAGATGATGCACCTTGTTCAAAACTCATCCAAAAGAAAATCGTAAAGAATGCGAAAATGGTAACAGCGATCATTCGGTCTCTAATAATAGGCGAATATCTAACAACGCGCGATACAACTAAAATCAAGAATAAAACCAAACCTATTACAATAACTGCAATTGATCCGTCCATTCCGAATAATTTTTTAGGTAATATATGAATGCCTCCGATTTTAGATAACGGATCATTAAAAGCATACAAAAGTCCGATTATTGTTGATAATGCAATTAAAACATAATCAAAAACAGTAAACGGATTTGCTTTGTCTTCTTCGCCTTCTTTCAATTCTGCTTTTGCAGCTTCAGCTTTTGCTAAAGTTGCTTCTTTTGTTGGTACTTCACCAATGTTTCCAAATAATGGTTTTGCCAACCAGAACTGTAATGTTCCCAATAACATGAAAATACCAGCCAAACCAAAACCGTAATGCCAGCCTAAATTATTTGCCAAATATCCGCAAAGCATCATTCCGAAGAAAGCACCAGCATTAACACCCATATAGAAAATAGTGTAAGCACCGTCTTTCTTTTCAGGAAACGATTTGTACATTTCAGACAAAATAGAAGTCATGTTTGGTTTAAAGAAACCAGTTCCAATCACTAAACACGCTAATCCTAAATACATAAAAATAGGAGTATCAAAAGCCATAAACGCGTGACCTAAAGTCATAATGATCGATCCTATTACAACTGCCCAACGATAACCGATGTATTTATCTGCTATGATTCCACCAAAAATAGGCGTAATGTATAACAACATGGCATAAGTACCGTACAATGCACCTGCGTTTTCTGCATTCCAACCCCAACCAGGATTGTTGCCTGTAATGGCTGCCGTTAAAAATAGAATTAATAAAACACGCATTCCGTAGAATGAAAAACGTTCCCACATTTCGGTAAAGAAAAGAACGAATAATCCGGAAGGATGACCTAAAACTTTCGATTTAAAAAAATCGGGATTAGCTGTTTCTGCTGACATTCAATATAATTTTAATTTTCAATCTTGAAAGATAACCAATTTATTTAATTCCGTGCATTAATTTTTTAATTAATGGATTTAGGACCATTACTAATATCGCAGCTGCTGCCGGAATTGCCGTGAATAAGAAAAAGAAATGACTTAAAGAATACTCTTCTTGAATGGTTTCTACCTGACCACCTAAAACTGCTGCGACTTTCTGTGCTATAGCAATTGCAAGATACCAGATACCAAACATAAATGCCAACATACGCGCAGGAACTAATTTAGAAACGTATGACAAACCAACTGGTGAGATAAACAATTCACCTAATGTGTGGAATAAGTATGTTAATACTAAAAATGCCATTGAAATTTTAACGCCTTCACCGATTCCAGATGCTCCTAATCCTAAAACCAAGAATCCAATTGCTACAAGTAATAATCCGAAACCGTATTTAAATGCAGCCGAAGGATTGTATTTTGATTCCCATAATTTAGAAACGGTTGATGCCAACGCTATAATAAAGAATGAGTTTAATGTTGAAAACCATGAAACGGTAATTTCTGATGCTTCTTTAGAAAATTCATTTTTAAGCATCCATAAAGCGGCTCCCCAAATCAATACAAAACATGAAATCAATACAATGTTTGATAAAGCAATTTTTTTCCAAGTAGCCAAAGCAAGCTTCACCAATACCCATGAAATAATTGCTAATGGAACGATGGTTAACAATCCGTTTACGATATTAAATGTGGTTAAAGCGGTTCCAGTTAAACTTCTGTCGATATAATCACGAGCTACCAAAACTAAAGATGTTGCTCCTTGTTCAAAACTCATGAAGAAGAAAATTAAGAAAAATGCCAATAAAACAACGGCAAACATTCTGTCGCGAACAACTTTATCATATCTTAAAATACGTGAAACCAACATGTAGATAAATAAAGCCAATGCAATAAATATCATGATATACTGCCCACGTAAAACAGGAGTATCTAAAAAGGCAAACATATCTATGATTCCGTTTTTCGACAATGGATCATTAAAAGCGTATAAGAAACCAATGATACCAACAATGATCATCAAGATATAATCTAACGATGTAAACGGATTGCGTTTATCTGTATCGGCAGCATTTTTCGCAGCAACAGCTTCTTCAGATTTATCTAAAATACCCAGATTACCCATTAAAGGTTTTGCAAAAGCAAACTGAAGTGTTCCCAATAACATGAAAATTCCGGCTAAACCAAAGCCCCAATGCCAACCTTGCGTTTCTGCAATGTAACCGCATAACATCATTCCGAAGAACGCACCAGCATTTACACCCATGTAGAAAATTGTATAGGCACCGTCTTTCTTTTGCGGTAAATCTTTATACATCTCTCCTAAAATCGAAGGCATATTTGGTTTGAAAAATCCGGTTCCAATTACTAAACACGCCAAACCAATGAAGAACATTACGGGAGTGTCAAAAGCCATCGCAGCATGCCCAATGGTCATAATAATAGCACCGATGATTACCGCCATACGCGATCCGATGTATTTATCGGCAATTACACCACCAAAAATAGGCGTTAAGTAAAGCATCATTGCGTATGTTCCGTACAATGCACCAGCTTGTTCTGCACTCCATGCCCAACCTGATTTTGGATCACCTGCAATAACGGCTGCCGTTAAGAACTGAATTAATAATACACGCATTCCGTAAAACGAAAAACGTTCCCACATTTCCGTGAAGAAAAGTACAAATAATCCCGATCGTTGTCCTAAAACATTCGATTTATAAAACTCTGTAGGAGTAGTTTCCATATGTTAAGTTAGTTTTTAATTGTTCTTTGTTTTTTTTCCAATGGTCTGATAATTAATCGGTCGTAAATAGTTAATGATACGATAGAAAATATTCCGATTGCCACGATTACAAACCATATTTTGTTAGGATTATAAGTTTCCCACAACATATTGGTCATATCCCAATGGCTCATACCCAGTTTTTGTTCTGCCAATGTGAAATATTCGTTTTTAGAAAAAGGAAAATGTACCTGGCTGATATTTATGCTTTTTGAAGCTGCGAAATCTGTAAAAGATTGTTTCACAACTGTCCAGTCAATGTTTTCGGCTTTTAGATTGAATTGTTTTTCAAAGGCCGAAATAGACATGTTTAATGTTTTTGATCCTTCCTCGATAAATTGTTCTTTGGTTACAACTTCGGGCATTTCAATGTTTCTGCCTGCCATTTCTTTCTTCAATAACGATAATTTATCCGACCAAGATTGATACAGACTTCCCGAAATAAAACTGGTTACAAAATAACTTGCTGCTACCGGTAAAAAATATGTTCCTTGATACAAACCTTCTTTTCCTTTTGGTGTAATTAATGCGATGAATGAAGATACTGTCGGGCTTGACATCATTTCACCGATAGCAAAAATCATGGTTCCGATAATGGTAAACCAAACGTTGCCCGAGTAAAATGTTAAACCGATACCTATTGTTGCAATTACAGCTCCACGAATTACGGCGTTGATATGACGCATTTTAATTACGAAGAACGAAATAGTAATTTGGAAAAGGATAATCATCAATGAATCGATATTTGTGAACCATTCCGGTTTTACCTGCCCGTCTTGAGTTAATAAACCTCCTAATGCAGGAAGGTTTTTATTTAGCCAATTGCTTATTGCTGCTGAATTCACCCAGTCTTCTATAAAGTTTGGAAGGGTGTTGAATAATTGATTAAACATGGTCCAGAATCCGATCATTAGCAATAATAAAATTCCTAAACGAATGTCTTTCAAAGCTTCAAAAATTCCTAATATAGATTCTTTAATGGCTTCACCAATTGAATTTTTAGGCTTTTCGACTTTTGGCTCTTTATAAAAAAGTAATAAAATGATCAAATTGATACCAATTACGATTGCTGCTTGTATGAATATGATTTTCCATCCGTAAGTAGTTCTTAAACCTGATGACATTGCGGGACCAATAAACCCACCGATATTTACCATCATGTAAAAAATACCAAAACCCATGGTTCCTGTGGTTTCGTCGGTATTTCTGGCAACAATTGCCGATGCTACCGGTTTAAAAAACGCCGCACCAACCGCTACCAATAGGAAAACCATATAAACACTCCAATACGTGTTTACTTCGCCTAAAAGGTAATAACCTGAAATCATGATGATGTATGCGATAGTTAAAGATACTTTATAACCGATTCGGTCTGCAATAACCCCGAAAACCAACGGAAGAAAATAAAGTATCCCTACAATATTTCCCATGATGTTTCCTTTCTGAACGTGATCGAAACCTAAACCACCGGTATCGGTTGATCCTACCAGATAAAGTCCTAGAAGCGTATAAATTCCGTACCAAGCCCAACGTTCCATTAGTTCCATGAAGCTGGCAATCCAGAAATTTTTATTGAAAGAGCCTACCGTTTTAAAAAATGACGGTTTTGTATTGTCTGACATATTTTTAAGAAAGTTTAAAACTTACAAATAAAGCAAAATATTTAAAATGATGCACAAAAAAAGCGACTAAAATAGTCGCTTTAAAATATAGTGGGTTAAAAATTATTTAACTTCCTGCATTAATTTTCTAATAATTGGTGAAATTGCTATTAATACAACTCCGGCAATCAATGCATAAATTGCCAATTGATAATATCCTTCTGTGTACAGATTTAATTTTTCTAAATTTGAAGCGTTTGCATTTGGTGACGACATATTTGCACCTAATAAACCTGCTGCGTATTGTCCGTAAGCAGACGCTAAAAACCACAATCCCATCATCATACCAACCAAACGATTAGGTGATAATTTTGTCATAATTGATAAACCGATTGGCGATAAACACAATTCGCCTAATGTCATTATTAAATAGGCAGATGTAAATATGTTTAACGAAGTGATTCCGTCTGGACCAGCGAAGAATTTTGTTGAATATAAAATAAAAAATGATCCTGCTAAAAATAAAAAGCCCATACCAAATTTAACAACGGTGTTTGGCTCTAATCTTTTTTTGCTTAACGCAACCCAGATTAAACCTACTAACGGAGCAAAAAGAATTACGAAGAATGCATTTGATATGTTGTTTACAATATTTGGATCAATAGTGAAAAATAATAACTTATCTGTTAGATTGTCTTTTGCAAATAATGATAATGATCCACCACTTTGTTCAAAAAAGGCAAAGAAAATAATTGAAAAAGCTATAAATAATAAAGCTGCAAACATTTTCTTTTTAGCTGCCGAAGATTCCATTCGCGATACTTCATAGAAAAAGTAAATTAAGGCAACCGGACCAATAGAATACATAAAATAATCGGTGTATTGGGTATCTACAATCATAGCGTGGATTAAAGGAATACTTAAGGCTGCACCTACATAAACGGCTATCTCTCTTGTACTTCTTTTTTTAGCAGGCATGTGTTCTAAAGGAGAGTTTCCAATTGGTCCTAAAGATTTCTTCGTTAATAAAAATAAAACAATCCCTATAAACATAGCTACTGCAGCGGCAAAGAATGCATAGTTCCAACCAACAGATTTTCCTAAATAAACACACAAAGCACCACCTAATAAGGCACCAATGTTGATTCCCGAATAGAACAAACTAAAACCGGCATCGCGTCGCGGATCGCCTTCACGGTATAATTCACCTACCATAGAAGAAATATTCGGTTTAAAAAATCCGGTTCCTATAATACTTAAGGTAATCCCGTAATAAAAGAAATCGTGCGGGTTTAAACCAATTAATATGTTTCCTGTAATCATTACAATTCCTCCGAAAAACAATGATTTTTTAAATCCTAAAATTTTATCTGCAAAAATACCTCCAATAAAAGTAAAGGCATAAACAAACGCTTGTATTGCACCGTATTTTAAGTTAGCATCTTTACCCGAAAGCAGTAAAACATCAACCATAAAAATGGCTAATACACCGCGCATGCCGTAAAAACAGAAACGTTCCCACATTTCTACCATAAAAAGATACCATAATTGCTTGGGATATTTACCCTCAAAATTATGTATTGCTTCTAACTGTTGATCTTCAGTTGTTGTCATATTTGAAATTGTTATTTCTTAAAAAGTTGTTAAGAAGTCAAATGTAATAAAATATTACAATTTCTCTAAAATGTAATCGGTCATTTTTGTATATAATTGTTCGCGGGTTTTGCCACCGTAGATTCCGTGGTTTTTATCGGGATAGATCAACCAGTCGAAATTCTTGTTCAATGAAACCAGTTTGTTGATCAACAACATCGCATTTTGAACATGTACATTATCATCTGCCGTACCGTGAATCAGTAAAAAGTTACCCTTTAACTTGTCGGCATGTGTAATTGGCGAATTGTTATCGTAACCCGACGCATTTTCCTGCGGAGTGGTCATAAAACGTTCTGTGTAAACCGAATCGTAAAAACGCCACGATGTTACTGGAGCAACTGCAATGGCAGTTTTAAACACATCGTTTGCTTGGAACAAACAGTTGCTACTCATAAATCCGCCGAAACTCCAACCCCAGATTCCTATTCTGTTGGCATCAACAAAAGATTCTTTCGCTAATTGTTTTGCAACGTAAATCTGATCTTCAACCTCAAACTTTCCTAATTCTTTCTGCGTTACCTTTTTAAAATCGGCACCTTTAAAACCGGTTCCACGACCATCAACACACACAATAATGTATCCTTTTTGAGATAACATCATATGCCAGTAATCGTTAGAATCGTTCCACGAATCGGCTACTTCCTGCGATCCCGGACCTGAATATTGATACAACAACACCGGATATTTCTTTTTAGCATCGAAATTTTTAGGCTTGATAATGTATCCGTTTAAATCGTTTCCAACTTCGTTTTTAAAAGTGGTAAACTCTTTTTTAGGAAGATCGAACTTTTTCAGTTTGTCTTCTAAAGCCGAATTATTTAAAATTTCTTTGACGTTTTTTCCAGTCGATGCATCAACAAGCGAATACGAAGGTGCTTTGGTGCTTGACGAATGATTATTGATGAAATACTTAAAATCCGGACTGAAAGTTGCGCTGTTAGTTCCGCTTTGTGCAGATAACTGCTTTTTGCTAGATCCGTTTAACTGAATGCTGTACACATCGCGTTTTGTAGAACCACTTTCAACCGATTGATAATAAATGGTTTCGTTGCTTTTATTATAGCCGTAATAATTTGTAACCTCCCAATTGCCGGTAGTTACCTGTTTTTTTAACGATCCGTCGTTATTGTAATGATAAATATGGTTGTAACCGTCTTTTTCGCTTGTCCAAATGAAACTATTGTCGTTTAAAAAAGTCAAATTTTCGGTAACATCAACGTATGCTTTGTCTTTTTCGGTAAGAATAGTTGAAGTTTTGCCCGAATTAGCATCAACAAACAACAAGTTCAACTGGTTTTGATGACGATTTTGTGTTTGTACACTTAAAACGTTTGCGTTGTTGGTGAATTTTATTCGTGGAATGTAATAAGCAGTTTCTGCATTTAAAGCTACGTTTTGAGTTGATGCTTTTGAAACGTCGTACAAATGCAAGCTCACTTTTGAATTGTTTTCGCCCGCTTTAGGATATTTGAAAACCTGTTGCTGTGGATATAAATCTTCGCCGTAAATATCCATTGAAAAAACAGGAACATCGCTTTCATCAAACTTAATATACGCTAGTTTTGTACCATCAGCATTCCAGTCAAACGCTCGTACAAACGCAAATTCTTCCTCGTAAACCCAGTCTGTAATACCGTTTATAATGGAATTTTTCTTTCCGTCTTTGGTAATCTGTGTCGTTTTTTTGGTAGCAACATCAAAAACATATAAGTTGTTCTCAAATGCGTAGGCTATTTTCGATCCGTTTTTGTTCAATAAAGGTTCCTGAATGGCATTCTCGCTGATTTTTATTAGCGATTTTGAAGCGATATCGAACAAATAATAAACCGATGTAAACGAATGACGGTAAATAGGATTGCTGTTTGTTGCAATTAATATTTTATCGTCGGTTTTATTTATAGAATAATCAGAAATTTCTTTGATTTCAGGAAAATCGGCAGTAGAAAATAACGTTTGAACCTTTTCTAGCGTTGTAAAATCAAACGCGTCAATAGTAAACGTTTTGGTATTTCGATTATAATCTAAAACGCTGTATTGGTTTTTTGTATGTAGCGTATTTAAAGCGTTTAGCTGGTTGGTTCTAAAAGTTCCGTTCCAAATTTGGGCAACTTCTATCTGTTGTTGCGCTTGTATAGTAGTGATTGGTGCTGCAATAAGTGTAAGCGGCAGTAAAATTTTCTTCATAAATAAAGCTGAAAATTAAAAAGGGGAAATTACTTCTTTTTTTTGGTTTTTCAAGTTGATAAGATTTGGAAATTGGTTTTTGAATGATTTTAGGAACTGAAATATAACGATGTTAAAAGATTAATTATTAGAAATATTTTGTTTTTGAATTTCGATCTTATCTTTCCAAATCTTTCTATTGTTTACAACATATCTTTCAATGCTGCTACTTGTTGTTATGAAAAGTCCGTTTGGAACGATACCTAAAGTGTAACAAAATCCAATTTCTTTGATATCGTTTAGTAAGATGGTTTGACTATGATTTTGAATGTTGAAATTATGAGATTTAAATTGAACACTATTTGTCAATAAGTATAATTTGCCTCCCACAGCTTCCTTGTTTACAAAATGATTTGCACCTCCTGCATAAATGATTTTTTGTCCTTCAATATTTTCAATTTGTGTTTGGTTTTGAACCGCTTTAGACTTAACAAACAGATACATTGCAATTCCAAAAAGTAGACCTGAAATTATTCCAGATGCTATTCCATATTTACTATCATACATTAGAGTAAAGAAAACTCCCATTGAAACTCCAAAAAAGATTCCTGCTAAAATTGAATTTTTAATTTCTGCCATTTTAATTTATCTGCTAAAATCAGTACTACAACTGCCAAATATACAAATCTATCCTTTCTAATAAAATCATCTGTGTATCTGTGATAAAAAAATAATAGGTAAATCAGTGACAAACCAAAACCTAAAACCCAAAACCAAAAAAGCGTATCTTTGCAAAAAAAATCCGCATGAGTATTGTTAATGGTTTTTCTAAACTTACAAAAGAGAAAAAAATAAACTGGCTGGTTGAAACCTACTTTAAGAACGACCAAACGGTGGTTCAATTGTTGAAATCGTACTGGAACAGCAACGAAGAACTGCAAAAACTGCACGATGAGTTTATAGAAAACACCATTACCAATTTTTACCTGCCAATGGGTATTGCGCCCAATTTTGTAATTAACGGTAAAACCTACACGGTACCAATGGTTATCGAAGAAAGTTCGGTAGTTGCGGCGGCATCGAACGCAGCAAAATTCTGGAGTAAACGCGGTGGTTTTAAGGCAACTGTTTTATCTACCGAAAAAATTGGCAACGTACATTTTATGTTTGGCGGATCAAAACAGAATCTGGTGCAGTTTATAGAAAAATTGCAACCTGTTTTTAGATCTCGTACTTCAAACATAACTCGAAACATGGAGAAACGCGGCGGCGGAATTCTTTCTATTGTTTTAAAAGATAAAACTGCCGAGCTTGAAAATTACTACCAACTGCACGCTACGTTTGATACAAAAGACAGTATGGGTGCTAATTTCATCAATTCGTGTTTAGAAGAATTTGCGAATGTTCTGCGTGAAGAAGTATCCAATTTTGATTTGTTTACTACCGATGAAAAAGAATCGTTGCAGATTGTAATGTCGATCTTATCGAACTACGTTCCAAATTGTTTGGTTCGAGCCGAAGTTTCATGTAAAATAGCCGATTTAAAATCGAAAGAAATTGAAAATCCGCAGGAGTTTGCCGAGAAATTTATTCAGGCGGTTCGCATTGCGGAAATAGAAACGTATCGTGCCGTAACGCACAACAAAGGAATTATGAATGGGGTAGATGCGGTAGTTTTGGCTACAGGAAACGATTTCAGAGCGATTGAAGCCGGCGTGCATGCTTTTGCTGCAAAAGACGGGAAATACACATCGCTTTCTCATGCCGAAATTGTTGGTGATGAATTCCGTTTTTGGATGGATCTTCCGTTGGCATTGGGAACTGTAGGCGGATTAACAAATCTGCACCCGATGGTGAAATTTGCTATGAAGTTATTGGAAAAACCAAAAGCCGATAATTTAATGCAGATTATTGCAGTTGCCGGATTAGCACAAAATTTCGCAGCCATAAAATCATTAACAACTACAGGTATTCAGAAAGGACACATGAAAATGCACTTAATGAATATTTTGAATCAGTTTAATGCTTCGGCAGATGAAAAAGTGACGGTTTTACAGCATTTCGCAGAAAAAACGGTTTCTCACAGTGCAGTTGTCGATTTTATTGAAAGTTTACGTAGATAATATCTGTACTTAAAAGTTGAGAATATCATGAAGAGTTTTTTAATTTTAATAGTCTTTATTTTTGTTTCCTGTTCTAATACTAATAAGAAAGTTTTATCTAGTATAGATGACTTTGAGAAAAATGTAGAAAAGTGGAATGCTTTGACAGAAGAACTATTAAAAGATGAAATTGTTAATCAAAAGCTGGAAACTTTAATTAAAGTTACCGATTTAAATAAATCAATTTATAATAAGTTACATAAAGAAAATGTCATTTATATAACTGTTACAAATAATCCTAATTGTCAGAAAGTTGAATATCAAAAAGAATGGACAAGTTCAGTTGGTACTCAATATTTAGAATGGACAAGTTGTGATTCTATTAAAACTCAAAAAGGTTATTATGAAGATTTAAATCCAATTCACGTATTTGGTATTGGTAATAAGTGGTTGACTTGGATTGATTTGGATCCAATATAAACCAATTCTTGTATATAGTTAAATGTGATTAAAAAAGTAATTATGGAATTTTACAGCAACGGCAAACTGTTTATTTTAGGTGAATATTATGTGTTAGAAGGTGCAAAGGTTTTTGCATTGCCAACAAAGTTCGGACAATATTTAAATGTTTTTCCTTTAAAAACCAAAACCTTAAGCTGGAAAAGTTACGATGCCGATGGATCTGTTTGGTATAATGATGAAATTGCTGTGAGCGATATTTTATCAAACAATCAGTCAAGTGCAGATAAAATTCGAAACACGCTTATTGATATTCTGCATCAGGCACATTTAATGAATCCTACAATATTAGAAAATAATGGCTTTTTGGTTGAAACTAAATTGACCTTCCCTAGAAATTGGGGCTTGGGAACATCATCTACCTTAATAAACAATATCGCGCAATGGTTTCAAATTGATGCTTTTAAATTGCTGCAAAAATCGTTTGGTGGTAGTGGTTTCGATATTGCTTGTGCACAAAACAACACGCCTGTAACTTATCAGGTTGTAAACAATGAACCTGTTGTTGAGCAGGTACGTTTTAATCCATCGTTTAAAGATCAAATTTATTTTGTATATCTGAACAAAAAACGCGACAGTAAAGATGCTATTGCAAATTTCAGAAAAAAGCAAAAGAATTTATCAGCAGAAATTAAGCAGATTTCACAAATGACCGATGAATTATTGCAAATTCAAGATTTGGAAACATTTGTATCATTTTTTAAAACCTACGAACAAAATCTAGGCGAAATTTTAGAAACACCAACCATTCAAAAAGAACTGTTTCCAGATTTCAACGGATTGGTAAAAAGTCTTGGTGGCTGGGGCGGTGATTTTGTTATGGTTGCGTCAGAAAACAATCCTACAGAATATTTTAAAAACAAAGGATATAACATTATTATTTCTTACAACGATATGATTTTATGAGAAAAGTGTATTTACTTAAAATTTTTAGCTTGTTGGGAGTTTTGCTTTTTTCAAGTTGCCAAAAAAAGGAACGTGTTTTGATTTATGATGAAATGAATAATACTATTTGAAACCATAAACAGCGATTATTCAATTTTGGCTTTGGATATAGTTAATATTTCTGATAAAAAGACAGAAAAAAAAGAAGTTTCAATTGATTTTAAAGATACAAAAAAGTCTAGCATTAGTTTAGACAGTATTTTTAAAGAACCTTCTGAATCTAACTTAAAAAGTAATAATTATGAAATTAGAGTTTTATTAGAGAAGACTCATTTAAAAGATTCTGAAAGTAAAGAAGAAGAAAAATATAAGTTAATGAAATTTATCATCAAAAGAAATAAGTAATGGACAAACTAATTTTATAGAGCTTTAAAATATTAAATAAAAAAGCCTTCTTGTTTAAGAAGGCTTTGTCGGGGTGGCAGGATTCGAACCTGCGGCCTCCTGCTCCCAAAGCAGGCGCGATAACCGGGCTACGCTACACCCCGATGAGGTTATCTGTTGCAATTAAAAATTTAGTCGGGGTGGCAGGATTCGAACCTGCGGCCTCCTGCTCCCAAAGCAGGCGCGATAACCGGGCTACGCTACACCCCGATAAAGCCTTAATTGCGAGTGCAAATGTAGATAAAATTTTTATTTATAACATAATTTTGTATAAAAAATTCAAAAAAATATCTGCTATAACAACAATCAATTATACCATAGATATTTAAAAGGCAACTTTCTTTTATATCCATACATAAATATATATTTTTGTAATCTTAAAAAATTAGAATCACAGAAATATGTCAACAACTATAGAAACACTAAAATGTCTTATCATAGGTTCTGGACCTGCAGGTTATACGGCAGCAATTTACGCAGCACGCGCTAACATGAATCCTGTTTTATATCAAGGTATGCAGCCCGGCGGACAATTAACAACAACAAACGAGGTTGAGAATTTTCCGGGATATCCAGACGGAGTAACAGGACCGGAAATGATGATGCAGTTGCAAGCACAGGCAAAACGTTTTGGTACCGATGTACGCGATGGTTTTGCGACTAAAGTAGATTTATCGGGGGAAATTAAAAAAGTATGGATTAACGATACTATTGAAATTCATGCTAAAACGGTAATTATATCAACTGGTGCAACGGCAAAATATTTAGGAATTCCGTCTGAACAACATTATCTGCAAATGGGTGGTGGTGTATCGGCTTGTGCGGTTTGCGATGGATTTTTCTACCGTAATCAGGAAGTAATCATTGTAGGTGCGGGAGATTCAGCTTGTGAAGAAGCACATTATTTATCGCATTTATGTAAAAAAGTTACCATGTTGGTTCGATCTGAAAAATTCCGTGCATCAAAAATCATGGAAGATCGTGTTAAAAACACTCCTAACATTGAAATTTTCATGAGTACCGAAATTGATGAGGTTTTAGGTGACGGACAAATTGTGAACGGAGTTCGTGTGGTAAATAATGTTACCGGCGAGAAAAAAGAAGTAGCCGTTACAGGTGTTTTCGTAGCAATTGGTCATAAACCAAATACCGATATTTTCGCAGGTCAGTTAACTATGGACGAAACCGGATATTTAATCACCGAAGGCAAAACATCTAAAACAAATGTTCCTGGCGTTTTTGCTTGTGGCGATGTTCAAGACAAAGATTACCGTCAGGCAATCACTGCAGCCGGATCGGGCTGTATTGCGGCTTTAGATGCCGAACGTTATATAGCAAGTTTATAATTTTATACACACAGGCGACTTCGGTCGCCTTTTTATTTTATGTTGCAGGTAAATCAACTTTCTTTTTCGTACAACAACAGTCAGGTTTTAAACGATGTGAGTTTTCAGCTTAAAGCAGGAAATTCGTATGCGTTGATCGGAGCCAGCGGTAGCGGAAAATCTACTTTGCTAAAACTGGTTTATGGTTTGCTGGATGCTGATTCTGGTTCGATCTTTTGGAACGATAAACAGGTTTTAGGACCGGCATATCATTTGGTTCCCGGAATGGATTATATGAAATATCTGGCACAAGATTTTGATTTGATGCCTTTTGTTTCGGTTGCCGAAAATGTGGGAAGGTTTTTATCGAATTTTTATCTGAAAGAGAAAAAGAATCGAGTTGATGAATTGTTGGAATTGGTCGATATGACAGAATTTGCCAATATAAAGGCCAAGTTTTTAAGCGGCGGACAAATGCAGCGAACCGCTTTAGCACGAGTTTTAGCATTAGAACCCGAATTTTTATTGTTAGATGAACCTTTTTCACATATTGATCCTTTCCAAAAAAGAAAACTGGCAACACAGCTTTTTCAGTATTGTAAACAAAAAGGAATAACGATTTTCTTTACCTCACACACTCCTGAAGAAGCTTTAATGTATTCTGATGAAATATTGGTTCTGCAAAATGGAAATCTAATAGAAAAAAATACACCACAAAATATTTACGAAAATCCCAAAAACGAATATATTGCCCGATTAACCGGCGATGTAAACATTATTCCTGCTCGTTTTTTAGGATTAAATAATGATGAAGTTTTGTATGTACGACCACATGAATTACAAATTTCTAGTGATGGATTTGTAGTACAAATAAAATATTCTTATTTTACCGGAAAAAATTATTTGATTTATGCTGTTTTAAATGATTTAGAAATATGTTTTGAACACACAACGGCTCTGCAACCGAACGAGCGTGTTTTTATTTCTCTGCTAAAACAGTAAAAAAAGTACGGTTAACCATTTCGTTTGTTTTGCTAAAAACTTGTTCGGTTTGTGAAATACTTTCTATGATTTTAAAATGATTTTTCTGTAATAATTCTTCTACATCTTTTAAACTATAAAGATTAAATCCAAAACTAGTAAATGGTAGCTTTTCCATAAAAGATTTGTCGGCGAAAGTCAATGCGAAAATACCGTTTGGTTTTAAAATCCGAGAAATTTCATTTAAAAGCAAATCTGGATTTTGCCAGAAATAGAGCGTATTAACGCTAAAAATCTTATCGAAGCTTTTATTATCAAAAGGAGTTTCAGTTCCGTTGTATAGTCTAAAATTCGCCGAATTGTTTTCAATATAGTTTTGGTTTGATTTTATTGCTTGTTGTTGCATCAATTCAGAAATTTCCAGTCCAAAATACTTCAAATTTTCAGCTTGTTTTATAAGATAGGATAAATGTCCGCAATTGCCGTGACCTAATTCCAAAACAACATCATTCTTATCTAAATTTAAAGATTCAATTGCGTGTTTGGTCATGCCAATATTGGTTGCGTTCATCATGTTTGCAACTTCAATTCCTGTTTCTCCTTCCGGATTTCCCAATTGTTTTGCCAATTCTTTTAAATCGTCTTGCATAAAAAATCGTTTGGTTTAAAATTACTTATAATTTCAATTTTACATTTACACTATTTCTAAAAAGTCTTGTATAATTAAAAACGCCGACAATTGCCGGCGTTTTCTACAGTATTATTTTTTATTCTTTAAATGTTTGTCTAAAAACTGTTCTTGTTCCCAAAGCAGGTGTAAAATATTTTCTTTAGCAACATAACTGTGACTTTCTTTAGGTAAAATTACCATACGCACCGGTGCTCCCAAGCCTTTTAAAGCCTGAAAATAACGTTCGGTTTGTAACGTGAAAGTTCCCGGATTGTTATCTGCCTCACCATGAACTAAAAGCATTGGCGTTTTCATTTTTTCGGCATTCATGAAAGGTGACATAGTGTTGTAAACATTCGGAACTTCCCAATAGTTACGTTGTTCGCTTTGAAAACCAAACGGAGTAAGCGTTCTGTTGTATGCGCCTGAACGAGCGATTCCACAAGCAAACAATTTGGTATGTGCCAATAAATTCGCAGTCATAAACGCTCCGTACGAATGTCCGCCAACGCCAACACGTGTTCTGTCAATGTATCCTAATTTATCAACCGCATCAATCGCAGCTTCCGCATTCATTGCCAATTGCTCAATAAACGTGTCGTTCGGTTCTTGCGTTCCTTCGCCAATAATCGGGAAAGCCGCATCATCTAAAACCGCGTAACCTTTTGCAGCCCAATAAACAAACGATCCGTAATAAGGAAAAGTGAATTCGTTAGGGTTTGCAGACGATTGCCCCGCGCTGTTTTTGTCTTTATACTCTGCAGGATACGCCCAAATTAGCAACGGTAGTTTTTGTTTGTGGTTTTTACGATCATAACCAGCCGGCAGATACAACGTTCCCGACAATTCAACACCGTCTTTACGTTTATATTTAATCACTTCTTTATGAACATCTTTAATACTTTCGAACGGATTTTTGTTGAAGGTAATCTGCTTTAAATCTTTTTTAGATTTGATGTTTCGGAAATAGTAATTAGGATAATCGTTTTTAGATTGAATGTTTACCAAAACATCTCCTTTTTTAATATCGATTAATTCAGAAATCGATTCGATTCGATCTGTAAGGTTCGATTGATACAAACGGTTTGTTTTTAAAGTAGCCAAATCTAATTCATCGATAAAAGGAAACTGACCTTCTTTGGTATGACCTTCGCCAATTAAATACAGTTTGTTATTTTCCTTCTGCAAGGTGTATCGTCCAAAAGAATTCTTTTTTGTTTGAAAATCGCCTGGATCGCTGTAAATATCCTGATAATTTCTATCCCAAATTGTTACTAATTCCGACTTTTTAGAAGGATTGAACAAATAGGTTTTACTGTTTCGGGTATCGTACCATTGATCGTAAACAATCGCAGTTTCGTCATCGCCCCAAGCAATTCCGCCAAAACGTTGTGTAGTTTTTGTAAGTAATTCAGGTTGGTTTGTAAACGGAGCTTCCCAAGTGTATAAAGCATCACGTTTTTCAACACTTTTTGCAGGATCACCGCCATCTAAAGCTTCAACAAAAAACAAAGTTGCAGGTTTGTCGCTTCTCCAGCTCATGCTACGTTTTCCTTCGCGAACCGCCATAAAACCTTTCGGCATCACTTCGCTTAAGGCAACATCGTTTACCAATTTTACTTCTTTACCATCAGTTGTGTAAGCGATCGTTTTCATTGGGAAACGACTTAACGGTACCAAATAAGAAAACGGTTTTTGAATGGTTGTTAGTAAAATGTAATTTCCATCGGGCGAAAAAATTTCACCAGAATATAAATCGGCTTTTTTAAACAGTTTTTTAGTTCCGTTTAAATCAATCGTATATAATTCAGAAGTTACAATGGTTTCAAAATTAGCTTCGTCGGTTTTATTCTTCAACAAATCCTGATACGTTCTGTTTTGCGAAACCACACCTTCTTCGGCACTAGAAACAATAGGTCCGGTTGGTATTGCTTTTGCAGCATCAATTAAAGCTTTGCGGTTTGCAGGAATCACTTTAATCAACATTTCGTTACTGTTTTTATACCATGTAATAGGATTACCTAAATTGGCATTTAAAACGGCATCAGTCAGTTTTTTTGCAGTAGCTGTCGGTAAATCTAAAATCCACAATTCGTTACCGGTTGCCGTGGTGTTTGTAAAAGCAAGTTTGGTTTCGTTTGGTGCCCAAGTTACGTTGCTTATTAGCGCATTTGCAGGTAAACCTTTAACGTTGGTTTCGGTTTTGTCGTTCGTTTTTTTAATTTTTATGTTGTTGATGAACGATGCCGTGCTGGAAATATTCGTTATCGGGTTAATACGCAAACCACCCAAACGCAATTCGTCTTGATTTAATTCATCAAGACTTTTGTAAGTGTTTCGGTACGATAAAACCATCCATTCTTTACTGGTATTCATTGATACCGTTGGCGCGCGATCGTAATCTGCCAGTTGTAAAATTTCTTTCGATGGTTTTTGATACGTAATATTTTCTTGTGCAATCATAGGCGCAGTGGCTAATAATAGTGCCAAAAGTGTTTGTTTTATTTTTTTCATTTATAATCGGGTTTTTACAAAAATAAGTATTTTATCTGTTTAAAAATTATAATTAAATTAGCCTATCTAAATTAACAGTTATGATTATGTATCATTCAAAAATAACCGGGTTGGGCTTTTATGTTCCGGAAAATGTTGTGACAAATGACGATTTATCGAAATTGATCGATACAAATGACGAGTGGATTCAGGAACGAACCGGAATAAAAGAACGCCGACATGTGGTTTTACCGGAAGATACTACTTCAGGTATGGCGCTAAAGGCATCGAAAACTGCTATTGAACGCGCTGGAATTGATAAAAACGATATCGATTTTATTGTTTTTGCTACTTTAAGTCCCGATTATTATTTTCCTGGTCCCGGCGTTACGCTGCAGAAAGAATTAGGAATTAAAACAGTTGGTGCGTTAGATGTTCGCAACCAATGTTCAGGTTTTATTTATGCACTTTCAGTTGCCGATCAGTTTATAAAAACCGGAATGTATAAAAATATTTTGGTTGTTGGATCTGAAGTTCATTCCAAAGGATTGGATATGACCACACGCGGACGCGGAGTTTCGGTCATTTTTGGAGATGGAGCAGGAGCAGTGGTTTTAAGTCGAACCGAAGATTTATCGAAAGGGATTTTATCGACTCATTTACATTCAGAAGGCGAACATTCCGAGGAATTGGCGTTAATTGCACCCGGAATGGGGAAGCGTTGGGTTACCGATATCATTAAAGAAAATAATCCAAACGATGAATCGTATTATCCATACATGAACGGACAATTTGTGTTTAAAAATGCGGTGGTTCGATTTTCTGAAGTGATTAATGAAGGATTGGAAGCCAATAATTTACAGGTTTCAGACATTAATATGTTGATACCGCATCAGGCAAATTTACGTATATCGCAATTCATTCAGCAAAAATTCAAATTGACCGATGATCAGGTGTATAACAACATCATGAAATACGGTAATACAACAGCGGCATCGGTACCAATTGCACTAACCGAAGCATGGGGAAAAGGGAAAATTAAAGACGGTGATTTAGTGGTACTTGCAGCATTTGGTAGTGGTTTTACATGGGCAAGTGCAATAATTCGTTGGTAAAAAACTTGTAGTTTAAATTTGTTGTTAGTAAATTACACTTCAAAAAAAAATAGAAATGAAAGGTCAGAAAGTAGAAAATTCAGGACAGGCGCAACTGTTTAAAAATCCGTTTTTAGAATTATTAACCAAAGGCCATCCGGCATTAAGCTGGGGTATTCACACACCACTTTTAATGTACTGTTTTTATTACGGATACGTAACATATAATATGTCGTTGTTAACAATGTTGGGTGTTTCAGTCTTTGCCTTATTCTTTTGGACGTTTTTTGAATATATTGCGCACCGTTACATTTTTCATTTAATAAGTGAAAAAGAAAGCATGCAGAAGTTTGCTTACATAATGCACGGCAATCACCACCATTACCCAAAAGACAGAACAAGGTTGTTTATGCCACCCGTTCCAAGTTTAATTATTGCGGGTGCTTTGCTAGGGATACAGTATTTATTGTTAGGTAAATATGCTTTTGCTTTTTATCCAGGTTTTATTTTAGGTTGGTTAATGTATGCGTCTATGCATTATTTAATCCATGCCATTGAACCACCGTTTAAGTTTTTACAGCCAATTTGGCGTAACCACCATTTGCACCATTACAGAAACGATAATTTAGGTTTTGGTGTTAGTAATACCATTTGGGATAAAGTTTTTGGAACTACATTCGATTTTAAAAAAGACAAAATAGACAAGCGAAAATCAAGAGAATTAATGTTTGATAAAGAAACAAAAAGCGAAACTGTCTAGGTTTCGCTTTTTGTTTTTATTTAAGTAAATAATATTAAAAAAATAAGAGTAATATTAATAAGGTTTTTGTGCAAACTGAATGATGACAAATTCGCTATCAACATATCCAGCTCTACGAGCTTGTACTTTTACTTCGCCAATAGTTGTTTGAGAATAGGTTGATCCAGGAAGTGCTTTACCGTCAACATAAAATACAGCATCAGTTACAGGTGTTGTCCCGCTCATTGCCTGAAACATAGCTTGAGTTCCTAAAGGTCTAAAAGTTCCATTATGAACAATTCTTAATTGTTCACCAACATTTGGATTAGGGTTAGGAGTCGGAATTTCCACTACCGAATCATCTCCAGAACATGAATTAAACCCAATGGTTGAAAAGGTAGCTATCACGATAAAGAATAATATCTTTTTCATCTTAAATATTTAAGGTTAATTATTTGAATAAATGAAATAATTCTATAAAAATACAAAAAAAAATTATTTATCAAAATATTTATTCAGTTTGGTAAAAATAAAATTATTTTTTATTACTAATCATATACTGTGTTATTTTAAATTTATTAACTAATAAATTTAACAATTTTGTAAATATAGTTTAATATTTTTTGTTTTATTTAATAGTTGATTAATGTTTTTTTTTGTTATTTTTATTGAAATCAAAAAGCATACATAATGTTAAAAAAAATATTCATCTTATTACTTTTGCCAATATCGGGGTTAAGTCAAGTACAAATAGGTAATGATATTTTGGGTGACGGCAATTGGTCAAATGTTGCATTATCTTCATACGGAAATATAGTTGCATTATCAGATTCAAATCAAGGGAGTGCAACAAAGGTTTATGAGGATATCTCAGGTGTATGGACCCAAATTGGTCAAAATATACCTATGAGAGGTTTTGCAGTTTCTTTATCATCTTTTGGTAATATTGTTGCTATTGGAGATAATATGAGTAATAATGTAAATGGGGCTGTAGCCGGTATTACTAGGGTATATGAATTTGATATGGGTATATGGAAACAGAAAGGTCAAAGTATTGATGGAAAATCAGTAGGAGAACAAAGTGGATTTAGTGTTTCTCTTTCTTCAAATGGAAATACGTTGGCAATTGGAGCGCCATATAAAGCTTGGCAAGGAGATGCGGATAATCCTTCAGGGACTGTGCGTGTATATAATTATAGTAATCTTTCAGGAACTTGGAATCAAGTTGGAGCAGATATTGACGGACAAGGATTTGGTTTTCATAGCGGAACAAGTGTTTCGCTTTCGGCTAATGGAAATGTGTTGGCTGTTGGAACAATATTCGAAGCTACAACTGGTGTAGTACGCATTTATTCAAATACAAATGGTGTTTGGACACAGATAGGTAATACAATTCATGGCGAAGGTAACTCCGATCGTTTTGGTCGAAGTATTTCGTTATCTTCAGATGGAACAATTTTGGCTGTGGGTGGTTATTTAAATAGTGGAAATGGAACTGATGCAGGCCATGTAAGAATTTATCATAATATATCGGGCGTTTGGGTTCAAATAGGAAACGATATCGATGGACAGTCAGATCACGATCAGTTAGGTATTGGTGTTTCTCTTTCTGCAGACGGTAAAACTATTGCTATAGGAGCATTAATGCAAGTTCCCCCACCTTTAACACCTTCAGGTACTACGAGAATTTATAAAAATATCTCAAATGTTTGGACAAAGGTACATAATGATATTAATTTTGGATATTTTGTGTCATTATCATCTGGTGGTGAAAGAGTTGCTACAAAAAAAAATGGTGTTGCAAAAGTTTTTGATTTAAAAATAGCATCAAATAATACTTTTACAGATGAGAATTTTACAATTTATCCAAATCCAGCTACCGATATTTTTAACATCAGTTTAAGTGATAATATTATTTTAGAAAAAGTAACTATTTATAATAATTTAGGTCATCTAATAAAAACTTCAAATGATAAAGTTATAAATGTTGATAATTTATCGTCAGGAATTTATTTTGTAGAGGTGAGTACTAATCAAGGTAAAGCAGTTAAAAAAATAATTGTCAAATAGTTTATCTTTAAATTATAGAAAAGATACTGAATGAAACCCAAAATATTAATTTATAATTATACCTTTTTAATTCTAAGTGTATTAATGCTTGTGTTTTGTGTCTATAATCTATCTGCAAAACCTACAGATTATGTTGTTGATTTTATGGTTATCGATACAAAATCAATCGCTGAATTAGAACCAAGTTTTCTAAAGTTAGATGAAGAAACGCCTTTGCCAGCACCAGAACCTATGTATGAATCAGAAAATGAAAGGATTATTTGTAGCGGATGGAGCGATCGGATTATTTTAAATACACATGAATTTTCAAAAACCGATTTACTGAAAAAAGTTTCTAAAACCATTGATTCTATAAGATTTAATGATTTAGAAAGACGTGCGCATATTAATGTTGTTATAGATAAAGAAACTTCTTATCAAACGTTTATTGATATTTTAGATTTGTTCGAAAGTAAAAATAGTAGAGTTTTCGGACTAAATAAAGAAACTATTTTTTGGATTGAATAAAAAGGTAAATTACATGAAAACAATTTTATACATCATTTTAGCACTAATAATAGCTTTTACAGTTTTTTATTTAGTTGACCCATTTGTAAACGATATTATAAGTATTCTTATTGCTACAATTGTGGTAACCATTTTTGCAGGCTTCTACAGAAAATTTGAGAAGAGAGAAATTAAATAAAAAATCGCTCTCAATTTTGAAAGCGATTTTCATTCAATCGGTTTGTGTTTTTAGAAGAATCCTCCTGATTTCTGAACCTCGTTGTTATCGCGGGCTTTACGTTGTAACGCTCGGTTTTTACCAGATCCGAACATATATTGAAATCCTACAAATAACGACTGGCTTTCCCAAGTAAATGTTCCGGTTTGGCGGTAAGGTGCGTCTCCTTCAAAACGGGCTCTCATATTATTGAAAATATCGTTGAAGCGCAAGCTTACATTTGCCGTATTTTCCCAGAAGCTGTAACGTACACCGGCATCGATCTTATACATTGCTTTCATTTCGCCGTTTACTCCTAAAGCATCACCGCGGTAGAAACCAAATAACGATGCACGCAATTGGTTGGTAATTTTAAAGTTGTTGTTTAAACGGGTGTTAAATACGCCGTTGTTAACTTCGCGCTCTTGTAATTCGGCTTCGTTTGTGTCCGGATTTAAAACAGTTACAATACCGCGCTGGTTTCTGTAATAATATTCCACACTAGGCTGTACATCCCACCATTTGGTAAGTTTGTAGTTTGCAGATAATTCGGCACCATAAGCAGTAGATTCGTCAAAGTTTCCGTAGCTCATAACCATTTTTCTTTCTGCAATAGCTTCAGGCGAACTTGTATCTAAATAAAAAGTACGTTCAATTGGGTCGTTAATCATACGGTAATAAGCTCCTAATGTAGTGCTTCCTTTCACGCCCAATACTTTTGTATAATTAAATTCTACCGAATTGGTAAACTGCGGTTTTAACTCCGGATTACCAATCTGTATAACGCGCGGTGTACTGTAATCGCGAATTGGTCTTGTTTGCCAAACATTCGGGCGATCAACACGGCGGCTTGCACTAATCTGGAAAAAATCGGTTTGAGTAGGCGTATAGCTTAAAAATGCCGATGGATACACTGTTAAATAATCATCTTTAAAATTCGCCGCTTCAGAAGCAATAAGATAATCGGCTTCTACATTATATTTTTCCAATCTAGCTCCGATCTGATAGCCCCATTTATCGAACTTCGAACCAAAAGTGGCGTAAGCCGATGCAATATCCATTTTGTATTCAAAATCGGTTTGGTTGCCAATAATGTTGGTTGTTCTGTAAGTATTATCAATCGTTGTGGTACGATATTCTGCACCAACTTCTAACTTGGTTTTTTCGTTGAACGGATGCACGTAATCTAAATTTGCCTGTACCGCATCAACCGTATTGTTGCTGTTATCGTTGTATTGTGTTGGCGAATTTCCCGCAATACCGAAATTTCCGTTCTGGTCGTCGTTAGTTTTGCTGTAATTCACTTCAAAATCTAACGTTTGACCTGTTTTTGCAAATAATTTTTTATAGGCAGCATTGTAAATTTGCGATTTATTTGCACCGTTGTATTTATCGGTCTGTAATAACAACGGATTGCTTGGGTACGAAATAGTATTATCAACCGTTCCTATACCGTCTGCGTACGTTTGGTTGGTATAAAGCGAAAACGTGTTTTTATCGTTCGCATAAATATCAAAACCAACTTTAAAAGTGTGTACTTTATTATCGTTTACAATATCGAAAATCTGCTGACTGTTATCGTCTAACTGCGTCATGATACCGCCGTTCAGTGTTTTTTGATCTGAATAATTATAGTTTCCAAAAAAGTTGATTTTTCCTTTACGGTAATTCAAATCTAAACCTTGATTGAATTTAGGAACCTTTGCAAACGTAACATTTCCGTTGTAGCTTCCATTAAAACCATCCTGCATGTTTTTCTTCAACACAAAATTGATCATTCCCGACATTCCTTCCGGATTGTATTTTGCCGACGGATTGGTAATCAACTCAATTTTATCGATCGAATTAGAAGGAATCTGTTTTAACAGCGTTTTTGGATCTAAATGTGTAGGTTTTCCATCGATCAATACACGAACGTTTTCATTACCACGCATAGAAATGTTTCCATCCTGATCTACGTTTACCGAAGGAATATTGTTCATGATATCCGAAGCTGTTGCACCTGCGGTAGATAAATCTTTCCCCACACGAATCACTTTACGGTCAACCAATTGTTCTATGGTGCTGCGTTCAGCGTTAATCACAACGGCATCTAAAATTTCTTCGTCAACTTCTAAAGAAATCATTCCAAGATCAATCGTTTTTTCACTCGATAAATCAATGGTATTCTTGTAGGTCTTAAATCCGATATATTCCACCGAAATTTCAATCGACGTGTTTGGCAGATTTGTTATCGTGAACGATCCGTCTTCATCAGTCAAATCGCCCGAAATAATTTGACCGTTTGCCGAAATAGCTACCGATGCAAAACCAACCGCATTTTTGGTCGATTTTTCGGACACTTTTCCTTTTACGGTTCCGTTGCCTGTCGCCGGTTGTTGCGCCCATGAGCTAACCGATACAGCCAAAAGCAACGATAGGGTTAAGTACTTCTTTTTCATTTTTGTCTTTATTTTGTAAGAATTTTTTAGCGTTCACCAAAACAGGTTGCTGCTTAATTTATTGTTTGATTAATTAGTGTGCGGTTGATTTAAAATGTTACACCGAAATAAAAAAAAATCTGCATTGTGTTTTAGTAAATTAAAAGCCGCCGAAAAGTTTTATCTTTGCACCTTAATTAAAAAATTTAAAACAATGTCTTTACAAGAAATTTTAACGCCGTACATTAAGCAAGCAGTTCAACAATTGTTCGATTTAACAATCGACCGAGTGGAATTTCAGGCTACGCGCAGGGATTTTGAAGGAGACGTTACCATGGTGGTTTTTCCGTTGGTTAAACAATTGAAAGGACCCGAGGCAATACCGAACGGAGCGAAGCTAAATCCTGCCGAAATTGGAAACAAAATAGGCGAGTACCTTGTTGAAAATGTTGATTTGGTAACAAAATTCAACTTGATTCAAGGGTTTTTAAATATTGTTATTAGCGACAGTTATTACAGCCAGTTTTTTAATTCTATTTTAGAAAATAAAACATACGGATACCAACAAACCAACACCGATGCAAAAGCGGTAATGGTAGAATATGCGTCGCCAAACACCAACAAACCCTTGCATTTAGGGCATGTTCGTAATGTGCTTTTAGGTTATTCTGTAGCCGAAATTTTAAAAGCAGCCGGTAAAAAAGTATATAAAACACAGGTTATTAACGATCGTGGAATTCATATCTGCAAATCGATGTTGGCTTGGGAAAAATTCGGAAACAACGAAACACCGGAATCAACAGGATTAAAAGGCGATAAGTTGGTTGGTAATTATTATGTAGAATTTGATAAAGCTTATAAAGCAGAAATAAATCAGTTAATAGAAAAAGGATTAACCGAAGATGAAGCTAAAAAACAAGCTCCTTTAATTTTAGAGGCTCAAGAAATGCTTCGTAAATGGGAAGCAGGCGATGAGCAGGTTGTGGCACTTTGGGAAAAAATGAACAGTTGGGTTTATGCTGGTTTCGAGGCGACTTATAAAAACATTGGTGTAGATTTTGACTGTAATTATTACGAAAGCAATACCTATTTGTTGGGGAAAGATGTGGTTGAAGAAGGTTTGGCAAAAGGAATTTTCTATAAAAAAGAAGATAATTCGGTTTGGATTGATTTAACACCAGATGGTTTAGACGAAAAATTAGTGTTGCGTTCAGACGGAACTTCGGTTTACATGACACAGGATATCGGAACGGCAATTCAGCGTGTAAAAGATTTCCCCGATGTAGGCGGGATGGTTTACACCGTTGGTAACGAACAAGATTACCATTTTAAAGTGTTATTCCTGATTCTTAAAAAACTGGGTTACGATTGGGCAGAGCATCTGTATCATTTATCGTACGGAATGGTTGATTTACCTTCAGGAAAAATGAAATCGCGTGAAGGAACCGTTGTTGATGCCGATGATTTAATGAGCGATATGACCGTTACTGCCAAAGAAATTTCGGAAGAATTAGGTAAGTTAGAAGGTTTATCGACCGAAGAAAAAGACAGTCTGCATAAAATGATTGGTTTAGGTGCCTTGAAATATTATATTTTAAAAGTTGATCCTAAAAAACGTATTTTGTTTGATCCTAAAGAATCGGTAGATTTTGCAGGAAACACAGGGCCGTTTATTCAATATACCTACGCACGTATTCAGTCTATTTTACGTAAAGCCGATTTTGATTATAGTTCTGTCATTTCGAGCGAAGTAGAGAAAACTCTTCACGAAAAAGAAAAAGAACTGATTAAAAATTTAGCGCAGTTTCCAGAAGTAATTCAGCAGGCAGCAAAAACATACAGTCCGGCATTAATTGCTAATTATACTTACGATTTGGTTAAAGAATACAACTCGTTTTATCAGTCGGTTTCTATTTTAGGAGAAGAAAATCACGATAAAAAGGTATTCCGTGTTCAACTATCAGACAAAGTAGGGCAAACCATTAAAAATGCCTTTTCTATGTTAGGAATTGATGTTCCAAACAGAATGTAAAATATAAAATGCCGTTCGTAAGAGCGGCATTTTTTTGTTATATTTAAAATCCAAAATAAAACATATGAGTGAAAGGGTTATAAGAATCAATAAAGTTTTAAGAGAATTAAATATTTCTCTCGATAGAGCTGTAGAATTTTTGAAAACGAAAGGTTTCGATATCGAAGCATCTCCGAATGCAAAAATTTCAGATGATGAGTATGCTGCCTTAGATAGACAATTTTCAGCAGATAAAGGAAAGAAACAATCTTCAAAAGAGGTAAACGAAAAAAGGATTCAAAATTTAATTAATAAAAATTTAGAGAGAATTACAACGACTATTAAAATTGATAAAGAAATATTAAAATCATATTTAGATTATAAATCAATTTCACTTGATGTCAATGATGAAAAAGAGATTACTGATATAATTAGTTCATGTTATAGTTTTTTTAATAATTATAAACCTAAAAATATTATTGATTTTGAAAAAAATATAAATCAGAAAATATATCCTTGGTTTGAAGATATACCTAATCATGTTTCCTCTTTCAATCAACTAGAAAACAAAATTTGTTTGCGTTTAGTTAATGTTAAGATAAAATTAAGTTCAATTGATTACAATGATATTATGGAATTAGAAATTACTGATTCAGAAGTCTCATATGATGCAACTTCAATCAGGGATAATAGTTTGAATAGTTTATCAATTACTAATTGTAATCTAAACAATATTAATTTCTTAAAGTTTTTTCCAAAGTTAGAATATATTAATTTATGTAATAATAATATAAGTGAGATTGAAGTATTAAGTCGTTTCAACTCTTTAGAAACATTGGATTTAAGTTTTAACTTAATTACAGATATATATCCAATAAAATATCTTGAAATAGATAATTTATATTTAAATAGTAATTTAATTGATGATTTTACACCACTTTATAATTCATTAACAAGGTATGGTTTATCAGAATTAAATGTTAATGAAAATAGACTCTCTGAATATCCACCTTATAATGATGATAACTTTGATGGACAATATATCATTGATTGGTTTACAAAAGTGTTTAACAATGTCAATAAAATAATAACAAATGTAAATTATAATCAATCTAAAGTTTTAGACTTGGGTTTATGCGGTTTAACTGATTTAGAAATAATATCAGATTTGTTTTTTGAAAATAACCATATTGAAGAGTTAATTTTAAGTAATGAGTATTCTTTTTATGATGATGAAAATGAAGTTTTTATAAGAAAAATGTCAGAAAATAAGTTCATCTCATATAACAGAATAACCAATTTAACTACGGCTTTAGAAAAATTTAAAAATTTAAAAAAATTAGTAATTGGAGGAAATTGGAAGGAAGGTGATGTTTTGAGAAAATATTCCTTTACAGATATTAATCAATTATCTAATCTTTCAAGTTTAGAATATCTCAATATTAGTAATGGAGTTTTGGCAAGTCTGAAGGGTTTAGAAAAATTAACAAATCTAAAATCGCTCTTCGCAAATAATAATAACATATCTGATATAAAACCAATAATTACATTAAACCGATTAGAGGAATTATATATTGGTAATAATTATGTAAAAGATTTAAATCCGTTAGATAAATTAAGGAAACTTAAAACGATAGATTTTCATTCAAATGTTGTAAGTGATATTAGACCTTTAAAATTTTTCTTGTCGAAATTAAACTCAACGTATTCAAAGTGGAAAAAAGGTTGTATAAATATATATAACAATCCTTTAGATGAGGTTTTTGTTAACTTAGTTAAAGAGAATGAAAATACTATAAATAATTTAGATTTTAATAATTATATAAAACGTTTATTCCAGGGTGATACAATAAAAATTAACCAATTAAAATTAATACTTCTTGGGAATACAAGATGTGGAAAAACAACTCTAGCAGATAGTATAACAAATAATAATTTAGCAGATGGTTCTTCTACACACGGGCTTAATTTTTTCAATTATGAATATGGAAATGTTGAATTGAAAGGTTTTGATTTTGGGGGACAAGATTATTATCATAATACTCATTTTGCTTTTTTTGATACGTCTTCAGTTTATTTTTTTGTATGGGGAAATAATCAAGAGGATATTTTTAAAAAAAATGCGAATGATGAAATGTTATTCCCTTTAAATTATTGGTTAGGTTCTTTAAACGAATTTAGATACAATCAATTAATTGATGATTTTTATAATAGTATTATAACTAAGAAGGATTTTGGTAAAGAATTGGAGTCAATCAATGGAGAATTAACTTCTTATAAGTTACCTATAATAACTAAAAATTATGAAAAAGAAATAAATGAATTTAAGAAAATAAATAATAAAAGTTTTTTTAGTCTGAAAATAATATTAAATGCAATATTGGAAAAGTTACAAATTACTTTATTAAATAAAGATAAAATAGATGGTTATATTATTCAAAATATATACGACAAAAAGAAGTTTTTAAATGAGAAAGATATAGTTGATAACTATGATTTTATTGATGATTTCAAAGCATTTAATTTATTAAAAGACCGAACAGATTTATCGTTATTTATAAAAGATCTTTTAGAAAATAAGAAAAAAGAATATATTAAACCTAATTTAGATTATGAATTAGCTATAAGTTTTTCAAAAAGTGATAATGTTATTTATAGAATAGAGGATTTAAAAGAAAGCTTTCAAAATTTGCAAGAATTAGATGTGAATGAGATAGAATCACTGATTATTGGTTTACATTCTATTTTAGCTTGTTATTATTTTAAAATTGACGAATTTGATTTAGTAGATCAATTTAATGATCTTAAAAATATTGTTATTACAGATATTCAAAAATTTACTGATTGGATATATAAAATTTTCGAATCAAAAGATTCAAATCAAAAGATACGTGCTTCAAAAAATAAAGGTTATTTTGATAGAGATGAAGCTTTAAGTTGGCTTGAAAATGATAGTGAGGCTAAATTAAATATTGATTATATTTTAGCATTTATGTTAGCTAATAAGATTATTTTTAAAGTTAAAAATTCAAATAAATATTTTGCTCCAAATTATCTAACTGAAAGTTTAACAAGATCTGAAGAACTATTGTTTAGGTCATTTGAAAAACCCATTATTAAATACAGTTTCTCAGATTTTTTTCATACCTCTATATTATCTGATATTATTTCAGAATTTATGAATAGTTTGGTTTTTGATAGCGAGAATTTGAAATATCTGAGTTGGAAAAATAAAGTTTTACTTTATAACGAATTAAAGTCGGACGACTTGATTTTTCTTAATTTTTCATATGAATCATGCGATCCAAGAATTGAGATATCAGTTAACAGTAAGACTTTCGAGAAAGAATTTATTAATGATCTAAGTGACTTTATTGAACTTAAAATTAAGTATTATAACTATTCAAAATTATTATTATCTAAAAGTGGTGATTATGTGCCAATAGAAATAATATTAGAAAACAATTCATTAAATCAAAATGTATTTAGTTATAATAATAGATTCTTCACAGTAACTGAATTTTCCTACATTTTAAATAATATTTCTTTGAAAATGAAAAAAATATTTATTAGTTATTCAAAAGATGATTTACAATATGTAAATGAATTCTTGAAACATTTATCACCTTTGAAACGTGATGGGATAGTCGGAACCTGGTATTGTACAGAATTAGTAGCTGGTGGAAATTGGAATGCTGACATTCAAAGAAAGTTTGAAGAAAGTGATATTATATTATATTTTGTAAGTCCAAATTTATTGAATACAGATTATGTATATAATTATGAGATTAAGAAAGCTTTTGAGAAAAAAGAAAAAAATGAAAATTTTAAAATTGTACCAATAATATTAGATTATTGTTCTTGGATAACAAGAAAATACAATTTAGGTGATTTTTCAGCTTTACCATATACAGCAAAACCTGTAAAGGATTTTAGAGATCGTAATATGGCGTATTTTGTAATCGTAGAGGCCATTAAACATATGATCAATAATGATAGTCAACTTACTCAAGAAGATTGGTTTAATCAAGGTGATCATGTTGATAAAATATCTAAACAGGTTAAGAGTATTTATGAGAGAATTGTCAGAGGTGATGTAGATAATAATAATTCAAAATTATGATCTTTTTTTTAGCAAATACTATCATATGTTGTTGTCAGTGACTTAATATTAATCGTAAATAAATAGCTTGACACATCTTTTACTTTATTGTATATTTGCCCTTTAGTTTCAATAAGAAAAAGTATGTTCGATAATTTAAGCGATAAATTAGACAAAGCCTTTCATATATTAAAAGGTCACGGAAAAATTACAGAAGTTAACGTTGCCGAGACTTTAAAAGAAGTGCGTCGTGCTTTGTTAGATGCCGATGTGAACTTTAAAATTGCCAAAGATTTTACCAGTAAAGTAAAAGAAAAAGCAATTGGTCAAGACGTTTTAACAACGTTACAACCCGGACAGTTAATGGTTAAAATCGTTAAAGACGAATTAATCGAATTAATGGGTGGAGATGTTGTTGGTGTAAATCTTTCGGGAAATCCAACCGTAATTTTAATGTCGGGTTTACAAGGTTCTGGTAAAACAACTTTTTCCGGAAAGCTAGCAAACTTCTTAAAAACTAAAAAAACAAAGAAACCGTTATTGGTTGCTTGTGATATTTATCGTCCGGCGGCAATTAATCAGTTGCATGTTGTGGGAGATCAGATTGGCGTTGAGGTTTATTCTGAACCAGAAAACAAAAATGCGGTTTCTATTGCAACAAACGCAATTGATTATGCCAAGAAAAACGGATTCAACGTTGTAATTGTCGATACTGCCGGTCGTTTGGCGATTGATGAAGAAATGATGAACGAAATTGCAAACGTTCACGCTGCTATTAAACCACAAGAAACTTTGTTTGTTGTAGATTCTATGACAGGACAGGATGCCGTAAATACGGCAAAAGCGTTTAATGATCGTTTAAATTTTGACGGAGTTATCTTAACAAAATTAGATGGTGATACGCGTGGTGGAGCTGCTATTTCTATTAAATCTATCGTAAACAAACCAATCAAATTTATTGGTACTGGTGAAAAAATGGATGCAATTGATGTGTTCTATCCTGATCGTATGGCAGATCGTATTTTGGGAATGGGTGACGTTATTTCGTTAGTAGAACGCGCGCAGGAACAGTATGATGAAGAAGAAGCGAGAAAACTTCAAAAGAAAATCGCTAAAAACGAATTTGGTTTCGATGATTTCTTAAGTCAGATCCAACAGGTAAAGAAAATGGGATCTATGAAAGATCTTGTAGGCATGATTCCTGGTGTTGGTAAAGCTATGAAAGATATCGAAATTGAAGACGATGCCTTTAAACATATCGAAGCAATTATTCATTCAATGACTCCGGTTGAACGTAAAAAACCAACCTTGTTAGATGCAAAACGTAAACTTCGTATCGCAAAAGGTTCGGGAACCGATATTCAGCAAGTAAATCAATTGTTGAAACAGTTCGATCAAATGAGTAAAATGATGAAGATGATGCAGGGTGCACAAGGTAAAAACCTAATGCGCATGATGGGGCAGATGAAAGGCATGGGAATGCAATAAGTCGGAATTCATAAAGTTGAAGATCAAAAGTCAAAAAATAAATCTTATTAAAACAAACCTGCAAGGTTTTAAAATCTTGTAGGTTTTTAAATTCCTAAACAACACAACAATGCAATTATTAGACGGTAAAAAAGTATCGGAAGAAATTAAAAACGAAATTGCTGCCGAAGTAAATAAAATGAAAGAACGCGGAGAAAAAGTTCCGCATTTGGCTGCGGTTTTGGTTGGTAGCAACGGTGCAAGTTTAACTTATGTGGGTAGTAAAGTAAAAACCTGTGAAAGAATTGGTTTTGATTCTACCTTGGTTTCGTTGCCCGAAGAAACTACAGAAGAAGAACTTTTGGCTAAAATCTATGAACTGAATAATAATGATGATATCGACGGATTTATCGTTCAGCTACCTTTGCCAAAGCATATCGATGAACAAAAAGTTTTAAACGCTGTTGATCCTGATAAAGATGTTGATGGTTTTCATCCTGAAAACTTCGGTCGTATGGCATTGGAATTAGAATCGTTTATTCCTGCAACACCTTTCGGAATTTTACAGTTGTTAGAACGTAATAGAATTGAAACAAAAGGTAAAAATGTAGTAGTTATTGGTCGATCTAATATTGTTGGTAAACCAATGAGTTTGTTAATGAGCCGTAAAGCGTATCCGGGAAATGCAACCGTTACTTTAACGCATTCTGCAACTCAAAACATTGAAGAATTTACCCGTGAAGCCGATATCGTAATTACCGCATTAGGAGTTCCTGAATTTTTAAAGGCAGAAATGATTAAAGAAGGTGCTGTTATTGTTGATGTTGGAATTACGCGTGTTGCCGATGAAACTAATGCAAAAGGTTACGTAATTAAAGGTGATGTTGCTTTTAATGAAGTTGCCGAAAAAGCATCGTGGATTACACCGGTTCCAGGTGGTGTTGGTCCTATGACAATTGCTATGTTAATGAAAAATACGCTGATTGCAAGAGAACGCAGAGCAAAGAAGAAATAAATTATATGAAACCATCTTTTTAAAGATGGTTTTTTTATTTAAAACAGTAATTTAGATACAAAATAAAACACTATGAAAAATATTTATATCATAATTGTATCGTTTTTGTCGCAGTTAAGTTATGGGCAATTTGCAATAGTTCATGATGTTGATGGATTTGTTAACGTAAGAAAAAAAGCAAATCTAAAAAGTGAAATAACAGGTAAAGTATTACACAATGAAATAGTTTATTTAACAGATGAAGATTTGACTGATACTAATTGGAAATATGCATTTTATGAAACCAGTTCGAAAGAAGAGATTACAGGATATATTCACTCTTCAAGATTAAAAATCCTTTCAGATTTTCTTAAAATAGATTTTTTTAAAACAGAAGACAATGTTGTTGTTTTTACTGACGATAATGAAAAAATAAAAATAGAGATTGCAATTCAATCTTTTAATTCCCAAAAAAATATTAATTATTTCAGTAGTAAAGATGGATATTACTATGCCTACAAAAATAAGACGGTGTGGGGAACAGACGGAAATCTCCCAGATAGATCTTACAAGTTTGTAAAAGTGAAGATAAAGGGAAAGCACGCACAGGTTCCACAAAGTTTATTGGAAAATTTATTTCAACCAGCCAGTATTCAAAAAACAGACGATTTTACTTTCATTGAGATTAATTATGATAAAAAAAATGATGTTTTGTATATAAGTTCATTAAATTCTGATGGTGCCGGAAGTTATGTTGTTTTGTTTGTTTTTGAAAAAGGACATTTTAAAGAAATAAAGACGATTATTCCTTATTGAAATTAAATATTTAGTATTACTAAAAACCATCATTTGCGAGATGGTTTTTTTGTGCGTATTTTTAATCGATTTTAAAACCAAAATATGTACGCTACTATAAGCCAAGAACAAACAGATATCCTTAAAAAATTATCCAAAAAAAATAACATATTAAGTTACAGTAGAATTATTCTGCTGTTAGCTGCTGTATATTTTTTGTATTTAATGATGTATGAAAAGAATCATTTGTACGGATTTGTTTCCTTGGCGTTAATTATTGTCTTTATAATTGTAGTAAATATTTATTTAAAAGTACAGTCAAAAATTGCATATCACAAAACCTTAAAGCAGATAAATACCGATGAAATTTCTTTTTTAGAGGGCAATCATCAGTTTAATAATGGCATTGAATATCAAAATCCACAACATGCTTTTTCGTACGATTTAGATTTATTCGGATCTAATTCTATCTTTCAGTTTACCAATCGTACTGGAACGTTTTTGGGAAAAGATGCCTTGGCAAAAAGCTTGCAGGAAATTCCTACAGAAACATCAATCTTAAAAAAGCAGGAAGCTGTAAAGGAACTTTCGCAAAAATTGAATTTTCGTCAGCATTTTCAAACCTTATCAACATTGGCAGGAACCACAGAAAAAGAAGATATTGCAATAAAAAATTGGACGGAAACTATTTCTGCAAAACCAAAAGCTTTTATGCAGTTTTTTGCCGTTCTAATTCCTGTACTTTTATTGATTTCAATCGCAGGATCAATGTTTGACTGGCATCCTGTGTTTTCAAAATTAGCGGTGTTTTTCTTTACGTTGAATTTATTGTTGATAGGATATTTTAGTCAGCATATTTTAAAAGAAATAGGTAAAAGCGATAGAATAGCTAACAGTTTACAGCAATATTCAAAAATGCTTCAGGCATTTGAAACCGAAAAATTTCAATCTGTTTATTTAAATGATCTTCAATCCAAACTGCAATCAGACCAAAAAACGGCTTACCAAATTGTTACCAACCTGGCAAATTGTTTTGAAAAACTCAATACCATTGCCAATTTGTTCGTCTTTATCGCGTTAAACGGAACTTTTCAGTATCACTTTTGGGTTTATAAAAAATTGTTGAAATGGAAAGAGAATCATCAGCAAGATTTATGGAAGTTCATGGAAATTATTGGCGAAGTTGAAGCATTGAACAGTCTGGCGAATTTTGCTTACAACAATCCAGAATATCAGTATCCAACAATTAAATCAAACCAAATAAAAATGGAAGATTTAGGACATCCGTTAATTTCAAAAGATAAACGAGTTCGAAATACGATTGATTTCAGTCAAAAACGATTTGTGATTTTAACAGGAAGCAACATGAGTGGTAAAAGTACTTTTCTGCGTACTGTGGGTATTAATCTGGTATTGAGTTACGCTGGTGCCCCGATCGATGCAAAGCAAGCTGTGGTTTATCCGTTGCCATTGTGGGTTTCTATGCGATTAACAGATTCGCTTTCGGACAGTGAATCGTTCTTTTTTGCCGAAGTAAAGCGTTTAAAGCAAATTGTTACCGAAGCCGAAAAACAGTCTATTTTTGTGTTATTAGATGAAATTTTAAAAGGAACAAATTCCGACGATAAAAAGACAGGAACGGTTGGTGTGATTGAAAAACTGCACAATTTGAATGTTACCGGAATGATTGCTACACACGATTTAGAAGTTTGTAAAACAACAGATAATCATTTGCAAACTATGGAAAATAAGTGTTTTGAAGTCGAGATTATCAATAACGAACTCCATTTTGATTTCAAACTGAAAAATGGTGTTTGTCAGAATAAAAATGCAACTTTCATAATGAAAAAAATGGAAATTATTTAGTACATGCCATTCGTCAATAATCTTCTTTGTTATATTTGTCTATAAATTCAGAAAAAAATGAAGAAATTAGTTGGGCTTTTGTTTCTTGTTTTTGCGTTTACATCTTGTGTTTCTAAAAAGACGCAAACCTTACGAGATAACATTTTAACGTTAAAAGACAGTTACTGCAAGGCACCTTTTAAGTACAATTACGATAAAAAAGTTCCCTCGTACAAGGCAGATTCAATTCTACATGCAAACAAGAATCTGTCAGAACATTTTTCAGATCAAAGTATCTTGATTCTTAATGCGTTAGGAACTACTGATGAGGTTAAGAAAATTATCGAAATTAAAAAGGAAACTTCCGTTGAATCAAAACTTGAAATACTGCATTTACGGTCTGTTATCGATAGCAAAGTTACCATTGCCATTACCGAATTAGATGCCGTTGCTGCCGAATTTGATTGTGAAGGGGAACGTGTTGGACAGATGGCAAGTTTTATAGACGATTTGAATGCACGTAAAATGAATCGTATGGTAATTCTTTCTATTGTTTTAGGAGCGGCGGCATCTACAACCAGCGCCATTGTAAAAAATGAAAATGTAGGAAAATCTGTTGATATTGGTGCAGGTGTTTTAGGAGCAGGGTTAGGATTTATGATGTTGAATCCCAAAGGAAAAAAAATTGAATTTATACACCAGCGAAATCTGTTACGGGATATTTGGCAGGAAAAGTTAGTATCCGAAAATTTTCCGCCTTTCGTTTGGTACATGTACACAGAGAAAAATTTCTCTAATTATACACAAGAGCTTTCCATTATTCAAAACATAAAGAAACGTTGGGTAGAATACAATTTCGGGAACGATTTTGAAGCCGCTAACGAATCGGTTTTGTTTGATAACGGCGGGATTTATTATGCAGAAGATCTGCACAACCGTACATCTATGCTTAACCAGATGCAGTCTGCAACAAGAACCATTAACCAAAACGTAAACTATCTCCTATTGGATTTAGATAAATTAATATTGTAGAAAATGAAGATTACTAAAATTTCAAAAGATATGCTGATTCCGACAATTTGGGATGGTGGAGAAACGTTTGAATATTATATTTATCCGGAAAATGCATTATATGCAAATCGCGATTTTTTGTTTCGGATAAGTGCTGCAACCATTACCAAAGTTCCATCTACCTTTACAAAATTCAAAAATTATCAACGATTTTTAGTGATGTTAGATAATGATCTGAATATAAAAATTAATGGAAAAGAAGAACACTACACACCAAATGACATTTTTAAATTCGATTCGAACAGTGATATTATCTCTTACACAAAAGGGAACGATTTTAATTTAATGGCGAGTAAAAATGCCCAAGCTACAGATGTGTTCTTTTTAAATGATGCTATTCAATTAAATCAACCGTTTATTTTCCTTTTTGCAATAAATGATACTTTGGTTGAAGTTAATAATGAAACAATCAATTTAAAAAAGTCAGATTTATTACTGATTGAAAATAAAGATCGATCAGATGTTTTGTTGAGGACAGAACATTCCGTTTTGGTTGGAAGTTTAATAATTTGAAACAAAAAAAGTCGAGTTTTAAAACTCGACTTTTTAAATTATAAGTGATTTTAATCTTCTTATTTTTTGATCAATTTGTAAGTGCCTTGTGTACCTTCGTTAGTTGTAACAGTTACAAAGTATAAACCGTTAGCAGCATTTTGTAAATTGATTTCTTTGTTAGCTGTAGTTAAAACTTTTTGACCTGTTGAGTTGAAAACTTCAATTTGTGCAATATTCAATTCAGAATCTACATTAAAAATTCCAGAAGTAGGGTTAGGGTAAACCGTTACCTTGCTTGTGTCAAATTTAGGAGTACTAGCTGTTGTAGTCCATTCAACATTGTCCAATACTAAAGCTTTGTGACCTCCACCATGAATAAATTTAATAGCAACATATTTATGACCTGTATTTGCTGGAATTTTAGCTGTTTGATGAGTTGTTCCTGCAATAGGTGCAAAAGGAGTGCCTACTGCTGAAAAAGTTGTGAAATCTGTATTATCTGTCATTGTTCCAACCTGAATAGTTGAACCTGGAATATTTATAGAAACAATATCAAAAGATAATAAATGATTACCATCAATTGTTGAAACTTCTGGAGAAGCTACAATAATATCACCAGTTGCAAAACCACTGTAAAGCTGTAACCCTTTATTAGTTCCACTAATTGTTTTCATTGTTATATCACTTGCAGAAAAATTTGTACCTGTCCAACATTTTTCTGGAAAAGCTGTAAAACTATCAAATGTTTCTAAAAATGTTGCAACTGGTACGCATGGAGCTGCTTCCCAAACAATATTGTCAACTAAAACAGTACTATGATTTCCTGCTGGAGTAAATTTAATAGCTACATATTGATGTCCTGTGGTTGCAGGTATTGCAATAGAGGTAAATGTTTGATTAGTTGTTGTTGGTGATACAGCTGTTCCTACTGGTGAGAAATTAGCAACATTTGTATTACTATCTAGAGTGCCAACTTGTAAAGTTGACCCTGTTGCTAAAGCACTAAATAATTTTGCATCAAATTTTAAGTGGTATGCACCATTAATTGTGCTAACTGCAGGTGAAATTAAATAAAAACTACGTGTTGTATAAGTATATGAATACATTGCTACAGCTTTTTCTGAAGGGGTAACAGAAGTGTCTTCATTTATATAACCTAGAGGAATAGGAGGCATTGCAGGTGCAGCAGGATTAGCTACAAATGACCAACAGTTTAAAGGAAAAGCGTCACCATTGTTAAATGATGAAAAATTTTCAGATAATGTTGTCACAGGAGTTGTACACTGGCTATTAGCATTATACGATAACAATCCAACTGCTAATAAGCATAAAGATGTTAAACGTTTTTTTGTTGCGTAAAAATTATTCATAACTGATAGATTAAAATTAAATTAGGCAAATTTATTTATATTAAATCTAAATAAAAAATAAATTTATAAAAAATATTAGTAATTTTTTTGATTTATTCAAAAATTCAAATAACTTTGTATTTCAAAGTAAATAATGATGAATCAAAAAATTTCTGATGATTTAGCGCATATCCGTTCTATTATGGAACGTTCTTCTCGGTTTTTATCTTTAAGCGGATTATCCGGAGTGGGAGCAGGTGTTGTTGGTTTGGTAGCTGGATTAATTGCTATGTATTGGACAAGCGGAAGTGATATGACCCTTGAAAAGGCTAGAATGAGTGTTGGTGCTGGTATTTTGGTACAGAGTCTAATTTTATTAGGAGCATCAGCTTTATTGTTAGCGATTTTTTGTGGTTGTTATTTTACTGTTCGTAAAAGCAAAAAGCTTGGTTTACAAATCTGGACAGCTACTACAAAGAAAATTTTGGTTCAATTGGCAATTCCTTTAGCAGTTGGTGGTATGTTTGTTTTAGCCTTGTTGCGGTACAATTTATATGGATTGATCGCCGGAACAACCTTAATTTTCTACGGATTGGCTTTAGTAAATGCTGAAAAATATACTTATTCGGATATAAAATATTTGGGTTTTCTTGAAATTATTTTGGGTTGCTTGTCTTTATTTTTTATTGGTAAAGGGTTGATTTTTTGGACGATTGGTTTCGGAGTTTTACATATTGTTTACGGTATTATTTTATACAGAAAATACAAGTAAATGAGTTTAATTAGCGGTTTAAATAAAGAATTTGAAAGTAGGGTTCGGTTAGGTATAATGTCGGTTCTCATGGTAAATGATTGGGTTGATTTTACCGAAATGAAAAACCTGCTGCAGGTTACCGATGGAAATCTGGCAAGCCATTCTACCGCTTTGGAAAAACATGAATATATAGAGATTAAAAAAGAGTTTGTTGGTAAAAAACCTCGAACTTCCTATAAAATTACCGAAGCAGGTAAGTTGGCATTTCAACAACATCTTGCTTTTCTTGAAAAAATAATGAGACAGTAAATTAGTCTTATTTTTTTAACAATAAACTTTGAAACACAAAGTACTTTTAATTGTAAATATTATGAAAAAACAGTTTTTAATTTTTATCAGCACTATTTTATTTGCCGTTCTTTTTTATGATCAGGAACTAGGTGCAAATCTTTCCATCTTTGCATTAATTCTATTGATTGCGCAAATCGATATGCAACCCAAACTCTTACACGATAAAAGAGCCATGATTTTGGCATTTTGCGTAGTAGCTACAGGCTTTTCCAACGCTTGGCTGTTGTCTGTTGTTACAGTACTTTCCGTAGTAGTTTCGTCGTTCGTTTTTAGGTATTATGTGGTAGATCCGAAAATGAAATTAATTTCCAACGCATTTAATTTTGTATTAAGCTGGCCAGCGTTTGTGGCTCGAATTTTTTTGATAGACCAATGGTTCGAATTTAAAAAAGAGGATTCTAAAAAAACATTGGTTACTATTTTTTCGTACGTAATTTTACCTTTCTGCATCTTGTCAGTCTTTTTCGGGCTGTACGTTTCATCGAGCGATATGTTAAGCGAATGGTACAATCGTTACGAATGGAATATCGACGGATTAATCATCTTTACCATCATCTTTGGGTTTTACATAAGTTTTGTTTTTTGGCACATCAAAATATTCGATTTTATCAAAATCATAGACCAAAACCTGAAATTTAATTTCACTAAAGAACAGCAAACCAATCAAAATCCATCGTTTAATTTTATTCCGTTAGATTTTGAAGTCCGCAGCGGCATCATCACCCTTGTAAGTTTAAACTGTATGCTGTTGTTTTTTGTAATTGTTTTTAATGTAGAAAACGCACAGCAAACCATTCAGCATATTTCCGAGTACAGTTCACGAACACATAGTCAGATTTATTTGATAATCACATCGGTTTTCTTGGCAATGGTTGTTGTTTTATTCTTCTTTAAAGATGCGTTGAACTTTATAAAAAACAATACTTGGCTGCTTCGATTGACAAAAATTTGGATTGGTTTAAACGGATTTTTAATAGCATCGGCTTTTTATCAAAATTCGGTTTACATCAACGCAATGGGATTAACCTACAAAAGGCTGGGCGTATATTTGTTTCTAATTTTATGTATGATTGGGTTGATTTATTTATTCCTTAAAATCCATCAAAAAAGAACAAATTATTATTTGATTGATAAAATGTCGTGGACTATTTTTTACAGTTTGATCTTTTGTTCGATTTTTAACTGGGGAAATATCATGACCAATTATAACTTACAGAAAGATATAATCGATTGGAATTATCTGGCTTATGATTTAACAGGAAACGAAAAAACGTTGATTGATTATTACAAAAAACAGAATAGGGAAGTACCTGAATTTCTTTTAAATCGACTGAAATATTATGAAGATTTACCGTTTTTATCAAAGCAGTTGTATTACAGTAATTTTTAAGAAAAATGATAAAATCGTTTATTAAAAAATTCAATTTAGAAGCATATTTAGTCTTAATAATTGTTTGGGGATTTATACAATTATTCACCTTTTACGTTTTTCACTTTTTTATAATTCCTTTCACATGGTTGATAACAGTTTTAATTTTATTGATAATTTTTATTAAAAATTTAATTTATACTATTAAAAATAGAAAATTAAGTTTATTGTTTTATCAAGGATTATTAAAATTAAGCATCACAATAATTTTATTTCTTTTTACTTTTTACGGATTAAATTATATACCGCAGTTAATTATAGAGAAGATAGATTGGGTTGTTTTGTGTAATGAAAGGAAAAATATTATTGATGAAGTTAAGAAGAATAAATTAAAACCGAATATTTCTTACAATGACTTTATGTGTGAACTTCCTTACGAATTTCCTGTTGTTTCAAATGGAGGAAATGATATTGCAATTTATCACAATGAAGAAAAACAATATACAATTGAATTTTATGTTTTTAGAAATTTTTTTGAAGCTCCATCTACTAAAATAATATATTCCGAAAATCAAAAAAATATTAATTATTACGAAGACATGATAAAACATGATCCTAATAATAATTGGAAAATTGAAAAGAATTGGTACAGAATATATGGCGATTAAAAAATCCGAGTTTAAACTCGGATTTATTTATTTCTGGTATTTCTGCGTTCGTTTCGTAACGGACGTTGTTCAATGATTTTCTTTTTAAAATCTTTACGGTCTTTAGTCGGTGCAGGATTTTTATTAACCAAAGGTTTGTCGGTTTTTGGCAAACTGCCTTCTTCGGTTTTTGTACTTTCACCAATTAAACGGTTTAGTTCATCCATTTCAGCTTTCGTAATATCACGGTATTTTCCTACTGGAACATCTAGCGAAATATTAATAATACGAATACGCTTCAACGCAACAACTGTATAATCAAAATACTCACACATACGACGAATTTGTCGGTTTAAACCCTGTGTTAAAAAAATACGGAACGTAGTGCTGCTGATTTTTTCAACCCTACATTCTTTTGTAACGGTATCTAAAATAGGCACGCCGGCACCCATACGCTGAATAAAACGATCGGTAATTGTTTTGTCAACTGTAACAATATATTCTTTTTCGTGGTTGTTACGTGCACGCAGAATTTTGTTTACAATGTCGCCATCGTTTGTCATAATAATCAAACCTTCCGAATCTTTATCCAATCTTCCTACAGGAAAAATTCGTTCGGGATAATTGATGAAATCAACAATATTTCCGCGAACCGATTGATTGGTAGTACATTCAATTCCGGCAGGTTTGTTAACCGCCAAATAAATTTTTGGTTCTTCTTTTTCAGTAACCAATGTTCCGTTTACACGAACTTCATCAGTCGGCAACACTTTTGTTCCCAATTCCGGAATTTTTCCGTTAATGGTTATTCTGCCTTGTTCCAACAATTTGTCGGCTTCGCGACGTGAACAATATCCAACCTCCGATAAAAATTTATTAATGCGTATTCCTTCCTGATCCATTGTGCAAAATTACGATTTAAAGCGGTTGTTTTCTAAAAAATAAACAATTTGTTCGTTCACATCGTCGCTGTACAAACTGTGTCCTAAATCATGCGTAGTATAAAGCGGAATTTCGGGATGTTTCTCTAAAATCTCCAATGTATCACTATAAGGAACAACTTTATCTTCTTCATCGTGAATGATTCCAATGGGAACTTTTATCTGATCAACAAACGAACTGCTGTTGAAATCAATAGGGTCAATAGAAAATCGTTTAGAAAATTCTTTTAGAAAACCTTGATAGGATCTATGAGAAAGCGAAATCAGGTTTCGGTAATTTTCGGTAATTCGTAAAAAACGATTGGGTGCACCTAATGATACAATTTTCTTGACAAAATCGGGTTTAAATGTCGCCATGTAATAAAGCATAGTCATACCGCCCAAACTGTGACCAATTAAAAAATCGGGTTTAAAATGGTTGCAAACTTCATGCACAAATTTACTGTATAAAACGGCGTTTAATTCTTTACCGTCGCTTAAACCCTGACCTGGCGCATCTAAAGCTATAATTCGGTAATTGTGTTGTTTAAGAAAATGAATCACGCCTTGCCAACGATTTGCGTTACTTTCCCAGCCGTGGATAAGCAAAATGGTTTCTTTTTCGCCAAACCATTCGTAGGTTTGAATATCGTGTTGATCTACTTTTAATTTTTTCATGGCGCTTGATCCTAAAAAAGTAGGCAACGATTTTAAAACGCCTTCGCGAGGAACCGAAAACAACGTATAGGCAGTATTTGCTGCAAATTTTGCATTTAAGTAGTGCAAGGAATTAATGTATAAACCAAAACCTTTTGTAAGAAGCGTGTATTTTAATCTTTTGAAAAACCCCATAAAAAAAGCCTCTATTAAATTAGAGGCTTAAATTTATTTTAAATTTTTGATAATTGCATCAATTTTTTCTCTTTCTTCTGCTGCTAAAGCGGCATCAACCAAAATACGACCACTGTGTTCGTCTGTCATAATTTTTTTACGACCAGCGATTTCAACCTGAACCTGTGGTGGAATTGTAAAGAACGATCCTGCAGATGCACCACGCTCAATAGAAACCACAGCCAAACGATTTTTAACACCGTTTCTAATTCTTGTGTACGCATTAAATAAACGATCTTCTATGATAGCAGAAAACTCTTCAGATTTTATAACCAACGCTTTTTCTTCGCGCTCGGTTTCTGTTAAAATGCCGTTTAGTTCGTTTTCTTTGTGCTTTAAATGGTTTGTTTTAGTATCTAATTTTTCAGATGTCTGTGAAATTAAATTCTTTTTATACTCCATATTAGCTTTAAACTCTTTAATGTGTTTTTCAGCCAATTCAATTTCTAACGTTTGGTATTCAATTTCTTTTGTTAAAGAGTTGAATTCACGGTTGTTACGAACGTCTTTTTGTTGATCGGTGTATTTTTTTATTGCTTCTTTGTGAGATTCAATTTCGCTTTTCTTTGTTTTAACCTGCTCTTCAACAGTTTGCACCTCGTTGTTAAGCTTTTCTAAACGCGTGGTAAGCCCGGCAACTTCATCTTTTAAATCATCAACCTCAAGAGGTAATTCACCTCTCATGTTTCTAATTTCGTCAATTCGTGAATCAATCAATTGTAAGTCGTATAACGCTCTTAATTTTTCTTCAACAGTTTCTGCTTTCTTTGCCATATTTATAGGTAGTTAACCGGATTTGTTTTAATGCTTGATAAAATAATTGCAAAAGTACGTATTTTTTTTGATAGATAATCAAAAATATAATTTTTTACGTAACGTTCACTTTCAAAATGACCAACATCGGCTAATAAAATGATGTTTTCGGCTTGATAAAAATCGTGGTATTTTAAATCGGATGTTACCAGTACATCGGCATTTTGAGCTTTGGCAGCCCCAATAGCAAAACTACCCGATCCGCCTAAAACAGCCACTTTTTTTACTTTTTTATTTAATAAATTTGAATGACGAATGCCACCTGTTTCGACTTTATTTTTTACTGATTGAAGAAAATCGATTTCGGAAATTTCATTTTCTAACTCACCGATCATTCCTAAACCGATATTTTGATGTTGGTTTTCTAATTTCGTGATTTCGTGCGCCACTTCTTCGTACGGATGACTTTCAAACAGTACTTTTAAAATGTTTTTTTGAAGATGTTTCTCAAAAGTAACTTCCAACTTTATTTCTTCCACTTCGATAAAAACATTTTGACTGCCAATTACCGGATTACTGTCGCTGTTTCCTGTAAAAGATCCAATACCAGCCGAAGTAAAACTGCAATCGTAATAATTCCCAATTGCACCGGCTCCTGCATTAAATAACGCTTTTTGAACGCTGACTAAATGATCTTTCGGAACAAAGGTGGTTAGTTTATAGATAAAATCCTGTTTTGGAATCAGGATTTTTGTGTTGATCAACCCCAAAGTATCGCATAAAATTTTGTTTACACCCAGTTTATGATTGTCCAAGCCTGTATGAACCGCGTAAATAGCAACATCGTTTTTAATGGCTTTAATAACGGCACGTTCCACATAATTTTTACCGGTAATTTTCTTTAAACCAGAAAATAAAATAGGATGAAAGCACACAATTAGGTTGCAGTTCTTTTCAACAGCTTCGGTAACAACGGTTTCCAAAGCATCGTGACAAACCAGAATACCTGTAATTGTTGCATTTACATCGCCCACAATCAAACCTACATTGTCAAAATCTTCGGCATAGGCAGTGGGCGCCATTTCTTCTAAAATCGGAATAAGTTGTTTTAACTGCACAATATCATTTTTTAGTGTATTCAAAGATAAAAATAATCGTTATTTTCGTACAAAATCTTATGAAATTATTATTAATGAAATATTTACTTTTAATTTTTATTACAACACTCGTTATGAGTTATACAAAAGAAAAAGACACCATCGCTGAAATGAATGCCGATGATTACACCATTGAATGGGTGAAATTTGATTATGATTCTATTAAAGGATCAGATAAAAATTACGAATTAATTGAATTATTTATACCAAAAGATAAAAGTAAAGATACTTTATTTAATCAGGCGAAGTTTTATATTAATGGGAAATTAATTGATAATTCTAGTAAATATTATGATATTGAAGTTACAGCTACACCTAAAAAGCATACTTACTTAGCAAAAATTAAAATGTATTCAAGATACTCTAATTTAGTGACAGACAAAAACAATAGGAGAATTGTAGATGTTTTTTTTCTAAATTATTACAAAGATAGTTTATGGTTTGAGATTAAACATTTTAAGAATGTTGATAACTTTGAAATTGAATTTACAAATTTTCATAATGATAGATTTACCGGACGTATTACAGAGTATGTTGATAGAGATACTATTATTAGTAATGAAAAAATGATTATTGGAGGAATTAGTAAAATGATTTTGACAAATAAAAAAACTACTTCGACTTCATTTATTGAAAATGATTCTTTATTACAAAGTCAAAAAATTAGTTTAAAAGAAATGTCGGAGATAAATTAGTGTAATGAAGAACCTACGAAAAATATTATTTCCGTTTTCGTTGATTTATGCAGCTGTAACAAGCTTGCGAAATTTTTTGTACGATAAAGGCATAAAAAAATCAACTGCTTTTAACTTGCCGATTATTGCTGTGGGAAACTTGTCGGTTGGAGGAACAGGAAAAACGCCAATGGTTGAATATTTAATTAGACTTTTGGCTGACAAACATAATTTAGCGGTTTTAAGCAGAGGTTACAAGCGCAAAAGCAAAGGTTTTTATTTAGCAAATGCTACTACAACTATCGAAGAAATTGGAGATGAACCTTTTCAGTATCATTCAAAATTTAAAAATATTCATGTAGCCGTAAACGCAGATAGGGTAGAAGGTGTGAATACTATTTTGGCAGCTTTACCTAAGACCGAAGTTGTTTTACTAGATGATGCTTTTCAACACCGAAAAATAAAAGCAGGTTTTTACATTATGCTTACCGCTTACAACGATTTGTTTTATAACGATTTGGTATTGCCTGCCGGAAATTTGCGCGAATGTAAATCGGGAGTAAAAAGAGCCAATGTGGTGGTGGTTACTAAATGTACTAAAGATTTATCGGATCAGGAAATGCTTCAGATAAAAAGTAAAATTGCAATTGATAACGATAAAATTTTCTTTTCAACGATTAATTATCATCATTCAGTAACAAATAATGCCGAGGAAATATCAATTGCTGATTTAAAAAATGATTTTATTGCAGTTGCCGGTATTGCAAAACCCGAATATTTTTATGATTATTTAAATTGTACTAAAAATGATAGTTTGACATTTCCGGATCATCATTTTTTTTCAGATGAAGATTTAAAAAGCATCCTACAAAAAGCTAACGGAAGAAAAATCATCACTACCGAAAAAGATTATATGCGATTGCAAAATCTTCTGCCAAAATATCAGTTGTATTACTTACCAATTGAAATGGATTTTTTGAAAGATTCACTGACTTTTAATATGAAGATTAGGAAAGTGATTGATTAAAAAAAATATTTCATTTACTATTGAATTAAATTTATTTTTATATAGTTTTTTTTGATATTTTTAACAAAAAATCAATTATACTTAAATCCATGTTAAAAGCACTACTTTTGTTTACTACACTAGTTTGTAGTTTATCTTCTTTTTCTCAAAAAATATCATTATATAAACAATTCTACGGTAGCTACGATTATACAATGCTTGGAAATACGATGAATGTAGCTGCAAATGGAGATACCAATTCATGTGATATTTTAACAGAATCATCGGCAACACTTAATATACCTGGTACTAAAGAAATAGCAGCTGCTTATTTATATTGGTCGGGTAACGGAAACCAAAAAGAAGCCGATTTAAATGTTAAATTAAATGGTGTTGAAGTTGAATCGGAACGTTTAAATCTTTTAGCAGCTAATGTAGGTGGAGAATATGCCTATTTTTCTGCTTTTGCAGATGTAACAAGTATTGTGAAACAATTTGGTGAAACAGAATATACAGTTTCGGACTTAGATTTAAGAAAACATATAAAAAAATATTGTGGAGGAAACTATGTTGGCTGGGCAATTGCAGTGGTATATAACGATGAAGATATTGAAGATAATTTAGTTGCAATTTACGATGGCTTTGAAAATTTAGATACAGGTAATCCTACTATTAATATTGTATTAGACGGATTTAGAATTACAAATGCTGCAAATTCAAAAATATCTTTTCTAGCTTGGGAAGGAGATGCTTATTTAGCTTCCGGCGAAGAATTATTAATAAATGACATTACTGTATCTAACGCAATGAATCCTGCAGATAATGCTTTTAACTGTACCAATACCTATTCTAATTCAACTGAAATGTGGAACATGGATTTAGATGAGTACGATTTAAGCAGCTACGTAGAAATAGATGATATAGTTTTAGATATTAAAGTAACAACGGCTGCCGATGTAGTTTTCTTTAACGCAATAGTTCTTTCTGTCTATAGTGTGTTTCCTGACGCAACAATTACCTTAGATCGTTATCAAAACTACTGCCATACCCGAAGAGTTGATGTAAATTATACTGTTGCAAACCATAAAGGTAACCATCCGCTAAAAAAGGATACCCCTATAGCATTTTACATTAATAATGAACTGGTAGGAAATGCTACAACAGATGACGAGGTTGCTGAAGGAAGCGAAATTAATCAAACCATCACTTTAGATATTCCTAAAAAATTTGGTTACCGATTTGATTTGGTTGCTAATGTAGATGATACCGGAAATAAGAAAGGAATAGTGTTTGAAATTGATGAGGAAAATAACACTTCAAAAACCCATATCGATTTAACAAGAGATTGTCCTATTCAGAAAGGAGTTTCAGCAAATTTTGATGGATCAAATGATGGATTTGATTTAAGCGTGTACGATCTTAACCAATTAAAAATATATAATAGATACGGATCAGAAGTTTTTAGCTATGGTAAAGGTTACACCAACCAATGGGCAGGGCAAAATATGAACAATAAAGCTTTACCAACTGGAACTTACTATTACGTTTTTACAACAGATTACGAAACTATTTCGGGATATGTCTATTTAATGAAAGAAGTAAGATAAATGAAAAAATTATAACATCGTTTTTTTATTTTAAATGGGTATGGAAAAGTGAAAATATGACAGGGGAAGTTTTATTTGTGAAACATGTTTCTATCTAGTCTTTGAATTTGTAATTAAAAGTAAAAAAATAAAATAGATTTCATATATAAAAAGCATGCGGGAAATTTTCCCGCATGCTTTTTATTATAATTAATTTGTTTGATCTTATTTCTTAATGATTTTCACAAACTGTGAAGCTTTTGCTGTTTCTATTTTAACCAGATAAGTTCCTGCACTTAATCTGCTTAAATCAACTTTTACTTCGTTGCCTTGATAATCGTTTCCAAATACTCGCTGACCTGTTATGGTGAATACTTCAACTTTCTTGATTTCTTCAATATAACTGATGTTCAATTCAGAATCAACCGGGTTTGGATAGTATTTCAATTGGGTAAGATCTAATTCTCTGGTACTTACATTTATGTTCACAGTTACGGCTGTAGGTAAACTACCACAGTTGGTGTTATCTTGTAATATTCCATAATATATTGTTTGGTCTTGTAGTGGATGACTCGATGCCAATTGGTTCACTTGTTTAACTGCATCATTAAAACTTGCAAACCAGCTTACATTTGGTTGGTTCATTATCAAATCGGATATTTTTGCATCGTACATAAATGTTTGGTACAAGCTACCTGTTGGACTAGCTGGTCGTGCATTTACATTTACCGATACATTTGTTCTTGGTGAAATACATCCCGAAACCTCATGCGCAATATAATATGTACCCGATTTCACTACAAAAGTATCAGGTAATGCTGTGGTTGTGGTATTATTTACATACCAAACATAGGTTCCTGTACTTGGGTGTAAATCTGCAATAGTATTTCCGTCGCAAG
>Ga0213826_1000141_pt1 | contig 79463 bp, 75 predicted proteins | sample MC6MC0899MG_FD_180668 | JGI IMG/M metagenome (GOLD analysis project Ga0213826, IMG submission 180668) | Enriched soil aggregate microbial communities from Iowa State University, Ames, United States - MC6-MC0899-MG | ecosystem: Environmental > Terrestrial > Soil > Unclassified | place: USA: Iowa... | reverse complement strand
TAGGCGCTTGACGACCCTCCCGGCCACACCAGCCATCAGCCAGCCCTGTAAAAAGGTGAGGACAGCATCCGCCACATATGCACTGGTGAGAACGATGATCATGATTTCAAGAAAATGAAAATCTACCTTTCCATGATGAAGACTCATGGCATCAACGGCTTTCCCGATTAAGAACGGGGCGAGGAGCATCAGTACCGAATCAATGATAATAAAGAAAAAGATCAAGGTGAGCATTTTTCGCTCATTGCCAAAATAATACCAAAGACGTTTCAAGGTGCCTTTAAAATTTTTTGGTTTGACAACCGGACCTCGAAGACGATGGGCACCGCCCGGTCGTAATGGCGGTGGGGTAGGGGGACTAGTTCCCGTCTGCTCTGTTCCTTTCGACATTTACACTACCTCCTTGCCCATTTGCGAGCGGTAAATTTCCTGATAAACCTTACAATGCGAGAGTAATTCATCGTGGCTTCCCACCCCAGCAACTTCGCCCTCGTCAAGAACGACAATCCTGTCGGCATCTATAATCGAGGTAATCCGCTGGGCAATCAGCAAACAGGTAAGACCTTTGGCATATTTCTTCAATCCTGCTTTGATTTTTGCCTCGGTTGCGACGTCCACCGCACTCGTACTATCATCTAAGATCAAAATATCCGGCTTTTTAACTAACGCTCTAGCAATCGAGATCCGCTGCTTCTGCCCGCCGGAAAAATTAACGCCCCCTTGGCCAATTTGCGTTTGATAGCCTTCCGGTGAGGCCGCAATAAAGTCGTGTGCACCAGCAATAGTTGCAGCCATTTCGACTTCGGCATCAGAGGCATGCTCATTCCCCCAGCGGATGTTATCCGCCACGCTGCCGGTAAACAAAATATTTTTTTGCGGTACCATTGCAATCTTTTCCCGTAATTCTTTCGGATTTACCAGTTTAATATCTTGCCCATCCACCTTAATGGTACCGCCAGTGACATCATAGAAGCGGGGAATCAGCCCGACTAATGTGCTTTTTCCTGAACCGGTCGAGCCGATGATACCAACGGTTTCCCCAGGGAGGAGGGTCAGATTAATATTTTTTAAGATTGGCTCACCACTCATCCCTTCATAGGAGAAGGAAACGTGTTCAAAATCAATTCTGCCTTTTTCAATGTGAGACGGCGGTAAGGGCTCCTTTTCCCAGGTAATATCGTCCTCTTGTAAAAATACTTCATCAATTCTCCCGGCCGAGGCCTTTGCCCTCACAAACATATTGAAAACCATAGAAATCATCATCAACGAAAATAAGATTTGCGTCATGTAATTGGTAAAGGCAATGATATGGCCCACTTGAATTTTGCCGGAATCCACACCTAAGCCGCCCATCCAAAGGACAACGACAATGCCAAGATTCACCGTGAGCATAATTGCCGGACTAAACGTAGCCATGAGTCGTCCTGCGGCGATTGCTTGACCCTTAAAATGATCATTCGCCTTGGTAAACTTGCCAATTTCAACATCAAAGCGATTAAATGCTTTGACAACACGTACACCAGATAAATACTCTCTTATCACTGAGTTCACCCGGTCTAGTGCCTGCTGCACCTTGGAAAAGAGAGGAAATCCTAACCGTAAATTAAGGACAATGAACAGCGCCACAATCGGCACGACCACTGCTAATACCACAGATAAATGCAGGTTTAACCGCACCGCCATCACCAGCCCGCCAATTGCCAGCAGCGGCGCCTTGACGAAGATACGCATCAAGCCATTGACAAACACCTGGACCTGGGTGACATCATTTGTCAGACGGGTGATTAAGGAAGCGCGATCAAACTTATCAAGATTTTTGAACGAAAGTGCTTGCACCTTTTTAAACAAATCCGACCGCAGCTCCGTGCCAAAATTTTGCGAAACAATGCTTGCCATAACGCTTCGAATAGAAGCACTCACGGCACCGAAGGAGGTAATTACGAGCATCAGACCGCCCATTTTTAAGACATAATGGATATCCCGATTGACCACACCCTCATCGATAATTTTTGCCATTATCGTTGGCTGCATTAAATCACTAATCGCTTCAAAGGTGAGAAATAAGACAGCAATGCTAAAAGACTTCCAATACTTCTTAATATATTTTGATAGGAATTTCATAGGGGACCCACCTCAAACTATCAGCAAATTCTAATAAGGATATTATAAATTTGTTTTCTATAAATGAACAATTATTTCGCCCCTCAAAATAAAAAATGGTCCATTTGCTAAATGGACCGTTGGCATAATAGATTATTAAGCTTGGACAGGGCTGAATTCATGGACCCAGACACGCATTTGCGGCAGCCACGGCATTCCTGGATGCATGCTCAAAATGGATTGCTTATAGTCTTCAACTGTTTCGAAACCCTCGCGGCGAGCATCAGCATCTGTCAGTTCCCCTAGGCTCTGAGAATAAACCTTTTCAACTACAAACTGACGGCCTTCAAGCGTCATGATTTCACCTGGGTCGGCATATCTGCCATTCCTGCGTGTAGCTGTTTTTTCTCCTGCTAGTACCTTCTTTACATCCTCTTCAACTGTCACCAAACGCTCTATAGAACATGTTTTTGGCGGCAGCGTATTGTTTTCATTTTGTATAGTCACTCATTTCTCCTCCTCTTTCGGTTTATTTTTCCATATTAACACTGTTTATATGATTAAATCCATTTCAAAGAATTATTCTTAAGGATATACACCACCTACACGACCTGACCGCCTGTATCACGGTATTTAAGGATCCCTTCTGCCGCACGGTAGGCTAACGCACCAACTGTATCTGTCGGATTATAGCCGGAGTTGTGCGGGAATGCGGACGCCCCGACCACGAACAAGTTATCGACGTCCCACATTTGCATATAATTATTCACCGCGGAAGTGGCTGGGTCTGCCCCCATGATGACACCACCAGTATTATGGGTGGATTGATAGGTCGTAATGTCATACGGCCCCAGGTCTTTCATCGAATCAATATGATTTGCACCCATTTCCTTTAGGACATCCGCACATTTACCAGCAAGAAACTTTGCCATCTGACGGTCTTGTTCTTCAAAATCAAAGGTAATGCGAATGAGCGGATCCCCATACACATCTTTATAGCTTGGATCGAGATCAAGATAGTGACGTTTAAACGGCATTGACGACCCTTGGGACGCGACTGTTAAAAAGCGGTTAGCATATTTGACTGACTTTTCCTTGAACTCTTTTCCCCAGGTTGGTTTACCTCCGGGAACCGGATTGTTTTGAATTGGCCGTAACCCTGTTTGTTGAAGGGAAATCATCCCGCCATGAATGAAATTGAGATTGCTGTGGTCAAAATTATCACCATTGTAATCGTCCACCACCACTCCCAGTGCACCTGCACCGGCAAATGTATTAAATTCCTTATCATCGAAAAAACCGATGGCATTCCCCTTGATCACCTGATAGGCATAATTTTTTCCAATCACGCCTGTCCCTGTATTAGGGTCATACGGTCTGCCCACCTCTGACATTAACAGCAGGCGGATATTATTGAATACATAGCTTGTTAATACCACAATATCAGCAGGCTGTTCAATCTCCTCACCGGTTGTGACATCTGTATACATGACTCCGGTTACTTTGTCACCTGTTTTTAAAATCCTTCTCACATTGGAATGGGTTCTAATTTCAAAGTTGCCCGTTTTATTAGCAATAGGAATAACCGTAACGACGGGGTCAGCCTTTGCCCCATATTCGCAGCCGAAACGCTCACAGTACCCGCAATATTGGCAGGCCGCCCGTTTGATTCCATCCGGATTCGTATAGGACTCAGACAGGTTGGCAGAAGGCATCATATACGGATGAAGCTTCATTTTTTTCGTTGCCTTTTCGAACATTACCATCGCCGGGGACTTTTTCATTGGCGGTGTTGGATATTTACTTGACCGTTTTCCGGCAAGCGGATTTTCCTCACCTGAAATGCCTGCCACCTTCTCAAATTTGTCATAATACGGCTCTAGCTGATCATAAGTAATTCCCCAGTCCTGCAGGGCCATGTCAGCAGGAATTTTATCTTTTCCATAACGTTCAACGGTTTTACTATAGATTTCAAAGTCATACGGCAAAAAGCGGAACGTTTGTCCATTCCAATGAACACCGGCACCGCCCAAGCCATCTCCGATTAGGAACGATCCGTATTGCCTCATCGGCAGGGCCCGAATATTTTCATTGCCTCTAAACGTAATCGTTTCCTTGGAAAGATCTTGCATGAGCTCATATCGGAGGGCATAGCGCAATTCGTCATGCACCATAAAATAATCTTCGGTCTTTCTTTCCTTTCCTCTTTCCAACCCCACTACTTTAAGTCCCTTTTTTGTCAGCTCTGAGGCAATAATTCCTCCTGCCCAGCCAACACCTACAATCACAACATCGACTTTTGGCAATTTTCTCGCCATACTTCCACCTTCTTTTTCTAAAATAGAAATATATTCAGCTTCCGCTTTTCTTAGTGATTCATGTGGTTTTGCAAGCTTTGCGGCTTCACTTTCTTAAACTTCTTATCAATAATATCGGCATAAGCCATTTGGCTGCCCGGATAGTTTTTCATCTTCCAACCATCCATATTTTTATTTCCTCCATATAATGGGTCACTGTAGGCACCCTCTAACGTAACACTCCTCAGCATTTGGAAAAATCCACTCGGTGAAATCGTCGTTATATTGACCTTATCCGCCTCAAAGTCGCTGAGGATGGCATCCTGTTCTTTCCCTTTTAGTGCGGTGAAGTCCTTCTTATAGACTGCTTTACTGTGGTTTTGAATTTCACGGATGGCTATATCGAACACATCTCTTCGCTTTAATCGGCCCTGGTAGCCTTGTACTTTTTCACCTTGATAAAACGGCGCCTGCATATAATCCCTGCCATTGAAGCCCCAATCCCCAGCTAATTGGTGGTCGATAAAAAAAGCCACCCCCAATTCTTTTGCCCCAGGTCCATGATCATCCTTTGGAAAAATTCGCTCAGTTGCCGCATCGACAACCCGAAATTGCTCAGGAGTAAAGTACATGAGTGCCTGATTAAAATTGTTAGCCTTCTCTTCCTTACTTTTCTTGGCCATGCCTAATGGAAGGACGCTGCCTATAATGCCGCCAACAGCAAGCCCGCCCACTGTATAACCAGTGTTTCGAATAAACTTTCTTCTTGATAACGATTCTGGATTTTCTTTGTTTTCTTCAACCATTGTGTGCACCTCCAGATATTTTCGATAATCAACTTACAATTTCTTTCGCTTTATTATGTTCCCAAAATAAACCATTCATACTTATAAAAGGTAAAGGAGAGAATGATAAAAAAAGGAGGAAAAAATATGAAAAAAAATTTGAAAATCTGCTATGTACCTTTCTTATTATCATTTCTTGTTCTTACTGCATGCTCGGGGCAGCAAGGGGAGAATAAGGTAGGAGCGGCTGGAAACCTACAGGAAAAGTCGTTAAACACGAAGGGGAATGGACATGTCCATGGAACTACCAGCAATCCTAACGTGATTCCTAGTATTGATCGGGCAAAGAAAAAAACAACAAATGGAAACAATCAAACCACTAACGGCATGGGAACGAATGTCTACAGCATGATTGGAAGCTCCAGCCTGCACGATGGAGGAATTTCATCGCATCTGGAATCAAGGCTTTCCGGAGAAGGGATCCCGGGGATAAAAGTATTTGTGCTGGACGATACGATTATTCTAGCAAGGGCACAGCAAGAAACAACCTCGACCCGGTACGATGAGATGCAAAGCAAAGTGTTAAAAAATACGTCCGGACTCTCCGGCAAAGGAAACCTCGACGGGGTGGACCCGTCGAAATTGAATACTGATGATAATTTAGATCGAGCTAAAGAGGTGATGGGGAAGGCCTTTAACGGGCAGGTTCAAATCTTAACGATCACCAATCCACAGGCATTGCCGCTAATTGATGGAATTAAAGCGAACATTAAATCGGAGGCGCCAAACTATACTTCACTATCAAGTGATATCCAAACACTCATCAAAATGTCTAGAGAAAAATAAAAGCGGAAGGCGCCTGGAGCTGGACATTTCTCTGGGTACAATGATATAAATTCTGATGCTAAAATAAAGACCGAGCCCGCAAGCTCGGTCTTTTTTACACATGTAAATCTCTTTTTTGATAGCACGCATAGGTCACATATGAAAGCACGGCAATCAAGACGACGGATATGACAACAAAAATGAGATCAAGCCCGCCGCCAACCATAATATTTTTTGCTTCAAAGTATTTAAACGGGGTAAAATATTTTAAGCCCTCCATGTGCTCGTTTAAATCAATCGCAATCGATAACATATACGTTAACAAAAGGATGCCTGTAGCCAGTGAGGCAGCCGTTTTTGGTTTCTTTTTTACCGCTGCAAGGGCACTGCCGATGACCATAAACAATACCTGCAAAATGAACATTCCCACCATTAATAAGGCAATATCCCGATTCATCCCCGCACCATCGTTGTATTTCGCTATGAGAATAATAGATGAAAAGTAGGTTACGAGATTAAAAATCACGATGTTCATAAATGCCGCCAATAATTTTGCGGTAATGATCGTCGTCCTTGATACGGGCTTTACAAAGAGAAACTCAAACGTTTTATCCCGCTCCTCTTTAGCGATAATGGTAGCACCCAGCATTGCCGCGTGGATAGTCGCCATTAATAACAAATAAAGAAACAGCAAGGTATAATAGCCGCTAACCTTCGATAAATCTACGGCACCGAAACCCAATACCGCTCTTAGTGATTTAGGCAAATCTGCCATCAGATCGTTAATTGATTGGCCCGATGACGAATAGGCATCATATTTAGCCATTCCTGAGACAACCATAAGGAAGACGCCAATGCTCCAAAAGACAAGCGACTTTCGATGTGACTTCAACTCTTTTAAAAATATATTCACTATTGATCCACCTCCATTTTTAAACAGCATGGATATCCTTTTTGGTATAAACGAAATAACTCGCTGCAATCGCAAGAATCATAACAACCGCTCCTGCTATCAAAAAGGACGTTTCAAAGCCAGAGTGTTTAATGATATAGGCAGTGTCAAAATATTTAAACGGCGATAAATAGCGTTTCGCATCCTCACCTGACGCACTGCTGAGCATTCCGATAAAGTAAAAGGCAAAAACGGTCGCAAGCGAGACGGTCAGGACGGATTTAATCCTCGGAACAATCACTGAAATGATAATTCCTACGGCCAGAAAAATTAACTGAATAAAAAACATCGTGAGTGAAAGCATGACAAATACTTTGAAGCTAAAGTCATCTGTTTTCACTTGAAACGCCATCATGCTCGCAGCCGCTATATAAACAATATTCGTTATCACGATCGAGATTACTGCCGCTAGCAGCTTAGAGGTCAAAACCGTTGTCCGGGTAACGGGCTTCGTTAACAGGAAATCTGCCGTTTTTTCACGAACTTCCTTACTGACAATAGAAGTGCCGAGATTCATCGCCTGAATCGCCCCGCACAAAGTAATAAAAGATAACGGAAAACAATAGAAGCCTAAAATTGTAAAGAAATTCCCCAGGTTAAACCCCAATGCATTTCTGATTGCCTCCGGATACCCCTCCATGATTTTTTTAAACTCGTCTGCATCCCGTGCAAAAGAGGGATAAAACGACATAAACAGAACAATGATCATCACTAAGGAGAACGACCAGATAATTGTAGATTTCCGATAAGCCTTCAATTCATGGAAAAAGATATTCATAGCTTACTAGGCCTCCTTCTCGTAGTAATGCATAAAGATCTCCTCAAGGTCCGGCTCTTCAATCCACAGATTGGCGATTTCAATCTCCGCAATCCTTTTCATAACAGCATTAATATTTCCTTTAAAAATAAAGCTGGTAACATGGTCGTTCACCACTAAATTGTTGACGCCGCTGATATTAAAGTAATTCTCGTCTAGTTGGGCCTTCGTTTCAATCTTAAACTTTTTATAGTTGTTTTCTTGTAACGTACTAATCTTTTCAACGGTAACAATCTTGCCCTCTTTAATAATAGCAACACGGTTACATAATCGTTGAACCTCGCTAAGGATGTGGGACGAAAAGAGAATGGCCGCCCCCTTTTTATTCTCTTCTTCAAGGAGTTCAAAGAATTTTTGCTGCATCAGCGGGTCGAGACCGCTCGTGGGTTCATCAAGAATGATCAGCTTTGGTTCATGAAGCAGCCCCTGCACGATGCCAACCTTCTTTTTGTTTCCGAGCGAGAGGTCATCAATTTTTTTATTGAGATCCAAATCCATGATTTCGGCCAATTCTTTGATTCTCTTCCGGCAATCCTTTTTATAAAAACTAGCTGAATATTTTAATAGGTCTTTTACCTTCATATTGTCATAATAAAAAACTTCAGACGGCAGGTAGCCAATTTCCTTTTTTATTTCCGGCGCAAACTGGATGCAGTCCTTGCCAAAAATCGTGGCACTGCCGCTGGTTGGGTAGATAAGTGATAACAGCGTCCTGATGGTTGTTGATTTACCGGCACCATTTGGTCCAATGAACCCGAAAATCTCGCCTTCCTCGACATTGAAGCTGATGTCGGTGATTCCTCTTGCCTTGCCGTACGTTTTTGTAAGGTTTTTAATTTCGATCACATTCATCGTGGCGGACCCCCTTATTTATAAAAGGCTTTCATTAAAATCTCAAAATAGTCTTCTGCCTCAAGAAATATTTTTTCATAGTCGATATGATGGCTTGGTGATAGCTTTGCCTTAAAAAGCTCCTCCTCGCTCAATTTTTTAAAAGACCAAGTGATAATCTTTAATACCTTTTTAATATCCATGTCATCACGAAATTTTGAAAAATCGATGCCCTCGTAAACTTTACCGATGTTGACATCATTCAGTTCTTTTATCTTTTTATCCACCTCTATTTTTACTTCAGGTGAATCCTCTAAATAAGCCTCTTCAATAAATTTAAAGAGTTCCGGGTAGGTTGTGAGCAGTTCCATTTTGATAATGACCGCTTGCCGAATTCTCGTGAAAAAGTCCGTTTCAGTTAAGTCGATTTTTTGATAAAAATGGTCGGCAATGAGCACATAACAATGGTCAAACAAGAATAAAAACATCTGCTTTTTATTGCCGAAATAATGAAACAGCAGCCCCTTAGAAATACCGGCCTCTTTCACGATTTCATTGGTCGAGGCGTTGTCATATCCTTTCTGGGCAAATTCTTTTATCGCTGCATTGATAATTCGGTCTTGCTTTTCCTTATCTAAGTTGAGAAATTTCGAAAACAATTTGGCAGCCCTCCTTTTTTGACATTGACCAGGTGAGTCAATGTCATCATTATATTCTCGTTGACTGATGTGGTCAATAGTGGTCAAACAATATTTTTTACAAAAATTTGAACTTTATAGTACGGTTGATTGGAATGTGCTACGATGCATGATGAAGGCTTATTTTATAGAGGTGAAAGATGAATAATACGTTAAAAAACAGGGATCCATCGCTGAAATTGGAAGGTTTGCTCGCTGCACAAAGCCGGTTGCACCCAGGTCATCCGATCTTGCCAGTATTATCGGCTAAACAAGCTTCTGTTGAAGCAGGTATCGGCGGGGAAGAAAGGGTCGCTGAAGTTCTCCGAAATCACTCCTTACCATTCGACAACCGCATTTTTCACGATTTATCTCTCTCAGCAAATGAAAAGTTTCAAATGGACAGCAATGTGTGGACTCCGTGGTATGGTGTTGTTTTAGAGGTTAAAAATATTGGCGGTGTTCTTGAGTTTAAGGATAATCCTCCTCAATTAATCCGTACCCGTGAAGACGGGCATAAAGACGGCTTTGAAAGCCCTGTTATCCAATTGGAAAGAAACCGTGAATGTTTGACTAAGTGGCTAAAGCGCCGAAACATCGATCTCCCCATTTATGGTGCAGTCGTGCTAGCTTATCCAAAGCAAATTGTCGCGGTTCCCCCTTTAAAAACAAAGTTTTTATATCCTTACTTGATTTCCTCTTTTATTAAAAATATCCCACGTACGGCGAAAAAGTTAGATCTTGATACTTTCAACTGGCTTTCAGCTGAACTTCTGAACAGCCACCAACCATTTATTCCAAAACCCATTTGTGAGACTTATAAGATATCTTTTGGAGATTTTCAAACAGGGGTGCAGTGTGTGGCGTGCGGTCGGTATGGCATGATTAAATTGCCAAGGACATGGCATTGCCCATTTTGCAAGGCGAAGGATCATCTTGCCCATCAAAGAACCTTGCTAGAGTGGTTTTTAATTTTTAAGAGAACTATAACGAATAGGGAGTGCCGCTGGTTTTTGAAGGTTGATGATATTCACACTGCCAAGCGTATTTTGCAAGGAATGAATTGGCAAAGTCAAGGAACTTTTCGAAACCGGTCATATATTATGGACTTCGGTAACAAAATACTTCCTCAAAGTAAGGGGGGAATTGTTATTCGCCAGTAAAGTAGACTTATCCGCCAGTTATGATCGCTTATACGCCAGTAAAGCCATCCTTTACTCCATATATCTTGCTTGGCGCCAGTAAAATGGTCTCATCCGCCAGTAAAACCATCTCATCAGCCAGATAATAGCCATCATCCGCCAGTAAACAACATCCAACTTATCCAAGGGTCCTCTAAAAACGTGTAACCGCTCTCCTATAGTGATAAAATAATTATGAACTAAAACTAAAAAGGGGAGTGCACGCAAGGTGAAAAACGAACTCATTGAAAGATTTACTTCCTATGTAAAAGTAGACACGCAGTCGGATGAAAGCAGCGAGACCTGTCCATCGACAGAAGGGCAGTGGACACTGCTGCACATGCTGGAAAAAGAATTAAAACAAATTGGCATGGATGAAGTAACACTAGATGAAAACGGGTATTTGATGGCGACCCTGCCGTCCAATACCGACAAAACTGTACCAACCATCGGCTTCCTCGCCCATGTTGACACTGCCACCGACTTCACCGGAAAAAATGTGAACCCGCATATGGTCGAAAACTATGATGGCGGGGAAATTGTCTTAAACGAGGCATTAAAGGTAGTTATGTCTCCAAAAGACTTCCCAAGCCTGGCAGATTACAAGGGTCACACTTTAATTACTACTGACGGCACCACGCTGCTTGGTGCAGACAACAAAGCAGGGGTTACTGAAATCATGACCGCAATGGCATACTTAATCAGCCACCCGGAAATTAAGCACGGCAAGGTCCGCGTTGCGTTCACACCGGATGAGGAAATTGGCAGAGGTCCACATAAGTTCGACGTTGCAGCCTTCAACGCCAACTATGCCTACACCGTCGATGGCGGTCCGCTTGGTGAACTGGAATACGAAAGCTTCAACGCTGCAGGAGCCAAAATTACCATTAAAGGCAACAATATTCACCCGGGCTCAGCAAAGGACAAAATGGTCAATTCAATGAAAATCGCCATGGAATTACATAGCAAACTTCCAGCACAAGAAGTGCCAGAGCATACCGAAGGATACGAAGGCTTTTTCCATCTGCTTTCCTTCAATGGCGATGTCGAACAAACAAGTCTGCACTATATTATCCGTGACCATGACATGGAGAAATTCAAGGCCCGTAAGGCCACACTTGAGGCCATTGTGAATGACTTAAAATCGAAGTATGGTAGTGACAAGATCATTCTTGAATTAAATGATCAATATTACAACATGGGTGAAAAGATTAAACCTGTCATGGAAATTGTCGATATTGCCAACGAAGCTATGGTCAACCTGGACATTAAGCCAATCACGAAACCAATCCGCGGCGGCACGGACGGATCACAGCTTTCCTATATGGGTCTGCCGACACCGAATATTTTTACCGGCGGCGAAAACTTCCATGGAAAATTTGAATTTATCTCCGTTGATAATATGATTAAAGCAACAAACACAATCATCGAAATCATCAAACTGACAGAGCAAAAAGCTTAAAATTAAAAAAGCTAACCTGAATCAAACCACAGGTTAGCTTTTTCCATTCACAAGAACCTTCAAGCACTGCTTGAGGCTTGAAACCGTTTCCTGCAGCTGTGCCTGCAACTGAACGGCAGACCACTTCCTACCATTGCCCTGCAAGTCTTTTTGAATAAGCAAAATCATCCAAATAGAAAACACCGCTGCGAATAAATAATACTCCTTCATAAACGCACCTCGATCCACCTCAAATCCAACCTGATCAAGATACGCAGACAAGATTCTCTCGCGAAACGGACCCGTCATTTTTTTCGAAAAAAGTGGATGCGACATATCAATCAAATGATACAAATCCCAGTAGGGCACATTTAAATGGGTGTGCTCCCAGTCTAAAATCTTTAGCTCACCCTTTACAATCGCAAAATTACCAGCATGTAAGTCGCCGTGAGACAAAACCAGTTTCTCTGAAAATACGAAACTATCAAGCTGTGAATATAGATGATGGATCGCTTCTTCCTCGATCTTAAGAGCCGGCAATAACCGAAGGAATTCCTCCCTCCGTATACAAATATCGGCAACTATCTCCGTAAAACCTGGTTTCAAACCAGATAATGGTACATCGCCTAGTTTTTCAAGCGGCAGGGAATGCCACCAGGCCGCCCATTTGACCACACCCAAAACGCTGTCCTCATGAAAGTCGTGCGACAATTGACCAAGGTCCTCAAGAATCATCCAATTAAACTTGGGATCATCACTAATCGAATACGAGAGTATTTTAGGAAAAATGGCAGGGAATAGGGGAAGAACATGCTCGTGGATCCATACCTCTTTCCCTATTTGACCATTATTTGTTAATGGTTTAAAAATATAGCTTTCTTTACTTGGGAGAGAAAATCTTTCGACAAATCTCCCATTCATGCCCTTATAAAGGGCTTCTTTTTTCAGGATTAATTCCTCATTTAATGTGCCATTAGAGTTGACAATATTAGTAGGCAGCTTCATAGCCCACCACCTATTCCAATAGTTTCGTAGTTAGTAGAAAACATTTTCATCATGACTATAATGTTTACTTGCTTTCAAGGCAAGAAAATCGGCTTCTTAATTTTCGCCCATTGAAGGCCTTTCTGGCCATTCTTCGGAGGAATCGGGAAGGGGAAACAGTTCGGACAATCTTTTCACCTGGCCAGAGGCCGTTTTAAATACAATATGGTCACGAGTGAATTTACGCGGTGTATCGATGCCGCATGCGGCTGCAAGGGCGAAAAGTCCTTGTCGGACATTGATGATATAGTTCATGGCCCGCCATTTCTTTTCCTCTGGCACCAGAGCTTCTTGATGTTTCGGGTCGGTCGTTGTCACACCTGCCGGGCATTTGCCGGTATGACATTGCATCGCCATGATGCAGCCGCCCGCAATCATAAAGCCGCGTGCTGAATTGACGGCATCGGCACCAATTGCCAGGGCAATCGCAATTTTATCAGCAGAAATCAGTTTCCCTGAGGCAAAGATCTTCAGCTTATCTCGAACTCCAAACTGATGAGCTTTATCGACGACAGCGATTAAGGCAGGATAAAGGGGAAGCCCCATGCTGTCTGCCATCGATTTAAAGGTGGCGCCTGTTCCGCCTTCACCGCCATCAACTGTAATAAAATCAGGATAAATTTGCATTCGTTTCATTGCCGCAAAAAACGCATCCAAATAAGAGCCATATCCGACAACGATTTTGATCCCAACCGGCTTGCCGCCTTCATCTTGAAGCAGCTTAATAAATTGGAGGGCTTCGGTTTCGTTATGTAAAAACGAAAACCGGTTCGGTGAATTGATGGTTTGGCCTTCCTTCAACTTACGAATTCGTGCCACCTTTGCTGTTACCTTTGAACCTTCCAGATGGCCGCCGCGAATTTTTGCCCCTTGGCCAAATTTAAGTTCAAATGCCTTAATTACCTGCTGCTCGGCATGCTTTTTAAATTCCTCCAGCGAAAAATGGCCCTCCTCATCGCGATAGCCAAATAAACCTGGACCAATTTGCGCCACCACATCAGCACCGCTTTCTAAATGCTCGGGGGCAATTCCGCCCTCTCCTGTATTTATCCAAGAACCACCTGCCATCCTGCTCCCATAGCCGGTGGAAAGGATATAGTTTTCGCCAACAGCTCCATACGATGTGGCCGATGCACCAAAGGGTCCGCGAAGCAGCCAAGGTTTTTTCCGTTCCGCACCAACGACTATGGCATCCTCTTGTTGATAAAGCCACCGGGTGATTTTGTCTTCCTCGAGGCTCTCTCGCCGGGTGAACAAGCCCTCATGTTCAATTTTGTATTTCATCGCATGAATTTTTTCTTGGTTATCGACTCGTAATTCTTCATTCAACAAAGGAAACAAGTCATTGGCGATATAGTAACCTTGTTTTTCAAAATCACGCTTTGAGCCAAAGCTAATTAAATCGGTCCGGTATTTCGCTGAAAAAATAATTCCTAAATAGTCAGCACGAGAAAATGGGCCTGTGCCATTATCACTGTCAAACCAATACTGCCTTAACTTCGGCCCCATCATTTCCAGAACGTAGCGCATCCAGCCAAGATAAGGATAGGTGCGAATAATCGAATGCTGCGGCTTTTTCGCCAAATTCCGAAGCCAGAAAAATAAAAAAAGCGGCCCACCAATAAAGACTAGCAAAAGAAAAATTAATATTGCCAATAACACTTTAGCAGCCCTCCAGTATTGGTAACGAAACCACCACCATCATTTGGTCTTTCAAGAAGTGCTCTAAACTTCTTATTTCATACTTATGTAAGATGGTATCGTTTAAATCCAATAACTAACCAAAGAAGCTTTAATTTGCGATGCTAATTCTGATACCTGTCAAGAATGCTGAAAAACTCTCCCAAAAACTCATAAAATAGCTTTTCAGTCGGTAGCAGCTCCCGTTCACTTGGAATAATGACCCCGACAGTCCTTGTTACATTTGGTTCCGTAATCGGAATTTTAACTGTTGACCTTGGCAGGCTGTCAATTAATGTGATTTCCGGAATAAGTGTCACCCCAAGGCCAGCCGAAACCAGCCCTTTAATCGCATCAATATCCTCTCCCTCAAATGACACTTGTGGTTCAAATCCAAGCTGCCTGCAGGCATTGACAATGATCTCACGTAATATAAAACCATTAGGAAAAAGAACGAAGGAATCATCCCGTAATTCACTTATTGTTAATAACCGTTTATCGGCGAGGGGATGGGTGTGCGGAAGTAACGCAACAATATTTTCAGTAAATAAGGTTTTCCCTTTAATTTTCTTTTCCTTCTTGGGCACCGGGCCAAGGAGGGCGAGGTTAAATTCTCCTTTTACCACACCTTCAATTAAAGATGGGTAGGAACCTTGATGGAGCTGGAATTTAACGTGGGGATAGCGCTCACGAAACGCTGAAATCGCCGTTGGTAAGGTATATGCCGCCAGGCTGCTCGGGAATCCAACTCGAATCGTTCCTTTCTCCGGATCTAAATATTCCTCCACCTCCCGTTTGGCATTATCAATCAGCTTCATCGCCTGCTGCATCTGCTCTAAAAACATGGTCCCGATTGGAGTTAGTTTGACATTTCGCCCCTCGCGGATAAATAAATCAACCCCTAATTCCGCTTCCAAATTAACAATCTGCCTGCTCACAGCAGATTGAGCGACATGGAGGGCATGGGCGGCCTCTGTTACATGCTCTCTTTTAGCAACTTCTATAAAATAGTGAATCTGTCTTAACTCCATCAAATCCGCCCCTTTTCCAATCAATCTATTTTCGGTATCAATCTTATCTATTTTCCATATTGCTTAGATTATTTATCAATTATAAAATAAAACGATATTAATACGAAGAATATTCAGTATATAGATGCTTGTTTTTGAAAAAAGGGGGAATTCCATGCAAACAATTGAGGATGTAAAACAATCAGGATCAAAAGCAGCAAAGGAATATGTAAATAATGTGTTCGAAATGGTGAAAAATCGCAATGCGTTTGAAAGCGAATTTCATCAGGCGGTAAAGGAAATTTTTGACTCACTCGTGCCCGTTTTTGCAAAACACCCTAAATATATCGAGCAGGGAATCTTAGAAAGGATTGTCGAACCGGAACGGGTGATAACCTTTCGAGTACCATGGGTAGATGATTTGGGGAAAGTCCAGGTAAACCGCGGCTTCCGTGTCCAGTTCAACAGTGCTATCGGTCCGTATAAAGGTGGTTTACGCTTCCACCCATCTGTGAATGCCAGCATTATTAAATTTTTGGGGTTCGAGCAAATTTTTAAAAATTCCTTAACCGGTCAGCCGATCGGCGGCGGAAAAGGGGGCTCTGATTTCGATCCGAAAGGAAAATCGGATGGCGAAATCATGCGCTTCTGCCAAAGCTTTATGACAGAGCTATACCGCCATATTGGCCCGGATGTCGATGTGCCGGCAGGGGATATCGGCGTGGGGGCAAGAGAAATTGGCTTTATGTTTGGCCAATATAAAAAAATCCGCGGCAGCTTCGAGGCAGGGGTTTTAACCGGGAAAGGCTTGGGATATGGCGGCAGCCTAGCACGGACAGAAGCCACCGGCTATGGCACCGTCTATTTTGTCGAGGAAATGTTAAAGGATCAAGGCCTGAGCTTTTACGGCAGTACAGTCGTTGTTTCCGGTTCCGGTAATGTGTCCATTTATGCCATGGAAAAAGCAAAGCAGTTCGGTGCCAAGGTTGTGGCCTGTAGTGATTCCAATGGTTATATTTATGATGTTAATGGTATCGATTTGGAGACCGTCAAACAAATTAAAGAAGTCGAGCGGAGAAGAATCAGCGAATACGTGAACTACCACCCACGTGCCCAATATTTCGAAGGATGCTCAGGGATTTGGTCGATTCCATGTGAGATCGCATTACCTTGCGCAACCCAAAATGAAATTGATGAAACTGCGGCAAGAATTCTGGTGGCTAACGGCGTCAAAGCGATTGGAGAGGGTGCAAACATGCCTTCAACATTAGCAGCCATCGATGTTTTCCTTAACAGCGAGGTGCTGTTTGGCCCAGGTAAAGCGGCGAATGCCGGCGGTGTAGCCGTTTCAGCCTTAGAAATGGCGCAAAACAGCGCGCGGTTATCGTGGTCGTTTGAGGAAGTGGATGCCAAGCTGCACCAAATCATGATTAACATTTACCAAAACAGTGTGAAAGCAGCCGAAGAATATGGCTTCCCAGGTAACCTTGTCGTCGGCGCCAACATCGCTGGGTTTACTAAAGTAGCTGACGCGATGATCGCACAGGGCGTTATTTAAAAATCTCCTAAAATGGAGATTTTTTTAATGCCTGCATGTTTTTTTACCTACTGGTTACATTAACATTGGTTCAATTAATCAAGGAGGTTTAGGCGATATGGATAACAAAAACACCCATGAATTTGTCGAAAAGCTACGCGAAAACCAGGAAAAGGACAGGGAAAATCGGGAAAAGCAAGGCGACAATCACCCTGGAAAAAAATTACCGAATCATAAGCATTAATTAAAAACGATATCAAAAAAGAGCCAAACCCCACACAGCAAATTGGAGTTTGGCTCATTTATATAAAAATCACTTATTCATGTTGGCGAGGAAGCCCCCTAGCAGGTCTTCCACATCCTCTTCGCTTTCATCTTGCTCTTCTTCCACCAGCGGTTTGACACTTTCCCAGTTAAACGAGGTTAAATCATCTTCCATCTCCATTAAATCCATAGGGGAGGGCGGCTCCTCTTTGGCAGCAGCCACCTCACGGTAACCAGTATCCTCTTCAATGTAACTTGGCGGCTGTTCAGGAAAAACTTCCTCCTGAAGGTACAGAGCCTCTTCAATATCCAGAGAGTTACTATTTAAGGCTGCAAGCAAAGAAGTTGAACGAACAGGGTCAGATATCAGCTGATAGAGAATGCTCCCCAGCAATGCCTCAGAGTGCTCGTGCTTCAACCAATCTCGTTGCGCCTTCGTTAAACTCTTCGGCAGTGGGATAGTGATTGTTTCTTTTTCTCTTGAGAAAGAATGGTTAACCCCTTGCATCACAAACTCTGCCATTTTACTTGAAAAATTCCGTCGCTCTGTTTCTTTTAATTTTTGCAGCTGCTTTAAAATATGGTCAGGTGCGTCAGAAGGAACGCGAAACGAAATCGCCTGGCCCCGCTTAATTTCATTTGTGACCGACTTTTTCATGGGATCACCTTACTTTAACTCTTTACCGGTGTTTTATCTTGTGGAGCTTTTGGTTTTTCCATTTTCCGAACAAAATCCACGATAAGTTTATAATAAGCATTGGCCATCATCCAAATACTTTCTTTATCGTCCTCAAAGAACTCGATATTATATCCGTCCAAATTATTATTTAATGTTTTTAGATAATCCTTTAAGACGTGGGCCCCGCCGCCAACAAAATAGCAGATTTCCGTTTGCGAGTTCTTCAGCCACACATTTCGTAATAACCGATATTGCTTCTTGGCTAAATCTAGCAAAATCCGATCGGTAATATCATGAACACTTGTCCTGCTCCCTTTGACCATAATATGATTGCGATCATTTTTTCTCGTAATAATTTCGACCACATCACGGCGGCTGTCAAGCTCCACGCCATGTTTCGATCTAATTTCCTCGCGAATCGCCTCTAAAGATTCGGAAACACCTAGATTAAATCCTTGCGCCTTATCATCATCGACATTCCGATTTTTAATTACTGCGATATCAGTAGATAAGCCGCCGATATCTTGAATTAAAATACGTTTATCAATTAAATCCTTATTGATGATTTTTAGATTATTGTCCATCACAAGGTTAATGTAAGCAGCAAAGCCTTCAGGATACACCTTAACTTCATTAAATTTAATATTTACTTTTAATCCTTGGTATTTTGGCGTCACCAAAAATTCAACCTGATGGACAGACCCGACTAATTTTGACCGATATCCGGCATCCTTACCTTCCTTTACTTCGCGAAGGGGCAGGCCGGTTCCTAATGTGTAGCTGGCATCAATAACATTCTTTGTTGTTGGAAATTCTCCTTTTACCGCATCCAATGCCAAGGTAGTAAAAAGCATGACTAACGTTTGGTCTTCTTCAGACTTACTGCTCCCGGGATCTAGCTCAGTGGCATTATTACTTTTGGTCGCTAAATTCCCGACACGGTAAATCACATTATTCTCTTTCAGAGCAGGGGAGTGTACTTTGACATGAATCCCATCTAAAGGGTTCTTGTCATCAAGCTCTTCAATCCCAATTACAGGACGGTCCTCTGTGTCTCTTGCAACAATGTTAGGAATATTCAATTCATACTCTAATTCCCCAAATATGGCCTTAATGGAGTCATTCCCGACATCAATAGCAGCAATCCTGGATTTAGTCATAAACATCATTCCTTTTCATTTAATAGATTTATTTTAAAAAGTAGTTAACGGAGGCTTTCTCTATAAAGGCTATAGGAGATTAGTAGATTCTTCAATGAGGCAAACTGAAAAGAAATGAAAGTGTAAAATAGTAAACAATTTGTAAACTTAAGCAATAATGTATACATTTTCGTAAACAAGGAAGACAATTTTGTATACATGGCACTGCTATTGAATGTACACACATTTGTATACATGTAAACAGTTTTATAAACAGATGTATACAAAAAAGTAAACAAGTATACCTTTTTGTATACATCCGTGAATTTTACAAAATCTGTCTAATACTTTTAAAATCTAGACTAACAAAATTGTATATAGATGAATCTTGACAATAACTGGACAGGAGTACATCCAGGGGATGGTTTCCTAGAGGGGAATTACCCGTCAATACTTTCATCCATCATAGAGTTTTCAGCCACTTCTTTACTTACATATAGATAGTACCAATTATTCTCGTATTTTAACCAACCCGTTACCAGTTCACCAATATTCTGTTGGAAATATCTTTCCATCGAAACATCTAACCAGATTGGCTTGGTGTCTCCATTATTGTCAGGGATATTCACGGCAGACAACGGAGCATCCATAAAACCACTAGAATTGATATAGTACCATTTACCTTTATAATTGATCCAGCCTGTATTCATAACCCCAGTTTGATCAAAATAATACCATTTCCCGCCGTCCTCTATCCAGTCCCTTTTCATCGCTCCGGTGTTGTCAAAATAATACTTCTTTCCTCCGTCCTCCAACCAGCCTATCTTCATCGCTCCTGTGTTATCAAGAAAATACCTTATTTCTCCCTCATCGAACCAGCCTGTTTTCATCACACCGGTATTGTCAAGATAATACCTCTTTCCTCCATCATCTAGCCAGCCTGTTTCCATCACACCATCGGCATCAAAAAAGTACTTATTTCCCCCATCTTCAAACCAGCCTGTTTTCATCACTCCATCGGCATCAAAAAAGTACTTATTTCCCCCATCTTCAAACCAGCCTGTTTTCATTACTCCATCGGCATCAAAATAATACTTCTTCTCATTTACTGATAACCAATTTGTTTTCATCACACCTTGGTTATCAAAGTAATATTTTTTCCCTTCATTAGACAACCAGCCTGTCTTCATCACACCAGACCCATCAAAGAAATACCTTTTTCCATTCAGGGTTTGCCAGCCTGTTTTCACTGTCCCATTCACGTAATAGTAATTTTTATTGCCATTTTGAACCCAGCCGTTTTGAACAGGAACGATCTCATTCGTGCTCCTTGTACTCGCAGGCATGGTAACAGTATAACCAGAAGCCTGAGCGATCGTATCGAAGCTATTGTCAGAACGTGTAATGATGACGGTTGTGTAGGTCTGCACCTGGTCGAAAAGCCAGCGTATTTCTTGATTATGCATCCTTACACATCCTGCACTAGCATATCTGCCAATTGAATTTTCATTACTATTACCATGTATGCCGTAAGTTGTACCATAGGTTCCCCTTGCTTCTAGTCCCATCCACCGATCTCCAAGGGGATTACGGGGGTCACCGCCAGGAATATTATCCTTATAATAAGGCCGATTCTTTATCTTATTAACAATTCTAAATGTCCCTTCCGGGGTAAAAGAGCTTTGTCTCCCAGTAGCCACTTTAAATGTCCTCACTAATGTACCGCCATCATAAAAAGCTAGGGTATTCGTTTTTTTGTTAATAATGATTAATTGGCTGCCGCTTGCATCTGCTTGGCTTGTAAAGAATAAGAAACACATTAAAAAAATAATAATAGCGGATAATTTTTTCATCTCTATCTCTCCAATTATGTTATTACAACTAAAGTAACATTTTACTCCAGAAAAATTCGTCATAATTTGGCAATAAAAATGTAATATTTTAGTATTTTATAAAAAAATACAGGTTGAAAGCCTTTAGTTTTCGACATAAAGGCCACTTGAAATTAAGCCGGCGGTTGCGGTATTCTTAATCATACGAATCTCCACTTAAGGTTGTGGTTACCATTAGAATTAATAAGTTTATTAGCGAGTCTGGAAAGGCTTCAAGGCGCGGGGCAGATAAATTAATTAGTGAAGGCAGAGTTACGATCAATGGGAAAGTGGCGCAAATTGGCAGCCAAGTTGAACCTGGCGATCAGGTTCACATTGACGGCAGCCCCGTCAATGTTTCAAAAAACTATGTTTATATTGCTTTAAATAAACCCGTCGGGATTACCAGTACAACGGAAAGACATATAAAGGGAAATATTGTTGATTTTGTTAATCATCCATTAAGAATTTTCCATATTGGCCGCTTGGATAAAGATTCAGATGGTCTCATATTGCTGACGAATGATGGAGATATTGTAAACGAAATTCTCCGGGCGGAAAACAAGCACGAAAAAGAATATATTGTCACAGTGAACAAGCCGATCACGCCTGAGTTTCTCAAGCAAATGTCTGCGGGAGTCGAGATTTTAAATACGAAGACACTCCCTTGCAAAGTGACACAGCTGTCCAAAAATGTCTTTCAAATCGTCTTGACCCAGGGTCTAAACCGGCAAATCCGCCGGATGTGTGCGGCACTCGGCTACGAGGTAGTGCGGCTGCAGCGAACAAGGATTATGAATATCCATTTGGGTAATCTTCCGATTGGACAATGGCGGGACTTATCAAAAAAAGAACGCAAGCAATTATTTGCAGATTTAAATTATGAGCCAAAAGATTGGTAAAAAAGAGGATGAGCCGAAACATACAACTGTTTTCAGCTCATCCTCTCTTTATTTTATCAGAGAAACAAAAACACTCCCATTAAAATCAGAAGATTAAAACATTTTATTAACAGTGTTCTTTAATTTCATTTCATCTTCTCTCATTTTATCCCCACCTTTTACTTAAATTCCAATTTGTCCAAGCTTATTTTACTATTTCGGCATACCATATGTGGAATTCAATGTGAATTATCACTAAATGATTGAAAGGAGATGTTTATATTTGAGTACAGCTATGCATCTAAATCTGAGAGTTGACCCAACCCAATATATTTCGCAGATTCGGAATGTACCTGGTTATGATTATCTTCATTTAGTCCGTCAGTCTAAGTATATGACCAATCTCTCACTTCTTAATGAAAAAGTGTACTATCTAAATGAAATTTTTTCGCCAAATGAATTTGTAAAAAAATATAAGATCTCCCTTTTACACGCCCACCACGGTCAATTAGGGGTATTGTTACTCCCGTTTAAGGATGCAACAAAGCTTCCATTAGTCACTAGTATTCGCGGCAGAGATGCCACACTTGCTAATCAGCCAGTTGGTTATTTAGAGAACATGAAACTGCTGTTTGACCAAGGGGAACTTTTCTTTCCCGTCTGTCAGTATTTAGCTGATAGAATCATTGCCTGGGGCTGCCCTCCAGAAAAAATCAGAGTATTATATGGCGGCAAAATGGGTTTTTAGTTCAAGAAAACAATGTAGATGAGCTGGCAAACACCCTTGATTTTATGCTAACAAACAGGCAGCTGTGGGAGAACTATGCCATTATGGCTCGTAAGGAAATTGAACAAGCCTTTGACCTAAAACAGAAGCTTCTACAACAGGCCAAATATTATGATGAATTGTTAGGGGGATCGTGATGAAGGATTTTAAATCGATTAAAGTAACTAAAGGGGTAAAAACCTTAGAGATTGATAACCCTACTAACTATCCGCTGATTGGAATGGGCGCTCAAGGTGCCGTATTTAAACTATCAGAAGATAAATTTGTCAAAATCTATACAGATCCGCTGCAAGTAAGAATGGAAGCGGAAGCCCTTAGATTCGTAAAAATTTATGGAAAACCGGAGCATGCTGCCCAAGAGAACAAGGTTTTATTATCTAGCCAAAAATTATCATTTATTCCAAAAGTCGATGAAACGGGCTCCAATTATGTCTTAATGGAAAACCTCCTCGGACCTGATTTAAATACATTTCTAAAAAAACACCCTGCACTATCAGAGGATATAACTAGAAGATTGCTAGATATTTTAACAACCATGAAAAAATCAGGTTTTAAGCAAATTGATGCCCCCGTAAGGCATATTATTCTCACCAATACTGGGTTTAAAATGGTCGATCATGTCTATTCGTTTTCACGCGTACAAGAGCGGCCACTTGAGTTATTCCAAAACCTGCACGAAAGAAACTTCTTAAACTCTTTTCTAGAACAAGTAAAGACAATCGATCCTAAAACCCATGCAGAATGGACCAAAACTCCAATACCGCTCACAAATGCAGAAGCGGAAGCCAATGGAGGTTCGAATCGCAAGAAAGAAAGCAGAAAAAGAACATCAAATCGAAAAAGAGAACATAACAGAAAAAAGGGCTCCCATCGAAAACATGAACATCATCACAAAAAAGGACATGATCGGAAAAAATGAACATATTAGTGACGGGAGCGGCTGGTTTTATTGGATTCCATCTAGCTAAACAATTGTTAGCACTGGATTACCATGTGATTGGTGTAGATAATGTAAATGAATATTATGATGTTCTTTTAAAAAAGGATCGGCTAAAGATATTAGAAAAACATCCTCAGTTTGAATTCTATAAAATTGATTTGGCTGAACGCGAAAAAATCAATCAACTATTTGTCGATAAAGCCATCCATATTGTTATTCACTTGGCTGCTCAAGCAGGGGTAAGATACAGTTTACACGCCCCCCATTCCTATGTTCATTCCAACCTTGTCGGGTTTATGACGATTTTAGAGGCCTGCAGGCACCACAAGGTAAAGCACTTGATTTATGCATCTTCTAGTTCTGTTTATGGAGCCAATACAATTATTCCATTTTCCACCAAGGACAGTGTCGATCACCCTGTAAGCCTATACGCTGCTACAAAAAAGGCAAATGAATTGATGGCACATACCTATAGCCATTTATATAATATCCCAACGACAGGACTTCGTTTCTTTACGGTGTATGGACCTTGGGGAAGGCCGGATATGGCTTATTACTCTTTTACTAAAGATATACTCAATGGGAATACCATAAAAGTATTTAATAATGGTGATATGCACAGAGACTTTACGTTTATCGATGATATTGTGGAAGGAATAATCAGATTAATGGACCTGCCTCCAACGTACAACAAGAACTGGGATCGGAACAACCCTGATCCAGGCTCAAGCTTTGCTCCCTATAAGATTTATAATATAGGTAACCATAATCCCGTAAAGTTAATGGACTTCGTTCGACTATTAGAAAAGCTAATTGGTAAAAAGGCAAAAATAGAATTTTTACCCATGCAGCCAGGGGATGTAAAGGTAACCTATGCAGATATAACAAATTTGCAAAAAGACATAGGGTACACGCCAACGACCACCCTAGAAATAGGCTTAGCTCAATTTGTGGATTGGTATAAACAGTATCATCAATGAAGTACAGGGACCTTCTTCTGCTTCCTAGGGTGAGTAGTAAAGCCCTGAAGCAAGAGACCCATCCCCCATACTTCAGAAAAAAAACGGCTTCCATCCGGAAAGCCGTTTTTTGATGTCTCCTATCAAAAGATGCCTGTTACATCGGCAAAAAATATCCTTCTTCATCAAACTTCATTTCATGCAGATCCTCTAATACCTCGATATTTTCTTTATCTTTCAACTCATTAAAGATGACTTCAGATACAAATAGCTCGCCAATATGAAGTGTATTTGGGATCCTTACAATTCTGGACTCTTCTGCAGCAACACCCCAGGTAGCGCGTAGAGCTGCTTTTAGTGCTTCTTGGTCATTATCGAGCACAATCGGAATATTTGCCCGATATAAAAATGTACTGGTGACAACATTTTCATTCATAGCTTGAAAATCAATTTTTTCAAATAGACGCCTCGTTGTTAAATCAGATAAGCCAATCCCAAGCGCATTCCCATGGCTGACTTCACTTAAATTCGATGCAATAATATATTTGATTACAGGCTTAGCCGGTTCTGTTACGCCCAATACCCGAATACGGCCAATAATATTCGTATCCATACCGGTGCCGCTGTAATTTTTACCAATTTCATCCACCACTAAAATATCCATCTTATCAACTGGAAGACTTGGCATTAAATCGAAGGCTTTTTTCAATAATTCTCTTTCACGTTCTTCAATTTGGTCTGGTTCAATCGCTTCAATGATAGCTGTTTCTTCATGAGCATTTTCCACAATGGCTACACCAAATAGTGTATTAGAATTGGCTATCGCTACTTTTCCAACTTCAGGCATCATTTCACTGATTCCCTTTATGCCGTATGTATGTAGAGCCAATGCTTGCTTGTGTTTACCCATGCCGATCGAGGCCATTTTTAAGACGCCGCTTTCAATTTTATTTTTAAAGTCAGTATGCGGCTTCACACGGCCCATAACGATTATTCCATCTGCATTGTAAGCAATCTTATCAACATAAACTGGGATACCTTCTGACGTAACTCCGACTTCAATAACATCCATAGATGAACGTATTTCGCAGCCAGTGAATTCTTCCGTTACACCTAAACTTTCCACCATCTCTTTTTGCCCTTCAGCTGTAGCGCCGCCGTGGCTTCCCATTGCAGGAATGATAAACGGTGTTGCCCCTCTTTTTTTAATTTCTTCTGCAACACTTTTAACGATTAAAGGAATATTCGCAATCCCCCTGCTTCCAACGGTAATGGCAATCTCCATGCCTGGCTTTATTTTTTCATCGGCTTTTACATGAGTAAATTGCTCCGAAATGGTGGTAGGAATATCCTTTAAACTTTTTGCTTGAAATGTTTGTCTTATTTTTGCGAATTTCGGTAAAGACATCATACTATTCTCCTTTCAAACTAAACACCTGGAATTGGGTTTATGACAGAGTACCATTAGCCATTAAATAAAAGGCAGCAAGAGCTCATTAAAATGAAATGACCCCTTGCTTGAATATCAGTATTTATCTTATTTTGACTACATTTCAGGAGCTAATTCAATCGCCATACGAATCGCTTCTTTTAACGATAGCTCGTCTGCAATATTTTTCCCAGCGATATCAAAAGCAGTTCCATGGTCAACGCTTGTACGAATCGTTGGAAGACCGACAGTAATATTTACTCCAGCTTCAAGACCCAATACTTTAATTGGCCCATGTCCTTGATCATGATATTGGGCAACAACAATGTCAAAATCACCGCGTTTTGCTCTAAAGAATAATGTATCTGCTGGAAGCGGTCCCTGTACATTAATTCCTTCTGCCTGTGCCTTTTTCACGGCTGGGACAATTTTTTCTTCTTCTTCGCCATGTCCAAAAAGTCCATTTTCCCCCGCATGAGGGTTAATTCCGCAAACAGCGATTCGAGGAGATTGAATCCCTGCTTTTTGTAATGTTTCATGTGCAAGTTTGATCACTGTATATTGACGATCAGCGTTTATTTTTTGAATGGCATCGATGATTCCAATATGTGTTGTCACATGGATCACTCGTAAACCAGGAGCTGATAGCATCATCGCAAAATCCTTTGTGTTTGTTAATTCTGCTAATATTTCAGTATGTCCCGGATATATATGACCTGCTTTATGAAGCGCTTCTTTATTTAACGGAGCTGTACAAATACCTTGAATTTTCTTTTCATTTGCATAGCCAATGGCCTTTTCTAAATAGCGGAATGCCGCATTTCCGGCTTCAGGAGAAACTTGTCCCCACGGTAAATCTTCCGATACTAAATCTAAATCGATAATATCGATTGTTCCATATTGGAATTTTGCCTCTTCAGGATTTGAAATGCCGTTTAATTGAAGATCTACATGTGTTACATCTAAAGCTCTTTTAAGAATTTTAAGGTCGCCAATGACAAATGGGCGGCAATTTTCATAGATGTTTTGATCATTCAAAGATTTGACGATAATTTCAGGCCCTACTCCTGATGGGTCCCCCATTGTAATGGCGATAACTGGTTTATTTGAAGCCATAATTATTTCCTCCCGTTATTCATTTATTTTTTTATGATTGATTCGTATTTCGCTAATCAACTGTTTTTAACCTACGCATTGACTTCGGTGATGGTTTGAAGTGCCTTAGCAAGTGCTTGTTCAGTTCCAAATGCACCTGCTTTCGTAACAAGCGGTAATCCGTCAAATAGACCGCCAAACAATTTCCCATAAGGAATGCCAGCTTCAACTTCACCAATGACCCGAATTCCCTCACCTTTTAATACTTTACAGGTAGCCCCGGCAATATCTCCGCCTGTTAAAACAGCACCACAAATACTCTTACTTTCTATTAATTGACCAGCGATTTCTCCCATAGCCTCTGCAATTGTATAACCTACATCAAAGTTCGATAAACCACGGGCACGTTGGAGATTCTTTATTCTACTAATTGTCTCTCGCTCACGATTGGTCGTTACTACTAAATCACTTTTTTCTAGTAAAGCTTGACCAGCTTCAACAATCCGTTCAATTTCAAGTTTTCTCCTATCTTCATCAAAGAATTCTTCAGGAGAAATAACAATTTCTTCAACATTATTTTTCTCTTTCAGCTCTTGAATTTGTCGATGCGTGATGGAATTCACACTTCCCGCTACAACTAGCACCGGAAGTCTTTCACCATCCTGAGTCTTACGTAACGGCTCCTCACGATGATCCGTGCTGAAAAGATGATAGGCAATCCCAGCTGAACCAACCCAAAGGAAATTCTCATTTAATGTTTGAGCAGCTTCGACAATCGTCTGTAGTTCTTCATCAGTTGTTGCATCAACGATGATAATGTTTGCCATTGTCCTTGAAGACACCATGTTCATTTTTTCGGATAGATGGCTTTTCCCTTTTCGTACATCAGTAATTGAAATTAATTCGACTTTCCGTTTACTTTGCTCCTGCAACAATTTGGGCAGGTAACTGATCTTTACTGGGCAAGCAGGATCATTTGCAATTTCAGTTTCCTCTAATAGCACATTATTAACATAATGTTTTCCATTCACTGTAATTCGATTGCTTTTCGGAAACGCTGGTACCACAAACGAAGTCTTAAACTTAAATACATCCATTACCGCATCAATTTCTGCGCCAATATTTCCCCTCATAGTTGAATCTATCTTCTTAAACACATTTGAAACGTTTAATTTGTTCAATTGTGCTGATATATTAAACACTACATCGTAAGCCTTTCCAAAATTTAATGCACGACTATCTGAATTTAATACAATGACATCTTCACTTAAATGGGTTGGCAGTAATTGTGTATCTGAAAATAGCACTGTCGTGTTTAAACCTTGTTTTGCAAATTGGACGCCAGTATCATTTGCGCCTGTTAAATCATCTGCTATAACTGCTAGTTTCACCTATCTCCCGACCCCCTTTATACGTAAATAGTTTGTATTAATTACAACTTTTTAATTCGGTTTTATGTTGACTATTCATTATTGCATGATAATTTTGCAACATGCCAATTGAGTTTTTTAACCGTTCCATATTCGGTCTCATTAGCTACCCCATAAAAACGATTACAACAATAATAATAAATCAAAATGTTGCATAAAGCAATATAATATAAAAGTATTTTTGTTTTTTAATTGATATGTTGCTTTATGCAACAAAATATAAACAACTTTTTGTGCATAAAAAAACGCAAGCTGTTATTTTAGCTTGCGCCACAATGTAGAACGGTTAATCCCTAAGCGCTTAGCTGCTTTTGATTGATTTAACCCTTCCTCTTCAAGGACTTGAGTGATCACTTGTTTTTCGATTTCTTCTAATGTGCCACTAATATCGATAGGTGTTAAAGCATTATTCTTCTTCTCTTGCTGCTCTAATTGTTTAAAAACTGTTTCAACATCCTTCTTCTCGATATAATAAGAATGTGATTGTAAAAATAATTGCTCGATTACCTGTTTAAGCTGTTCAACATTACCTGGCCAATCATAGCTGGTAAGTTCCTCAAGTGCATCCTGTCGAATCCCCACTACACCGTTTCCATATTTCGGATGTAATTCAGAAATGAATACATGAACCAAATCCTCAATATCACTTCTGCGTTCTCTAAGTGGGGGTAGATGAATTTTTAATTGCCCTAATGTATGATACAACTCACAATAAAATTCTCCATTTTTGACCTTATCCTCAATGGTATCCTCAGAAGATACCAGCCATTGCAGGTTTATATCATTTTCATTCTTGATTAGTTGAGATAACTCCTTTTGCATATACGAGTTCAATTTATCAATATTTTTTAAGTAAATGACTCCATTGGCGTATTTTTGAAAAAAGGCTTCGTTCAGTAAATCTTTCAGTTGTTCTTCACTTAATAAGTCACAATGCAATGTGATAAACGGTTCATTCATTTTTTTCCTTTTTAAATAAATGGAGTGGGCGGCTAAATCTTTTCCATTTCCCTCTTCTCCGGAAATCCACACAGGTTCTTCACTTTTACTGTATTGATCGATTTGCTTTAACACCTTCTGAATCTGTTCGCTTTTTCCAGGAATATGGGTATAAGAAACGAATGGATGAAATTCTATTGCATTCGCACTTCTGTCCCCACCTTGTACAATGCCGTGGTTAGGATCATTTTTTTCAAAAAATAATACCATACCATCTTCATTAAGACATGTCGTTATTTTCCAAAATGAATCATTGATGTGAAGTGTTTTTGCTTGCTTTTCACCTGTTAAGGCAGTTTCTTGTATCACCTTTTTTACATCTGTTGAATTCTCTAATTCCAGCCAATGAAGTTCATTATTGAATTGTTCGTTTTCATAAACAATTTTCTTCTCTTTATCAATAACAACAATTGCCTGTTCTTGACAATCGAGGATAGATTGAAATAATGAAACATCCTGTTGCAGCCGCGAGAATAAGCGATAGGACCTTCTCGTTTCTTCTAATGCCTCCAGAATAGCTTCCTTCCCGGATGTGATTAGAACTCCAGTCATACCTAATTGCTTAGCAGCTTGAACCGTAACCACATCTCCAATTACCACTTCATAGCCCAGTTTTTTTAAATTCGTTAATTTTTCTTCAACCTCAATATCTTTTGTAATCGTGAATGTTTTAACGTCAAAATCAAGAAGCTTACAGATCGTAGCTGCACCTTGTGTAATATTCGAGAATCCAACGATGGCAGCTTTAGTTGAAAATCCTTTTACAAGTGTTAAAATGCGTAATACATCATAGCCAGACACCTTAATGTCAATTACCGGTATAGATACAGCTTCCTGAATCATTGAAGCTGTACCGCCACGGCTGATTATGACATGATAGCCATCATTTTCAGCACTCTTTGCAATAGCTACGCCTTCATATAAATTACCTAATTTGATTTGTAATTGAATATCTTCAACTTCCTGCGCGATCTCTTTCATCATTTCAAACAGTCCCTCATAAGGGACAATTGCCAATGCTTTAATCATTTTCCCCTTCACCTTCTGCTGCAAATATCAGCCAAAATATTAATTGGTGGTATTAAAGCGTACCTAATATGATTCGTAATACATTTGGGTGTTCAGTAAAGTCTTTTGTTCCTGCCCCGTATCCAATTGTATCAACACAAAAAGACGGAATTGGTCCAAATTCTTGAACAAGTGCTGACAATATACCAGCGCCAGTCGGTGTTGTTAATTCCCCTTTAATGGTAGTTGCTTGAATTGGAATTCCTTTTAAAATCTCTAAAGTAGCTGGTGCCGGTACTGGGTATATTCCGTGCGCAATCTTAATTCTCCCATTCCCAACAGGAACAGCTGAAGATATAATTTTTGATATTTCCAAATGATCAAGCAGGATACAGGTTCCGACAATATCTATAATAGAATCTACAGCACCAACCTCATGAAAATGAACTTTTTCAAATGGAATATTATGAATTTTCGCCTCTGCTCTTCCAATTTTTTCGAAAATAGAAAGCGCCATTGTCTGTACATTATCATTATACGCTGCACCCTTAATCATTTCGACAATATCAGAATAATGCCGATGGTGATGATGGTGGTGACCATGATGATGATGGCCTTGATCGGGTTCATTTTCAGCCAGAATCACATCAAATTTTGTTGCAGAAATTCCTTTCTTAACAACCCTTTCAAATCTCAACTGATATTCAGAATTTATATCGAGTTTGGTTAATTCTTTTTCAAGAAAATGAATATCCACCCCCAAATCGATAAGTGCACCGATTGTCATATCACCACTAATTCCAGAAAAACAATCTAAATATAGCGTTTTCATCCTAGTTTCATTCCTTTAGTCTTGTTTATTTTTATAATGATTTTTATGAATTAATGTCGCGTAGTAACCGGCGCCGAAGCCGTTATCAATATTCACAACGCTGATTCCAGGAGAACAGGCATTAAGCATGGATAGCAACGCTGACAGCCCCTGGAAGTTCGCTCCGTAACCAATACTCGTAGGGACAGCAACAATCGGATTACTAATTAATCCGCCCACAACACTTGCAAGTGCCCCTTCCATTCCAGCAACCGCAACGGTCGCTGTTGCATTTTCGATTTCATCGAGATGGTGAAACAGCCGATGAATCCCAGCCACACCTACATCATATATTCTTTTAACGGAAGCTCCGAACGCTTCAGCAGTAACAGCCGCTTCCTCTGCAACTGGCAAATCAGAAGTTCCTGCACATACAATCGCAATATACCCTTTATATAAAACATCCGGCTCATTTTCGTGTTTCCAAAATAGTGTTCTAGCTGCTGCATTGTAAACAAGATCAGGGATGGCATCCATTACTTCGAGCGCTTTTTGCTGATCTATTCTTGTCGCAAGCACGCGATTTATTTTTTGTTTTAATGCCAAAACAATCGAAATGATTTGGTCTACACTCTTTCCCTCACCATAGACAACCTCAGGGAATCCGGTCCGATTCTGTCTTTGATGATCTAATTTCGCAAACCCCATATCTTCAAATTGAACAAGCATTTCTTTTGCCTGTTCTATATTTAAATTTCCATCTCTTACTTGTTTTAAGATTTCCTCTATACTTCTATTTTCCATTTAGACTCACCTTTAGTTGGGACTTGTTGGTAACACTTTATTCATGCTGCCGCTCATATAGCCATGAAGATCAAGCGTGACATATTTATATCCGAATCGTTGAAGGTTTTCCATAATATCTTTATGCTTCGATAAAACTAGCTGCATATCTTCTTGCTCTACTTCAATTCTAGCAATATCTTGATGCGTTCGAACGCGCACTTGTTTAATACCCAGCCCTTTTAAATATTCCTCAGACTTTTCAACCTTTGTTAATTTTTCTTGGGTAATTCTTTCACCATAAGCGATTCGTGAAGATAAACATGCGAACGATGGTTTTTCCCAAGTAGGCAAGTTTAATTGTTTTGAAAGCTCACGAATTTCTTCTTTATAAAGATTCGCCTCTTGAAGCGGCCCACGGACACCATGTTCTTTGGCTGCACGTACACCAGGACGATGTTCACTCATATCATCAGCAATCAAACCATATACAACGTTTTTAAATCCCTTCTGATGCATAATCGGAACGATTTCTTCGAACAACCCATTTTTACAAAAATAACAACGGTTCCGGTCATTTTCTGCGTAGCCTGGAATATTCAGTTCAGAGGTTTCAATCACTTGGTGGGAGGCACCAATCATTTTGGCCAGTTTCTTAGCTTCCTCTAATTCACTTGAAGGGTACGTTTCAGAATCTGCCGTAACTGCTAATACATTTTCAAACCCTAAAACATCAACCGCAACTTTTAGTAGCAGCGTACTATCGACACCACCCGAAAAAGCAACAACAACATTTTCCATCTCTTTTAAGACTTCTTTCAACCGTTCATACTTTTCATTCATCCTAATTCCACCTATCTCTATATTTTCGAACTATTTTTAATGTATTATTCGGTCATTTTATTTAGTCGTAAGATCAACCTGTGAGTATAGAGATTTCTTTTCTGCCTAAAAAGGCATTTGTGCATTTTGCAACACTAGTCAATTATAAGCGAATCTCAAGCAAAGTAAAAGTGTTACGAAAGGTAGTAACAGGTAAAAAAAGAAACCATTTTATAGAATATATAAAATGGTCACTTTTGGTATTTTATAAAAACATACTTAAGATCAAAGTAAATACTAATCCTGATACAGAAACAATAGTGGAAAGCACGGTATAGGTCCCAAATGCTTCTTTCAAGGACATGCCTAATGACTCTTTCACCATCCAGAATCCAGCATCATTCACATGTGATGCGATGGCACTTCCAGCTCCAGTTGCAAGCGTGACTAGGGCTAAGTTCACATCGGGCATGGTTGAAATTAATGGAAGAACTAACGCCGGGGTTGCTAACGTTGCAACAGTTCCAGAGCCTAAGCATATACGTAATAATGCTGCGACAATCCAAGCAAAAAGAATTGGTGACATCGAAGTACCCTCAAATAGTTTCGCAATATAATCACCAACGCCGCCATCAACAAGTACTTGTTTTAATGCGCCGCCGCCGCCAATAATTAAAAGCAGCATACCCAATGCATTAACGGCTGAAGAACATGAATCCATCAAATTCTTTACTGGAATCTTTCTTCGAAGTCCCATTGTGTAGATAGCCAGCAATACAGAAAGCAACATAGCAGTCGAAGAGTTCCCGATAAAACGAATAAAGACGATGAACCAATTATCATTAAATCCTAAAGCTGGCTGAGTCATATCAACGATTGCACCTAGAGCCATTAAGATCACAGGGAATAATGCCGTAAAAACACTGACTCCAAAACCAGGTGTTTCCTCTAATTTGAATGTTTTTTGTACACCAAAGGATGCGCTTCCTTCTCTAGTGAAGGCCGTTGGCACAATTTTTTGGGCAAGCTTTGGATAAAAAATACCAGCAATAATAACAGTTGGAATGGCGACAATAATTCCATAAATTAAAACTAAACCAACATTTGCATGATATTCTGCAGCGACAGCGATTGGGCCCGGATGCGGCGGCAAGAAAGCATGTGCTGCTAAGGCAGCTGTAACCATTGGAAGACCTAATTTTACAATCGAAACTTTTAATTCTTTTGCGATAGAGAAAATAATTGGCACTAATAATACAATAGTTACTTCAAGGAATAATGCGATCCCTACAATAAATGACGCAAATAAAATAGCCCATTGAATTCTTTTTTCCCCAAATTTATCAATTAAGGTATTGGCAATACGATTGGCTCCACCTGCATCTGCAATTAACCTGCCGAGCATGGCACCTAGTCCAAAAATTAAACCAATATGACCAAGCGTTCCACCTAAACCGCTTTCAATTGAATGAACAACATCTTTCAATGGTATTCCTAGCGATAAAGCGACAATGAATGAAACAACGATTAATGAAACGAACGTATTTAATTTGAATCCCATAATTAAAATAATTAATAGCAGTACCCCTATTGCAACAATTAATAATGGCATAACAATCCAATCCTCCTAATGTTCATCATGATAGGTTTAATAAACAAAACGCTGTAATTTATTTAGTCTTTCCAATTACGTATATAGTATGCCCTTACTTACCTACCTTTCTGCCCTTTCACCAAACAACTGTTAACTCTTTCATCACCTTTGCAAGTGCTTACAAAACAAAAGTAAAAAAAGGTTAAAACTCCAATTTATTTTGCAATAGAAATCGTTCGATGAAAATCTATGATTTTAGGGCAATATTCCCTTGCCCATGATAAAGAGATAAAATTGCAACACATTTTATCCATTTAATACTTATAAGAATATAAATTCGCAAAAACTGTTGATTATCGCATCACATCTTTTGCTTTTTTAAATTTTATACTCTTCAAATAGTCTTGTCAAGAGCGCGAATTGATAATACTTGTTTGTTTTTTCAACTGTTATCATTTATTACTTACATATTTCTCACTTCATTTTTTGATAGATTGGGTTTTTGAACAATATTTTTAAAACTGAAAAAAATTTTTATTAAATTTCACCTTAAAACAAATTGTGACAAATTCCACACTATACAATCTAGTAGTATAATAGTAGTAATTTAAGAATACGATCAACGAATCAAAAGTCTTTGGTAAAAATCCACAAGTTTAAAGTTGGTAGACGTTGATAGCTGGGTTATCAGGTAGCGGAGGGAATGTTTATGAGTACGTTAAAAGAAACAGTTGAAGAAATTGATAAAGGACGGGGGAACCGGTCCAAACGTCGTACAAGCCGGAATTTTATTGTAATTGGAATTATCATTATTATTGCACTCCTATTAGCAGGAGTTTGCTATTATCAGGCAGCCCGATTCAATTCGCAGATTACGATTAATGACACAAAAGTCGGTGGACTGACTGCTGATCAAGCAATAAAAAAATTAAAAACCTCTATATTAAAAAACAGGGTCTATATCGGAAAACAGCTTATTTTAGATGAAAAAGATACGCAAATGGTATATACGGATAAAGATCTGCCCGAAGTGAAGAAATTATTAAAAAGGCAGTGGACGTTTTTTCCTACTTCAAAGGAAAAAAATTATTCGTTGATACCCAAAAAGGCGGATCAGTTTCGTAGCCAAACGATGAAAAAGAACGTAGAAGAAAAGCTCCTATCCATGAATAAGAGCTTAAAAGCACCCCAAGATGCGGAGGCGAAATTGGAACAGGGTAAAATTGTCATCTCTCAAAGTATAAATGGAGAACAATATGATATCCCCGGTTTATTAAAGGATTATATGAAACAAAAATATACCAGTGATATCCATCTGAAGCCCGTATTCATTCAGCCAATCAAAGCGGACAGTCCGATGATAAAAGAAGAGGAGAACATGCTGCAGGATCTCCTTCAACGAACCGTTGATTATAAGGTACAGGACCAAGTGTATACTTTAAATGCCAGTGAATTAATTAAAAATGCCTCTGTATCAAAAGATAAGAAGCTTACAATTACCGAGAGTGACATTAAAAATAAGATAGATGAAATTAATCGTTCTCAATCAACATTAAATAAAAATTTTACATTTAAGACCCATTCAGGATCGGTCATTTCAGTAAAAGGACAAGGCTATGGCTGGGCATTAGATGTTGAAAAAGAAACGGCACGGGCTCAGGAAGCATTTGAAAAAGGAGAGAAATCGATTCCTGCTTCTAATATTTACGGAAAAGGCTGGAGCCATGAAGGCATCGGCTATGAAACTACAACGAATAATGGCATTGGCGACACGTATGCTGAAGTGTCCATTGCGGAACAGCGTATTTGGATTTATAAAAACGGAAAGGAAGTACTCACAACGCAGGTAGTGACCGGCAAACATAGCACCGGTGAAGATACATCACCCGGAGTGTGGTATATCCTCTATAAACGACAACAGTACACACTCACGGGTACTGCAGTAGGTAAAGGAGATTATGCCGTTAAGGTCAATTATTGGGCTCCTTTTACAAACAGCGGTCAAGGGTTCCATGATGCCAGCTGGCGGACAAACTGGGCAGGTAATGCCTATCTAACGGCAGGTTCAGGCGGCTGTGTCAACACGCCCCCTAGTATTATGAAAACTGTATATGATAATCTCAGTACGTACGATCCGGTTGTTATTTATTAAGAAGGACGGTTCTTGCACTTCCTGACATGGAGGTACAAGAGCCGTCCCTTTTATTTTCAAAAACTTCATTTATTTATGATACGGGTCTCCGCGCTTTATTTTTTTTAAGACAAAGATTTTATAATTGAATTTCAATCATTGTTCCATGATCAACCTCACTGTTAATCATGATTTCACCATCATGGGCCTGAATAATATCATTCGCTATGGCCATTCCAAGTCCAGAACCTTTATGGGCAGCTCCAGTGTTCGTTCCACGGTAATAGCGGTCAAAAATTCTATTTAGCTCTCCCTTCTGTATCCCTTTGCCATTATCTCTGATTACAATATGTGTTTGTTCTTTCATTTCGATACTCACAACTATTTTTACATTGTTATCATTATGGACAATGGCATTATAAATTAAATTATAGATTGCTCTTCGAAAGAGAATTTCATCTACTTCTAACATGATATTCTCTTGATTTACATGGAATTGAATATCGCAATTGGCATATTTCGGATCGTTCAATATATCAATGACAATATTGCGCAATAATGCCACTATATTTATTTCTTTTTTATCTAACGATAGTTCTCTATTCTTTAATCTTGTCGTTAAATTTAAATCTTCGATAACCTCTTTTATATAGAGTGACTTTGTTTCGATGATTTCTACGTATTCCCTTATTTCATCCAATGTAAAGTCATAATCCGGATCCTTTATTATTTCAGCATAACCTTGAATCGAGGATAGAGGTGTTTTAATATCGTGAGAAATATTTGCGATCCATTCCTCCCTCATTAAATCTAATTTCTTTCTTTCATTTTCGTTAGCTTTAAGTTGGTGAGATAAATGATTTAAATTTAAAAATACATTTTTATAAATCCCATTAGATTCAGCATGGGTATAAAATTCGTGATTTGCCAGCTTTTTAATGCCATTAATTAATATATGTAATGGCTGGGTAAGCCTTTTACTAAAAATGTACCCGATCAATAATGCAACGAGAATATCGATGATAAATATAACTATTCCGACCTTAAATAAATGATAAATGTCCCGATTATCATAGGATATAAAATATCGATTTAAATTAGGATTTTTGATTCCAATCAGATAGCTTAAATGACGATTATTTCCTTTCTTTTCTCCAACATAAACAACCGTATTCGCATTTACTTCTTTGTACTTGTACATTTGGATCATTTCTGAAGGGGTGTATTTTTTCTTTATTCCCGAAGGCACATGAAAGCTGTATAACTCATTGCCTGTTTCATCTAAAATTTGGATCCATGCCTTCTCGTTTATTAACTCTTTTTGCCCCTTTTCAGTAATGGTCACATCATTATTATGATCAATGATTACTTTATGTTGGAACTGTCTTGTAAACTGTTCCGGAGTTGGTTCCTTTTCCCGTAAAATAGGTATATCTAAAGCAATTTGTGCGAATAGCAGGACTAAAGAAAGAATGATATTAATCAAAATTACGAGGATGACAACCAAGACAACAGATAGTAAATAACGTCCAGTCAACTTCCATTTCATAACGCTAATTATCCTCTATAGCCAGTTTATAGCCCAAACCTTTTACCGTAATCAAATAGCTGGGATGTGAAGGCTGTTCTTCAATTTTTTCCCTTAAACGTCGGATATGGACCATGACCGTATTATCCATGCCAAAGAATTCCTCACCCCAGACCGTATCATAAAGCTGTTCCTTACTAATTACTTTATTCTTATTTTGGAGAAAATACTTCATTAATCCCAGTTCTTTTGGCTTTAATTCAATCGCTTCTCCGTTCTTTTTTAATTGTGCCTTTTCTTCAACTAATTCAAATGGACCTGCTTTTATTTTTGTGTCTTTATCAGGATCAATCTGCACATAATCTGCTCTCCGTAATTGTGCTTTTACCCGGTAAGCTACCTCTTTAGGGCTAAATGGCTTTGTAATATAATCATCTCCACCTATGGCAAAGCCTAAGATTTTATCAATTTCCTCTGTTTTTGCTGATAAAAATAAAATAGGTACTCTCGAGATGGTTCTTATTTGTTTACATACATCGTAGCCTTCACCATCCGGCAGCATAATATCTAATAAAACAAGGTCTGGATTCATTTTTTGAAATTGGTCAAAACCACCTTTCGCGGTAGCAGCTGTAATCACATTTTTAATTCCTTCTTTTTCCAAAACTGTTTTGATAAGTCTTAAGATATCTTCCTCATCATCGATAATTAAAACCTTTTTGTTCGTTGACAATCCCTCTACCTCCAGTTTTGTTCATATCCGATTTGATTATAGTAAAGATGCCCTAAAAATCAGACACATGTCCATTATATATTTTCTCCATTTGATGTGGTTATTAAGTCAAATAGGAACCCTTTATTCTAAGGATTCCTTCCTATTTCTAACTTTTCACTTACCGTTTTAGGAAGCTCTTCTCTTTTCACTTCCTGATAAGATGTCACACCTTTTTTTTCTTTTACAAATAGAAGTAAATAAGCCTTTTCCCGCAGCTGCTTTTGTGCAGTGAATGTCAAAAATTTCCGTTTTCCATCCTTATCAAAAGCTGGCAGTTTGTATTCATAGCTAATATATCTTTTTCCATTGTCGGTTTTATCTTCGATCTTTTTACCTTCACCCTTAATCTGAGTATAATATTCATCAGTCCCTAGCCTATTAAAGTTTACCTTTTGAATAACGGCTAGCCCCCCTAAAAGAACTGCTGCGATGATGATGCAAGATAGTATTGTTTTTTTCATTGTCCTTCTCCATTTCTATTCATTTGATTTCGTGACGATTTTATAGTAGGTGCTCACTGTTAAGAAGTAATAAGCAATATAAATAAATGCATAAACGCCGATACAGATTAAGACAGGAATCACCAAGCTCGTTTGCAAAAATTTTGATAAAGCCGTTAGGGCAACAACACTGTGGGCAATGCCTGCTAGTAATGGTAAAGCAAAAACAAATACATTTTGTCTAGCGATTGATTTTTTAACTTCCTTTTTATTCACACCGATTTTGTGTAAAATATCATAACGCTCCTTGTCCATATTTGCTTCCGTCAGCTGTTTAAAGTAAATAATGCTTCCTGTTGCCGCTAGGAATACTAGCCCTAAGAATCCACCCATAAAAATGAGTAAACCTGATGCTTCCATTCCTTGAGCATAATCGGTATAAAAGCTTGAGAAGTTCGCATCCTCTGTTAACATGGATTGAATATCTTTCGTTAATGCTTTTGCATCAACTTCATTCGTCATTTTGTATACTTCCATGTTCACAGGGCTTGTTCCATCAACTAATTTTGCAAATAAATCATCACTAACCACAACTGTTATATATGCCGTATACAGATTGAGGACATTAAATTTCTGCAATTTCTTAAATCTAATATCTTCGCTGTGGTCATTAACCTTCAAGGAAACCGTAGATCCTACATACTTTGGTGATAAACCTTCAAAATAGGTTGGGTCTAATGCCGCCGCCTCATTTCCTTTCAGTGATAAGGAGTCATTTCTTTGCTGCTCTTTTATTAATTTGTTATAGTTCTCATTTGAAATAATCGTATATTCTACTTCATCAGCAGAATTTTTACTATTTAGGTTTGTAATATCTACATTTAAACGGAGTGTTGGGATGACCTCATGGTACACAATATTGTGTTTTTTATCCTCGGAAATTCGCTCTTTTATCTGATTTGAGATTGTTTTATCTTTCGCAATAAACATCATGCTATTTGGATTCGCCGTTTCTGCATTACTTCTGTTGTTATAATAAAAACTATAAGACGCCCCAACCGCGGTTAAAGTTGTCGCACTGAGAACGGCAATGATCGTTAATGTACGCGCATTTCCTTTCATGCGATAAAGAAGTTGTGATGTGCTAATTAAGTTAAGCCCATTCCAAAAATGACTTTTATTTTTTCTTAACATCTTTAATAGATAAACAGTTAAAGTATTAAACAGTAAATAAGTACCCAGAATGACTGTAACCAAGATAACTAGAGGTGTTATCATGAAGCCCATTTTTCTCCATACATCTGACTCCAATAAATTTTGTAGAGCAAGCCAGTAACCAATGCCAACTAATAAAACGGAGAAAGCCGCGATCACCAAGGATGCTCTTGGCTCTTTTTCCCCTTCCTTCTCTGCTTTGAATAACTCAATTAATTTAAAGCGGTAAATTAATCGATATCCGTGAATCGAAGTAATAGCCGTAATCAGGGTGAACACGAGGATTGTGTTCAGAATTGCATCAGATGAAATAATAAAATTACCAACCGCATCATAGCCCATGACCTTCATTAAAAGTGATACAAAAAACTTAGACAATATGGAACCAAGGGCAATACCGATAAAAAGCGCTAAAATTCCCATAATAAAGTTTTCATAAAATAACATTCGACCAATTTGTTTCTTACGAACACCGAGTAAAGAATATAGTCCGACTTCTTTTTTGCGTTTCTTTGTAAAGAATGAATTAGAATACCAAATAAAAACCGCTACAAATATCATTAAGACAACCGAAGCACCATTAAAGACGGAACTGATTTTTGTAGAAGCGTCTGTGGAAGCTTGGATCGTTTGATCATATTTTAATGAAACGAATGTAAAGTAAATGACAATACTAAAAATCATCGAAGTAATATACAAGAAATAATTAGTGAAATTTCTCCTGATATTTTTTCTAGCAATGCTGAATAACGTCATTAATGTCCACCTCCAAGTGAAACGAGGACATCTACTATTTTTTGAAAGAATTTCTGACGGGATTGCTGCATTTTATGGATTTCAGCGAAGATCCTGCCATCTTTAATAAATAAAATCCGTTTACAAAAGCTTGCAGCAAATGCATCATGAGTCACCATCATAATGGTTGATTTATTCTGTTCATTTAGTGCTGTTAAACTTTCCAGCAAGCCAGTCGCAGATTTTGAGTCCAATGCACCTGTAGGCTCGTCCGCCAAGATTAAGCTGGGATTTGCCACAATGGCACGGGAAGCTGCCGTTCTCTGTTTCTGACCTCCAGAGATATGATAGGGGTATTTATTAAGTATTTCCCGAATTCCAAATGTATCCGCAATTTCCTCGACACGTTCGTTAATCTCTTTTGCCGGTACCTTTGATAAGGCAAGCGGCAGCAAAATGTTTTCTTTTACTGTTAACGTATCAAGAAGGTTATAATCTTGAAAAATAAAACCAAGTTTATTACGGCGAAAATCCGATAATTCCTCTTCCTTCATCCTGACAATATTTTGATCGGCAATGATAATATCCCCCGATGTTGGAGTATCAATGGTTGATAAAATATTTAGTAATGTGGATTTACCAGCACCCGAAGGGCCCATGACACCAATAAATTCGCCTTCTCTTATTTCTAAATTTATATCTTCCAATGCTTTATATTGATTTCCCTTTGAACCATATACTTTTTCAACATTATTTGTACGTAAGATTGTTTTCATATAAGCCTCCTTGTTTGCTACAAATGTAATTATAATGACTGAACCTTACACCACTTTAATATAAACCTTACATAAACCTTAAAAAAAATGGGCAAATCCTTTTGAAAGGATTTGCCGCCTTTAAACTTCATTTTTTCCTTGGAATTATTGCTGCAACATAGTCAAAGTAGAAAGGACGCTGCCCTTTTTTAAGAATAATGATAAGGACATGGAGAAATAAAGCCGCCCACATGACCATTATAAATGTTATGATTGCCACCGTTATCCACACATGGATCGAATAGAAGCGGGATTCCATTTCTAACTTAATAGTAGTTACTAATTTTAACGACATGGATGCCAGCCAAGGCAAATATAATGCACTCGTTCGTTTTAACAGTGACTGCCATGAAGGGACATCTCCCGCTAAGTTGGTAAGTTTAAAGCGCATGATCGATGTTCCTAGTGTTTTTCCTCCCCATATAAGGGGCAGAGCAAAGTACACCGCAAAAAAACCGGCCGTTGTATACATCATTTCTGCGAATCCACTGGATGTAAGAAGCCCAATGGTAAAAGCCCAACTGAATTTAATCAATAAAAAATCTATGTATACTGCTAGTAATTGGGAAAACGGAGGCACTACCTGAGTTTCTTGTATTTTTTCCTTTTTAGCCAAAAGTTTCTCCTTAGTTGGAAATAATGCAAGTATAATCGGTGCGATGAGATACCCAAAAAGAGTACCGGAACTGTTCAATATAAGATCATCAACGTCAAATAAACGATAGGGGCACTTGTAAATCCCGTAAATTCCCGTAAGTTGAGTTAATTCATAAAAAAGCGATAGGGTAAAACCTAAACCTAATGCCCTCTTCCAGTACCGTTTCTCTTGGAAGAAGTATCTTAAGTACACTCCAAATGGCAGTAATAATAGAAAATTAAACGCTGCCTGCCAAAATGCCCTTTGATGAACGACCCGGATATATGTATTAGGCTTTGACCAAATAATGTCGCTGCCATGAATAGTATCCCGAATAAAGGAGAATGGCTTTAATGAATAATAGATGGTATTTGGTGATTGAAACGCGCATGTATTCCGAGTGGAAGGAAGAGGCAGAAGAACTAAGAATAATGCCGATAACATATAGAAAATAAAGGAGTAAGCGACAACGGAAGCCCAAAGACTTAAATATCCATATTTTCTATAACTATAAATGAGCCAAGGGATGATCAGTAAAAAACCTAATACACCAAACATAATAAAGGCTACTTTAATTGGGAAGATGTATACAGACATGGATGCACCTCGTTTTTCATTCTTATAAAAATACGTTACTGACCGCAATGCTTTTATTATTTACGGAAAAGGCTGGAGTAAACCACTCAAATATTAATTATACAATCAATAAAAATCATAACTTTCGTTAGGGTATTGTTACATTTCACATGAGTTAAATTAGGCTTAATATGGACTGATTATTTAAATAAATTAATAGTTTATTAACAATTCTTTACACTCCCTTAATTAACATAGTGAAGGTAGTTACCTATAATCATAGTTAAGGATAATAAAACCACTCAAAGGGGGAAGAGAGTAGCAGCTCGAGTTGTCTTTTATGCACTGCAATACTAATTATCAGGCTTTTTAATTACAGCCAGCAAAGGGAAAAGAAAACAGAAACCATATATGAGGAGGAATTTAAAATGCTTCAAAATATTGGGATTCCGGGTTTGATTCTTATTCTTGTAATCGCCTTAATCATTTTCGGACCTTCAAAATTACCGGAATTAGGCAGAGCCGTTGGCTCAACATTAAAGGAATTCAAAAAATCAACAAGAGATCTAGTTTCCGATGAAGAGCCGGCAAAAACACAGCCCAAAAAAGAGGAAAAAGCCATTTAATTCATATCATTTTTTAGGAAAATGTAAAAGGCTAGTATCTTCTTTTTTATAAGGAGGCCCCATGAAAAAACTCGATATGGACCTTATTGGTCATTTTGAAGAATTACGCAAACGTCTCATTTTCGTATTAGGAACCTTTATCCTGCTCTTCATTGTGTCCTTTATTTATGTACAAGACATTTATTACTGGCTAGTGAAGGACCTAGAGGTAAAATTGGCCATTTTAGGACCCAGCGAAATTTTATGGGTCTATATGATCCTATCAAGTGTCGCAGCCATTGCAGGAACCATCCCAATGGCTGCCTATCAAACTTGGCTGTTTGTCCGTCCTGCTTTGAAAGAAACGGAACGTAAGGTAACGCTGGCTTATATTCCAGCCCTATTCCTTCTATTTTTTATGGGAATTTGCTTCGGCTATTTTGTCATTTTTCCTATGGTATATCATTTCCTCCTCTCCATGTCAGAGGAAATGTTTATGACTTTTTTTACAACAGAAAAGTACTTTAAGTTTTTAATTAATATGACACTGCCATTTGGATTTTTATTCGAACTTCCAGTAATTATCATGTTCCTAACCAGTGTCGGAGTTCTGAACCCATATAGATTGCAAAAGATTCGAAAATACTCCTATTTTGTGCTAATTTTAATTGCAATCTTCATCACCCCGCCGGATTTTCTATCAGACATATTGGTAGTCATCCCCCTGCTTTTCTTATATGAATGCAGCGTTCTTTTATCTAAGGTCGTTTATCGGCGAAAACAGCAATTAAATCTAGCTGCTTAATAAAAAAAGAAGTCTAAGTCCATGGATTTAGACTTCTTTTTTATGAAACGTCTTTCGTTCTTAGCTTATTAGCAGACGGTCTATTCAACATAATTCAAAAAGAAAAGATGTAAACCAGACATGGACTGGCTTACATCTTTTTATGGATTCATTTAAAATTAAATCTTCAATCCGTGGCGCTCAAATGCTGCCGCTTCAAGAATAGACATACCTTGACTCTCGGCAAACTTAACCAGTTTGTCCGAAACTTGTGGTGCAAAATCTTTTGAAGGAGCTGCGTAAGACATTTCCCTTGCACGAGTTGAGTTACTGCGTTGGAACGGCCCCCAGATGGCAAAGGTTTTGCCTGGGCTTTGGATATTGACATAAAGCGTGTTTCCATCTGGCGAGAAGGTAGGGCCGGCCATTTCAGATCCATTTAGACGATTGTGGGCAAAAGGATAGATTTTGCCTTCAGGTGTAATCCCCATAAGTCGATCGTCACCTGCTCCATCTTCTACAAACCAAAGGTCGCCCCATGGAGTCATGGCAATATTATCCGGAGATTCCATGTCTTTTGCATCTGTTGCCTCATAGAAAAGCTCCAAGGTATTGGTAGCTGGAATATAGCGATAAATGCGTCCAAGATTTTTTTCGCCGGCAGAGCTGTCATCGAACCAAAACACACCCGCTTGGAAGAACGCTCCCTCTAATTTTTTGAATTCAATGCAGCCTTGTGCCTTGGCATCCTCGCGGCATAAATGAGGATTTAGTTCCTTCCAAACAATCTTAAATGTTTGTCCTGTTTTAAATGTGCTTGCTGAAGGGCCAGCTACCTCTTCAATCGCCGCGGCATAAAGCTTGCCGCCTTTTTGCAGGGCACCCGGTTCTTGGCTGGTGTCATTCGGGATAAAACGGTAGAAATAACTTGGAGTTGCATCCTCAGTTAAGTATACATATCCTGTCGCTGGGTCGATTGCACAGGCTTCGTGGGAAAAGCGCCCCATATCCTTGATGGGGGTTCTGGACATTTCGTTTTCCGGTTGATGCGGATCCACTTCGAACACATATCCGTGTGTCCCGGTACGTGTTTCTTCACAAGTCAGCCAAGTGCCCCAAGGTGTCGCTCCACCAGCACAATTTCGGATTGTACCTGAAGAGGTTACATATTCTTTGATGACATTTCGATTTGGACCTACAACTAGAGCGGTTGTCCCCCCTGCAGCAGCCGCATCATAAGGCTTGGTTCCAATTACCGGATTTGCTGCACCTGGGCTCAATTCGTGATTGCGAACAAGAATGGTCGTATTGTTAGGTCCTTCAAAAGCCGCCATTCCATCAAAGGCTCCAGGGATTTTTCCGCCGTTAGTCAGTTGACCGCCTTCTTCGGAGATAATTTTGTAATGGAACCCTCTTGGAAGATCGAGAATTCCATTTGGATCCGGTACCAAAGGACCATACCCACCAAAACCGCTGGTTGGATTACTAGTAGCATCCGCAAATGCTTTTGAACCGAGGGTTAACACTCCAGTTGTCCCAAGCGTAAGTGCAAGCGTGCTCATTCCTCCAGCTTTCAAGAAATCGCGTCTATTCATGCCATTTTTATTTTCCATAAATATTCCTCCTCATTAATGTTTTTCTATCTATTGATAGTTTAACTGGCAAACATTAAGTATTAATGGAATTGTTGTATGGATTAAGTAAATATGTTTAAAGAAATGTAAAAATATTTTGAATAAACTTAAATAAGAGTGGTCATAGGTATGTGCTTCTTCAGCCATTCCTACAATCCACTCTTACTTATTGATATTGAATAGAAATAGTTATTTACTTATAGTAAGGTTCACCAAATTGTATCTAAAATTTTCTATTTTAAATAATTGATTGATTTTCGAAAAGAGTTAAAATGGTTACTTCATTATAGTCCATTTTAACTGAAAAGTTAGACACTATTAGTCTGTCATTGCTTTTTGAACAACATGACTATCTACATACTGTTTAAACTTAATTATTTTTCCATTTTTCAACTTCCAAACATGTGAAAAATCGGCCTGAAAAGCTTTTCCAGTTTTTATATATATTCCTGAATAAACTCCTTCGGCAATGATGATATCCTTATCTTTTACTTCATGATACGTATGCACGCTTGCTTTATAATCGGTCCATTCTGATGTCAGGCGGCTAAACACATTCGCTATGATCGCATCTGCGCCGATATAAGTTCCTCCGTATGGAAAGCCTGCTGCTTCTGTCCATTCCACATCCTCTGCTAGTGCCTCAAGTAAATGCTTGGCGTTTTCCGAAGATGGACCTTCATATGTGCTGCGAATAATTTCTAAATTCGTTCGTAGGCTCATTTTTTTCCTCCGAATGCAGTTGCTTTAAGTTCTAGGTATATTTCCAATACTTTGTATTAAAAAAATTTCACGACATCTTCAAAAGGCAAGAATGTTCTTTCACCAGGTTCTTCGTTTGGCTCACCAAATGGCATTTGTGCTACTAAGGCCCATTCCGCTGGAATATCCCATGTTTTCTTCACTTCTTCATCAATAATAGGATTATAATGCTGTAAAGATGCTCCGATACCCTCTGCTGTTAAAGACATCCAAATTGCATATTGCAGCATTGCATTTCCTTGATGTGACCAATAAGGGAAATGTTCTTTATAGGACGGTGCATTTTCTTGCATTTTTTGTACTGTTTCCTGATTTTCAAAAAATAAAATCGTACCTACACCCTCACGAAATCCCTGTAATCTTTCAACCGTTGCTCCAAAGTTTTCCTCTGGAACACGTGGACGCAGCGTTTCTTTTACGATATCCCAGAACTTTTCATGCTCAGCCTCCATGAGCACAACAATACGGCTACTTTGCATATTAAAAGATGATGGTGCATATAAAGCTGTTTTTACTACTTCATTGATTCTTTCTTTCGTAATATTTTCATTCTTTTTCACTTTACGAATTGAACGACGATTGACGATTGCTTCTTTTAAAGTTGTTGTAGTTGTTGACATTTTAATTCCTCCAATTTTTGTTTGATTTAAAATAAAACTGCATGGAGCAGGTTGGACAATTATTTTAGAAAATGCCTGCTTATCACAGTCCCATAATCGGTTATAATCTAGTTTTAGCAATAACCATCCATATTACACTGCATTCCATCAAGGTTATTTGCTTTGTTTTTTTCTAATTCCTTATCAATGACTTGTGCTAATTTTTCCTTGGTCGCTAATCCTTGAATTACTTCTTCACCAATCACAAAGGTTGGAACAGCTGAAATTTTTGCTTCATCATAAGCATGTTTTAAAGCTTCTTGTTGGGCTTCACGATATTTCCGCGTTACTAATGCGTCCTTAAAATCATCCTTTGAAAGCCCCACTTCACCAGCTATGTTTGTCAGTACTTCGATGTCCTCAATGTTTTGTTCTTCTTGGAAAAACGCACTGAAAACTTTGTGATGGTATTCATTTCCCTTCCCGTGTTCTTTCGCAAAATGGTACCCCTCAAAAGCCAAATGTGTATATGGATGAGGAGAAACATGCGGTAAACGCATATCAACCCTTAACTTCTTGGCAGTAGGCAGAATAAAGGAATCCCAGGAGCTTAATTTAGCAGGATCTTTCCATGGGTCAATTTTAGGGTATGGACTCGGACGTAATTCAAATGGCATCCATTCTACCTCTACATCTTTTTCCTTTACGATTTCATCCAAAGGACCTTTTCCTAAAAAACAAAATGGACATATGAAATCAGAATAAGCTTTAATCCTTACAGTCATTTAGTATTTCTCCCTTTCCTAATATTATTATTCTTCGTTGTAATAAAAACAGTTACAACAAGGGGTTAAAAAAATGTACATCTCAATACAGAGAACTGTACATAGATATTGATTTATTGTGAAGAATTTATCCTATTTACTAATGATGTATCTACTTGTTCCATTGTAATATTTTCTAACACGCTTTCCATTGCTTCTTGTGCTTGTACTAAAATAACCTCTAAAACTATTTGTATGTTAGCACCTATTGGACAATCTGGATTTGGCTGCTCATGTATATGAAATAAGTTTTCCTCTTTTACAACGCTGACTGAACGATACACATCTAATAGGGTAATATCACTTAAATCTTTCAAAAGAGAAGCCCCTCCTGATCCACGGCGGACTTGAACTAGCCCAGCTTTCTTTAGATATGACAATATTTGTCGAATCACAACTGGGTTTGTATTGACACTTCCTGCCATAAATTCTGAAGTACAAATCGCTGCCGGATTATTTTTTATGAGAGATAAAATATGGACAGCAATTGTAAAGCGGCTGCTAATTTTCAAATTTACCACCTTCCCTTGATGTAACCATTATAGTTACAACCAAAACGAGTGTCAACCACTTTGTTATAAAATCTTATATGGATTAAAAAGCCATTTGATAAAAATATAGATTTTTCAGGAATGCCAAAATTGAGAATTCAGTAAGAAACTGAATTCCCGTTCATCATTTTAACTAGTAATTTAAATTATTGTAATTGATTTTGCTGTCCCATTTGTCCAGGTTGTTGTTGTCCTTGTTGACCCATTTGTCCCATTTGTCCCGGTTGTTGTTGTCCCTGTTGATTTCCCATTTGTTGTTGCATCTGACCTAATACCTGATTTATTTGGTTAAGTGTTTGAGTAGTTTGAGCGTATTGAAGACTTTGATTTAAGGATTGAATAGCTTGTTGAATGGTTTGCTGTAATTGTTGATCATTTTGTTGTAATTGACTTTGTGCCTGACTAGCAAATTGTTGAATTTGTTGCATTAATTGATTTTGTTGTCCCGATTGTTGTCCAGATTGTTGTCCCATTTGTTGTTGTCCTTGTGTTTGGCTAAGTGAACCTTGCAGTTGACTTAATTGAGATCTTAAGTCAGTTAATTCTTGAGCAATTTCAACGTTCACGGTTTTTTTAATTTCAGATTGAATCTCTTTCTTCTCTTGATTATTCATAATGTACCTCCACATATTTATTAAGTAGACTCATAAAAGTCTCCTTTAATAAAATGCTCAGTTGGAGATTAAATATCCAGAGAAAATTTTTTCTAATTACTATTACTTCCCTAAATCATTTAATAAGCAATTCCTTTTTCCTTCAATGAAAAATTACCTCTCTGCATCTCTATACTGGCCAAGCCCAAAATTATTTGGGTTTTAACTGGCACTGCTTATGGGCAGAATAAGCATAATCTCTATTGTAAACCTTCTAAGACTTCTTCTGGCACTTCCCTGACCTTGATATCCCCACCTAGGAAAAGTAGCCAATTTGTTATTTCGGTCAATTCTTCCGGATTATTAACATTGATAAAAGTCTTTAGAATGGCTGTGGTTTGGTAAGGATTCGTATAGGAAATTGAAACTTTTAAAGGATGGTACTTTTTGAACTGGGCAATCGCCTTTGGACCAAGTTCAAGGACAAGGTTAATTACTTCTTCCTGCTTACTTAGTTTTTCTAAAATCTTTTTCTTACTTAATCTTTTTTTCGTAGGGTATGGTTTGACATTGGTGAGATTGTCGACAGGAAAGACCTTCCTCTTTTCATCCTTTAAGTCAAAACCATCAATCATCCAAAGGCCTTTTTCATGATAAAGGTGCAATAGATAAATTGGATAAGAATTTATTACCTTCTCTTCTTTGATGGTAATCAATAAATAGCTATCCAAAAGAAGGATTTGGATGAGTTTTTCTAGAATAGGATGAGGAAGGTCTGACAGTTCAAGTAAGTCGGGATTATTGGGGTTGGTCCCTTCAAAAAGCAAGATTTGATTTAATAGAACAAGGTCATCCTGCTGGTTTTCTGAGATGAGGCCTAGTAATTTTTCAGCTAAAGACTGACGACTCTTTAAATAAGGGAGTTGTTGATTTCTTGTGGCCATAAAGGCAATAAAAAGAGCTTTGATCTCATTATCAGTAAAGCGAACAGTGGGTAGGACAGAGTTGTTCATGACAAAATACCCCCCATCCCTTCCAACTTCAGCGACAAGCGGCATCCCCATGGCTTCAATTTCTCTGATATCTCTAATAGCCGTCGAACGAGAGATATTAAATTCTTGCATGATTTCAGAAATGGTAAAGTGGGCGCGGTTGTTGATATACCGCATGATGATATTAATCCGTTCAACCTTTTTCATCGGCGCCTCCTAAACAGTATCATTTTTTGACATGATTTAACGCTATTATAAACTCATCAAGTGAAAAAACAAATCATTTGATTAATTTTTAAAAAAAGGAAGGTTTTGATCATGACAAATTATACCCTAGAAGAAAAAGACAGCTTTACCGTTTTAGGTATTGGAACTGAGCTTAAGAGCAATTATACAGACTATGCTGGCATAACCAAGGAAAAGGCAGACTTTTGGCAGGACGTCAAAGAAGATGGAAGGCTTGACACTTTAAAGGCGACAGCTACAAATGACTACATTTTTGCCGTGAACGAAGCGGTGAATAACAAGATGATGCATTATGCGGGCGTCATGACAGAGAAATCGTTACCTGAAGCGGACAGAGTGATCCAATTCCCTAAGGGGGAATACCTAGTGGTTAAAGGGGAAGGGAATACGGCTGATGAGTTGAGTAATATGCTTACTGGCATTGCCTTTGGTCAAGTCTTGCCAGAAGCAAAGAATTTTGCCTATGTGGGTGGGCCAAATGCAACGGTTGAGATGGGGCAGCGAAACGGCTTAGTATTTGGTGAAATGTGGATTCCTGTTGTTAGGAAATAAAGAGATAAAAGGAGGGATGGAAATGTCCTATATCGTTGATTTTAAAAATGTGTCTACGGTTGGTTTAGAATCTTCACCTGTAGTAGAAGCGCTTGCTGGTTTACGTGCTAATGAAGCCCGTTACTTTATGAACAAATACAAGCATGAATTTACGGTTGTACCAGCTAGCGAGTCCTGCGAGACCCTTGATTATGTGAACCGAATTTTGAAAGAAGAACGTGATATTGAGTTCGCGGCCAAACCTTTAGAAACATCGCGTTTTCAAGTGGAAAATATCAAAATGGCCTACGTCTTTTATGAGGATGGTCTTTCGGTCAACGTCATGTATACGGTTGATGACCCTAAGAAGCGGGCCGTTGGTTTTAAGCTTTCTGAAGGGATGGAGGTACCAAGGGAGTTAGAAGGGAAGTTTAAGTTTGCTAGGCAGAAGTCTAAACTAGCTGGAACAATTCGGGGCTCGTATTTTGTAATTAAAGGAGAATATTAAAGTAAGCAAAGGCGCATGTGGAGGAATCCAGACATTTTTTGTATTTGGTCATTCTATTTCTTCATTTGGATAAGAAAATCCTGATTGAACAAAAAAATTAAATTCATCGCAAGAGCAAAAACAACCATTCATGCACCAAATGTTCATCTAGGCATTCAAATAATAGAACAGCACCTTTCCATCAAATAAGAAGGTGCTGTTACTTTTTCGCAAAAACCTCACTTACTTATGGTACGGTTCACCGTGAAAGTTCTAAGTAAGGTTTGAAAGGATCTGTTCAGCTATTATCGGACTAAAGTTGGACCAACTAATGCTTCTGGGTTTTCCCCCAATGCCAACTTGCTAATATTAGCATAGCTGAGTTGTTTATACGTTTTTAGTAATTGCTTTAAATCAAGGAACTTTTTGTCTGTTTTTAAATTTTCAATTTCCCGATAATAGACAGACAACACATAATCATCTTGGGACATCGGATTGAATTTACCTGGATCTTCATCCATAATTAATGAGCCCATATATTGATATCCAAACTGCAATTGACGAGTCAGTTTAATGATATTGATAAATTTTCTGTAAATAGATGGTTTTGTAGAATTTAATTTTCCGATAGCAATTTGCGCACTTTTCAATTGGTTGTAACTTGATGTTGTTAGCATAATCTCTCTCCCTTTTTGCTTGGTATTAGTCCCATGGTTTATCCACTGAAAGTTTGGACACGAGTTCGTTATTTTGTTGTCTTTTTAGCTTGCGAATTTTTTCACGTTCTTTTCCCGTTTCATAGAGAAATTTTTCTTCCTCTGTTTCTGGAATAACGCCTGGAACTTCTATCGGCCTTTTATTTTCATCTAGAGGGACAAAAGTTAAGAATGCTGTAGCTGCAAGTCTACGTTTTCCAGTTTCAAGATCTTCGGCCACAACTTTACAGAAAATTTCCATTGACCTTTTACCTGTATAGCTGACAAATGATTCGATACAAACCGAATCACTTACCCTGATTGGCTCAATGAAGTTAACCGAGTCAGTAGATGCCGTAACACATTCCTTTACCCTTGAGTGCCTGCGGGCAGAAAGCGTCGCACAAGCATCCATCTTCTTCATTAGAACTCCACCAAATAATGTATGATAATTGTTCAAATCATTAATGAGCACTTGATCGGTTTGAACAACACGCGTTTCTATAACCTTTTTCGCTTGCATAAAATACCACCTTATATAAAAATACATTTGAAGCGCCCGCCTCAAATGCATTAAAGTTTTCACAAAGACAATTATAATATGACTATAGTGGAAAGATACAATGCCAATCCCATATGCAATTCATAACAAAATAGTATGTAAGCGCTCTTTAGCCTATACAATAAAAAAAGCCTCCCCTTAAACAAGAGGAAGCCTTCTACTATTTGACTCAATTTTAGATTATGAATCATGGTTATGATTAGATGTCGACAGCTTTACTTTGGCAAATCGGATAAATTCTTTCGCAACCTGTGATAAGTATGCATCTTTTTTCCAGACCATCGCTAGATTCCATTCGATTGTCGGATTGATTACGGTTATAGTTCGAAAATCATTTGCTAGTTCCAAACATGTATTCTCAGGCAGCAAAGTAATACCTATATTGTAAGCAACCAATTCTTGAATAAAATCTAATTGTGATGTTTCCGAAATAATTATGGGTTGAAAACCAGCTTCTCTGCAAGCAGTCATGACAAGGTTTCTTAACTCAAAATCTCGATTGAACATAATAAAGCTCTCTTCTTTAAGTTCTTTCAATGACACTTCCTGTCTCCCAGCAAGACGATGAAACGAGGGTACCACTAGTTTTAATTTCTCATTAACAAACCTATAATAGTCAAGATTATCATTTTTCTCCGGAAGAACGAGAACCCCAAAATCTAACAACCCATTGACAATCTTCTCCTCAATCGGCTTAGATCCATCCTCTTCCAATTGGAATGTCACCTCTGGATATTTTTCATGAAACGAGGCAATCAGTTGTGAGAAGAAAATAGAATTAGTTATCGCTGGGAGTCCAATACGGACGTGGCTTTTTTTTAGCATGAACATCTGACCAAGTTCCCCATCCAAAAGCTGCAACTGTTTTTCAATTATTAATGCATGTTTTTCTAGAATACGTCCTGCATCTGTTAAAATCAGCCCTTTTCTTGTGCGAATAAATAGCTGTGTACCAAGTTCACCCTCCAAGGATTTGATAATTCTACTGAGGGCAGGCTGCGTAATAAACAGATTTTCAGCTGCATTGGTGAAATTGCCAGTACGTGTAACTTCAATAAAACACTCCAAATGTTTAATTTCCAAACCTATCAAACACCTTATATACTTTTTTAAAGATATTTTAGTTTACCACACTTTTTACTTTAGTAACCTCATTTGTGATTTATCAAAAAGGCAAACCAATATTTTTGAAAAAACTTCATTTACTTATGATACGGTTCTCCATAATGGGGCTAAGTGAGGTTTTAAATTTACTAATATTGGTTGTTAACCGACCTCAATAACTGTTGAAGAATAATAACTAAAATAATCTATTTTATTCTTAAGTAATTTGGGTTTAATTTACTTAGAAAATTTGATTCTTTTTCCTCGGTTTCACTTAGCACATTTAAATCAAATGACAATCCATATAATTGATCAAAAATAGTTCTTATCTCATCCAAATCTCTTAAAAGAGTACTGGAAAAATCTTCGTATATTAACAATAAGTCTATATCATTCGGATTTCTTTTCTTACTAATTATTGAACCAAACAAATACACATTTTTAAACGAGTTAAACAGTTCTATATGATAGATGATTTTTTGAATAACAATATCTTTTCTATTTAATACTGTTAATATATCCATAAAATTCATCCATTGTTAGTAACTTAACTTTCATTTCTTTTGCTAACTCGTATGCTTCTGTTGAAATACAACTCTCACCATTCCAATTATGTAAGTTTAAAATTACACATTTTTCCTCTGGAGTTAATTGTAATAGTTTAACTTTGCTTAAACAATACTCATAAACAAAAACTATCTTTACACCATTTACTCTAGCTTCTTTTAAATTATTGATATCCTCAAAATCAAATTTTAATCCTCTCGACTTTATAACTTTCAAAGCGTAGTTTAAGCTTTCAAATCGAACATTGACTTTCTTAAAGCAATTGTTATCATAATAAATTTGTCTTAACCTAGGGGTGTCACTAAGATAAATTCTTTCAGAAATATCATCCTTTTTAACCTGTATATACGGACGATCAACACCTAAAACAATAGTTTCAAATTGTCCATTATTCTGCAATACTTCTATTAAACTCTCAATAGACTCTACAGACGGCAGAAAATATCCCTCTAAAGGTTCTATTCCAAACAAAGAGTTTATCTCTTTTGGAAATAGTACACGTCTTATTTTTTCTTTATTGACTCGTGTAGCTTCAAACTCGTCAATATGAAGTATAAACTTTTGTACTACTGCTAAATTTGAATAATTTTCATTAGAATGATTTTGAATCAATTTAGAATTCCGATTTAAAATGTTTCTCAATATTCTATTATTCGACAAAATCTTACCTTCAAAAATATCCCATAAATCTCTTGTATCTTCAAGATAGTAATTTTCAAAAATAAATTTATTATCTAACAATAATGGAACTACTGCATTTTTTAAATCTTCAAACGAATCATACTTTTCACTGAAAAAACTATCAAACTCATCCTTACGCATTTTCTTCCATTTATTAACATCATCTGCACTGAAAGCACTATTTTTATCAAAGTTTGTATGACAATTTGGACATAAAATTATTAAATTTTCAAATGAGTTGTCTTTGGTATCACAATAGGGAATAATATGAGCCTTTTCCATTATGTCTCCATTCTCTTTGAATAATTCAACTTTACATTCTGGGTTCATACATCTCCCCATAGATTCAGCATATATTCTTCTTTCAACATCAGTACTTATGCTTCTACTCATTTCTTTATCTCCTTTAAAATCATCACTTTAGTATCTTAATGTTACTATATTTAAGATATATATATATCACTACACACAAATAGGAAATTAAATAAATACCATATTAAGGAATATTTAAAATATTAACTAATATAATTGAGTATTTGCTACATCTACTTTTATAAATACATAGAGTAAACCCGCACTTACTTATGATAAAGTTCTTCGCACTATGTTAACTGGTGGTTTTAAAATACGATACTATGAATAGATTGCAATTGGAATTACTAATATAGCAGGACTAGATATTCTTGAATTAATATTTGGAATTTCTAATTGTTCATCTGTTCCATTATTCATAGAACCTAACATTGTATCAAGAGCTTCTTGTTGAAATAACTTAAATCCTGTATTTCTAAATAAATTTATATTATCTGCATCATCAGACACAATCTTAACTACCTTGCCAAAGACTGTGTAGTTTCCATCAATAATTTCATTTGTATTTTTGTGAATAAAATAATTTAAATACACCGGTAGAACAGCTTTTAGGCTCTCATTCTCATTAATTGTACAGATTAAATCAAAATTATCATTTTCTATTAAACTATTTTTCATACTTTTAATTTGCTTCAATATTTCTTGTTCGTTACTCTTTTTTCCACCCTTTTGTGGTGACTGAAATGTCATTGCTACAACCATCATTTGCTCGAAAGATTCCAAAAGTGAAATTAATGGATTTCTTTCTAACTTACTCTCAAACCTCACAAAACTACCATGTGATAATATATCTAAATCACTTGTATTATTTACTTCCGTAATTAACTCTTTTTCATCTAGATAAGAAAATAGTTTCGCAAATAGAGATGTAGGTGTATGAACTCTTTCCTCATTAGAACTTTTTTCTTCTGTCATGCTTTTCTCTATACCCATAGCAGCCTTTATCTTAGTTTTAATTCCATACATTCCAAATCCAGCTTCACCATCTACATTACTATTTGTATTTTTTCCTTCTGTATTAGAAATGTTTAAATTGGTAACTTGAGAAAATCCATCTTCAATTACGGCTAATAAATCAAAAACAACATTTTGATTTAAATACGTTGTAACTGGAAACACACCTTTTTTACTCATCTAATCTCTCCTTAAATAATATTTAATATTAGTAATATTCTTCAGTTATGCTTTTATTTTCTCTGATTATATTATAACAAAATATGGTAATACAAAAAATATTAAGGTGATAAAATGAGTGACTTAAAAAACCAGGTATGGATAATCAACCACCAGTAAAATATAAAGAAGTTGACACTAGAGGTGGGGTAGTATCTAACCCACGTATTATTGAAATTTATAAAGGAGATCGACTTCCTCCAACACAAGAAAAGGACGAAAATGGGAAAAGCAATGATATATAAAATTTAAACCACCTAAAACGCTAACAAATCAACGTTCTAGGTGGTTCTTTTCAAAAACCTCATTTACTTATGATACGGTTCCCCTCGATTAATCCGAAATGCCCGATATATCTGTTCCACTAATATCAGCCTCATCAGCTGATGGGGGAAGGTCATCCGTGAAAAGGACAGCTGTTCGTTCGAGCGCTTCAAGACTTCCTCACTCAAACCCAATGACCCGCCGATGACAAAGGCAATTTTGCTTTTTCCATATGTAGCGAGTTTATCTAACGTATCCGCCAACTCTTCGGATGATCCCAGTTTTCCTTGGATTGCTAAGGCAATCACATGTGTATCCTGGCTAATTTTTGCGAGAATTCTTTCGCCTTCTTTTTGCTTCACCTGCACCATTTCCAGCTCGCTTAATTCTTCCGGTGCCTTTTCATCGGCCACTTCGATGACCTCGACTTTTGCATAGGCGGATAATCTCTTTAAATATTCTTCAATGCCTTGCTTTAAATATTTCTCTTTTAACTTACCAACCGTAATGATCGAGATATTCACAATCCACAACCCTTTTTATTTGATTACAAACAGCTTACAAACAAGATATCCACAGAAGTTATCCACATATGCACATTTTTTATCCACATCTTGTATGGAATCACTTGTTCGCCACCATATATACAGCCTGTTTTTCACAATATTCACAGCTTGTTGATGATTTATCCACAGAGATTTTAGATAATACCGGATATGTTTGATATTGGTCGACAATATCATCTAATGCAATTTCTATATGTTCTTCACAACTATAAATCAAACTTTTCACCTTCCTGAACTACATCGCTATTATTATTTTTTACTTTTCAATAGTAACCATACTAATGACCTCATACATAATATCATAATAAAAGGGAAAGTGACTAACTCACTCTCCCGTTTTATATGCACCATTATTATTGTAATTTTTCGCCCGATAATGTTAAGGTCGTTTCCTTTAGCGATCCATCACGGTAATATTTAATCGACATTTTCTCGCCAATTTTCTTTTTCTGATATAAATGCTTCCGGAGGTCGATGACGTCATTTATTTTTTGACCGTCCATTTCGACGATGACATCAAGCTCTTTCAAACCCGCTTGCGCTGCTGGTGAATTGGGTACAACTTGACGCAGTGCCACACCGTAATTCACATCGCGAGGAAGCTTCAATGCTTCTTCTTGGTAATAGGCAGGTATTTCCGTAACTGATTTTAAATCGACACCCATATACGGGCGTTTCACAGAGCCGTATTTCTCAAGATCATCAATAATCGGCTTGGCAGAATTAATAGGAATCGATAGACCAATTCCTTCAACCGCATTCTGGGCAATTTTCATCGAGTTAATCCCTATCACTTGCCCGGCCATATTGATTAACGCCCCGCCACTGTTACCGGGGTTAATCGCGGCATCGGTCTGCAAAACCTCTGACTGCCAGTCAACAATGCCATTCTGATCGATATCAACAGGGATGGTCCGCTTTAATCCAGAGATTATTCCTTGTGTGACCGATCCGGAAAAAGTTGCACCGAGTGGATTCCCAATCGCGATTACCGGCTCCCCCATTTTTAAACTATCAGAATTCCCGAATTCGGCGACTTTTTTTACTTTGCTTGCATCAATTTGAAGCACCGCTAAGTCCGTCCAAACATCGCTGCCTAAAAGCTCGGCCGGGATTTTTGTCCCATCAGACATTGTGACTTCTAGTTTAGCAGCCCCCTCGACAACGTGATGATTCGTTACAACAAATGCCTTATCGCCGTCTTTTTTATAAATAACACCTGAGCCTGTCCCTGAAGGCTCTTCGCCATTTGCATTATCCGACCAAAAGCTTGACGATTGAATATTGTTAATCCCGACAACCGCATCACCTGTTTTATCAACGGCTTTTGTAACATTGGTAGTCACATCGTATGAAACCTGTTGTTGGATGACATTCTGCTGATTTGTTTTGTTTGTTTCTGCCGCCGTATTTTGATTTGGACTAATTGAATAGGGCAGGACACCTTGCTTGGACAAGGTTGGAATGGCAAGGATCACGATAATTGCGCCAATAATTGCTCCAGCTAAGCTAGCGAGAAAATAACCGCCTCTTTTTCCTTTTTGCCCCCGATAACGCTCCTGTGGATACTCGTCATAATAACCCATTAATACCATTCCTCTCTTCCCAAAAAGGTTGATATCTACTATTTTGGCTTATAATAACAATTATAATCGTTCATCCTTAAATTACTAAATAATTGCTTCTTATTATGAAAAACTTACGACTTTGTTCATAGTTTTTTCACATTAATAAAAAAAGAATGACATGCCTTTAAAAAGCAACATCATTCTTAAAAATACTATACGGCTGTTAAAATGGTTGGTATTTTGGGATCGGTGTCATATAGCTCGAACTGTTCGCCAACTATGTGGCCGCAGCTCTCGAGGGTTTGTGTTACCGCCATCTTTGCTAAGTCCTTCATGTTATTATCAAGGCTTAGATGGGCGAGATAGACCCGCTTCGTTCGATCCCCCACCACATCACTCATCGCAAGGGCTGCATCTTCATTGGAGACATGTCCGAGGTCACTTAATATTCTCCGTTTAATGTTCCAAGGGTATCTGCCCATGCGCAGCATTTGCACATCATGATTCGATTCAAAGATATACACATCGGCATTGGAGATCGTACCCTTCATCCGGTCACTTACATAACCAGTATCCGTGATTAAAACAAGTTTTTTTCCGGCATGATGAAATACATAAAACATTGGTTCTGCAGCATCATGTGAGACACCGAATGATTCAATATCAGTAGCACCAAAGCTCTTCACCGTTTCCATATTAAAAACAAACTTTTGCTCGGTTGGAATCACACCAACTGAGCTTTCCATGGCCCGCCATGTTTTTTCATTCGCATAAACAGGCAAATGATATTTTCGGGCGAGAATACCAATCCCTTTTATGTGGTCGCTATGCTCATGGGTAACAAAGATCCCGGAAAGCTTGCTGATATCACGGTCAATTTGTCCGAAAAGCGACTCCATCTGCTTCCCGCTAAACCCAGCATCCACTAGAAAGGAATGTTCATCAGACTCTACATACAGGGCGTTCCCCGTGCTCCCGCTTGCTAGGATGCTATATCGCAACGACATACTTTTTCACTCCACTTTACTATTTTCATCGCTATTAAACTGTATAATCTGCCCTTCGAAGGCATTCACAAACAAACTTTCCTTATCATCAACAACAAAGCGCCAGGTTGGTGCTAACACTTGGGAAGCCGCTAAGCCAATGAGGGTCGAATAACCAAGCTCAATCTTGGTAATCTTACTCTTCGGCTTTAATACACCCTTTTGATGCAAGGTTTCAATTGCCTTTAATGGAGGGAGGATGTCCTCTTTCGCCGTTAGCTTTTCAATATCCTCTAAATAGGTTTGTTGATAGGAAATAATTTGATTATCGGCATTAACCGTAAAGGTAATCATTCCCTTAATATTTTTAAATAACGGAAAATTGTTATATTGTTGATAGTACGTAATCGTATTTTTTTTATCATTTTTCTCCCAAAACTGATAGTGCTCACCGAAAAGGACATTTTCCTTTAAAAAAGTAGAAAGCTCAGCCGGTTCAAACTTTGTATTTAACTGCAGCGGCTTATCGAGTGTTACCAGCAAGGTTGTCCCAGGCTCCTTAATAGAAGCTGTCTGACCTTTCAGCTTGGCCATATCGCCCTTCGTAAAGGTCCGCGGCATGGCACTAAGATATTGATCTTTAATCGGTGCCTTTGGAAGCTCCACATAGGAGATCTCATCTGCTTTCAATTTATCCTCAAAAGAAGCCTCTGTGGCTACTTCATACTTATTGGCATCACGGATTTTCATGAATTGAAATAAGAGATACACATCAAGTATCAAAAATGTAATGATAAAAATGGTTTTTATTTTACTCCAATCCATGCTTCAATCCTCCTAGATCTTCCATCGTAATTTGCCCCCAGGTTTTATCATAACGATAAAACCAGGCAGGTTCTAAAAGGATTAATTTATTCTCATCCGAATCCCTTTCCATACGATAACCCAAGGTCAGGTCTTCAAGCAATTCTGGCTTAAAATTCTTTTTGTTTTGTAAATACTCCAAAACCACATGTCCAGACGGCCGCGTAACCTTTTGCATCTCCGTTGTTAGTGGCAGCTCTAAGGCAATGTTTGGCCGGACATACATATTGATTTCATCCCGGCCCCAAACCTCATTAATTTCAGATAACCCTCTGTCATTAAAAACAGGATAGCCATCCATACTATATAAACGGAAGGTAACAGACCGTTTATATTCACTTTTCGAAACAAAACGAAATGGGTTCGTCCATCCGCCATGCTCATTGACAAAATCAATGCTTCTTTTGACTAAAGCATAAGAACTGTCTAAGTAATTATCCTCTGCCGTCGGGTTCACATAGCGAAGGATATTGGTATCATAATTGATATTCATCTTACTTGAGTCATTCGTGTACTCTTCTCCATGAGGAACAAAGCTTTTCTGAACAAAACTTGGATCGCTGAAGAGTGCAGCCTTGAAATCATCGGAATTAAGGGTAACCGGCAAAAATTTAGATGTCGTCATGTCTGTTTCGCCTTCAGGCAGGAAGAGAGTACGCTTTTCAGTCACCTTATAAGCAAAGTACTGCGGGTACCGGTTAGCATTTTTATAAAAATCACGATTAAATTCGGTTAAATTAGTTGATGATATATGGCTGATATAGACCTGCTGGTTTTCAGAGGAAACGAAATAAACAATTCCATTTTCCTTATCCAAACCATCAACATTAATAACAATCCGATTAAAGTTGAAGGAAGGTACCCTTTTCCCTTCTATATTTAATACACTTCGATATAATTCAATCGGAACTTCTCCAGGGAATATAATCTCAACATTGCCGCTGCCATGGATTAATTCATCAATATTTTCTACTTTGTCGGTATAATTTTTTACATCAATAATAGACCACCGGCCGATGTCCCTGATAATTTTTTCGAGCTCAGCTGTATTTTTGGTTCCATAATGCTGACCCTTTACATGAAACAACGCTTGATCCGGCTTAATTATTTTTTGAACCTCTTGTTTTTCACTTACTGTAACCTCAGCGACATATTTGCTATTTTCCATCTTGTCATAGTTCGGCTGGTATGTCCAAAGACTCCATGTCAACAAAACGCTGACCAAGACTAATACGGTTAAAATACCTGATTTAATATTTTCGTATCTCATGACCATTCATCCTCTTCAGAACGCTCGTATGGCAGTGAAAAAGAAATCTTCGTACCTTTTCCTTCCTCACTTGTTACCCAAATAGCTCCGCCATGTGCCTTGACTATTTCTTTCGCAATGGCCAGTCCAAGTCCTGTACCGCCTAATTTTCGAGTCCTCGCTTTATCGACACGATAAAAACGGTCAAAAATCTTTCCAATATTCTCTTTAGGAATCCCCACGCCTTGGTCAGACACACTGACGATCATCTTGTCTTCCTTTTCTTTTATCGAAAAAGTGACCTGGCCTCCTTCTGGGGAGTACTTTAAGGCATTGGAAATGATGTTATATAAAACCTGTGTCATTTTATCTTCATCAATTTCTACAAAGATAGCATGATTAGGAAGTTTTCTTTTAAAGGTAACATTTTGCTCCTTGGACATCTCAAATCGCTCGATAATTCGATCGAAGAAATCGACAAAGTTCACCCACTCGATTGTCAGTTTGTAATCCGTACTATCCATTTTTGATAATTGCAGCAGGTCATTGACAAGGCGAATCATTCGCTCCGTTTCTGTCCGCGTTACATCTAAAAAGTTGGGCGCAATTTCCGCATCCTGCCACACACCATCAGCAAGTGCTTCTAAGTAACTGCGCATCGTGGTTAATGGAGTTCTTAGTTCATGAGAGACATTGGCAACAAACTCTCTTCTTTCGACATCAATTTTTTCTTGCTCCGTTATATCATGCAAAACAGCAATTAATCCATTGACAAATCCTGTTTCTTTTTGAATAACAGAGAAGTTTGCCCTTAATATATAGCGCTCTGCTTTCGTACTATAGTCTAATATTAACGAATCCTTTTCCTCCAGTAAGTCCTCAAAGGTATTCGTATCATCTAAGCTTAGTAATGAGACAATTGGCTGGGAAAGGACTGTTTCACGTGAAACATTCAGCATTTCGGCAGCAGGATCATTAATTAAAATAACTCTACCTTTTCTGTCAGTTGCAATCACCCCATCTGTCATATACGACAAGATCGATGACAGCTTTCTTCGTTCCCCTTCGGTCATCGCCTGGGCTTCCTGAAGCTTTTTCGTTAAATGGTTAAAGGTCATCGCTAGTGTTCCAATTTCATCATGGCCGTACACCTTAACCTTGCGCGAAAAATTCCCCTTTGCCATCGCTTGTGCATGCTTCTTCATATCGGCAATCGGCCTTGTAATGGTTTGCGCTAACAAAATACCCAATACGGCCGTAATCGATAAAGCAATCGCCGTGCCCGTTGCAAAAATACCATTAATGGTTTTCATTTGTTCAAACACATTTTCAATTTTTGCAACTAAATAAATGGCCCCAATCACTTTTTTACCAGATTTAATTGGGGTAGAGAGGACCCAAATCCGATGTTTCGTTTGCGGGTCAATCTTGATGGCACTTTGGTCTTCTTCTAACACCATCGATTGTTTCACTTGAAGCCTTGTCGTCCTTTGACCGACTACTCCTTGGTTATCTCGCTCCGAGGTACCAAGTATTTTTAGAGATCTATTTTCAATCACCTGGACTTCAGAGATATCACCTGCTTCAAAGTCTCGGAGTATCTTTTTGATATCTTCCTCGAGTGTTGGGTCTTCAGGTGTTCTTTCCTTTTCCATTTCCTCAACAGTATTATAGGCAAGCAAATTTACCCGTTCTTTTAACGATGTCTGGAAGTTTGTTCGTAACGTTTCTTCAAGCTGCCTGACAAAATAAACCCCAATAATTTGCATCGCCACTAAAAGAAGGAGGACATAAATAATGACGAATTTTACGTGTATTGAGCGAAAGAAACCAACCTTTTTCATCAATTAAACTACTCCTGTTCAGGATTACGTAAATAATAACCAACCCCGCGGCGTGTGACAATCCATGTTGGATGACTGGGGCTATCCTCAATTTTTTCACGTAACCGTCTAACGGTTACATCGACAGTCCGAACATCTCCGTAATAATCGTAGCCCCATACGGTTTGCAGCAGATGTTCTCTTGTCATAACTTGGCCAATATGCTGAGCCAAATAGTAAAGTAACTCAAACTCACGATGTGTCAGTTCAATGGTTTCGCCACGTTTTGAAACGACATATGCATCCGGATGGATCACAAGTGAACCGATTTCAATTTCATTCGTTTCGGATTCAGTATCTGGCTGGGAAAGGATTTGTTGGTGCCGGCGTAAATTGGCCTTCACACGAGCAATTAATTCCCTTGTGCTAAAAGGTTTTGTCACGTAATCATCCGCACCAAGCTCAAGCCCTAGCACTTTATCAATTTCAGAATCCTTTGCGGTCAGCATAATAATCGGCATTTCATATTTCTTACGGACTTCACGGCAAACTTCCATTCCATCTCTGAGTGGAAGCATAATATCTAAGAGGATTAAGTCAGGCTGAATTTCTTCTACCAACCGAAGCGCATCGTTTCCATCGTAGGCGCAATAGACTAAATAACCTTCTTTTTTTAGGTTAAACTGCAAAATATCTGCAATCGGTTTTTCATCATCGACAACAAGAATTTTCTTTTCCATACCATTGCTCCTTTTCAATCAATTACAATCTATACAATAAAAAACTTCTAAAAGTCATACCTATACTAGTTTACTTTACCATTTTATTTGCTTAAATTCACCTATAAGTAGTATTTGGAAATATTGGGATCACAAAAAGAGAAATGCGGTAGTACCTTTCTCTTCGTAAAAATGAAAAGCCTCTAGTAATCAACTAGAGACTCTTGTTCCATTATTTTAAATAGGATAGCGGGTTGACTAAGCTGCCATTTTTATACACTTCAAAATGGAGGTGAACCCCCGTTGCATCACCGGTAGCACCCATTATGCCGATCGCACTGCCTTTAGATATCGTTTGCCCTGCTGTGACATTAATGGATGCCATGTGGCCGTAAAGTGTCCGGAAACCGTTTTGATGGTCAATGATCACTTTATTACCATAACCGCCATCCCAGCCAGCAGAAACCACCACGCCGTTATCGGCTGCTTTTATGGTTCTATCACTTGGTCTAGCAATGTCAATCCCTTTGTGCATTTTGCCCCAGCGGTAGCCCAATTGGCTTGACACATATCCGCCTACTGTCGGCCAGGCAAAACTGCCTTCGCCGCGGGAAGGAATCGCTTTTGTTCCTTTCACAACAATATGGTTGATGGGCTGCTGAATGATTTGTTCGCTTGACTGTTCCTTTTTAACGGTGACACCATTCTGTTCTGAAATCGCATAGGTTACGGAGCGAGAGCCGTTTTGCCCCTGCTGCTTTTCTTTTGTCTCACCCTTTGGCATTGATGAGTCCTCAACAACTTCATTTTCAAAAGGAATTTCTTCCTTTTGATTTACTTCTTTATCAACGATTACTTCAATAAACGGTTTTAGCGCCGTAATATTTATTTCCTGACCAATTTGTAACAGTGAATCCTCAGTTAGCCCGGGATTTAATGCTAACAAATCAGCCATCTTCAAGTCATGATTTTGAGCAATGGTTTCGAGTACATCGCCCTCTTGAATGGCATATTTCTTTTCCTCTAAGGTGCCTTTTTGTAAAAATGTCACTGCGTCATCGGCAGACATTATTTTTTCTGGAGAAATATTTTCCGATTCAATTGAAACATTTTTGGATAAGCGAACGTCTAATATACGAGATTCATTTTCTTGTAATGCCAGTAAGGATGCATTTTCTTGTGCTTTTCTTGCCTCAAGTTCTGTTAATTGCTCCTCAGACACATATTGTAGTTTCAGCTTTTTTATTACTTCCTCAGCTGTTGCTTTATTATCAAGGTATGCTACAGGAGTGTCATCGATCACGATAGCAGAAGCATCTGCTTGAAGCTGGAAAGTATCTTTAATCGTTTGGACAGTTTCTTGATTCGTTGCTGCAGCTCGGAATACTTGTTCAGGTATGTATTGAACCTGTTCACCAATGTTCACATTGACATCTTTGAGTGATTTCTTTGCTGTATCGACTTTATCAGCAATTATTTTATTTACTATTTCTTTATCAGTAACATTGCCTATATATGTACCATTAAGATAAACATGATAAATAGTGGTCAATTTTGATGATGTGGCAAAAGCCACCGGACCATTGCTAAAGGCGATAACAGAAGCAGCCATGGCGGTGATTACAGTAGTTTTTAATAATAAAAACTTTTTTGACTTTTTAATCGAAAATGACATTTATTCCTCCTAAACCACGGTAAAACCCTTATAAACTTAAACTTTTACTTTGTAAAGAATTTCCCAGAATTTTAGACCTCCTTTACTTTAACATAATTTTTTTTAAAAAGATTAATAGTCTTTATAATGTAACAAAAATGTATAAATACTGACATTTTCCTACAATCCATTGAAATATGCTAGTCATTTCATCATGTTTTTTAAAGGAATTTCTTAAAAAGAATAGTGGGGAATCCCTATTAAATCAAGGATCTCTATAGTTCTAGAGTAGTAGATTCTATTTTTATAAAATAGGACAAACTATGGGGTTTTTTTGTAAAAAAGAGGTTTTTTTATTACAAATACATTACAAAGGTTGCGAAATTAGATACAAAAAAGAAGTTTGCAAGCGCAAACTTCTTTTTTGTATGGCTCAGGACGGAATCGAACCGCCGACACAAGGATTTTCAGTCCTTTGCTCTACCGACTGAGCTACTGAGCCAACTAATGGCGGTCTGGACGGGACTCGAACCCGCGACCTCCTGCGTGACAGGCAGGCATTCTAACCAACTGAACTACCAGACCAAATGACCCCTACGGGATTCGAACCCGTGTTACCGCCGTGAAAGGGCGGTGTCTTAACCGCTTGACCAAGGGGCCATATTAAAATAAATAGTGAGCCATGAAGGACTCGAACCTTCGACCCTCTGATTAAAAGTCAGATGCTCTACCGACTGAGCTAATGGCTCGTACTAGAATTGTTTCCTAAACTTTTTTTGTGGTAAGTCAGATGCTCAAAAGAACTTTCGTTCTTTCTCGCAGATTGCCCGCGGATGCTTATTCATTGAAGTCCGCAATCTGCTCTACCAACTGAGCTAATGGCTCGTAGTAATTTGTCGTATTGTGACGACGCTTTTTATAATATCATGGTTAATATAATTTACGCAATACTTTTTTGAAAAAAATTTAAACAGATTGAAAACAAAAGGCTGTGTTAATGTACATTATTGATTTTTACACACTGTTGATTGCAGTGGAAGGCGCAAAGACTCCTGCGGGAGTACGGTACAGTTGAGACCCCGCAGGCGCTGAAAGCGCCGAGGAGGCTCAGCGAAGCGCCTGGAACGGAAATCAACAGCCAAGTTTAATGTAACAAAACAAAAAAACTGTCGCTAAACCCGAAATTCTTCGAATTTGTCGACAGTCTGAGATTGAAGCCCTCCCTAAAGGAGAGCTTCAATCGATTATTTTTATATTTGTCTCCATGGGCTGCGGACGACATTTGTTTGATTCCGATCCGGGCCGACTGAGAAAGTGGATAATGGAATACCTGTCAGCTGTGTAACTCGCTCAACATAGTGGCGGGCATTTACTGGCAGCTCATCCAATGATTTAACCCCTGTAATGTCCTCTGTCCAGCCAGGGAGTTCCTCATAAATAGGTTCACATTGTGATAATACCTTTAAGTTTGCAGGATATTCGGTAATCACTTCGTCCTTGTAACGATAAGCCGTGCAAATCTTTAATGTTTCAATCCCTGTTAATACATCAATAGAATTGAGGGAAAGATCGGTTAATCCGCTGACACGGCGGGCATGACGTACGACAACACTATCAAACCAGCCAACACGGCGCGGGCGTCCTGTAGTTGTCCCGTATTCACGCCCCACTTCACGGATGCGATTGCCGATTTCATTATTTAATTCAGTTGGAAATGGTCCATCACCAACACGAGAAGTGTAAGCTTTACACACACCTACAACATGAGTGATTTTCGATGGTCCAACTCCTGAGCCAATAGTTACCCCACCAGCCACTGGATTGGAAGAGGTTACGAATGGGTATGTCCCTTGGTCAATATCAAGCATAACGCCCTGTGCGCCTTCAAATAACACACGTTTACCTTCATCCAAAGCATCATTTAATACAACAGATGTATCACATACATATTTTTCAATTTGTTGACCATATTCAAAATATTCATCTAGAATATCTTCCTTCTTAAAACCATTAGTTTCGTAAATTCGCTCAAATAAGCGATTTTTTTCTTCAAGATTCTGAACTAGTTTTTCTTCAAATATTTCACGGTCAAGTAAATCAGCAATCCGAATGCCAACACGTGCTGCCTTATCCATGTAGGCAGGACCGATCCCCTTTTTCGTTGTGCCGATTTTATTGGCGCCTTTTCGTAGTTCTTCCACTTCATCTAATTTTAGATGGTATGGCAGGATCACATGGGCACGATTACTAATCCGAAGATTCTCCGTTGTAATCCCCTTTTCATGTAAATATGCCAGCTCTGTTACAAGCGCTTTTGGATCAACAACCATTCCATTACCGATCACACTTATTTTTTCTTTATTAAAAATCCCTGAAGGAATTAAATGTAATTTGTAGGTTTCTCCGTTAAACTTGATGGTGTGGCCTGCATTGTTTCCACCTTGATAACGTGCAATGACCTCTGCATTTTCTGAAAGGAAATCAGTGATTTTCCCTTTTCCTTCGTCTCCCCACTGCGTACCAACAACCACTACTGATGACATGAAAGACACCTCCAAAATTTTTGCTTCCAGTTATTATTTCATTATCACCACATTAGTTTATCAATTTCACAGCTAAAAATCAAACAAAACACGAACATTTTATATAAAAATATGAAATACGTTCGTAAATATAGTAATCTATAAAAAAAAGAGCTAGCCTCCTAATCTGGCTAACTCCAAAAGATCCACGTCAAGCTCCATGAGGGGAGTCATACCGTGTCTCTAAATTGACGAACTTATTATATTCCTTCACAAAGGCCAACGATACGGTTCCTGTTGGACCATTACGCTGCTTGGCTATGATAATCTCAATAATGTTCTTATTCTCTGATTCTTTATCATAGTAATCATCACGATACAGGAAGGCAACGATATCGGCATCCTGCTCAATACTTCCGGATTCACGAATATCAGACATCATTGGACGCTTATCCTGCCGCTGCTCAACGCCACGAGATAGCTGTGAAAGGGCAATAACCGGCACTTTCAGCTCACGGGCTAATTGCTTAAGGGAACGGGAAATTTCCGATACTTCCTGCTGACGGTTTTCACCCGAACGGCCGCTTCCTAAAATAAGCTGCAAATAATCAATTAAGATCATGCCTAAGCCGTGCTCTTGCTTTAAACGGCGGCATTTCGATCGAATATCACTGATTCTTACGCCAGGGGTATCATCAATAAAAATCCCTGAGTTTGAAAGGCTGCCCATAGCCATTGTCAGCTTGCCCCAGTCTTCATCCGTGAGGGAACCTGTACGAAGTCTTTGAGCATCAATGTTGCCTTCCGAACAAAGCATACGCATTACAAGCTGTTCCGCTCCCATCTCAAGACTGAATATCGCAACATTTTCACCTGTTTTGACGGCAACATTTGAGGCAATATTCAAAGCAAAGGCGGTTTTACCAACAGAGGGACGGGCACCAACTATTATTAAATCATTACGTTGGAATCCAGCCGTCATTTTGTCCAGTTCAGCAAATCCAGTCGCAATACCCGTAATCTCTCCAACACGATTGTGCATTTCCTCTATATTGTCATACGTACGGACAAGCACATCTTTAATATTATGGAATGCACCGGCATTCTTTCTTTGTGCCACCTCTAAGATGCTTTTTTCTGCTTCGCTTAGCAGTGCTTCCACTTCGTCTTCGCGTGAGTAGCCATCAGAGGCAATAGTGGTTGCTGTGCGAATTAATCTTCTAAGCAAAGACTTTTCTTCTACGATTCTTGCATAATATTCAATATTGGCAGCCGTCGGAACAGAGCCTGCCAGATCACTTAAATAACTAACACCGCCAATATCCTCTATTAATTTTGCTGCTGCAAGCTCCTCTGTTACCGTTACGAGGTCAACTGCTTTACCTTGATCATTTAGAAGCAGCATCACATGAAAGATTTTTTGATGGGAAGCCCGATAAAAATCTTCAGGAATTAAGATTTCTGAGGCCAATGTGAGAGCAGAGGGCTCTAGAAAAATCGCCCCTAATACAGCCTGCTCTGCCTCAATATTTTGCGGCGGCATACGATCCGCATATACATCATTCATACTATCAAAAACCTCCTACCTTAGAAGGATTACTTGAAAAAGCCATAAAGAAAAAAGTGACCAGTTAAAACCGATCACATCCGATTACTTACTTTTTCTATTCTATCATGTTTATTCTTACTTTCGCACTGGCAAATTTTTTTCCCCCGCCTTATCCCGCAATAACCGGCAGTAAATTTATTTTACTTCTGTTACCGAAACAGTTAATGTCGCTGTCACTTCATGGTGAAGCTTTACGGGCACCTTTGTGTGGCCAAGTGTCCGAATGGCATCGGCTAATTCCATTTTTCGTTTATCAATTTTAATTCCATGTTTCTTTTGCAGCTCTTCGGCTACTTGCTTGGTTGTAATTGAACCAAAAAGTCGGCCGCCTTCACCGGCCTTGGCTGTTAATTCAACCGTAATTTTGTCCAATGTTTCCTTCAGTTTTTTAGCTTCAGCAAGTTCTTCAGCAGCCATTTTTTCTTGTTTCTTCTTTTGGGCATCTAAAGAACTAATGCTGGCACTATTTGCTTCCACCGCTAAACCTTGCTTTATTAAAAAGTTATGTGCATAGCCATCGGCTACATTTTTCACTTCGCCTTTTTTTCCTTTACCCTTAACATCCTTTAAGAAAATGACCTTCATTCCTTTTTCACTCCTTCAAAATATTCATCAATTGCCAGCTTTAATTGTACCTCTGTTTCTTCAATGGTTAGACCGGTCAGCTGGGTCGCCGCATTTGTTAGATGGCCGCCGCCTTTTAAGCTCTCCATAATTACCTGAACGTTGATGCTCCCCAGCGACCTTGCACTAATGCCAATTACACCTTCAGCCCGTTTGGCAATCACAAAGGAGGCGAGCACACCATCCATCGTTAACAGTGTATCAGCAGCTTGGGCAATAATCACTTGATCATGGAGCTCATGTTCCGTTCCTTTCGCAATTGCAACCCCATCATGGTAGAAGGAGACTGATTCAATTAATTTTGATCTTTTTATATATGTATCCACGTCTTCTTTTAAAAACTTCTGGACGAGTATCGTATCAGCACCATGTGCCCGAAGATAAGAGGCAGCATCGAAGGTTCTTGAGCCCGTTCTTAAGGTAAAACTTTTCGTATCAACAATGATTCCCGCTAATAGAGCTGTTGCCTCAATCATCTCAATTTTACTGCGTTTCGGCTGATATTCCAAAAATTCCGTTACAAGTTCCGAAGTTGAAGAGGCATAGGGCTCCATATATACAAGCAATGGATTGGCAATAAAATCTTCGCCGCGGCGATGGTGGTCAATTACAACGACATGATCAATTTTGTTTAATAAACGTTCTTCAATCACAAGGGAAGGTTTATGGGTATCGACAACAACAAGCAGCGTTTTATCTGTTGATATTTCTAAAGCCTGTTCAGGGCCGATAAAGCGGGAAAATAACTGTTCTTGCTGACGGATTTCACCCATAAGCCGTTTCACAGCGTTGTCCATTTCCTGCATATTTACCACGATATAGGCTTCCTTTTGGTTCATTTGTGCCACCTTATAAATGCCAATACTTGATCCAATCGAATCCATATCAGGATTTTTATGTCCCATAATAATGACTTTATCACTTGCAACAATCAAATCTCTCAAGGCATGGGAGATGACGCGGGCCCGAACCCGAGTCCGTTTTTCCACTGGATTTGTTTTGCCGCCAAAGAATTTCACTTTACCGTTTGCCAATTTAATGGCTACTTGGTCTCCACCCCTGCCTAAGGCCAAATCCAGACTTGATTGGGCTAAGACACCTAATTCCGGTAATGAGGACACGCCGGTACCTACACCAATACTCAAAGTAAATGAAACATTCTGCTTCGAAGTCAATTCCCGTATTTCATCGAGGATGCTAAATTTCTCTTTTTCAAGAATATGAAGAATTCTTTCACTAAAAACAGCAATGAATCGTTCTGATGAAACCCTTTTTAAGAAAATGCCATTGTCGGTTGCCCACTTATTCAAAATAGAAGTGACTAAATTATTGATACTGCCACGCATCTGATCATCCATACCCTGGGTAAGATCATCATAATTATCCAAAAAGATAGTAGCAATGACCGTTCTGTTATCCTGGTACCTTTTCTCAATTTCCTTTTGCTCTGTAACATCGAAAAAGTACAATAGCCGCTCTTCTCGTTTATGGATCACGCGGAATTTTCGGTCATGGAGGGTGATGATTTCTGTCTCTACTTCCTGTTTAATCAAAGGAATCAACGCATCCGCGATATCATAAAGCGATCGGCCAATCAATGTATCCTTATCAAAGTAAGATGACAAAAACGGGTTTGTCCATTCAATAAAATATTCCTCATTGATGAGCATAATCCCAATTGGCATTTCCATCAGCGCTTCTTCGCCAACCTTTTTCACTCGGTATGAAAGCGTTGAAATATACTCTTCCATTTCCGTCCGCTCACGATGATCAATGACAAACATATAGTAAATTGGGAAAAACATTAATAGCAGCCCAGCAACACTTAAGATCCAATTATATAATAACAGGATAATGAGCAGAATTACTGTAACGCCAATTAGCCCATAAAAAGGGTAACGAATTGACCGCTTTTCAAAAAATGCAGGCAAAGTTCTCAGCTCCTTGACGCTAGTCTTACTCTTTTTTTTCAAATCTCTTTCTAAAATCAAAGCCTAAATCGGTAATACCTACTATCAATATTATATAATGAACAATTGGAATGATGAAAGTAAGAATTACAACAAGTGCCCCAAGCCCCTTGGCAACAGACCGCTGATGGAAAATAGAAAAAACAAAGGCAAGACCCTGTAAAAGAATAAAATAATCTAATATGTAGCGTGCATTTATTAAGACAGAGTATAAATAAGTACCTTCATGGGGATGCACCAGGAGCATTGCTCCCAAAGCAATTAAATAGTACCATAACAAGCTTTTTGGCAGAGAAAGGTTTCTAAAACTTCCCCATGGCTGTACCGCCGTCCCAAATCTTTTAACAATTGGAAAGCAGATCCATTGGATGACAAAAACAGAGATAATGGAAACCAGTATTAGCAGGCTTGGTGCAAGTGTTTCCAGCATCTTGATCATATTCGTATTCTGCTTATTAAGAAGCTCAATTTGATCTTCTCTCCCTATTGCTTTAAGCATGTCCTTAGACATTTTAGTTGATTCTTTTAATGCTTGTGTGAATTCATGGATGATATCGAGCTTAAAAAGGAACACGCTACCGGCATAAAACAAAATCAAGCCAACAATAAAAGTGAGTGTGCTTGCAATTAAGATTGATGTTCGACTCTTACCTTTTTGCAGCATATAGCCTATCACAGCTCCAACTGCACCATACATTAGCATGAAGGCAAGTCCCATAAAAGAGCCTGCAATAAAGGAAATAATGACAGCTGCAACAAAAAAGGCAGCGATGTTTTTCATATTATTTTTTGCAGAAAACATGATAAACGGGAGAGGTAAAACAAAGTTTAGAAAGGACCCTAAAATAGGGACATAAATTGTTAGTAATAAAAGAACCGTAAACGCAGCCAGAAGGATGGCGCCCTCCGTTAGCTTGTGTACATTTTTCACTTCAACACCCCTAAATTTCATAAGCCTATCTTCCTATTTTAACTAGATATAGACTTTGATTCAACTTTTTAAAGAAAACTCGCCGATTGGCGAGTCGTTGGGAGAAGACGAGGCGTATGCTGATAGGAAAGTTATACTTTCCTATCAGTAAAAAGAAAAAGGCAGTAAGGGCGGTGCCCCTACTGCCTTTTCGCTTTATTATTCACCAGCCACGAATGGTAGTAATGCCATTTGACGTGCACGTTTGATCGCAACTGTTAGTTTGCGTTGATATTTAGCGCTTGTACCAGTTACACGACGTGGTAAAATCTTTCCACGCTCAGAGATGAACTTTTTAAGTAAATCTACATCTTTGTAATCGATGCGAGTGATACCATTTGCTGTGAAATAGCACACTTTACGGCGTTTCGCGCGACCGCCTTTACGTCCTCCTGCCATGAAAATTCCCTCCTTTATTTTTTTATTTCATTACGTTCATAAGGTTTTGTTTAAAAGGGCAGATCATCATCAGAGATGTCGATTTGACCATTTCCGGCAAATGGATCTTCATCCATTCGCGTAAAACCTTTATTTTGATTTTGATTTTGATTTTGTCGTTGATTCTGATTGCTGCTGCCATATGAATTACCTTGAGGTTCCATAGGAGGAGCACCGTAATAATCGTTGCTTCTTCCGCCACCGCCGCCAGAAGACGACTTAGGTTCTAGAAATTGAACACTTTCTGCCTGAACCTCTGTAACGTAAACACGTTTACCATCTTGTCCTTCATAGTTGCGGGTTTGAATCCGGCCATCAACACCTGCAAGGCTGCCTTTTTTCAAGAAGTTCGCCACATTCTCAGCAGGTTTACGCCAAACAACACAGTTAATAAAGTCTGCTTCACGCTCACCTGACTGACTAGAAAATGGGCGGTTAACTGCCAAAGTAAAAGTAGCAACAGGAACCCCATTTGGTGTATAACGCAAATCAGGATCTTTTGTTAAACGGCCAACAAGCACGACACGATTCATCATCAGAATCAACTCCTTTTCTTCTGGTAAATGTTTCACATGAAACATTTTTTACCAAAAATATTTATATCAATATTATGCTTCTTCTTTAATTACGATATGGCGAATGATATCTTCGCTGATCTTTGCAAGACGAGAAAATTCTTGTACTGCATCAGCTGAAGATGTTGTTTTAGCGATTTGGTAGTATCCGTCGCGGAAATCGTTGATTTCGTATGCTAAACGGCGCTTACCCCAATCCTTTGTTTCAGCAGTTTCCGCACCATTATCAAGAAGAATTGTGTTGAAACGCTCAACAAGAGCCTTTTTCGCTTCATCTTCAATATTTGGGCGGATGATGTACATGATTTCGTACTTATTCATCACAGTCACCTCCTTTTGGTCTAAACGGCCCGTATGGGCAAGGAGCAATTATTCATTACTCACAAGTTGAAATTATAGCATAGCTTAAAAGGAAAAGCAATGTTGTTCACAGGAATGTGAATTTTTATCCACGAAAAAGAAGCTGACCCTTTAGCCAGCCCCCAAATAATTAAACGTTAAAACGGAAATGGATGACATCGCCGTCTTTTACTTCATATTCCTTACCTTCTAAACGAACCTTTCCTGCCTCTTTCGCAGCATTATGGCTACCGGCAGCAAGTAAATCATCATAGGAGACTGTTTCCGCCCGAATAAAGCCGCGTTCGAAATCTGAATGGATCACTCCGGCACATTGCGGTGCCTTCATTCCTTTTCTAAAAGTCCAGGCCCGAACTTCCTGTACACCTGCCGTAAAGTAGGTAGCTAAACCAAGTAAGCTATAAGCAGCGCGGATTAATTGGTCAAGACCGGATTCCTCAATGCCAAGCTCTTCAAGGAACATCTGCTTTTCTTCACCCTCAAGCTCAGCGATTTCCTCCTCAATTTTCGCACAGATCACGATGACTTCCGCATTATCTGCTGTGGCGAAATCACGGACCTTTTGAACATATTCATTTTCAGATGGATCCGCAACATCATCCTCACTTACGTTTGCTACATAAAGGACAGGCTTGATGGTTAATAAATGCAATCCTTTTACCAATTTCATTTGCTCATCAGTAAAATCAACTGTACGAGCCGGCTTCTCTGCCTCAAATGCATCACGCAGCATCGCAAGGACTTCAAATTCAGCAGCAGCATCCTTATCCTTTTGCTTGGCCAATTTTTCAACACGACTAATTCTTTTTTCTACTGATTCCATATCAGCCAGAATCAATTCAAGGTTGATAGTTTCAATATCATCAATCGGGTCAACTTTACCGGAAACGTGGGTAATATTTTCATCCGCAAAACAGCGAACGACTTGACAAATAGCATCCACTTGGCGGATGTGAGAAAGGAACTTGTTTCCGAGTCCTTCCCCTTTACTTGCACCTTTCACAATTCCCGCAATATCTGTGAATTCAAAGGCTGTTGGGACTGTTTTCTTCGGCTGAACTAATTCAGTTAATTTCTGTAAACGGTGGTCAGGAACCTCAACAATTCCGACATTCGGGTCAATCGTACAGAAGGGGTAATTCGCTGATTCCGCACCTGCTTGTGTTATTGCATTAAAAAGAGTAGACTTACCAACGTTCGGTAACCCTACGATACCAGCTGTTAAAGCCATTCACGTTCACTCCTCAATTAAAAGTAAATCTATTTTAAAAAATTCGTTCTAAAATATCTAAAAATCCTCTCACAATTATAGGAGACTATGGCTAAAAAAACAACTGCCATAAGAAAAGCGGAAGCGCCCTGGTCAGCGGCGTATGGCCTCCTCGAAAAAGCTAACGCTTTTTCTTCGTGCGATGCTTATGCTGCCGAAGCCTTCCTTGTGGAGCGCTCCAACTGAGATAAAGGAAACACGAAGAGCCGGAGGTGATTCGATGTTGACTTATCGTAGGGCGGAGAGCGAAGACGTCTCGCCGCTTGGGCGCTGGAGCTGGACATTTCTCGAAGTCTTAAGGCGGCAGTTAATTGATTTTTACAAGATTGACAAGACAATCGTATAACGTGCTTCCCAGGCCATTATCGGATTCCCTGCTTGAAGTCAACTGATTGACTGACCCGCCAAACTTTTTCCAAATACCCTCGTCAATATTAATTGTGTTCGGGTGGGCTTTTGCTAAAATGGAAATAAACCCTTTTATTTCACCACGGTCATTCCAAACCTTGACGAAATCACCATTTTCCAGCCCTAAACGTTCGGCAATATTTGCGGCAATTTCCACCTTCACTTTTGGCTTTGAAGCCAATAGGTGATAGTTCTGTGAGTGATTAGAGCGCAATGGATGAATCGTAAGTAATTGATACGGATATTGTTCTGCAAGCTCAGGGTTTCTCCATTTCGATTCATCAGGAACCGCTAATGTTAACAGACCGAGAGTACCTTTAATCTGAGCTGTAAATTCATACTTCCCGGTCGGTGTTTGAAATCTATGGTCCTGCCATGGGATTTTTTCAACAGGAAGCTCTATTGTATGCTGTTCCTTTAATTTCTCAAGAGTAATCCCTTTGTCTGCCAACGGCTTAAGGGTCATCTGCAGCCACTCTTCCCTTGAAAAATCAAACTCCTCACCAAACCCTAGCCTGTTAGCTAATTGTGTCCAAATCCATAAATCCGGCTGTGCCTCACCAGGGGCTGGGACGAGTTTCGGGCCAAAGTTCACATAATGATGATACATCGATGAATAATAAAAATCCTCTTCTTCAAAGGAAGTTGTCGTCGGCAGCACATAGTCCGCAAGCATGGCTGTATCGGTCATAAATTGTTCAATCACAACAAGTGTCGGAGCAGAGGAGAAGGCCTTTTCTACCACATGGGTGTCAGGCACCTGTGTCAGCGGATTTCCGCAGGTCACGACTATCATCTTGATTTCCGGGTCTATTGCCGTTAACACTTCTTCCGCCTGCTTCATTATCGAAAATTGCCTGTGGTTTGTCCTGCGGTGAGCTAATGTTAACTCATCAAACGCAAAGCTTTGGCCCACTTGGAGATTAGCATAATTGGCACCGCCGCCGGCAATGCCGATATTTCCGCTGATCGCGACAAGGGCATCAATAAACCGGATCGTATTTCCGCCGTTTTTATATCGCTGCATCCCTAAACCCATATAGGTAGCGGTCGGTTTATCCGCATATACATAAGCTAGTTCGGTCATTACTTCACGGGAAACCTCGGTCAATTCACTAATTTCGTCAAAGGAAATACCATCGAGCATCTTTGATAAATCAGCAAAGCCATGTGTGGATCGTTCGATAAATTCCTGATCCTCCAAACCTAACCGGAGCATTTCCTTGATAATTCCAGCGGCTAATAAACCGTCCATCCCCGGCTTAATCGTTATATATTCATCGGCAATTTTAGCCGTTGCATTAAATAGCGGATCAATGACAATAATTTTTCCACCTTGTTTTTTTGCTTCCAGCAGCTTTTCGTAAAAATGCATGTTAGTTCGGGCCACATTTCTTCCCCAAATAATAATGTTTTTACTGTTAAATATGTCATCCGGTTCATGGCTCCAGGCATTTCCAAAATCCCACTTCTGCGCCTCAATTCCTGCGCCCCAGCAAAGCGAGCCATAGAGCTCGGTTACACCGCCGTAACAATTAAAAAAGCGCTGGTCTAGGTTTTTTAAGATCCCGTTATTTGCATAATCATGACTGTGGAGGACAGCAGTTGTCCCGTAATTTTCTTTAACTTCTTTAAATTTAGCCGCTATTTCATCCAAGGCCTGCTTCCAAGAGATTTGTTCAAATATTCCATTTACCTTTTTTAAGGGGTGCAATAAGCGCTTTGAAGAGTTTGCTCTTGTT
>Ga0213826_1000140_pt1 | contig 81683 bp, 65 predicted proteins | sample MC6MC0899MG_FD_180668 | JGI IMG/M metagenome (GOLD analysis project Ga0213826, IMG submission 180668) | Enriched soil aggregate microbial communities from Iowa State University, Ames, United States - MC6-MC0899-MG | ecosystem: Environmental > Terrestrial > Soil > Unclassified | place: USA: Iowa... | reverse complement strand
GGGTCAGCGCCCACAGTGCGGGGTCGTCCTTCGGCTCGGCCAGCAGGGCCTCGACGATGGCCGGATTGAGCCGCGCCAGCAGGGTCATCGCCTGCCGTGCAACCGCCGCACCCGGCCCCGGCGCGGCGCCGTGGGCAATCTGCCGGTAGCTGGCCGCCAGTTGCGTGCCCAGGCCTTCGGCCTCCAGTTTCATGCGCAGCGCGTTTGCGCCCTGCACGATGTCCTGCAGGGCGGCTGCATCCTGCTTGAGCAGCAGCGGGCGGGTGGTGCCGAGCTGGTTGAGCTGAAGCTCCAGCCCGCGCACCGCATTGCCACGCAGCAGATAGCCCAGCAGCGGCATCTTCAGCTGCTGGTACTGCAGCAACAGCGTGCCCAGCAGCCGTATCTGCTCGGCATCCAACGACTCGAACAGCGCCCAGCCGTCAACCGGTCGGTCGGCAAGAAAGGCGGTGGTCACCGCATCGCGGCGGATACGTTCGTCCAGTGAGGCCGGCGTGTAGTCGGTGCTGCCGAACAGGTCGGCAAGATAGGCTTCCAATGCATCCGCCTGCGCGGTCACCGCTTCCAGCTCGGACAGCACGTTGGCATCCATCACCGCGTGTACCTGCTGCAGCACCGCGGGGGCGCGCTCGCCCAGCGCCGCTTCCTGCTCGTGCATGGTCTTCACTGCAGCAAGCGATACACGCCCCAGCGTCTGCACGGTAGTGGAGATGGCCTGCCGCAGTGTCTGCGCCGTGTCCTGGCGCTCGCTCTCAAGGGCGGGCTGGTTGGCCTTCATGGCCTTGGCGAAGGCCGAAATCTGGCTGATCGTGCCGGTGGAAGTCAGGCGCTTGAAGTTGGCCGCCTGCTGGCCGAGCCGCAGGATCGGGTTGGGGAAATCGCGATCATGGCGAACCCGGCTCATCGCATCGGACAGCTTGTCGTACACCACGTCCAGCGCTTCGGTCTTGTCCGACAGCACCAAGCAGCTCTTCTTGTTGAACGCGCAGTCCGCAGCGATGGCGGTGATGGTGTGCGACTTGCCGGTGCCAGGGGGGCCTTCGACCACCACGATGCGGCCCTGTGGCTCGCGCACCGCCAGCAGGATCTTGCGCTGCTCCTCATTCAACGGAATGGGCGAATCGAACACCATGCGCTCCACCAGCGGCAGCGCATCCCAGGCCGATTCCACCCGTTCCCCGATGGGCTCGGGGTTGCGCATCAGCACGCCTTCCACCATGCCGTGGAACAGATCCACCAGCTTCGACCCCCCATTGCGGGCCTGGTCGATGATCTCCTCGAAATCATTCAGCAGCGCCTCGTCGGCGCGCTCGAACGCAGCCAGGTGCAGGGCAGGCGACAGCGCAACGGTGGCCGTGGATGCCTCGCTGGCAGACGAGGAAAGCGAGACTTCGCCGCCCAGATCCACCGCGTTGGCCACCTGCCGGAACAGCGACGCTGCCACTTCGAACAGGCTCTGCGCCGGGTCGAGGTACTGGATGCGCTCCTGGATCGGCGACACCCACTCGCGGGCCATGCCTACGGCCAGTTCCTGCAGCACGAAGTCGATGGCGCGGCGGTTGGCGAACAGCCGGTTGCTGAGGGTCAGGGTGTAGCCCGACCCATCCTTGGCCCGCACCACATCCAGCGGCAGGTAGAACACCGGGTACTGCACGCCCGCGTACTTGAGCGTGCCCACGTAGAGATACAGCTGCAGGCCATCGCCGGTGGCGACATAGGTTTCCAGGTCGCGGAACTCATGGAAGGCGTCGGCCGCCACGAAGTTCTCGAAGAACGCCATCAGCGCGCTGATCGTGCCTTCGCGGGTCAGCTGGTGCTCGCAGGCCTGCTGCAGCGGCAGCTCGTCACCGGTGGCCAGCAAGCGCGCCAGCACCTCCGGCAGCGTCTGGTACAGATCCACAACGGAGCGGGTGACCAGGTCCGATTCAGCCGCGTGCAGCGAATCCATCACCCAGTACGCCTGGCCCTGCAGTGGGCCGGCCAGATGCGCGATCAGCGGCCGCACCACCTGCACGCACATCGCATCCACCAGGGTGCCCTGCACCGATTCCACCCAGGCTTCCGGGTCTTCCAGTGCACCGGCCATGCTGGCGCGCGCCTTGTCCAGCACGGCCACGCGCACCGTGGCGATGGCGGTCTCGGTGATGGCGTTGACCTGCTCTTCGACGATGCGGCGCAGCGTCGCGCTGATCGGCCGGGTATAGCTGCGCGGGCCGATGGTGAACGAAAGCTCCTCGCCGGAGGGCCGGCTGAGCAGCTTCCACAGCTCCTTGTCCAACGCCGGATACGGCGCGGTGCGCATGCCCGCGCGGAAGCCGGAATCGCTGGTAAGCACGATGCGGCGCCGCGGTGCCTGCGCGCGCTTGAAATCCGATTCAAGGAAATCGCGGAAGTACTGCGAGATCCGCACCGCGATTTCGCGCATCTTCGTTTCACCCAGAGGCCCGCCGCCGCCGGTTGCCGCAGGTGTCAGCGGGGTGGACGCATCGGAGGTCGGCAGGTGCGGCGGCTGGGGAGTGCTCATGTATGGCAGGGCGGGCACCTGGCAGGGCAGGCACCGCTAGGGACTGGGCCCTGCATGGTCGCACGCGTCGCCCACGGCGGGGAGGGGGCCAGTGCCCTCCAGTACCGACGGCAGGATCATGTGCGACGTCAGCGATCGCCAGAACAGCGACTCGTCGTAGCTGTCGAAGTCGGTCCGGACCAGAATCGGCGACGGCAGACCCTGCGCGCGCAGGCGCAGGCGGATACTGGCGACTTCCTCGCTCAGCCCCATGCCGAACAGCACCAGCTGCACCTTCGCATCGCGCAGCACGAACGATTCCTGCAGGCGCGTACCGAGGCCGGCCGCCAGGAACGTTCCCACCAGGTCGTAGTTGCGCCACTCCAGCACCGACAGGCCGCCGTCCACGCTGTAGATCGATTCCATGCGGATCAGGCCGCGCCGTCCTATCGTCCGTGATATCCGCTGACGGGCGGCCTCCTGCCCGCCCATGATGAGCATCCTGAGCAAACCGCGTCTCCTTGTGTATGGGCTCGCGGAAATGGTCAGGGCGCAGGTGGCATGGCAGATATCAGATGAATCTGATTCCTTCGTGCATGCAACAGAGTGCTATGCACCTGGTTTGCCCCGGTCCAGCTGCCGGTAGCCGATGGCCTCGGCCAAGTGCGCGGTCCGGATGGTCTCGCTTTCGGCCAGATCGGCAATGGTGCGTGCCACGCGCAGGATGCGATGCATCGCCCGCGCCGACAGCTGCAGGCGCTCGATGGCTTGTTCCAGCAGATCCTGGTCGGCTTCGCTCAAGCGCGTGCACGCGCGCAGGGCAGCAGGCGGCAGGTGCGCGTTGAGGCCACCGCGCGCCTGTTGCCGCGCATGTGCCGCTTCCACCCGCGAACGTACGCTGGCGCTGGGCTCGCCCAAGGGTGTGCTCTCGCGCAGCTCCACCGCATCCATGCGGCTCACGTTGATGTGCAGGTCGATGCGGTCCAGCAACGGGCCCGATACCCGTGCGCGGTAGCGGGTGATGCGCTCGTCGCTGCACAGGCAACGGTTGCTGCGGTCGCCGGCCCAGCCACAGGGACACGGGTTCATCGCCGCCACCAGTTGGAAGCGTGCCGGGTAGACCACGCTGCGCGCTGCGCGGGAGATGCGGATGTGGCCCGACTCCAGTGGCTCGCGCAGGGTTTCCAGCGCACTGCGGTTCCACTCCGGCAGTTCATCCAGGAACAGCACGCCGTGGTGCGCCAGCGAGATTTCGCCGGGGCAGGGCGGATTACCGCCCCCCATGACAATTTGCGAAGAAGGCGCGACTGTTAAGGCCTGAAACCAACCAAGATCGGGCAAGTCAATGTCAAAGTCGATGCGATCGACTGTCGAAGTGAGCGCGACTGAATGTAGAATTCAGGCTAGCTATGCGACTGGATTTCCTCGAGCCTTGCCTCCTGTAAGAAAGATTGGTCTTGGACGCCGTGCTTTGGCCGGAATGGTCCCCGCAGACAAGCTGCCGCACAGCCAAATTGCCAGGTTTGAGTCGTCGCTTGAGCGGGACTTCTTCGTGCTGTTGGAGTTCAATCCAGACGTCCAACGGTGGGACCCTCAGCCGGTGCGTCTCCGTGTGGGCGAGACTGGCAGCTACTACACCCCCGACGTACTGGTGTCGTTCTATCCCAAGGGGAGGGAGCGTAAGCCAAGGCTCGTGCTCTACGAGGTCAAGTACAGGGATGAGCTCCGCAAGAAGTGGGCCGAACTAAAGCCCCGGCTGAAGGCGGCTCGCCGCTATGCCCGTGAGCAGGGGTGGGAGTTTCGAATCATTACCGAGCGTGAGATCCGTGATGGCGGCCTTCTGTGGAACGCCAAATTTCTTCTGCCTTACGTATACGACGAGCCAGATGACCAAGGGATCGGCGTGATCATCGCCAATCTCAAGCGGTTGGGCATCAGTACACCGACGAAACTACTCCACGAGTGCTCAGCCGACCGCTGGGAGCAAGCCCGATTGCTGACGGTCCTGTGGCAGCAAGTTGCCGGTCGCGTGGTTCAGACCGACCTTTCCGCCCGATTGACCATGGATTCCGAGATCTGGATTGATGGCTGATATTGAACGAAATCCCTTGAGTTCCGACACCGAGTTTGCCCTCAAGGGGCGACAAGTAAGGATTGTGCGCAACGTGGATCTCTCCACGGTGCTGGTGCAGGACTGCGAGTCCGCGGAGCACCAACTGGTGAAGGTTTCAGAGGCGTTGGCGATCCTGTTGGCAGAGGACCAAGCCAGTGTTCTGAGCGCAGGCTTTGAGGGTTTGTCCGAGGACGACTGGCGAGAGGCATCACGGCGTATGGCGGAGCTCGAGCCTCTCATGCTGCCAGGTGCTACGCGCGAGCAGGCCGAGAGCATCGCCCGCCAGTTCCAGGTCCACCCTGCGACGATCTACCGCTGGGTCAAGGAGTACAAGAGCACTGGCAGCATTGCCAGCCTGGCGCCTGTCAGGCCGGATGGCGGGCGGGGGAAAGGACGAATCGATCCGCTGACGGAGGCTATCGTCAGTGAGTCCATCAGTGAGCTCTATCTGACAAAGCAAAGGCTTAGTGTCGCCAAGCTGATGGACAGCATTGCAGTACGATGCAGGCGAGCTAAGGTTGAGCCCCCTCATGACAGCACCGTCAGGAGGCGGATCGCCCAATTGGCCGATCGACTTCAGGTGGAGCGCCGGCACGGCAGGAAGGCTGCTGAAGACAAGTATGCGGCTCGGCCAGGCAGGTTCCCCAACGCCGACTATCCAGGCGCGGTTTGGCAGATCGACCACACTCCACTTGATGTGTTGATCGTCGATGATGTCCATCGACTTCACGTGGGCCGTCCGTGGCTCACTGTTGCCATTGACGTGTACACGCGCTGCATCGCCGGATTCTATCTGTCGCTGGACCCGCCAAGCGAGGTGAGCGTTGGCATGTGCATGGTGCACGCAATTCTGCCTAAAGATGGATGGTTGGCTGAGTTGCAAGTCACAGCCAACTGGCCTGTCTATGGCAAGCCGCATACCGTTCATGCTGACAACGGCAAGGAGTTCCGTAGCTCGATGATCACGCGAGCCGCCGAGCAGCATCGGTTCCGTATGGAATGGCGCAAGGTCAAAACGCCCAATTGGGGTGGCCATATTGAGCGCCTCATTGGCACGTTCAATCTGCAGATGCATGCATTGCCTGGCACAACCTTCTCCAACATCTCAAAGCGCGGCGAGTATGCGCCTCACAAGGAGGCAGTGTTCACGCTTGCCGAGATCGAGGTCTACCTAACCAACTACATCTGCAATGTGTATCACCAGAAGCAACACTCTTCGACCGGCCGCGCGCCTCTGAAGATGTATGAGCATGGGCTGCTGGGAGACGGGCTCGTGCCCGGACGGGGCTTGCCCCCGATTCCGCGCGATCCTGCGTCTTTACGCCTTGACTTCATGCCACTCATTGAGCGGACTATCCAGCAGTATGGCGTGCAGCTTGATAAGATTTCGTACTACGACAACGTGCTAAATCCTTGGATTCGAGCCAAGGACAAGGACACGGGCAAGCCTCGCAAGTTCGTGTTCCGCCGAGATCCGCGCGACATCAGTGTGGTCTATTTCCTGGATCCTGATACGCGTCGCTACTATCCACTTCAGTACCGCAACCTGCAGCATCCGAGCATGTCGCTGTGGGAGCTGAAGGAGGTCAAAGCCCAGCTGGTCAAGGAGGGTCGAGCGGAGGTGGATGAGGCCCTCATCTTTGACACCTACGAGCGTCTGTCTGAGATGGTCGAGCAAGCTCAGACGAGTTCAGTCAAAGCGCGCAAGAGTGTTCAAAAGAAGCGCGGTCGACAGCGAACCAAGCAGACAGAAGCGGCCCAGGAAGGCGCAGCAAAGCCGTCTGTTCGCAAGCAGGAGGTGGATTCTGATTGGGGTGACGATGAAGTGGAACCATTCGCCATCTCTGGAGGGGATTGATTCATGAGCAGCCTTGAGAGCGATCGGTTGGCAGTGCTTGAGAAGAGCGTAACGGAAAGGCTGGCCTTCATGAGGCAGCCGCGATGGTTCGAGTATGAGGAGGCTGAAGCGATATTGGCAAAGCTGGACAACCTCCTGAACCATCCTCCGACGCATCGAATGCCCGGCATGCAGATCCTGGGTGACTCCAACAACGGCAAGACTGCGCTCGGCTTGGAGTTTGTGAGGCGTCATCCATGGGACGAGAATCCGCAAGGCGACGCCATCATCGTGCCTGTGGTCCGCATCGAGATGCCGCCGAACCCGGATGAGAAACGTCTCTACGAAGAGATCCTTGTTGCTCTTCGTCAGCCGCTTCGTTCGAGCGATTCTGTCACCGAGAAGGCCAGACAGACACGAACCAACCTTTCAGCAGTCAACTGCCGGATGTTGATGCTGGACGAATTTCAGAATGCGCTGGCACTTAAGAATGACCGTCGGCGCATCCTGATAGACACGATCAAGTATCTGAGCAACACGCTGCAGATCCCTATCGTGATCATGGGAACGGCCGAGGCTCAGATGGCTGTCGGACGCGATGAGCAGTTGACCAATCGCCTGAAGCCAAGTTGGCTCAGTCCATGGCCACAGAACAAAGACTACAAGCGGCTGCTATCCAGTTTTGAGGCAACTCTGCCGCTCAAAGAGAAGAGCACCCTGCAGTCAAACGAAACCGGTGCACTGATTCATGCACTGTCAGAGGGGCTGATTGGCGAGACGCGTGATCTTGTCTGTGAGGCCGTCCGGCTGGCGCTTTCCACTCGGCGCGAGAAGATCGATACCGCTCTTATTCGCGAGCTGGACTGGGTCGCGCCCTCTCGGCGCAAGGATCGCCCGATCAGGGGCAAGCCTGGCAAGTGAACCAGGAGCGCGCCATCGGATGGGTGGCACATCCGCACATGCGGTGTGGGGAAGCTTTGTCATCGTGGCTGGCAAGATACGCTTGGGCCAATGGGTTAAGCCCGCACAGCTTCACGAGAACTACGTTTGGTGAGGTCGCGGTATGGAATCGCGATATTGACCGATCGGTGACGGCGGAGATGCTGCGCACGGCGGGGCGCCTGCCAGGAGCAACGAAGGTGCAGCTGGCCGCCTCTGTTATGAACAGCTACGCTGGGAATGTCTTCGGCTGCGAGTTCATTAGCGCACCCTTCATTCCATGGATCACGCCGGCAGGGGTCTACCATCGGATAAGGCGGCACCATGGCACTGCCTACTGTCCGATGTGCCTGCGTGACTACGGGTACTCCAGACTGGCTTGGCGGCTGGCTTGGATGGTGCACTGCCCCCGGCATGAGCGGCCCCTACTCGATGCTTGCCCGAAGTGCGACGCACCATTTGTGTTCCATCGGATGGCTGCCGAAGCACGCGGGGCTCTTCTGTGTATCAACTGTGGGTATGACATCACACGGGCCACGGCATGTCGCCCCGTCACTATGGGAGCCAGGCAACTACAGCGTGCGCTGACGTGCTGCGCAGGGGGGCATCCGCGAATTGTGGGCAACTCGACCGTTACCGCGCTTGAGTTCGCCACCGGGGTCAGGACGCTCGCTAAGGGGCTGTTCCCCAATGCGCAGCTGGAGGGGTTGGTTGGTGGCTTGCGTAGCTCGTTGCGTGCTCATCTGGATCGACCGATCAGTGGTCTGGAAGGACCGCTCGAATCTTGGCGCATCGAGGACAGGGCAGTTGCTCTGGCATACCTAACGGAGGTGCTGAAAGACTGGCCAGAAACGATTCTGAAGTGTCTGCGTATAGCACGGGTGTGCCCCAGCCGATTCGCCGACAAGCGCATGCCCCCTTGGGTGGCGGAAGTGCTGCGCCGGCGATCAGGCATCAAGTGCTAGCTAATGATTTCAAGGATCCGTTCTACAACGCGAGCGGTGAAGTTCTCAAACGTCTTTGCCTCAGACCCCTCGGCTGGTGGTTGGTGGTTCATCCGTATGAAATTCAACTGCATGCTGCCGCTCGCGCTATTAGTCCACCGACATCCTGGCTTGCTCGGGAAGCTGCCCAGCCATTCTTGCAGATGCGATTCGGACAACGGGACCCCGCTTTTCACTTCAAAGGCGATAAGGCGGCCAAGCTTCTCGCCGCTATGTGGCTCTGCATCCATCAGGTAGATATTTCGAAGGTCATTGGTCACCCGAGCGATGACGAACGATCTGTCCTTTTCTTGCTCCTCGTTGCGGACCTTTACCTTTGGCTTCTCGAAGGGGAAGTCCCCCCTCCATCCCTGGTGAGCAAGATCGGGGTGAGCGGCAACGGTCTCAACGATCTTCTTGAAGGCAGCAGCAATATCGACGTTGTGAATTTCCGGCGCTTCGGCAGCTTTCGGCTCTTGATCGACCGTAGTGGGGGGTGTCCCCGGGGTAGATTCAGCTGTTGGGTCTACACTACCGTCATTGACCCGAGCATCGCCGCCGTCAATGGGCACCCCGGTGTGTGTTTGCTCCCCCTTCTCGGGCAGGACAGTGGGCACCTGCAAGGCACTGTTTCTAAAGCCCAGTCCAGCCAAGGTGATCTTGTCGAGTGAATCATCAGGGCCATTCCCACTCAGCTCGGTTACCCCATCATCCTCAAAGATGTTGCGGGTGATTCTCCGAATGATTGGCTCAAGCTCATCAGCTCGCTTGGAACCGGGTCGCAGATCAGCCAAGGACAGCCTTTCCAGCCGATCATACGGCACCGGGTCATCTGAGCTGAGCAGCTGCTGCACCATGTAGCGCTTGGCAGTGCCTTCAACGTTCTCGACCTGATAGCACCTCACGATCCAGACTGCAGGGCCGTAGAACGGTGGCAGCGCAGCGGGAAGATGTACTGCCGGGTCCTTGATCCTGACGCGGATACTCTGGCTGATGTCCACGGTGCGCCTGCGGGCGACGTCGTCAAACAACAGTCTAGCCAAGCATTTCGCTGACGAGACGCTGAGCCTGTTCTTATGGACGATGCGCACGGCTCCACTCCCGACTCGGGCAGAGAGTTCCGGAACCCAGGGCAGGAATTTATGCGGCATCACACTAGGTCGCGTGATTGCACCGGAGATGATTGCTGGAATTACTGCGCTGTCGAAGAAGTACCAGGCCCGTAGGATCTCGGCATACGGAACGATAAGCTCCTCACCACCGTCGGTCGGAATGAGAAAGCAGCCGGCTGGGTTGGCTAGGCCGTGGGAAGGATAGATGGCTTCCGGCATAACGTCGCTAAGCCGGCAGTCTCTCCAAGCCGTTTCTTTCTGGCGGGGCACTGCGATCCTGACGGTTTTCGTGTCCAGGACATCGTGTCCGTCGTATACGCCATCACTCCAGACGGTGCCCAATGCGAGGTGCGGGAAGGTGCCCAAGGGCAATGTCACCACGCGCGCGACAGAAGGATCGTCCAAGCTAGTGAACAGCGCCTCTGCTTTGTGTCCATGGTATGGGTACCGAATGCTCGGTCTAAACGCACCATGCCAGTGGAGGCGGTAGTCCCCTTTCCCCAGCTGGGCAAGCTCCTTGAGCTTGGGGAGGGACGCCGCGGACCTTACTTTGGAACGACTGGAGACTCGAGACAAACCGTATACCCATGCCAGACAGAATGCAGGCCTACACACCAATATCGACGCGGGCCTGAGGATCTTGAGGGCTGTGACGCGGGTCAAGTTGCCGGTAATGCTGTCAATTTGCCGGCCAGTGCAAGACAGGCGCAACGCACGACCCTACGGCAAGTCAAGATGGACCTTGTTCAAATCCCGGGGCATGACGGTTGAAGGTAGCTAGACCACAAATTCTGATTGTGTGATCCGTTGAGAAATAGCCCACTAACTTGGCTGGTGTTTCGGACGGTGCTGACTGTGAGCCGGGTCAGCATGGCTTGACGCTCGATTTGGCAGGGCAATCGCAGGCGATCGTGTTTGACAATGACATGCGGCCTATCTCGGCTTCCGCCGCATGCAAGTGTGTCTTGGTCTGAAGACGCTTTTCCGGAGATTTTGCTGCTGGGCGCATTTGAGGAGCCAATGCGATGGCCGAACATAGCCCCCAAGCATCCTGGACACCAGCGGCTGCGCCCAAGGGTGTTGGCGTCGCTCAGACGAACCTGCACCCGTAGGCTCACTGGGAGCCGTACCAGTAGGCTCACGCCATAGACAGCGGTCTTATGGAGGCGCAAGGTAGGCTCCTACACCTGCCAGAATCCACTCCCATGAAGCCGACCATCCTGGCCCTGGACCTTGAGGGTACGCTCATCTCCAATGCAATCAGCCAGATTCCAAGGCCTGGACTGCGTCATTTTCTAGAAGATGTAAAGCCGCATTTCAAACAACTGGTTGTGTTCACCACGGTGCCCGAGGAGCGCTTCAGGCGCATCGCCTCGCTCCTGGTGGGGGAGGGTAGTGCGCCTCCTTGGTTTCCACTTCTGCATTACGTGGAATGGTCCGGTAGGACCAAGGATCTGGCATTCGTCTCCCCACGAATTGGAGAGGCTCTGCTACTGGACGACCATGGACCTTACGTCCACCCAGGGCAAGAGCACTTGTGGGTAGAAATACCGCTATTCGGCTCGCCTTATGCACCTGACGATGATGGACTAGAGATCGGACTTGCGCGCTTGCTGAGTAGGATTAATGATCTTCCTGGATGAGCCGACGTCCGGCTAAGTCTTGAGTGCGATCGCTGCAACAACCAAACCGAACGGTCCGGACGGAGTGCCTTCGATCGGCAGTCGATAATGGATGGGGCGACCGTGTCGTATGTGACGGTGGCCACTGGGACCGCAGGCTTCAGCTAGAACGTCGGTGTGTCGCTCTGGCAGGTAACGGTTCTGGCCCTGCTGCTCTTAGGAGGACGCTAAGGGACCGGGCCAGTCTTCAGGCAGCCCGAAGAGCTCTGCTAGATCAAGCTTATCGGCCTGAGTCCTCCAGCATCCGGCTGCATCAAAGTACGAATGAGAGAAGCCGAGCATCGCTGAAGGAACTGGATGGACTGCGCTGGGGTTGAGATGAAGATTTCTTGAGCTGTTGAGGAAGCCCACCGTCTTGAAGTTGGAGAAGATCCACGCAGCAGACAGGCGTGAGTACTGCCTTGCTGACCAGAGGCCATTGCCCTTGGAGCTCATATCCAGACGATAGTTTGGTGATGAGACGTCTTCGCCAAAAAGCGCCACGAGTGCATCGCCGTTCTTGAGGAAGGCATTCTGGCAGTTGAGGGCGACCACGAATGGGCGTTCCAGCTTGCCGTAGCGGCTGGCCTTCATTTGCAGCTTCCCCCGCAGTGTCGCCGCGACATCATCCATAATGGCCTGACAGTAGAAGCCTGCAAGTAATGATCGATCCGGATGCTGCACTCCCGGCGCATTTGGCAGCGCCGTGACCGTCAAGGATAGCCCACTCATCTGCCATTCCTTAGATATGGAATCCATCTCAGGTGAGGCTGGACTAAGGCCGCTCAGCCATTGTTGGACTTGGCGAACGAACTTGCTCGCTGACGGAGTCGACGTAGCCTGCCCAGTGGCTTGAACGAGCACTGAAAAGTTCTCATCGCGCGCATCTTGGAGGCCCTGCATGAGCAGGCGCAAGCTAGGATCGTGCAGACGCGCGGGGTCGTGGGGATCCGAGGTGATAGCTTCTAGATAAAGCTCTTGGCCGTCAGAACATCTCACCAGGAAGTCCGGGCGGCGGGCTGATCCATTCTCCAGCTCCGGATGAACATGTACCTCCATGCCGCATCTGATCAGGAAGTGATGCAGAAGCAGCTCAAACTCTGCGGTACGAAAGTGATCCTTGGCCCTCAATCTAGCGACCATGTCGTTGCGTTCCAGCGAGGGATAGCTCCTCAGAGCATCCTCCAGCAAATCGCGTATGCGTTCTACGGCAGGGGACGCTGAACGATTGTAGAAGTCAAAAATAGACTCGGTCGACCGCATGGCGGTCAAATCGGTACGCCGAAAGGTATCAAATATCATTTACGCCAGCCTATCCTATGCTGAGGTCAATTGAGCTGCGCCAGGAAATGTCGCGCCTGAGTTCGCTAGCTGAGGATTTCCGAAGCAACTGACGCACCTGAGCTGATGTTCTGCTTGCTTCCTTGCCTCGTCTCAGTAGCCTCGGCAGTCTCTGCTTGCTTCAGAACGTCTGCCACCGTTTTCAGCTTGGTCAAGAGCTCGTCAAAGGTGACAATGCTCACATCCTTGAGCGCGCCACGGAACAACTCAAATGATCTGCGATCTTCCCGGATTTCAGGCGTACTGCCGGTAACAAGAATACAGTGGACCGAGGCAACGTCCTTGTTCTCAAGTTCCTTGTCTTGCATGTGTGAGAAGTTGCTAATCAAATGGAAGCGCTGCTGCAAAACCTGAGCAACTCCGGCCGTAAGCTCTCGGCTAGGGCCCTTAAGATTGACCCGGTAAGGCTTGGTCTCTAGCAGCTTGCTATCAGGTGTCTTGATCTCAACCACCGCGACGCTTCCTGAGCATTCATTGGCCATCATGAAGTCTAGGATGGTTTGGCCGCCGCCCTTTATGTTTCTGCTGCCTACGTGGGCTTGCTCGGCGATCACCACGGCAGGGTAGGCAAATGCCAAGCCCAGGACGAAGGCATTGCTCGAGAAGAAGCCCTGCCATACAGACTCGTTGTGTTTGGAGTCCAGGAAGTGCTCAAACTTGGCGATGAGGTGCTCCAAGGCCACGCGCTGCGCGGTCTGGCCAAGTTGAAGCACGGCCGGCATTGCATCGGCTGCAACCGAATCCAAACTTGATGTTGCGGCTGAAATAAGAGCGCGCTGGTCTGCCTTGGGCAAAGCAGCAACTTGGCGCTCGGTACCTATGACCCTGCGGAGCACACCAGGGAGCAGGACGTCAGGCTTGGCCGGATACTTATCTGGTTGCACTGCGCTCAGCAGCGAGTTGTGTGCATGACGACTGCGCTGTGACTGCATCTCTCGGCGGCCACGGATGGTGATCTGGTCCAGTTGCTTGCGTACGCTCTCAAATGCCTTTACTCCGAGGATAAAGGCATCTCCGTCCACTCCAATGCGGCCTCCCCTGGGCATCACCAGCCGTTTGATTCCCGCAATCTCAGAGATCTGTTCCGGAATCGAGCGGTACTCATAAAGAAACCCAAGTCCAAGGTCTCCAATTCTGTTGAAACCAGTAGGTAGCTCAGACAAAAGCTCAGAGAAGCTATCCAGGTCATCTACGCTTTCAAAGGAGAACCATGACGATGTCAGGACGATCTCCCTCAATGGCCCGTACTTGGGATGCATGAAGTCTGACTTGGCCGGATTAATGTTGATCGGGAACACGTGTATGTTGGAATCATCTACACGCGCGATTACGATCTTCTTTCTCCCGATCAAGGGATTGGCTTGGACTGCGAGAGCGCTGGGTTCAGCACTGACCAGCAAGTGCCGACTATCTCCCTTGCCCTTCAACGCGAAGGTGAGCTCTAGCATGCCGGCGAAACTTGTCCCTTCGCGCCTGACCTTCAAGCTGCCGTGACTGGTCATTGCAACGATCCTTATTGTGATGACTGAAGGCTAATCAATCTGCTTACAGAGTCAACGGGCTGACAGCCGATCCCTGCGGGAGTTGCCGTCTCAAAGGTCCCGTGGGCTTTGGACGGCGTCCTTCTAATGCTCTCTGCTGGGCGAGGGGGGCCGTCCCTTGAGGCTTACCACGTTGCCCCGACCTACCAAGGAGTGTCCTGGGCGCTGCTTCTTCTTTACTTCTTTCTGCCCAGTGATGCCTGAATCGCCTTGGGACAGGAGATCTGCCGCGTCGCCAAGCTGGAACTTGCCCACTTCCAGTGCCAAGGCCATAGCCTGACCCTGCATGGATCGTGCGGCTGTAGAAGCACCGACTACCAGCGCCGCGTTCTGCTGGGTAGTACTGTTCAGCTGAACGGTGATCCCGCTGACCTGTTCTATCCCAGCAGACTGCTCCAACGACGCCTCGGCGATTTCGCTCATTATCGATGCCGCCTTCTGCACCGAGAGAACGATCCTATCCATTGCTGCGCCCGCGCTTCCAACCTCCTCAGCGCCTTCGACGACGTTCACGAGTGCACCGTCAATGAGTGCTCTGATCTCTTTTGCGGCGACAGCTGCTTGTTGGGCAAGTGCGCGTACTTCGCCGGCGACGACATTGAAGCCCTTACCATGATCGCCTGCACGTGCAGCTTCCACCGCTGCATTCAACGCCAAGATGTTGGTTTGAAACGCGATCCTGTTGATGAAGCCAATGATCTCGGAAACACGGTTGGACGACTGTTGAATCTGACGCATTGCCTCAGCCGCCTTAGACACCACTTGGCTTCCTGAAGACGCAGCCTGTGTAGCGTCCATGGCAAGAGCCCTGGCTTGGCTGGCATGTTGCGCATTCTGGCGCACGGTCGAGGTCAACTCTTCCATGGACGCGGCGGTGATGAGGGCGTTCGGGAGGCCAGTTGCAGCTAATGTCCAGCTGGGGTGCATACGGTGCAGCGCCACGCGCTCGACGTGGAAGCTCGAGAGTTAACCGCCGTCGAACTCAAAGGTACTCAGTACCCGTGCAGTAACGACATGCAGATCTGGCTCCACCAATGCGTCTGCATGTCGGTCCTCATGCAGTCCGCCGGCAATCTTCTCATCCAGACGCTGCCGGTCCTTGTCTCTCAGACCATCCCACCAGCTGGGGCGGCAGAAGAAGTTCTCCAGATGCTCCATTGCCAGGACAGTGGCTGCTGAAGCCTTTCGTTCGTCAGGAATTCTTTTAAAGCTCTCCACCAAGGCAGCTGCAGCGGTCCGCCGGCCACCGAACCAAGCCAGCACCATACAAGTGGTCCTTCCGACGACGGCAATGTTCAGTGCAACGTGGCAAGACAGCACACTGCTGCGCAGATCGTGTAGCCTGCGGCCGTCGAAATCGACCTCTACGGCAAACGCGCCGGAGGCAGCTAGGGGAAGGATCTGGTCAAAGCGGATGGCATACACGCTGAGGCCCAGGGGATCCTGCTCCGAGTCGTACATGCACATGTACCGGTTGCTGAGGGCGAAGATGTCCCTTCTTCCAAGCTCCATAGCCTCTTGCCAAGACCACATCAGGTTCTGCACCCGACTCTGCGCTTCAAAGGGCATTCCCTGATCTACGTAACGACACTTTGTTCGATGCAGCCTGATCTGGGTTTCCTTCGTAGAGAGCTCAAACGCGGCCGCCCGCAATGAAAGCAGGTAGCAGGACCTGAGGTCCAACGGTGAGTCCACATGCTCGGCGTAGTCGAAAAGTGCCTTGTCATGCCTGCTGCAGAACCCGGGAAAGACCGACGCCTGCCGAATCCCCAGGGGCTCCAGTGTGACTTTGCCCGCATTCTTGGCGATGCGTTCGAAGCTACGCTTGCTACTGTAGACGTGGCTATTTTCGGCAATGTGCGTCAGGCCACCATTGCGCTGTATGGTGTGCGAGCCGATCGCTTCGAGGGAAGAGCAAGATTCGCCAGACGCTGCGGGGTGCCGGCAGAGCATACGCGGCTGATCCCTCCGGCACAGGTCATCCAACTGGCCAATGGAAAGCTCGGGCAGCTCAGCGCGATGCCTGTGACACTCATTCCATGGCTCCCCAGAGCGGCACCAGCAGGGCGCATTGGGGTCAGCGGGGCATTCAACTGCGCCAAGCGCGTTCCGCCTGATAATCTGGTCCCAGACGGCTGCAGTCGTCGGGCTGATTCTGTCAAAGCTTGGCATAGAACGTCTGGTTCTCAATCCGATTCGGCAACTATTAGCACCTCAGACCCGGGCGGAAGCTCGCTCTGAGTGCTCCAACGCTCGTCATTAGGCAGTGTCGGCGCAAGGGCCTCTTGTTCCAGCGTAAGGGGAACAAGTCGCTCGGCCAACTCAAGCCATCCAGATAGTAGCGCCTGGCGCTTCATGCCGTTCAGCTCGGCCTGGTCCGCGGCCGATGCCTCTGACGTCGATTGACTTGCCAGATCCATCATCCAGGGCAGAAAGGCGCGCTCAGGAGGAAGACAGGTTCGCAGATATGCGGAAATGCGGAATCCTCCTACATCCACATCTCCCCAGTGGTAGACCGGAGTGTCCAAGGGCAGATCCGATACGATCGTTGTGAAGGACCGTACCCAGCTGGGGGAGGGCATGCCGCCGGTGTATATGATCAATCCTTCGTCCGCAGCAGGCATCTGACTGCATAGATGGAAGGTTGTCAGATTCTCAATGGTCAGCACCCATGCTGGGTCCCCCTGGTAGCCAGTGACATCCTTGCCCGAGACTCCAATAAAAGGCTTCAGCACTTGACACCGCTGCTTTCCGGCCAAATGCAGCGTACCCTGGCCCGCGACCAGGAAAGGCTGGGGCTCTTTGGTCAGCCCCAGCTGATTGAAAACCTCAGCAGCGCTGCGTGCCGGCGCCAGTAACGACTCACTGGTCAGCAAGTCAAGGTGCCGATGAAGCTTCTCGATGCGCTTTGAATCCCGAAACAGCGAGACGCTCAACCTACGCAGAACCTGGTCGTCGCCATTACGCTCATTGAGTGCATCGAGCACGATGAGCGCTTCAGCGAAGTAGTTGGCCGAACTCGGGCCGAGGCTACGCACTGTCTTTCTTTGGCCCCAAGTCTGGATGATCTGCTTAAGGCGGTCTGAGGTCTCCAGCCATGGTAGTAGTACGTCCCGAGCCTTGCCCAAGTCATCCTGCGTGGTACTCGCACCCAGAAATCGCGCCAAGGCAAAGGTGTCCCTGAGAGTGACGATCTGAATCGTCTTGTCAGCTCCGCCTTGGCGGGACCAGGTCAGCTCAACCGCGCCGGCTTTGGCGGCTGCTCTCAGTCGTTCATGCAGGGCGTCGCGATTGGGTAATGACAGTGCCCAATAGAAATCGGAATCGTCCTTTATGACGGTCCTGATGACGCGTCTGCTGCCCCTGACCTCCGATCGATCTCCACGAGTGAGTAGATCCGTCAGAATGGGCTCATCGGGCATCGGCGTCCTCCGCTGCAATTGCAGCCATGCGCTGGGTCAGCAGCTCTGGTTTGAGCAAATAATTGTCGCTACGCAGCAGCTCGCGCGCATCTTCATGGACCACGTTTCGCGTCAGGCTGATCCGATTAGAGCCGTGGCGCGCCATGTCGTAATAGATATCAAGGAAGGAAGACATCTTCGGCTGGTCAGACTCCGGGCCTGCCAAGATCATCTGCAGACCCAAGGCGTTGAGGTACTCAGCAGTTGCCCTGACGTTCTGGGCATCCATTTTCTCAAACGCTTCGTCCAGCAGGATGATACCGCCGGGTGTTCTGGCGTTCTTGGATTTGCCATACGCTGCTGCCAAGGCGGCGCCGAAGATCACGTACAAGGGGGTGCGGTGTTCGCCACCGGAGCCAGGGCCAAAGCGCTTGCTGAGCCAGCCGATAAAGGCACCGTTGCGGAAGATCTGTACGTCGTAGGAGAAAAATCGGCGATGGTCGTTGAGCGGGCTGGTCTGGTGGAGAAGTCCCGAGTCAGCATCCCCTTCGATCAGCTGGCGAAATTCCTCGGGCACCGCTGCGGTTGCATCAAATAGATCCAGGTCATCGGCATCTGCCTCCCTTATCCGTCGGAGGAAATCATAGAGCGCTCGATGCTCCTCGCGTGGAGTGTGCTTGAACTGATAGCGCTCGGCGTTGGAGAACTCGGGGGCGCTCTTGAGAATGCCATTGAGACCATCGATCTGCTCACCGATAGCTTCAAAACCTTCAAGCAAGACTTGGGCAACATCGGTACGGAATACCTTCACCGCCGCTGCATACGCGGCTTCGGCCTCCTGCTCACGCTCTACCAGCTCCAAGCTTTCCAGGCGGCTCTTCTCTTCCAGCACGAAACGGTACACGCGCTGCCATAGCGGCTTGCTGAGATCAGTATTCTGCAGTGAGAAGTCAACCAAGTACTGGGCGAAGGCGCCCCATGCTTCATGATCAGCCTCGGTAGCAGTGTTCCCGGCGCGTCGAGCGCGCTCACGACAGGCCTGCTGTTTGGCTGCGGTGTCGTCGCCGAAGCGTTCGTCGTACCGCGCACGATGTCGCTCAACTTCATTTGCGTCATAAAGAGGGTGTGTGCGTAGGCTTCGCTCTTCCGACTGTGCAAGCTCCAAGGCCTTGGTAAAGGCGGCCAGAGCCCTATCGCCCTCCTCCAGCTTGGCCATGAGCTGGCCAAGCGCGGTATTGAGGGAGGCTACAGTGCGATTAGCCTGGTCGCGGTGTTCGGAGGCTTTGAGAAGCTCCTGCTCGAGCGCGTCCAGATGACCTGAGCGCAGCGCAGCCAGCTGATGACGCATTTGGACAGCTGTCAGCTGTGCGTCTCTGGCATCCTTGAACAGTTCGATCAGACGAACTACCAACGCATCAGGGTCAGCGTACGTAGCCAATCGTGTGGCAGCCTGGGCCAGCAGTACAACCGTCTGCCTGGCGTCTGCTGCATGTCGCTCTGCCGCAGTAAGTGCTCTCGCTGCATCCTCCTGGAGCAGTGCAGCATCGCTTCGACCGATCGCCAGGACATCGGGCAGCTGTCGGAGCTCAACGCCGCCACCAGCGCTGACCATGCCCTCCTTTGAGATGGCTCGAGCCGCCTTGTGGAGCTCTTCATCTGTCTCTGCAAGGGTCAGTTGACCCAGAGCGGCCTGAAGGTACTGGACCGCGTCGCGGTCGCCCTCGATCAAGCTAGCCGCAAACCGCCCCGCGCTGCGGGGCTGCCAGGGTCGGCACCGCGACGGCAAAGCAAGTCTGACGCCATAAAGACCCAGCCGGCGCCCATTCTTTCGGAACAGGCCAATAGCGGCGCGCTCTTGCTCATCACCACCTAAAACTAGCAGCGCGTCCTTCTGATTACCAAGGTAGGCCTCGATGGCTGGCTGCCATATGTCTTCCTTCACAGTGACCAGGTCAGAGACTGGTACTGCGCTTATCCCGCCATCGGCAAGCAGCCTCTGCAGCCGGCCGACTGGTGCGCGCACGTCGCGTAGGCCCTGTTTCGCACGCTCCATCGCAGACTGCGCTTGTCGAAGTGACTCTTGGGCGGATCTGTCGGCGGCTTCGGCCTGACCTCGTACTCGCCCAACCCTTCCGGCAGCCTTCTCCAAGGCCGAGGCAACCTCGCGCAACTGCTCCTGCGAGACCGATTGGGTCAGGTCAGCTGTAGGCAGGGCATGCACCAGCTCATGGGCAAGCTGAAGGCTCGCAAGGTCGTCCTGGAGAGTGGGAATCTTGGCTGCTTGACCCAAGGCGGATATCGCACTCGCGACAAGCTCGCGTACTGCTTGAGCCTTGCTTTGTCCCGCAGATTCAAAATCATTCAGTCGATCGACTGCTCCGGCTTGCTTGGCATAGTCGGGATCGCGATTGCGCGCCTCAATGGCGCGGTCGCGGTTTGCTTCGGCCAGCTTGGCCTCAGCTTGCGCCATCTCAAGCGCTGACTGCTTGGACTGAAGATCCTGGGTGAGTTGCTCCACTCTCTCTTGGGTGTCTGCGAGGTCGGCCGCAATACGCTCGGTTTCATAGACGGCATTGAGGCCGTCAAGATTGGCCGAGGCAATGCGCTCCTTTTCAACAACAGCATACTTTCCTGCCACAACGGTGATGCGCTCAATGCGCTCTTTCACCAGCTTGATCAACTCACGCACTTGCCTGAACTGAAGAAGGCGTGTCTTGAAGCGCAGTACGTCCGTGTTGCGCTGTTCAATCAGGTTCTCGCTCAGTACCAGACTCAAATCTGGAACGTCCTGATTGAGCTTCAGGGACCGGGCGAAGGCGTTGCGAATGGCCTTGGTATTCGGACGCTCACCTGGAGAGGCCAAGTTGCCAACGTAGAGCTGGCGACTGAACTCCTCACGGTTCGTCGTGGTTATGGCAATGGTCCCGGCGTTTCGGCATTCGTCGGCGATGACATGTTGGAATCGCCGCCACGGGATCACCACCTCCCGCTCGCCCTCGCGCTCGACATGCATGCGTGAATCCAGCGCTACGCCAGGCAAGATGTAAAGGCTGTTCACAATGACGTCGGGATTGTCCTCATGAGCGGCCATCGAGACGCCGGCGGTAACAGGGACCCCAGTGAGCTGGTCCCGAAACACGAGATTGATATAGGTATTTGATGCCCGACGGAAGCGTTCGCTGTCTGTCTGGCCATAGACGCCCAAACAGTAGTCTCTCAACGATCTGGCGCGCTTCTTGCCTTCTCCAGAAGCATTGAAGTGCGTACGGTTGCCATCGGCGCCGAGCATCACAATCTGGAAGGCATCCAGCAGCGCGGTCTTCCCTGTTCCGTTGGGGCCAAGAAAAGCGGTGTTGTCACCAAACTCCAGCTCCGTCCTTTCATAAAGGAAATACTGGATCATCGTGACGCTTTCAAGCTTCTTCATGCCTCATCCTCCTCGCTGTCTTGGCCTGGGGCGTGGCCGGCGAGCTGGAGCAGGGCGGTCTCGCCCAGGACGTCCACAATGCCTGGCCTGATCACCACAGTGAATGGCTGCTCATCAGTTGCGTCCTCCAGCCGAACCAAACCGTACCGCTTGAGCGCCGTCAAAAGCTCCTTGAGCTCTCCAAACTCTGGGAGGTTACGATTGAGGAGATCTTTGTAAGCTGCTTCAAGGTCGTGCACGCTCACGTATGCCTCACCATTGATGATGTCAGTGGCGTGCATCCGATCGTCATACAATCGTCTGAGGATCAAGGCCAAGCGTGTCTCGCTAAGGCGCATTTTCATGGCGACGTACTGGTCGGGTACGGCAACCAAGTAGGACATGTGAGGGTTGTGAATGAGTGTCATGCCAAGCTGGCCCAACAGGTCACGATAGGCCCCCATGTGACTCACGATCGCATCGTAGGTGGCTCGGCTGCCCCGATCAGTGGCATAGATGACCTGCTCCATCATCAGCCGATATCCAGATCTTCGGAGATCATCGACAGAGTAAACTTGACTCTGTTCTGCCAGTCGCTCCCAGTTCGCCATTAGATGTACTCCTTGTGGATACTGAAGGTTCTGTGCTCCATGAACCTGTTCTTGGTAACCGAACTGGGATGGAAATCTATCCGGGCTCTGGGAAGCATCTGGAGCAGCGGATCATGGCGCCTGGCGGACGCTGGCGCCTCACTACGTGATGCGATTAAAAGCAGGCGCTGGTAGCAGCAAAGGTCATTGATGGATTCCACGGTCAGCTCGTTGGAGTCCACTGATTCTCGATTGACCAGATGACGCGCCACATAGTTCGCTAGTTGGGCCGGCTTGACCATTCTCGCTTGCGCCATCTCCCGTCTCAGGGACTCCAAAGCGAGCTCTTCAAGGGTCGGCGGGCGAGTGTGCACGCCGGTCGCGACTTGGTTGCGAACCAGCATCCGAGGGCGCGCGAGTCCCCATTGAGAGGCGTGGCGTGCGTCTGGAGCAGCCGGCAGGGCTACATGGCTCTCGTCCAGGTGCGCCAACGCGGTCAGTGAGCGGGATATAAGTTTGTCGAAGTTGCGTGGAGCACGCATGCTGTAGGCCATCAAGACAAGGCCTTGCTGATTGGCTGTCTTGATCTCATCGTCCACTCGCCTAAGCTGTTCGTCGACATCTCTCAGACGCAGGAGCAGGCGTGTATCGCGTTCATAGAGGGTTTGGGCCCTCTCCCGGTCGCCTCCAGCAAGCTTTTTCTCATACCAACTGATCAGCGCTTCCCGTCGCTGATGATCATGGCTCAGCTGTAGTGTCAGACTGATGATCGCCGAACGATGTTGAAGGGGATGATCCTTGGTCCTCAGCTCGCTGTAGTCAGCTATGAACAGCCCTTGGACATACTCTTCAAAGAATCCTTGAACGAAGTCTCTAGCGCTGGTCCTGCGCAACAGCTCTTCCATAAGGTCCTGAACCCTGCAGCCGGTATTGACGATGTGTGCCATGCATCGTTTGGCCTGGCGGGCTGCCTCCACGTACTGCTCGCCTCCTTCATCTGCAGCCTGCATGGACTGCAGGTTCAGAAGAATGGACCGGAACTTGCTGCCTATGAACTCCGGTTCTTGCGTGGCGAAGTCACACAGAACCGCATAGAACTGGGCTACTAACGGTTTGACCGTCAGCATGGTCACCACCCCGCGGCGGCGACTTGACAGCCAGTCGTTCTCAATCAACTTGTTGGCAATCTCGTTCGCTCGAATGGTGATGTTGGTTTCGAGCTCGCCGTCCCACGGGTCATCTGTGGCAAGGAACGCCTCAACTGACCTGACGACCGAAGTTTTGGGGATCTCCTCGCCTGGACTGTGGGCCCCATCGCCCCACAGTTCCTCCATCAGTCTGGAAAGCACAGTCCAGTAGCGTTGCCCATTGGGCATGCCAAGCAACCTGAATAGGCCTGGCTGGAGGCGGTCAAACAGCGGTACAGCGTCATTGCAGACCATTCGGATATCCATCCCGTGCTGTAGGTCATAGCATAGAGCTATTAATAGCTCTATGCTATGACCATTGTCAAAGGCCTTACTTCATGCCCCGCAGCTCGCCCCCCCTAGTTGACCGTCAGAAGGCGATAGAACTGTTGCTGCTTTGGGAGGGGCGCGTCTCTCGCGGTCGGATGCTGGAGCTGTTTGAGGTACACGAAACGGTGGCTAGTCGGGACATCGCGAGTTTCAGGCAGGCCTACCCTGGGGCCTGTTCCCCATTGCCTAGCGAAAAAGCCTACGGCAGAAACCCGGGGATGAGACCTACGCTGTCTGCTGGAAACTTCGCTGAATACGTGAATCTGATTGGAGGCATGCGGAAAGGCTCGCTACTGGCCGCGGTCCCAATCTGCTCAGCTGAGGTCAATGCTACCCAGATCAGCTATCCAGATTTTTCTGTACTGCATCGAGCAATCCAGAATTGTTCTGCAATTGAGTTCACCTACCGTTCGCTCAACAACCCTGACCCCCACTCCAGGACGGTCCAACCTCACACCCTCATACAAGCCGGTCCGCGCTGGCACATGCGCGGCTGGTGCGCTAGGGCAGAGCAGTTCCGTGACTTCAACTTGGGAAGAATGTCTGATCTTCGCCCGTGCCAAGGCATGGGCAGCCTTCCAAATGGCAGCGAAGACAAACTATGGAACACGATATGCTTGGTGCGCCTGGTTCCCCATAACGGGCTAAGCACAAGTCAGCAACGGCTGGTACGGGAGGAGTACATGCAGGGCACTGCTGCGCTTCGATTCCAAGTTCGCGTGCCGATGGTCCAGTATCTCATCCAGGCCTACCGGGCAGCTGTTGATCCACTTGTCCAGACCGCGCCGGAGCACCTGTTGATGGTGGATGACCCTGCTGCGCTGGGAGCGGGGGCTTTGTGGGGCGCCCAACGGACGTAACTTGTGGCCAGCGCCAGGCAGATCTGCTCAGGTGGAGGCGGGCAAGACTCGCTGGATTCGGGTGTTGCCGAGCGCTTCGCATTCGGTTCGCCTTTCGGCCGGGCGACGCATCAGCAGGAAAGGCATGTCCAGGCCCAGTCGTTCTCTGGTGCGATAGCTCTGAGCCACAGAGAACCCATGTCGCTGGTAGAACAGGGTGGAGTTTAACGAAGCCCATAGCCTGACCTCGCGTTCCCGATCTGACATTGCCAATAGACGTTGGATCAAAGCCGTGCCGGTACCTTTACCGCTGGCATAAGGTTCGACAAACAGTGCTGTGATCTGGTTAGTCCAAGCGTCAATGATGCCAAAGCCTGCTATTTGACAGGCATCATCCAGCGCAACCTGACACCCACCTTGGGCCGAGAGTTGGCCAAAGGATGGTGGCGGAGGTAGGTCAGCCCACTGCTCAACCAGATCATTGGCGTAGTGGCGTTGGCAGAAGTGGCGCACAGACCTCGCCCTGAGCGTCCAGAGAGCCGAGGCATCCTTATCCGTCCCGCTCCGAAACTGCATTCAGTCTCCTCAAGCGCTGTGATGGAAGAATGGAAATCGCTCATATGCACGACCCGCACAGTGATGTGAGGAGGAGGCATCGAGGAAGTGTTACCCGGAAGCGGATCTTCCGCCGTCTCTACCGCCTCGATGGGGTGAGAACTGTGCCACTTGAAGTAGTCAACCACTACTGTAGGAGTATTCCTACATCCATCCACCACTGCCTGCGCTAGGCTCAGCTTTCAACCGCGTCAGAGGAAGCGATATGGCAAGGAAAGGAACGGCGGCGGCCGTCGTAGGCTGGCTCAACGCTATCGTTCGGCGCTTGATAGCGATCAAGGGCGAAAGAAAATCGATCGAGAGTGCGCTGTCAGAAGGATCGCCAGCTGCAGGCGGAGATCGTCAGACAAGCGCTGATCCATCGAGGAGGAAGGCTATTGATCAACTGCAACTCGTTCAGGAGGAGGAAGAAGACCTGGAGGCGCAGAAGCATGCTCAGTTGGATTGGCTCGCGTCTCTGGAGCGTGAGGAGCAAGACCACAACCGTCAGCAAGAAGAGAAGGAAGCCAGCAACGAGAGGTTCAAACAGAGTAGGAAAAAGGCGAAAGTCCAGTTTGACGAGCTTGATAATTCCGCTGATCAGACCGGTCAGCCTGACGCTTCGATTACCTCCCTGGGATCTTCTTTGAGCGTGGGCCCAGTCACTAGCAATTTTCCTGGCGCTCCATCCTTCGCAGAAACAGCAGCCACGGGCGTAGGCTCCGCTGAGCGCAACGACTCCCTGATCGCCACTGACGAAGACATAAGTTCCGAGTCTGCCGAGGCAACAGTTAAGCCACGAAAGCCAACGATGAATTGACTTTACCTATGAATGGTCTTGTCGCACGCTCGCAGTTCCCCGCAGAACAATCACAGGTTCTCGCATCTACCGTTTCGGAACGAGCTTCACCCTGCCAGTAGAAGACATGGTCGTCGTACGCCCTGGCGGTACGGCTACCACTCGCCCGTCTGCGCCTTGCCGAGACGTGTAGCCGGCAGGAATCGCCACCACGCGACCGTCTGTGCCCTCACGGGAGGTCGCACCCGGAGGGACTGCCACGACTCTTCCGTCCGAGCCCTGTCGGCTGGTAGCGCCTGGGGGAATTGCCACTACCCTTCCATCAGTACCTTGGCGCGACGTCCAGCCCGGTTGAATCTCTACCACTCTCCCATCTGTACCTTGCCGCGATGTGGCGCCAGGCCGAATGGCCACAACGTGACCGTCAGATCCCTCACGAGACGTCCAACCCGCGGGGATGGTGATCCGCTTTCCGTCAGTGCCTGTGCGTGTTGTCGACATACCGTTCCTCCAGATTGAAGCAGTACGACACAATTGGTCCATTGCTAGATGCAACGCGCTATTGTTAGGCCACCTTTTGTTTCCTAGTCAATAGCGAGCACAGAGTGATCCTTGTGCAGAGTGAAGCGTCGCTCAAAGTCGATGACGGTCGACTTCCGGGCAATACTGGGCGAGGCTAGGGGACCAGCGTGGGCCCCGGTAGACTCCAGCTGCCATCAAGCACGCTGGGCTCTGGGCGATAGATTCTGACCAAATAGTTCCAGCCAGCCATTGCCGGGATGCAGTTGCTGACCTTTGAGCCGCACCCGCCAAACTGTACCAATGTACTCCCGTCTTGCTGCTTGTCGGCCGTAACGCTGTTGACTGAGTAGCGCTTCATGGAATTTGACTCAAAGTATCCATCCGCGTTGTAAACAGAGATCGACCAGAACGCTTTCATCGGAACGTCCTTCAGGCGGATCTGGTAAACGGCCTTACCATCGTTCTGGGCAACCGATCCCCCGGCGTACACTGCCTCCGTCTCCGGATTACCCCCCCATCCTGCGGCCGTCCCTAGCAGATGCCGAACGGGATCAATCTGCTCCTTGGTGCCGAACATCCGCTTGTAATCGGGTACGCGAGCGACCAAGGCGAGAAGCAACTTGCGGACCTCGCCCTGGGACGCCTTGTCCCACGCTGGTATCTCAAAACTGCCTTTGTGTTCCTGTCTGATTGCCAGCTGATCCTGAAGCTGGTGCGCGACCTCCATGTCGCGCACACTGGTCTCATCCACAAGCGTTCGGATGATGATGAGCGCATAGCGTGTGCCAACGGCGTCACGGGAGATTGCGTGGCGACCTGCTTGGTGCCACAAGGCAACGGTGATGTGGTCCTGATTGACAATCTGAGCGGCCATGTAGCGGGAGGCGGCATCAGGCATAATCAAAGTTGCTGCTGATGCCTCTAGATCGACGACGGCATAGGAGTAGAGCGTGTCACGGTTAAGCCGGATGATGCGCTGTTTGTCTAAAGCGGGAAATCGCGGGCATGCTTGAACTTGCCGAATCCGCCATCGTCAACGATTCCCTGCATGTACACATCGCTTTCAGCGCGCACGAAGTTTTCGGTGTTGACGGAGATTGTCTGGCTTGGCAACGCCCATGCCTGACCCGTGCATGAGAGCATCAGTGCTGCAATCAAGAATTTTTGAAATGTCATGTGCCTAGTCCTTTGAAATTGGCATTGAGATGCTCAGGAACATGTTGTTGCTGCGAGCACGGTTTAGTACCGCTGTCTCATGGAAGTACTTCAGACGCGTGGAGATGGGGCGCCCGCCTGCCAAGAAGCTATAGGACAGTGACGCACCGACTGCCGTCGTACGACCCTTGAAGGGCCCTAGGACCGCTTCGCTTCCGGAGTCTGCGCTGACTTGCTTGTAGTGACAGGCAAGGACGCTGGCAGACCACGGGGTGGATAGATGCTGGGTTGCCGCCGCTTCCAGATGCAGCTCGTTTCCCGTCCGGTAGTCAGTGGCTGGGTTCGCACTGTTGACGGTATAGCCGGCGGCAACCGAGACATCTTGGCCACCATCGGCGTCAAGCCAAGTGAGCGCCGTAGTCAGATCGTAGCCCCAGCGGTTGAAGGAGACATTGGCCAATCGACCGCGTTGATAGTCTCCGATGGGAACATTTACCGATAGGCCGGACTGAACGAATATGATGCGCGATTGCCATGCCAGGCTCGCACCTAGTGATGGATCACCGATGGTTGTCAGCGAATCTGATCTTTCCCGGCCCGCGCCTTGGCTCGCCTAGGGCAGGCTTGTCACTACACTGGCATCGAGCGACTTTCGGCCGGCAGGAAGTGTTGCGCTCAGCGCCATGCGTCCCCCTGCGACCTTCCACGGAGTTGCCCACAGAAAGGTAGAAAGATTGATGAGGGCGTGAGCCTCTACGCCGGCTGCAATATCGACACCAGTGGGAAGCTGTCGCGTTTTTCCCATCTCCCCCTGATAGAAATAGGTGTCGTTCTGGTAGTAGAGGCCCTGCGGGGGTGACAGCGCTGCGCCCGGCCCTTTGGTTCCCAATAGATACACCCCAGACGCGCCTTCGGCAGCACGTGCTGTAACAACAGATGAGCCCAAAGAAATGAGGAGAATGGGTAAGACGGCCTTGGACATGTTCGCCTCTTGCAGAACGCCAATGGAGCGGGTAAACCAAGCACGGGGCTTGAGCGCGAATTCTAGGTAGGCGTGCGAGAGCAGATTGGTCGAAAGTGCACAATCTCGCAGTGCGAGCAGGGGCGGTCATGACAGAGGTCGACGATGCCGTGGCGCTGGTTCGTGCCCACGGCTGGCTTTCGCAGCAGCCGGCAAGCTTCCAGGCGCGTGTCGTAGAGCGTATGAGAGTATTGGACTACCAGGCTTGTGATTTCCTCTACAGGCGAGGGGATCCTTTGGGTGGCATCTACGGTCTAGTGGCTGGTGTAGTAGCCGTCGACATCGCCCCCCCCCAGGCGATCCCTGCCGGCTGGTCCAGTACGGGACTCCGGGTGCTTAGACGGGAGAGGGTTGCTTCCTCACACGTCAGCCTCGTCGCCTTGACCTCCGTGCGTGTGGCCCGATCCGTGTATTCCACCTTCCGCTTGCGGCGATGGACGAGCTGGTCCTACAGCAGCCAGCGTGGCACGGCTGCTTTGCTCAGATCATGATGGCAAACATCTACGTGTTGCTTAGGATCGTGCACGATCTTCAGATCGTGGATCTGACCAGGCGAATCGCCGCGACAATGGCAAGGCTGCATGTGCGTGGCGCCGATGCATTGCCGATAAGCCAGACCGAGCTGGGTAGGCTTTCAAATGCATCGCGCCGGCAGGTCTCAGCTGCCGTGAAGCGGTTCGCCGAAAACGGCTGGCTAAGCGCCACGTATCGAAGTATCGGTATTCTTGACGGCGATGCGCTAGAGGAGTTTGCTTTCGCCGAAGATTGACTAGTCCTCTCGCGATTTGACGGTCAGCGAAAGGCGCTTGGATGGATCCCTGGAGAATTCGATGTCCCAATACTTCAACGATAGCCCCATTGAGCGACGTGAGGATGACCGTTACGGCGTCCATCCGTTCTCGGAAGCGCTTGCCGTTAGCTTGCTCCACATTCCCAATCCCATTGGCACTGCCATTGCATTGACTGGTCCATGGGGCTCTGGGAAGAGCAGTGCGATCAACCTCGTCCGTGCTGAGCTCCTAGAGAGGAAAGAAGAAACGCTGGCCATCTTTGACTTCAAGTGTTGGTGGTACCGTGGCGAAGAGGCAATTGCTCTTGCCTTCTTGCAAGAGCTCAACTCAGCCTTGCGTTCCACCTTAGGGGACAAGGTTAAGGGACTAGTGCCTCAGATGGGGCGGCAGATCCTTCAGGCCGGCCCTATCCTCGGGAGCGCTGTTGCTTTGGCTACCAGCACCGGCTGGGGCGCCCTGGTTGCAGGATCAGCGGCGTTCGCCAAACGATTTTTCCCGGACAAGCAGCCCTTGGAGAAGGCATTCCGCACGCTATCGAAGACATTGGCCGAGCAGGACAAGCGCATCCTTATCATCATCGATGATATCGATCGACTCTCGCCCGACGAAGCGCTTGGGATTTTTCGCCTCGTGAAGTCTATCGGTCGTCTTCCTAACGTCATGTATCTGCTCGTGTTTGATCGTTCTTTGGCAGAGGCTGCAGTTCAACAGCGGTTCCCCTCCGAAGGTGCGCATTTCCTGGAAAAGATCATCCAGGCCAGCTTCGAACTTCCCCCGCCTTCTCCAAGCGATCTCCAGAACGCGCTGCTGACTACGTTCGAGCAGCAGTGCGGCTCTCCAAACGAAGAACACATCGTCAGATTCATGAACCTGTTCTACGATGTGGTAGCCCCGTATCTGACGACGCCGCGCCACGTGGCTCGGCTCCTCAATGCCATCTCTGTGACGTGGCCTGCCGTTGCGAACAACGTAAGCCATGCTGACTACCTGGCACTGGAGACGCTGAGGCTCTACGAGCCATCTGTCTACAGTGCCATCAGGCAGAACCGTGAGATCGTTACAAGTTCGCAACGCGGTGGCTCAAAAGACAAGAATCGTTTTGACCCGTTCCTCATAGGCGTTCCAGAGGATCGACGGGGCAGCGTGCAGCTTGCACTGCAGCGCCTGTTCCCGTTCTTTGAAGAAATGCGGTACTCGGGGGCCAATGATGGCTGGGATTTGGAAAGACGTGTGTGCCTTTCCAAGCACTTCGACACCTACTTCAAGATGTCGTTGAGCGACGAGACGCTCTCTAGCGATGAGATCGATGAACTGTTGAAGCGGGCGGCTGATCGGCCTTTCATTGAAGAGAGATTGGTGCGCGCATCTGGACAGGTACGTCGCGATGGCAGGTCAATGGTGCCCGTTGTTCTCTCCGAACTGACTAGTCGGGGGCGCCAGATCTCCAAGGACGACGTTACGGCGTTCGTCTCAGCTGTGTTCGCGGTCGCCGACTCCATCAATCGCAAGCAGGACGAGGAGCGAGGTTTTGCAGTAGGCACGACGTTTCTTCGGATACATTGGCTGATCAGGCAGGTCGTTGGCGAACGCTTTACGCTTGAGGAAAAGTCCAGCGTGTACTTGGACGCAACCAAGCACGCGTCGCTGGGATGGCTGGTCGACTTCGTATCCTCAGCTTTCGATGATCACTACCCCAGGCAGGGGCGCGAGGTTGACTTGACCAAAGCACTCACTACTGCAGAGGCCTTGGATGTGCTGGTGCCAAGGGCATTGAATGCACTACGCAATGCGGCAGAGGAGGGGGCACTGCTTGGTAGAGATGATCTACTCAGTTGTCTGTACCGCTGGTCGGAATTCTCTGCCGATGGCGGCGCAGAAGTGCGCAAATGGATGGCGGGCGTCCTGCAAGAGGATGAGGGAGTGGTACGCATCGCGCGCGCACTCACGAGCGAATCCTGGACTACCGCTTTGGGAGGGTTTGGGGCCCTGGGCGACCGCGTGTCGAGAAGGGAAGTCCGCGTTGATATCGGCAGCAACTTTATCTTCTTTGATCCGGTTGAGTTCCGTAAATCCGTAGAGCGCATCATCAGGGATGCGTCACGATCAGAAGAAGACTTGGAATTCCTTAGGTCGTTTCTGCGTGCTTGGGATAACGGCAAGTCCTAAATGGGCTTGTCCGGTCATTGCGACGCGCTTCAGGTGTAGGGGGTTGATCGTTGTCATGACCGGCCCCTGCAGTCCGGTGCAAAAAGCAAGGCGCAGAATTTTAGAACTGCCCATCCAGGCCCATGCCGCCTCCAATCTCTCTCGCAGATCAAGTCAGGCGCTTGTCAGTAGAGGACTGAAGACGGGTCGCCTCGGACCGAGGGGCAGCGCGCTACGCGATTGGCATCGCTGATCCCTTGTGTCGACGTTGTGCACACTTCGCCACAAGGGAAGCTCATACAGAGATTCTTGTACTGTCAGGTCCCATTCCGCATCTCATACCAGTCTTGAGTTCGGTTGACGATTTGTACCACCGATAGCATCACCGACACCTCGATCAGTACGCCCACTACCGTGGCCAGTGCGGCACCCTGCGGGTGCTTGGCCGCTGGATGCGGATGTTGGCCATCCCCAACCAATCCTCGGTGGCAAAGGCTTGGCAAGAGTTCGATGACGATGGGCGAATGAAACCCTTCCCGTACTACGACCGCGTAGTGGACGCAATGGAGGAGTTGGTGAAGTTCACGCTGCTGACGCGAGGCCGGTGTGACTACTTGGTGGACCGCTACAGCGAACGAAGAGGCGCACAGTCCGCGGCTGAGTTGGCCCGGGCGGCTGGGGCTGCCATTTGAGGCCCTGCGGCTAAGCATTGACCAGAGCCTATTGTCGCCCTGCTGGGAATGCCCCAAACAGTGGCCTGCCAAGCGCTTGTGCTGGACAGATATCTACCTTCGGCCCGATGTGAAAGTTGAGAGGCCTTGACGAACGTCTATCTCAAACGGGTCGCAGCTCATCAGGCCGTAAGGCGACGGCTTGGCCTTGATGTGCCTATTCAGCCAAGGAGAAACGCGACAGGATGCGAGGCACGACGGGCGCGATTTCCCGTGCAAGGAAGCCGAGTATACCCACGGACTGGCCGAGCACCCGTCCCGCCTCCGCATGCACCCAGACCCCCCAGAGGGTTGCGTCAAGTGCGGGAACGCCACGCGCTGCGAAACCGGCTATGAGGCCGGCCAGTACGTCGCCGGACCCGGAGGTGCCAAGACCGGAGATGCCTCCTTTATGCAACCAAGCGCTACCATCCGGGCCAGCGACCCAGGTCTCTGGCCCTTTCAGTGCCACCACGCTGCGTGTGGCGCGGGCCATCCGGAGAGCGTGTCCCTGTGGATCGGCAAGAACGTCTTCCTTCTCCACGCCGCACAGTTGTGCCATTTCCCCTGCATGCGGGGTCAGAATGTACGGTCGTCCAGGCGTGGCCTGCAGCGCCTTGTGCAATGCGCCGGCATCCATCACCACAGTGCCGTCGAGCGCTGAGGCTCTACGCGTCAGGCGAGCCAAGAACCTGGAGGGACGCATCCCAGGGCCGATCACTATGGAGCCGCACGTATCCAGCGCCGCATGGAGATCAGCTGCGCTGGCCGCTAGCTCGCCCTCGACGCTCTCGCGCATGCCCAGCACCATCGCTTCAGGCACGGCGAGCGCCATCGCCGGGGCCACACTCCTCACGGTACCGATCTGTAGTTTGCCGGCACCTGCCCGAAGAGCCGCTTCGCCCGCCAGCAGGGCCGCTCCCGGCACTTGGCGAGACCCTCCAACCACGCAGACCCGTCCGCGGTCTTCCTTGTCACGGCCGGGCGCAGGCAGTGGACGCGCGCGAAGAGTCGCCGTGGTCAGCCGTTGGATGGTCTGGCGGGCCACTTACCGAGCTCCAGCGGGTTGGTCCGGCAAGACGGTGGTGGGCGTCTGGGCCAGTTCAGGCGCAATGAAATTGGCATGCACTAAGGCGAGTTGGCCACTCTGGGATGCGTGGTACTCGGTTATCCCACAGTTGGGCACATCGCCCTGGCGGTCAATGTCCAGGATGGTCTGTTCATCCATTCCTTCCAAGAGGTACCGCATGCAGTTCACAATCACTTGGTGGGCGATGATCATCACGCGTGTACCAGCGTGGTTACGTTGGAGGTCCCCGACCACGCCACGCAGCCGCAGGATCACATCACACCAGCTCTCGCCACCCGGCGGTCGGAAGTAAAACTTTCCAACGAGCCGTCGCTGCGCGGCAAGTTCTGGGAAAGTGGCGACGATGCCACTTGAGGTGTAGCGATCAAGAATGCCGAACTCCTTCTCTCGCAGGCGCTCATCAATGACCAAGTACCGGTCGCCGCCCAGCACGTCGGCCACCGCTTGTGCGGTTTGCCGTGCACGCACATACGGAGAGGCAAGCACTACCTGGGGTTGTTGATGCTCGGCAAGCCCTGCGACCCAAGCGCTCAGAGCCTGTGATTGGCGCTTACCGAGCTGAGACAGAGGCACGTCGGCATCGCGGTGTTCCAGTTCGATCAAGGTAATGTTGTTGGCTTCGGCGTGGTCACGCGCCACATTTCCGGCGCTCTGACCATGTCGTACTACCCAGATCCGCTCCGGCCACTGCGCGGTGGCCCCTTCCATCGCACTACTCTGCCGCATATGAGCCTCCGGCCTCATCTGTCTGGCTGTTGTAGCGAGCACAAGGTCATTCAAGCGTGAACTCGGTACAGACCGTGCGTGCCTTCGAAGTCCCTCATACGCGCACGTCAGATCGAACTCCGATAAGGCCTATGCGCTATGTTAAATCCGGGGCGGGCGCCCCTGCAGCCAGCCCCAAGCTGCATATCAAGCCATTTGCGCGAGCCGCGCAGCATCCGCCCCCGTTAAAGCTCGAGCACGACATGTCGTCATTCCAAGACGCCACCCCCGCCGCAGCGCGGGTCAAGAATAGGGTCTAGATGCGCCTCGCTAGCCGTCTGCGGCCGCCCCTATCGGGGCGACCTAGCTAGGATCGCCATGTCCGCTTCTGGCCGGAAGCGGACATCAGCACTGCGTGGGCGCCTGGCCCGGTGCTATTCTCCGATTCGACCCGAAGTGGACACTTTGGCCCTTCCGCTGGTCTGTGGAGCAGTCGTCCCAGGTCAGTGCCCGATTGTCTCGTTCGACCAGGCCAACAAGATCAACGGCAGGACGGATTGGTACTATCTAGTTGATGTTGCAACCGGGTCAATGGAGTGGCTCAATCCATAGCGTTGATCTAATGTCCGCTTCCGCCCCGGAGCGGACATTGGTGCGGTCGCCGAGCCCAACGCTGAGTCCGGTTATAGGCAGGCTTGTTAGCCGGAGCCTGTAGCCCTAAGATCAAGCTGTAATAAAGGAAACTCATCGCACGGTGCGTTTGGGAAGACTAAGTCCGGACGCAGGGGTCCGTCTAGTAGGTAGTTGCTGGCATGGACAGTGCATACGAGATCTTTTCAAAAACCCCAAGCAACTGCTCGGCCACAGAAATCTGTGACTTTGTCGCTCTTGTAGAGCAAGGCGGAGAGGTTGCAGTCGGCGGGCTGAAACAGCGTGTCATGAGCGCCGCTAACTTGGCGTTCCTGCAATTTGGCGGGCGCTTGGCCGGAGTAGCCGCCCTCAAACATCCCAATGCTGGGTATCGCGCTAGAGTTTCATCTTCCTCGGGGATAGAACTGCCGCAGGACTCTTACCCGTATGAGCTTGGCTGGGTGTTCATCGCCATGGAGGCCAGAGGCAATGGTTACGCTCGGCTTCTTTCACAAGCTGCATTGTCCCTAACTGATGGCAGTGGAGTATTTGCCACTTCGCGCACACGCAACGTCCCAATGCACCGGGCTTTGGCTAGCCTTGGCTTTGTATCCTCAGGTTCCGCTTATCCTTCACTACACGGCAGTTATCACCTTCAGCTGTTCACGCGGATGCCGTCTAACAATTCATTGGAGCCGAAGCCGCTTCGCGGCTCGGCTTAGTTCGAACGTTCCGTCTCTGGAGGTAGTACTGCGTGGAAAAGCGATACCAGGTTTTTGTGAGCTCGACGTTCGCGGACCTGCAGCAAGAGCGTCAGGAAGTGATGCAGGCATTGCTTGAACTTGATTGCATCCCATCTGGCATGGAGTTGTTTCCAGCCGCAAACGAAGACCAATGGACGCTCATCAAAAAGGTCATTGATGACTGTGACTACTACATGGTCATCCTAGGGGGGCGCTATGGCAGCATCGGCCCTAACGGCCATAGTTACACCGAGATGGAATACCGATACGCGCTGGAAAAAGGAATGCCAATTCTTGGCTTTGTCCACAAAGACCCATCTCAGATCGCAACGAGCAAATCGGAGCAGTCGGAGAGCGGGCGAGAGAAGCTTGGAGAGTTCCGAGAGTTTGTCCAGAAGCGCATGTGTCGCTTCTGGGACTCTCCGGCTGACCTCGGAAGCCAAGTCAGTCGCAGTCTCGTCAAACTGATCAAGACACATCCCAGTATTGGCTGGGTGCGAGGTGATCAGGTTCCGTCAGAGAGTGCTACTACTGAGATCTTGTCCCTTCGTAGGACAGTGGATGAACTGGAGCGGAAACTTTCAGCGGTAGCAACTGAAGCACCGCAAGGTGCTAGCACGTTGGCGCAAGGCGGTGATCAGGTCTCTCTCGCTTATAGCTTCATAGCGTCTACAACAGAGTACAGGCACAACGGAGAGACCTATTCGGGGGACTCTGTCCTCACCTGGGACGAAATCTTCTCAGCGCTTGCACCGCTCATGATCGACGAGTCTGATGAGTCTGGCCTGCAGATAGCTCTCAATAGCCTTGTGAGATCGAAGGAATACGAAGACCTGCACTCACAGAAGCGTTTCAAAGGCCAAAAGTTCTTTGATTTCGCTGTGCTTCGAGATGATTTCCAGACCGTGAAGATCCAACTTCGCGCGCTAGGATTGATTACCAAGAGCAGCAAGAATCGCAGCGTGAAAGACACGGCTACATATTGGACGCTGACGCCCTATGGTGACAACCAAATGACTAAGCTGAGAGCGATCCAGCGTACAGAGATCTAACAGATTCGTTCAAGCGGAACTCGCCCCGCGGGGCGTCATATTTCAGGCATTCGATGTCCGCTTTTGGCCGAAAGCGGACGCTGGTGAGCCAATCGCTGGCTAAGGCGATTCACGAGCTCTGAACGGTCAGGGCGGCGGGGTCAAGGCTCTCTGGCCACCATGCGGTTCGTTCTGGATGGTATAAGCGGAACCAAGGATCCTGCTATTAAATGGTCAGGACTAATAAAATTATGCGTCGGCTCATTCTTGCGCCTGCTCTCCTTCTGTCACTAGTTGGCTGTAATCAAGCTCGCGTCGACGATCTTGAGAGTCAAGTTGCAGACCTAGGCATGCTTCCTTCTTTCGGCTACCAAGGCTTCCGCACTGCTCCTATCCCCTCGGGGGTGGGTAAAGTGGGTGACCGTTGGGGCCTTTGGTGGAACGGGCGAGAGGTGGCCAGTGTCACCTCAACTCGCGAGGGTGCTACCGCCTGCATCTGAACGCCCTGAAGATGTGGCAGACCAAAAATGCCGCCGTCGTCAGTATCCGGCAGGGAAAGCGCTTCGCGGAGCGCTGGTGCGCCGCCAGGTTGTACCCGGATCTGCCGTTGCGAGAGGCGGTCGTCCGACTGACCGACAACCCGCCGCCCCCTCAAGGACGGCCCTGGGCCACGCTTCCTGATCCACAGCAAAGGGTAGCATTGGCCTTCGTCTCTGAGGAGCTGGTGCCATGAGATCAGTATCTGAAGCGGATTGTGCAAGGCTAGCAAGGTCAGCAATGGAGGCATTCAGCGTGATCGCGAGCGCTTGGTTGCTCACGCCGTCGGAAGCGGAGGCGATCCTGGGTCGACCGGTCGAGGCTGCGCGGCAACTCAGCACCATGGGTAAGGCGGATGCGCTGCTTCCGGAGACCCTTGAGAGGGTGGGGCATCTGATTGGAATCTATCGGACCCTCCACACGATCTTCTCCATTTCCGATCAAGCCAATAGTTGGGTGCGCAGACGGAACAGCGGCACAACCTTTTGTGGAGAGACCCCCCTTGCGTTGATGTGTAAGGGCAGGATGGCCGACCTCAAAACTGTGCGCCGCTACCTGCAAGAAGAGGGCTTGGGTCCTGAGTAGGGCGGGGATCCTGGTTGTGAAGCCTTATGCGGCGGTGCATTGCCGCCAGCCGACGGGCGACTATCGAGAACATTCACGTAGGAGGTGCTCTCATCCCTCGTAGAGCATCATTTCGATGCCCGAGCGCCAGCCGAGATGCACGTGCAGTCGCGGACTTTCAAGGCGCCGGGTCTGATGCGATGTCGAACTCGAAGTCGGAACCAGCAATGTGCAGCTTTACCGAGTCCCTCTTGACTGATATGAAATCTGCGTTGTTGGACAGCGTAAAACTTGCCTCCCTGGCTCCCTTCATTGAGCCGTAAGCGGTGCGAAACTTGAGTCCGTCGGAGAGAGAGTAGGTATAGCCGGTGTATCCATCGTGATAGATTCCTCCATCATTGATTGGGTAATTCTTGTACTTCTCTTTGTTGTACTCTGGTTTCAGTAAGCTAATAAAGGCTTTCTCTGCATCGGATACAAGGCGGTTGTTGCTGTAGGAGAGGGCGAGGTCATCGTCATCGATCTCATCCTCTTCTCTCCATGTGCGAATGAGCAGAGGCTCCAGCCGAAACAAGAAGAGGTAGATTTCGTCACTTACACGTGAGCCCGGGAATCGTTGCGGCTCGTCAGAAAGAATTCTCTGCCGCGCATGGTGTCCGTTCTTGAGTAGGCGATCAAAGCTGTCCGTTCCAGTCGCCTTGCCCACATACAGCAAATCGAAGGTTGAGAGCTCAAGATAGTTGTTCAAGCCCCCAACGAAACTCTCCTCCCGGCCTCGCCGCCAGAGAAGGTCTTCAGGTGAGAATCTGGCTAGTGGTTCACGTGTGTCCTGGTCGACAACCCTGTAGAACGTGATTGACGACGGGGAGTGGGCAATGGCCAGTTGCGCGTCTTCCAAAGCACGGATTGGCGGGACATCGGCAATTTTGATAAACCCCCTGCCAACCGCACCACCCTTGATCTGAATTGCAAACGCAACACGACCATGTTCGACCTCGATCTCGACGTCAAAGAAGAACGACGCTGCGCGTCCGCCGATCATATAGAAATCGCTAGTCCGTAGAAGCGATACCAGTCGAGGATTCTTTGATGCAACCGTGACGTCGCTGTTTGCGATCGGCGGGAAGATCATATCAACAGTTGCAATCATTGCGTTTACATGAGGAGCCATGGCTATTTCTCTGTGCTCGATGATGCGTGATGATCCACTTTGAACATCAGGGTGTGGTCAATTGAAAATCTCAAAGCATGTGACCCAGCTGGTCGGCCTTGAATAAGTGCACAATTAGCTTAGTCAATCGGCTCTCGGGTGACTCCGCTATCTGGGTCTTGCAGGCATCTGAAAATCTTCTGCCGGCGGGGCCGAACTGCGGGTGAGCATCCAGGGAAACTTTCGCAATGCTTGTCATCTCCGACATGATTGCAATCAGGTCCATTCCCTCCGTGGTGCGGATTGCCTCAAGGTAGGCGCTGGCTGGGGCTTCACTAAGGCAACTGGTTTCAGCGTCGCTCCACGCTCGTTCGCGGTAGATTCTGGAGCAGCTCTGGGCGACGCCAATGCGTGCATTTCGCTGCACGATTGCTCCGGAGATTGCCTGGGATATCCTAGGATGGAGGGGCGATCGACGGGGTTGCTCGCGGTACCACTGCAGCTCGTGCTCGGACGTTGCGAGCCGCGCGTGGAAGTGCGCAAGCCAGGCGTCGATCATGTCCTCTCCCACCTCCGCGCCACCAACCAGCTCTTGCACGGTGTTGCACAAGCTGGTTGCCATGCTGGCATCCATGTATTCGGCTCCATCGATCAGCTGGCGAGCCTCGTCGAGTAAAGACTGATCTGTACGGCTTGGATACCAAAGACAGTTTGTCAGGAATGCGCTCGCACGCGTCTGAGTACTGAACCTTTGGTGATCCCTTTCATTCGCCTCCAAGAGATCAGACACTGCGCTTGCTTCGAGATGGCCTGACCTATAGAACTTTACGATCTCTGCTTCAAGCTCATTAGTAAATTGAAGACCGACCTTCTGTAGCCAGGCCTGCCAATGCTCCTCTGCCTTCTCTTGCTCAGTCGGTGGATGCTGATCTCTCTCTTGAGCTCGCCGGATCCTTACCCAGGAATCGGTTGGGGCGAGAGCAAATTCCAGATTCGGCGGGTCTGGCACGCCTTTAAAGTGGGCAAAGCCCAGTAGAACGATAGACGGAATAGCCCGGGTCAGTGTGCTCTCATGAGCGGGCTCGTACGGGCTAAGAATCAAGTTGCAAGCTCGAATCACACGCCTGAGTATGCGGATGTTCGAAACGCTGCAACGCTCAGCGGCCGCCTTGATGTGTTCGGCATAGCGACTGGGAGTCAGTTCAAGTGCGATTGCAAGGGCCTCGCTTGGGGAGGTCTCAAGACGCACCTCAGCGTCTATGACCTTCTCCCGGAAAGTACTCCATAGCTCACGGTCCGCTAGCCGATCCTCGTTGAGGATGAGAAGAACGCGACAGTCATAGCGCTTGCAACATTCGTCGATGAAGCCGAGCACCTCATCAGCGGTCAGGTCGTCGTGTTTGCGCTCAATGTCGTCAATGACGATGAGCTTGCCCTTCAGTGCCTTTGGAAGAAGCAGCAGGGCTAGATCGTTGAGAGCGCCGAATGAAGCGTGCGCCTCTTTCAGCGCCTTTACGCCTGCGGAGAGGAGTTGGCTCAGCGAGCGGCCAGTTGGCGTCTCTGTAAAGTCCTTGAATGCCGCACTTTGTATCGCCTTCATCTTTAATGAAGCGATGTCGCGCACTCCAAAGAGTGAAGTTGACGCTGCCGATGTTAGGAGCTCATCTTCGGATTCGCGCTGTACGGTCTCCCATAAGTAGGTCTTGCCCGTTCCCCAGGCGCCAGACAAGGCAACAACCTTGAGGTCCTTATTGCTCAGAAGGTCAATGAGAGCAGTCTTACAGGCTTCAATTGGCATCGTCTCGTCCTAGAGCTCTCAGCTTCAATTCCTGCTGAGCGCCGCGCTTGAAGATAGGAGCGATGTTCAATGTCTTTTCCTGCCGCGTCAATTGGCGGCTCCCCGACCCGCTGTGGGGGCCGAACAGAGCTATACCCGAGGACTGTATTGCACGTTGGCTCATTCAACTGTGTCAGGTTTGTAACTTTCGTGAAAATTCCGTTTCCCATATTGGCGGCCCGGAACAGAGTAGGCCGCAGGGAGGCGACCTGTCACTCGTCCAGCTCAATCCATTGGCAGCGCCGTAGCCCGGGGGCAATCCCCTGCCGGTGATTGCCTGCAGAAATCAGGGGAACACGCAGTGCATCGCTACCGAAGCCCACAGCGCCTGGACCGACTGGTCCAAGGTGTAACACTCGCGATTGCAGCAATGCTGGCGATGCCCGCTATTGCTCAGGATAAAGAAGCTTCCGGCAAGGGCAGCCAGTCAGACCAGGCCATCGATCTGGACAAGGTCACCGTCGCAGCTACCCGCTACAGCGCTGCAGACATGCAGATGGCCGTAAGCAACACCGCAAGCGTGCTCACCGCCCAGGATCTGCGCTACACCGCAGTACACAATATTGCCGAAGCATTGGGATTGATGCCGGGTGTAAGCGTGATCAGCACCGGTCAGTACTTTGGCGGTGTCGATGGCGCCGCGCGAGGCGAAGGCATGTTCGCCTCGGTGCGAGGGCTCAACGCCGAGTACAACGTGAACCTGATCAATGGCGTCAACGTTGCTCAGGGTATGCCCTATAGCCGAGCAGTGCAGCTTCGCCTACTTCCTCCGTCGGGTCTGCAGACCATCGTCCTGAACAAGACATCCACTGCGGCAATGGATGGTGATGCCATCGGAGGGACCATCGACTATCGCACGCCCACAGCATTCGCCTTCCCGGCGCAACGCGGCGGGAGCTTTAGCATCAGCGGAAGGGTAGAGAGCAGGGCGCGCGACTACGGCGAAGATGGTGGCAGTGGAGGTGCTGCTGGTGAATGGAATGGGCGATTCGGCGACGAGAACCAGTTTGGGGTCTATGTAAGCGGATACCTCGACGCTCGAGACTACGTGAACAGTCAGTACGCGGGCGCTACTGCGGCCAGCAATGACGGTGTCTGGACATTCAGCCGGACCAAGGCCAACGGCAGTATTGCCGATGGGTATGATCCGCAGCAGACCCTCAGGGGTACGGGCCTTTACGCCGGCTACTCCCAGGGCCAGCCCCGCCGCTTCGGTGGCAATGTGTCATTGGACTGGCAGGTTGATCCGAGTTTGCTGCTCTATGCACGTGGAACGTTCGCGCGCGCTTTCACCGAGCAGAACACCGGGTACTCGCAGTTGATTCCACGTAGCGTCAGCTATGAGCCATCAGGGGTGTCAGGCGTCTACACGCCTAATATCAACTCATACGCAGTCCGATACTGGTATGAGACCAATCCGGAGATGGCGGACCTGGCAACCTTCCAGTTCGGCGCCGAAAAGCAGATCGGTGATTTGACCGCCTCCCCAAGCCTGTTCTATGGCTTTGGCCACTATGACCGCCCCGATCATATCGAGGTGTCCGCGCGTACCGATCAGTACTCGGACCGGCCCAGCACCTTCCCCTATGGTGCACCGCAGCTCTTGACGGTCGACCCCGACGGCTACCCCAGGCCAGAGCTCACGCCAGCCTTGAGGGCAGCTATCAACAACATTGCTGGTCTGTACATTCGACGCGCCGGGCAGCTGAGCAAGCAGTACAGCGGCCAAGGCAAGGGCGGGGCAAAGCTTGATCTACGCCGTACATTTGATGCGGGTCCTCTGCAAGAGCTGCAATTTGGGGTCAAGCATGTCGTGGGATCGCGGGAATTTACTTCACGCAACTGGACCAACGCCTACTACGGCGGCTACGCGCGCTTGGCCGACACTGGGTTGATCGATGCCCAGTACGACTCGGCGTGTCCGGGGAAGTACGATTGGAGCACAGTGCGCCTTAGCAACGATGCTCTCAAGAAGTTGATCAACGACCGCCTTACCTCTTCCAGCTTTGACACCTGTGGTGGCTTGGCGGTCAACAACCTCAACTGCAACACGATGCGTGGTACCGAAGCAGTCTCCTCGGCATATCTGATGGATACGCTCCGTTACGGGGATGTGGAAGTCATACCTGGACTCAGGTATGAACATACCGCTATCCGCAATACCTACTGGGCAAGGCAGCCCAGCGTCCGGGGTGTAGAGGTCGCCGGACATTTCGAGAACAATCACACCCGCTACAACGTGGCTTGGCCGTCGTAGCCGTCCCAAGCCTGCTTCAATGCGCAGCGAGGGACCAGTTGGACGCAAGCCCCCCAGCCCGACACCTTGCTGGGCAGGCGGCAGAGGCAGGTGGCTGCGACGGCGGCGCAGGGCAGGGTCCAGGTTGAGGGAACTGTTCTGGTCGTTTACCTCAGTCACTGTGCTGACTCGCGCAGGAGGCGATCGCAGCGTCACGTGCCAGGAACGTAGCTTGCGTTTGCGTTCAATGCCTTTGAGCACCGTCTTGGAGGCGACCGCGGGGGTCTACAGGGCGGCAGCGCTCCGCTCGCGAGCATCCACGCGCTCCCGGTATCCGTAGAGGCCGCACGCCCTCAGTCGCTTTGCAACTGTGACCTAGGCTGCGGCATGATCCAGCAGGTGCACAACAAACACCATCGGGGACCACGTGGCAAAGACAAAGAAGGCGGCTGACGAACTTACCATCGGCGGAGTCCCGCGTCCGTTGTCAGGCGTTTTGTTCAAGCCGATATCGGCTGAGATGAATTCGTTCTCATTCAACGCTTGCGTAGGGCATAACACGGGCTCTCGCGACAATTCAGAAAGCTATTCCGATGGCTTTCAGATAGGAACGGAGGTCTTGCTAAAGGCTGCAGGTGTCAGTGCGCCAGACGGAGCAGGTGAAAAGTGGGGGGAGTACCCGCCTGTGGACGCTTTGGTCTATCCAATCTGCTATGGAGCTCGGCACCATGCGGAGTTGGTCCTAAAGCGCATCGCGCAACAGAGTTGGGAGCTCTACAAGTTGCGCAGGCCCAACAATCCCCAGAAATTCGATCAGCCAAAGACGGTTGATCTTTCGCACAACACCTACGATGTATGGGAGCAGGCACACAGCTACTGTGAGGCAACCGACGCTCGTCTGGCCGCCCTCTCCGCTGAGCTTGAGCCCTATATTCGAGACATTGACCATGTGGACGACACGGGGCAAGCGTTCCGATACCCCGTTAGCGCTCAGACGTCAAACCTGCATCTCACCGGATTGTCCGTCATCAATCTTGCGCATTTCGCAGCCGGCTTCGCCAAGATGACAGACTTGCTAGAGCGTCTGGAAAGCATGATCTTCAACGTTCGCCAGGAGGTTGCTACAGGAACGTACACTTCCAAATTGAACCGTGAGCAACTGGTAGCCATTGCCAAGCGCCTGCCGCATGCTAACAGCAGTAAAGATGAGCACCTGAAGGTCAAAGCCGAAGTGATGGCAGACTACGGGATTTCAGGGAGCCAGTTCGACCAAGCCCGCAAGGTAATCGTCAAAACGCTCTCTCTGGCGCATCACGTTGGTATCACGCTTCCGCTCAAGGGAGTTAGCAAGGACCTGTTCCAGCGTTTGAAACACGTGCACGCCAAGCAGCTTCAAGCCGCCGGCGCGATCACGGAGGAGGAAAGCGCTGCACTGTATGCTTTGCGCGATATCGGTTTGGGTAAGCTATACCCTGAGATGTTTGAGAAGGTAGTTGTGGAGATGTCGTCTGATGAGAGCGGCGACAACCACAATGCGACGGCCAGTGACGCTGATCATCATGCGCGCAAAGTGAGTGGCCGCCCCGACATCATAGAACGTGCGCTGAAGCAAATGGGCCAAGCTCAGCTCGCGGCAGAGTTTGCTGATGTATACGGCAAGGAGATCGAGGCTTGGCAACATACGATGGGTCGCGATGACGGACGAACCATTGCTGAAATCCTGGAGCAGGCAAGATCGGGGGTCACGCCCGCTGTGGAAGAGAAGGGTGCTGAATAGGTCCTCTACAAAGGCACGCCGAATAGAGGTCCGGCGTGCTGTCCATGTCAGATCTAAACGACCTTAGTCTTCTTCTTTTCCTCCGCGAGCCTTCTTCGCCTTGGCGATAAAGTCCGCAAACTCTGAACTGCGGTCCAAGCTTCGATCGCACTCGCCAGCGTCATTGAACAGCCTAACCGGCAGACGCTGCTGAAGAAATGTCTCCATTGCCTCGAAATCTTCGCTGGGGCTGGTACGGGCAAACTCTTCCCAGTCGCGTGTCCGCATCTGTATGCCATTACGCGACACCTTCATGTCCAATCCACTGCTCATAGCAACTCCCTGTTGATCAATCTCGTCCGCCTGAAGACCGACGACCTTGGCTCAGCTCGGCTGACTGGCCAGCCAATAGCATAAGTCAAGACGTTCTAAATTTTTCTACGCTGTGGCCTTGCGTCCGCGCAGCGTACATTGGCCGAACAGTCGCGTAGGCAGCGTGGCCTCAAGATTTGCTTTCAAACTCTATCTGAGCAACTTGCAGCACTCGCCAAGGAGCAATGGCAAGTGCTTGATTGGGCGCCTCACCTCCAAGTAGGGAGTGCGGAGAAAGGAACCACTCCACCTCCCCCCAGCCGGTGCTCCGGCGTAGTCCTCCTGGTTCGCGCGCAAAAGTGTCGCTGCCCTGCAGCACGGCAAGGATTTCGGACAAGTAGTCTACCGGTTGTCCATCTGGTCGAAACTGCCAAGGTGGATAGCGATAGCTGGGCGCTGGCTGTGAGACATACACTCCCAAGAGCAAGCCCTTGATACGTAGATCGCTCGCTCGCTGACCGTCTGGCGGCTGTGCACTGAGCTGGTCGTCGACCTGGGATGCGGTAAGCCACTGCGCCGCGAGTGCATCGCGTAGGCCGGCGGCATCGACAAGGATCTGCTGTGAACGCGCCGAGTTGCCAATCTCAACGATCAGATTTGGATCGTATGCCTGGTTCTCAGGCCGCCATCGTCCGCCAGTGCCACTCAGCGGATAGCCCAATGGGTTGCATACCACTCTGGCGCGACCAAGCGAATAGTCCATGGAGTCGTGGACATGACCATGTATCCACACATCTGCCAAGGAAGCCAGATCATCCAAGTCCGAAGCAAATGCGGCTGACGAGAGCTGCCCCTTGTAGCGCTCAGGGATGGATCTCGATGACGGCGCCATATGTGTCACAACTACGGTCGGACCCGCGAATGGCTGCGCGATGCGTTCCTGAAGCCATATCCGATCGCTCCAATGCCATTGCACAACGTCCAGAGGTCTGATGCATCGGCACCCCGCTTTGGCAAGCCTGATCATACGATAGTCTCTCATTCCCCCCGCGGCCGACTGCATGGCCTCCTGCGAGGTGTCTTGACCAAGCAGCTGGAAATCGGTCCATAGGGGGGCGCCCAGGAAGCGGACACCATCTAGAACCAGCTCGCCTTTGTCCAGGAAGTAGATGTGGCCGGTGGCGGAGCAAGCACTTGCCAACCTTGGCTTCAGAGTGTCGATCTTCTGCCCGTAAGCTTCGTGGTCCCCGTGAACATAAATGACCGGGAGATCACAGAACGCCCTATCGGCCCACGCCACCGCACGATCACCCACGTCGATGTCACCGGCCAATACCACCACGTCTGGCCGGCTCAACTCGAGGTTCGGCTGCAGGTCATCCAGTGCCTTCTGAGTCTTCTTTGGGGCGTCACGCCACAGCTCAAAATGCAAGTCTGACAAGACCAAGATACGCATTGGCAGGCCTCCAAACTCTGTTCGATCACGGACGAAGCAGCTCCCAGGACGGGGCTGTTCAATTAGACGCACAACTAAGATGCATAATTCATGTGTGCGCTTGGAGCTGTCCGACACCGTGATCCAAGCTCATGCGCGACTCTGCTAAAGCAGGCGAGGGACAGTGCAATGGAACCGAGAAGCAGATGAGCCCAGAGCCGCTATTCCATGATGAATGGGATCATGAGCTACGCTGCGGAAGAGCTATAAACTCACCTTGCTCTCATCAATGAGCGCTGTCTAGCGCGTGAGCCTACTGGTACGCTGGGGTGTGAGCCTTCTGGTACGGGGGAAGAGTGTGTCTTGGTGGCCTGACGAGATCGTATGACCCGTCATGCCCTGCAGATGGCATGCACGCCTAACAAGGCAGCCGAACAGTTACCAGTTGATTTGACGGGTACAGATTGCCTTGATAGAGGGAGAAGAAGCATGTGTCAGGCATGCCAAGACCCTGGCGCTGGCAGTGCTAAAGGGGCCTGGGGCAGGCGATAACCGAAGCAGTACAGTTGAATTGGAGGGACCGACCGCACAGGAGGTGCAGAGATCCTGGCCATGAATTGCCGTAGGATCGATTAGGGCACCAATTGAAGGATCAGTTGATAGAGCTATGTCCAGTTCAGGTCGTTCCTCCCCACACTCGAAGTTCAAGGACGCGGTAGAGGCGCTTTGGCGGTTGCCCGAGGAAGCGTTCAGCACCGCAACCACCACACCCACCTACGCCAGCTTTATTGCCTCGGCTACGCCGATATGTGGGGCGGTCCGAGGTTTTGGAGGCAGCATTTCTCTGTCAAGCGCCTTGGCTGGGCTAGGGATGCCCTGCGGGCTTCCCAGCAACGCTCGCCACTTGGCCATGTCGGCGCAAGAAGCAGGAACACATTTGCTGGCAGCCTTTGAAGCGACATCATTCCGCCGGACGCATCTGATTCCTCTGGATCTATCCGATACGCTGCCGAACATCACGTTTGGCAACTGCCATGTAGGTCGCATGTCCATTGAGGATCTGCGGCATCATGTGGGCTATGATCGCTTGGCCAGAATTCATGGCGACGGTAGCTTTGATCTCGGACGGTTCCAGCAGTTCCATTGGCTCATCGTTGAAGAACAGGTTCCAGTGAACCGCGGGCAGGACGGACGCGAGCTTTACCGATTTCACTTTGACGCCTTGGAAGATCACGGACGCATAGAGCCACACCAAAGCCAGTATCCAAAGGCAGTCGAGCAAGCACTGTTCTGGCTCGCGCTAGCGCCGTGGGAAAGATGGGTAGAGTCGCCACAGTTCGGATGGCGTGGCTTTCATGTTCCTTGGGTGTACACAGTTGACCATGACCTGTTCGCAACCCTCAGACAGCCACCAAGTCCGGATACGCTGAGCTGGGAGGAGCATCTGGCCTACAACGGAGACGGTGAACCGGTCGAGCAAACCAGGCCCATCGCATGTTGGCTTTCCGAAGATATTGACGCTGAACTGACTGCACATTTCGACCTGCGTGGATCAGCCATTGCGCGCTTTGACGAGCTTGAGTTGCTGCAGACGCCAATGCCGCACTTCCTCACACGCGCGTACTTGTCAAATGGTATCGACGAGTTCCTGGGTCATCTTCTCGCCATTGAGGCCGGGGTCGGGCTTCCAGGCGATCAGGGCCGGAAAGATAGCGCAGGCAAGAAGACAGAGGACACAAGAGGCCCCAGCGAACGGATCGTGGCTCGCCTGGCGGCGCTGCTGGACACGCCATCCGCAGAGAGCTACAGAGAACTCTTCAAAGCTCGCAGTGTGTTTCTGCACGGTAGATCCATGCCGGCTATCCCTGCCCATCAGGTAATCCTTGCCAGGTCCCTGGCCAGGCGTGTCGTAGACGCACTGGTGCTAGCCAATCAAGCCGATCCAAGCCTAGAGCGGGGCGCCTTTGTCGACGCCCTCTTCAGCCATGGCGTGCAACTCATTGCGGCGAAGCAAAATTGAGGCTCTAGCTCGATCGCGCTCTAGCTAGCATCTCGGCACTGGAGCCAGTGGTTAAGAGGGCCACCAGAAGCAGGTTGGACGTACCGAGTCACGATCGATGGATATCCCAGGTAACGCGGCTTTGCGTAAGCAGACGTGGAGGAAGCCCTCATGAGGATGTGATTCTCATCCTCATGAGGCGTGCAGGATTGGCGAGCTGCACTTGGGCATGGCCTAGCGGAAGCCTTGGCCCCCGATGAATTGGGCGATGCCTGTTGATCGGCCCTTAGTCGCGGACCGCTCTTAGCCGGAAGCGCGCCACAGAGACTGTCTGCTGGCCAGCTTGCTCTTCCAAAGACCTGGCAGCAGCGCTTGCCTCCTCTACCAAAGCGGCATTCTGCTGAGTCGTTCCATCCATCTGCACGATAGTCTGATTCACCTGTTCGATGCCGGCCGCTTGCTCTCGAGAAGCCGCCGAAATCTCGCCCATGATGTGATTGACGCTGGCGATCTCAGTGACGATCGGCCGCATCGTACTACCAGCAGTCTCTACCAGCTGCGCTCCTGCGGCGACGTGATCAACTGACGTCCCAATCAGGTCTTTGATCTCTTTTGCTGCGCTGGCAGATCGTTGGACCAAGGCTCTGACTTCCGTTGCCACCACGGCAAAGCCCCGTCCTTGCTCGCCAGCACGGGCGGTTTCAACTGCCGCATTCAATGACAAAATGTTCGTCTGGAAAGCAATGCCATCAATAACTGAGATGATCTCTGCGATCCGGTGGGATGACGACTGTATCTGCTGCATGGTCGTGACTACCTCATCAACGATACGCCCGCCCTCACCGGCTACTGTGGAAGCTGAGGCGGCAAGTCGATTCGCCTGAACTGCGTGGTCTGCGTTCTGGCGTACGGTAGATGTGAGCTCCTTGGCTCCCATAGCGTGCCACGCCCGGTCCACTCCGGATGAGCCTGCAGCTGTGCCTCCAAGATGGCTGCCATGCTTAGTCTGGCTAGCAGCTCGCCCCTACCTCGTTGGGCTGCGATCGTTGCGACCATTGCGTCATTAGTCGCCAGCGCCCTACCCAGGTCAATTTCGATGTGCCTGGCTTCTGATAGCGCCTCGCTGGCCAGGGATCGACGAGATGCATTGATCAGGCTTGAACTCGCTTGGCGATAGATCATCAGGGCCGTGAGGCCAAAGCATAGAAGGGCAATCACGGCGGTGCCTGACATCAGTGAACTGGCAATGCTCCGTTGTCTCGACGCTTTGTCGTTGACAGTGGCATTGGCGCCGCGCGATGCACCACTTGCTCGGTAGCGGTGCATGGGCAGTAGCTTGGGAAGCCCGGGCCGGGCGCGATCGAGTGTACTCATGGGCAACTCTTTGTGAGAGGGACGGTTGGAGGCGTCAATGGCTCAATTGCTAACGCAGCGTGGACGCGCGGTGCCAACGTATTTCTTGTCCCAATCGCCCATGTGAAATTGTTCTGTCCCGTCGACAGGAGCGCTGTTTCTTTCCATTGATCAAACCTAGGTATCGACGCGCTTATCAAATACCTCTCAAGAATCGGACGCTGGAGTCGATGCCAGTATCTGATACGGAGTTTTTCGAAAATTCAGAAGCTGGGATCACCTCAATGACAAAGCAAGATCGTCCCGTCGTTCGGCTTAAGAAAATTCTGTCCGCTGCCGGGAGGCTTCTGGCAGCCGACCAAGAGCATTTCGAGCTGGTCAAGGAAGAGTTGCGAGCCGTCCCTGTGGTGGTATTTCAAACGGCGGAGGACCTACGAGAGAAAGATTTGCAAGAGTGTGTGAGCGCACTCGATGAAGCTGAGCTCGCACATAGGTCCGCACCCACCGGTGTCACGGGGTTCTTCAAGGGACTCGTCCTGAAGCGACGTGTCTCCTCCGCTAACCGCGCGCTTACAAGTCGAAAGGCTGAAGTAGACACTAAGGTTGAACGTGTTAGTCGTGCGAACAGGGCTGCGGAGATACGAGCCGAGTACGATCGGCGCGCTGATCTTGTACGAGCAGTCGAAAAGCGCGCTGGGGAGCTTTCAACGAGAGAGGCTGAGGTAGCTCAGCTTCGAGATACGTGTGTCTCGTTGGTGGATGCTATCACCCGCAGCGCATGGATCGGGAGCAACCTGGAGGCGTCAATCGGGAAAGCGGAGACGGCACTTGGTGCTGGGACTGTTGGTGGAGCCGGTTCCGCTCTGGAGGCCGTTAGATATCAGAAGAAGCCCTCACAGGAGTTCTTTGAACACTGCGAGCAAGTCGTTGGCAAGCTGGCAGCGAACATCCGTAGGGAATCATTTGGGTTCAATGCAATCGCTCCATTTCCCGGCATCATCGAGCCCTCCTTCGATCTATACCAGAGACTGTCAGATCGGAAGTCGCTTCGCGACTGGCTCGCGCGCCAGCCTGTGCGATCCGATCAGTGGACGGCGTTGCTTCCGACGCTAATTGCCACCGATTCAGTCAAGCATATGGTCAACTGGATCCTCTTCTGGACTTTTCTGGAGGAGTGCCAAGGGTTAGCTGGGAGCTTGTGTAAACTGCAAGGGGGGGAGCAGGGGATCGCTACGGAGGATGCGCTCACTGGTCGGCTTTGCGGCGAGTTGAACATTCAGCTTCGCGGAAGGGCGGCACAGTGGATAAAGGACCTTGGCTACCCTGACACCCATGTTTCCATGAGGCTAGTGCAGACGGCGGGATTGGATGCGGAGGCCGCTACCGGCGCCGACCTGGGGCTTGTCATCAGGATTGGTGTCGGCGATTTGAATGTCAGCAAGGTCGCCCTTGTTCAGGCAAAGAAGAGTACCGCCGGCATTGCCAATGTGGGCAGCAACCGCTCTGGCCCTACCAAGCAGACCCAGCTGCAGAAGCTTTGTGATCTTGAGAGGGACTTCTACCTGTTCTACCACTTGGACGGCGCACTCTCCCTTCCCATGCTTCCCACTGTGACACGGGCCAGTGACATCAGAGCGAACGTGGGATCCAGCGTCGCTGACGAAAAGCTGAACTATCAGTGCCGGAACCTTGGTTGGGACTTCCCATCCTTTGTCGCATTTGGTCTTTGTGCCCCTGACAGTGGTGTTGGCAAGGTGGTTCCGCAGGGCGTCGAGCCTCTGGACGTCTTGACCAGCGGTGGCTCCTCTTCTCTGCCCCGCATGGTCTTGGTGATTACGGTTGCAGACAATGATAGGGAGCCTCATCCAGAGCAGGTGCTCGTCGCATTGCGTGAATGTTCGTACGAGGAGGTTGAACTGGGGTCTCTGAATATGGAGAAGCGGTACGATGGGCCTTCACTGGATTATGGCCGAGGCTGATGGCCTAGCACTCTAGTCCTCACTGCCGGGGATTAACCACCGGATAGACGGCCGATTTGAAATTGCGGCTCAGGATAAAGCTGAGTCGCGGACATCTGCGACCACAAATGTGATGAACGTGAGTACCGGCCCATAGTCCAAGCCCTCTTGAAGATAGGGGTGATCCCGTCCTCGGCCTCCAGCCATTGAGTGGCGGTTCGTTTCGATTTGCGCGTTCGGTGTTCAGCCTGCCGTCGAATAGCCGACGTTTGCACTGCATCTAACACGGTGCCTTGATGGCTGGCTGAGTGTTGATCGCGCGCCCTACGAAGTTCCTGCTTTTCCATGCACTGCGTATAGCAGTAGCACGCAGCCTCACGTGCTTGAGATGCTTGGATCGGGACCAGGCGTTCGCGATTCGACTGAAGAGACGCCGTGCAGGTGGGGCAACCAAGAATTCACCGAACATGGGCCGTCCTTCACCGCGGCTCTGAGGGGCCTGGCGGAAATTACGCCTGTGCAGAGCTGAGCCCATTGATTCTTAAGAAGAATTTGAGGCGAAGACCACCCGCCTCCAGTCGCATGTCTTTGATCGAGTCGCATCAACTCTGAAAATTGTCACCCCACCAAAGCCGCAGCGCTCGCACTGTGGTGCGGCGCCCGGAACGGCCGCTGTCGCCAACGCTTCGGGTCCAGCCCTTCGCCGCTGACCGAGGTAATGGCCGCCAACTGCAGGGCATCGATCTCTTCGGAATCCGGCAGCAGGCTGGGCAGGCGCGAGGCCAGCAGGGTCTTGCCGCAGCCGGGGCTGCCGATCAGCAACAGATGGTGACCACCGGCCGCGGCCACCTCCAACGCTCGGCGTGCGAGCGCCTGCCCGCGTACGTCGGCCAGATCCGGCAATGGCAGCGGCGTGGTGTCCACGCGTTCCACCTGCGGTAGCAAACGCGGGTTGCCCAGCCCGGCGCAGCATTCCAGCAGCGTGCGCGCCACTCGCACATCGGCGTGCTGGGCGAGGGCGGCTTCAGCGGCATTGGCCGGGGGCACGATCAGGATGCGTCCGGCTTCGGCGGCGGCAATGGCGGCCGGCAGTGCACCGGACACCGCGCGCAGCTCGCCGGTCAGGCCAAGTTCGCCGAGGAACTCGTACTGCAGCAGCGACTGTGGGTCTACCTGACCGCTGGCCGCGAGGATGCCCAGCGCGATGGCCAGATCGTAGCGACCACCTTCTTTCGGCAGGTCCGCGGGGGCCAGGTTCAAGGTGATGCGCCGCTGCGGGAAGTCGAAGCGCGCGCAGAGCAGGGCGGCACGCACGCGCTCGCGTGATTCGCGCACGCTGGTCTCGGCCAGGCCGACAATCTGGGTGACCGGCAGGCCGCCGGAGAGATGCACTTCGATCCGCACCAGCGGGGCATCGACCCCGGCGCGGGCACGGCTGTGGACCAGCGCCAGGCTCATGTGTGGATTCCTGCGGAGGGGCGCTTGATGGTGAGGGGGCGGTGCGCCGATCACCATCGGACTACTCCGGCGGGGTATATAGGATTTGTCCGGCCAGCCACTACGTGTGGTTCAGTCGTCGGGACGACGTCAGATATGGCGTTCGGCAGACCTCATCAACTCAACAATGTTGTCGAGGAGGGAGATCGGCAGGTTGCGCGATGCCGTCAACATGTGGGCTTCCATCTGCAGGCGCATTCCTTCTGGCTTGCCACCATCCGCGATGGTGTCCCCCGTAATCAGCCAAGATACGCTCACGCACGTGACCCTGCTCAGCGCATGCAAATGGTCGATAGACGGCACGAAGCCTAGTTCGCGTTCCCAGTGGCCCACCGTCGCCCGGTTTACGTTCAGGGCTTTGGCGAGATCGGTTTGAGATAGCCCGTTGCTGATACGCGCAACGCGGATCCGGGCGGACAGTGAATCAGTGCGGAACTCCATGAATACTCCCCTTCCTATGCTGCCTTGCACAGGGCGTGCGGGGAAGTGTGTGAGCGCCAATACAGATCGTCAATTCTGTAGCAGGCCTACATATGTCGGTTCTCGCACGAATCTCTTCTTGAATGCGCTGAGGACGCTGCTTCTGACACGTGGCGATGCGGGATGAACGCCGCGTCCTCCCTATCCTTGGCCAAGACGTTAGCGACAGTGACGTCCTTTCAGGGCCAGCACGCAAGCGCAAATGCAAGCACTCGACCTGTGATGGTTGCCCTCTGCACGTAGTGAAAGCTGGGGCGCAGCCGCCCAAGCGCGGCGGAAGCTGTGCGCGGCACAGCAGCGAGGTTGCAGCTGGATGCCGGCGGGACGTTGAATCAAGTTGAGCCGCAACGCTGATCACGTTCGCAGCTCAGAAGATCAAATGCCCAACATTACATGGAGTAAAGAAAAATGACCCAACGCACTGCTGTGAAGACTCTCTCGTCCCTCACGCTGATCATTGCGGGTGTCGCGGCCGCAGGTTCGGCTTCTGCTGCTGCATCGAACGGAACTTTCGTCAATGACATTGCGGCGTCGACGTCCATCCAGGCGGATATGCAGTCTCTGAGCATCAGTGAGTTCAGAGACGAAAAATCTGCGCTTCTCGCAGATGGGCACCATCACTCCGATTCTTTCGGATCCCATCACCATCATGACACGGCGAGCAAGCAGATGGCATTTGCTTCGCGCATCGCCGCGGATTCCCGATTCGACGTCTGAAGAGAGAGGGGCGGGGATCTCTCCGCCCCTTGCACGTGAATCACTGTCATGCAGAGCCTATGGAGGCCGGAGGTGGTTTTTTATCTTGGGCCTCAAAGTGGATTTGAAAGGTGGATAAGAGCGGCCAGGAGCAAGTGGCGAGGACGGCGATCCCCACATGGAGTAGGAGAATGAGTTCGATGGCCCAGGCGCAGCCGCCAGATGTAAAGAACCCGATCTGCCTGATGGAAATCGCAGATACAACAGAAAGCATGGAGCCGGTCGTCGAGGGCATCCTCTGGTCAAGACTCCGCAGGATGAGAGCGCGACTTCAGGAAGTGCTTGCCGACCAGCAGTACGGGGCCATGGCTCGTGTCATGCACCAGATGTACCAGTCAATCAGTGCCGATCACCAAGCCCGCGTACTGCTCAGTTCCGAGTTCTGTGAGCAGTATCTGTGCCTGGAGTCCGCACGGAAGGGTAGGCTGGAGGCGGGAGCCGACGAGCAGGAGAGGGCAGAGGAACAGGCCCGCGCGCTTGGCGCGCTGCACGACATCATCGCTCGGGAGAAGTCGATCGCCGAACTGGCGCAGGGGCGGACCGGCAGATATCTGAGAGAGGCGCGGCAGTGGCAGCTCTACAGTCCGGTTGGAGACTGCGTTGCGGAAAAGGATGCCACGGGCGTGTGGACCCTTCGGCAGTTGCCGAAGCTGGGTGACTGTATCGCGTTGGATCTTGAGAGCCCACCGGCGCGGCACCATGAGCCGCGTTCTGGGGTGCTGAGCCAACCGTGCCTGCCGCTGACCGATGTGGAGTGCGAGCATGTCTCGCGAAAGCTGTCAGACGCACTGGCGGCGATCGATAGTGCAGAACCCATGTACGGCCTTCTTATCCGCAACTTCGTCCGGCGGATCACCGTACGCAAGTCGGCAGACGTCACCTCCGATGAAGCCGGCCGCTACGGCTCGGAGCATGTGCCGAGGCAGCCGGGTTCCATTCGACTGCTGAACACGCATAACCCTGAACTTCTGGTTGAGGCGTGCATGGAGAGCATCATGCATGAAAGCACGCACAACTATCTGGCCGCGTGGGAGCTTGCCAACGGGTTCTTCGTTGCCAATGACTACCAGCACCGTGTCGTGTCTCCGTGGTCCGGCAATCCCATTCCCAACTCCTCCTACATCCACGCGGTCTTCGTCTATTACGTGTGTCATCGCCTGCTCAAGCGTCATCTTGAGATCTCTCCGGGCCTGGGTGAAGCCGCCAAGCGCCACGTCCAGCGCAGGTTGGCCGTCTGCGCCGCCGGCTTCCTGATCGAGCAGGATCTGAGCGGTCGGTTGATGACCAAGGACGCCATCAATGGCGAGGTCGGGCAGATGATCGATCAGATGCAGGCCGAGATGAAGCGTCAGTATCGCTACGGGGAGTGGCAGCAATGAGCAGAACAGTCGTCATCCACGCGGATCACCTTGACCCGGTCGCGCTGCGGGCGCTGGCCACGGGTGTCCCCGCCATACACATTGATGAGCTGATACCAGTAATGGAGGTTCAACCCTGGCCTGAGGTTCTCCGGCTGAGCCCAGGTGCGCATCTTGAGAGTCTGTTCCGCGGAACCAAAGTGGTGAACCGGGTCTTCTCACTGGCAGGAACGCAGATCGAACAGTTTCTGGCCGAGCGCGGAGTGGACGCCCGCTGGTTCCATATCCGCCTGCAGCCGCTTCTGGCGCTGGGGGTGAGCCTCTGTCACGACACGGGCACGCGCGGTGTGTCCCGGTGCCTGGCTCCGTTGAACGTGCAGTGGTTTGAACTCGAACGCGCTCTTCCAGAGGCGAACACGCCTGACTTCGCCTACAGTTTTGGCTACGAAGAACCAGAGCTGTCCCGCATCGAAGACCCCATGCAGAAGTCGGTATGGTCACTTTTTGACTGGCGGCAGGAACGGCAGCTTGATGATGAAGAGCGCCGCAGACACCAGTTCCACGTTTCCAGGCCGAAGGGCGTCCCTGTGGTTGCGTGGTTCCTTGGGCGGGACTACGACGGAATCCACTTTCCCCGTGAAAGCGTTGAGGTCGATGGTGGTGTGTGCGAACAGCTGACGCGAGCGGCCGCACACGCCTTCCGATCCGAAGCGGGAGAGATGCTCCTGTACGTGACGGACGAGGCGGTCACCTTCCATGCATTCTCGCCTTACCTTCGTTCCGTCGCCGCCGACGCGGCAGTGCAGGATGCGTTGGACGCGTGGTTGCTTACCGGCAGCGCCGGAGGTGTGAATGCTGCTTGAGAAGCTGAGCTCGCTGCGCGAGTCCATGGGCTGGGTCTACGGAAGCGAGGACCTGTGCGTACTGTTGTACAGCCTGGTCAAGCGGATGCGCCCACGCATCGTGGTTGAACTGGGTACCGGCTTTGGCGTCACTGCAGCCTGGATGGCCGGTGCGCTGCGGGAGAATGGTGGCGGTGTCATTCACACCTACGACAATGGCTCGCACTTCTCCAGCGAGCCAGGCATCAGGTTTGTGGACGGCCTGCAGGGGCCGCTTGCCGATTCACTGCGGGAGATGGGGCAGGACTATCCCGCTTTCCTGCAGCACGTATTCCAGTGGGCCGGGGTCGAGAATCACGTTGTCGCCAACTGGCAGGAGATCGGCTTTGCCGAGATTGCCCAGGCCCCCGCCTTTGACGGCGGAATAGACATGGTCTTCTCCGACTTCAACCACTCCCAGGACAGCATCCAGGCCTTGCTGGCGGCGTTTCTGCCGCGCATGGCGGAAAGCGCTTCGATCTTCATCGACAGTGCCTCCACCCAGCGGCTCAGCTACCTGACCCTGGAGGCCGTTGTGGACGCCCTGAATCAGAATAAGATACCCAGGGCGTTCATCAAGGATCGCAGCGAGCAGGACATTGACGCGCTGCTGCGTATGGTCCAACGCTCGCGCTTCCGGCTGATGCATCTGCTGGAAGCCTGCGATAGGGCGCAGAACAGCACGGCGTGGATCTCGATTGAACCGGTGGACGTGATTCCGACTGCGGCCACCTTCCTGCATTAGAGAGATGTATATGTTCGGCTATTACTTTGCGCTGGCCCGCACCAGGCTTATGGAAACCAAGGGGATGAGCGCAGCGCTGATCCTGGCGCTGGGGTTGGGCATTGGCGCAAGCATGACAATGCTGACCGTCGTGCGGACAATGACGTGGGATCCACTGCCGGGGCGGAGCGAGCATCTCTATCACCCCTTCATTGACGCGCTTCCCACGTCCTACGACGTCAGGCCGGGCATGGACCCGCGCGTGGCTCTCACCTGGGTGGATGCGCAGAACCTGCTTCGGCAGGCCCCCGCCTCCCATCAGACCGCGCTGGCGTCTGCCCGTCTGCTGGTGGATGCGCAGCGCAGCGTGCAGATTCCATTCTTCACGCAGGGGCAGTATGTCACTGCAGATGCGTTCGCCATGTTTGGCATTCCCATGGCGCAGGGCAGGGCCTGGACGCGTGAAGATGATGCTGCCCACGCCCGGGTTGTCGTGCTGGGCCAGGATCTGGCTGCTCGTCTGGGCAGTGAAGGCCTGGTGGGAGCCACCGTCCGGCTTGGCGGCCAGGCATTCAGGGTGGTCGGTGTCGCCGGTCCGTGGAGCCCGCGCCCCCGGTTCTATACGGACCTTCAGCAGGATGTCTTCAAGGGGCGCGAAGACTTCTTCATCCCGATTGGTGTTGCAGCGGAAATGCAGATGGCGGTGTCCAGCAGCGTCTTCTCATGGAGCAGTGACAAGCCCCTCAATCGCCTGCAGGACGCCCGCACATCATGGGTCCAGTTCTGGGCCGAGTTGCCTGACGCGGCCAGTGTCGAGCAGTACGAGCGCTTCCTGGGCAACTACGCACGTACACAGCAGCAGGCGGGAAGGTTTGACAGGACAACTGCACCGCGGATGGTGTCCCTGAAGGACTTCCTGGTCGAGCATCGCATCATCCCCAACGAGGTGAAGCTGCAGTTGGCGCTGTGCCTGGGGTTCCTGATCGTTTGCCTGCTGAACATGAGTGCCTTGATCTTCGCCCGCTTCATCCGCCGGTCCCATGAAATATCGGTCCGTCGGGCGCTGGGTGCGCGTCGGCAGGACGTCATCTATCAGCTCTGCACTGAAGCACTGATCATCGGCGGCTTGGGCGGGGCGGTAGGGTTGATCGTTGCAGAGGCCGGCCTCTACCTTGTGCGGATGCAGCCGGAAGACTACGCCTCGTTGGCCAACATGGATCTGAGCATGGCCGCCCTCACCGTGGGCCTGGCGTGTGTCTCCAGTGTCATCGCTGCGTTCTTCCCTGCGCTGCGCGCTACCTCAGGCCGTCTGGCCATGCAGATCAAGGCGTCAGAATGAGCATTGCAGAAGTCCCCCTTATCGTCCGCGCGCTCACCCGCAACCGCGTCATCGCGTCCATTCTCCTGGTGCAGGTGCTGGTTGCCACGGCGTGCGTGACGAACCTTGCGTTTCTGCTGTCCGAGCGGCTGGGAACCCTCACCTACAAGACGGGCCTGGAAGAGGCGAACCTGGGCGTCATCGAGACAGAGTACCTGGGGCCTGCAGCAGCCAACCCTGCAGCCTCGATCAGGACCGACCTGGAGGCCATCCGGCAACAGCCAGGCGTCGAACAGGTAGTCGCAGCAGAGTCGCTTCCCCTCTCCCAGCGCAGCTGGTCGGTGGGATTCACCAACAAGGTGCTTGAAGGAAATGATATCTCCGGCATCGTAGAGGCCGAACCGACTGTCTACACGGCATCTTCGCCAGCAGTCCAGGTGTTGGGCCTGACCCTTGTTGCCGGCCGTGACCTGTCTGCGGGAGCGTTCGTGCCGATGGAGGCCAGCGCCGACTATGCCGGGCTCTACAAGGCAAGCGAGGCCGTTGTCTCGCAGGCACTGGCAGACAAGCTGTTTCCGGAGGGCGGCGCAGTCGGCAAGTTCCTGTATGCCGATGCGCAGCACCCCATCCAGGTGGTCGGCATCGTCAAGACGCTTTCCCGGCCTGTTCTGAAGACCGATGCAGACAATGACATGTCACTCATCCTGCCGCTGATTCCGGACGGGCCTCGCGTGATGTTCGCCATCCGTGCCGCGGATGGGCGAGTGGCGGATGTGATTGCGTCCAGTGAGGCGACCTTGTCGCAGCGCGACGCAAACCGCACCATCGCCCGCAGCACCTCGTTCCGGGAACTGCGCGCCGACTACTTCCGCCACGATCAGACCATGGCGATCATGTTCCTGAGCTCCGGGTTGGCGCTGTTGGTGGTAACGGCTACGGGCGTGTACGGACTGGCCAGCTTCTGGGTTCGCAAGCGGTATCGTCAGATCGGTATCCGGCGCGCATTGGGCGCCCGGAAATCCGACATCCTCCGGTACTTCCTGGTGGAGAACCTGATTCTCACCGCCACCGGGTCTGTTGTCGGCACCGTACTGGCCATCGGCCTGAACATGGCCGTGGCCCGGTACTACGAGGTGGCCAGGATCGAGGCGCCATTTCTCGCCATTGGCGTACTGACCGTGCTTCTGTTGGGCCAGGCCGCAGCATTTGTTCCGGCCCGACGAGCAGCCAAAGAGGCCCCGGTGGCGATCCTGCGTAGCGCCTGACCCGGACGGGTCTGTCATCCGGCCAGTGCTCGCGCCAAAGCACCGTTCCTTACGGCTACGCGATGGCGACTCGGAGGCGCTGCGATGGACAAGGCGTGTAACACGGCAGTGGAGGAAAGGAGTAACCGGCAATGCGATGCATTCGGATACCAACCATCCTCTCGCTCATCCTGGGCCTGCTGGGGTGCAGGGACGAGGTGGAGAGTTCAACGTATCCCATGGGTCAGACCGGAAAGACCTGCGCTGCCTATAAGGGCTTTGATCGCCACCCCCCTGAAGGGGGTGTTGCCGAGCTTTCCAGACGGGGGTTGGATAGTCACAGGCTGATTCATAGAACAATCTGCGGCTCGATCACCAGCTGGGAGATCCTTCCTGCGGGGGCGTCGATCCATCGGATACCTCCGCCAGATGTGTATGTAAGCGTCCGGCTGAGGGAAGACGGCTCCGTTTCCGTCAGTACGGATCGCCCATGATGTCGGCGCTGCCCCTGATGGTCGAGCATCGGGCCAGCGTCACTGGACGGCAGGATTGCTACGTGGGGCGCTGGGTTTGTCCAGTACCCGGAGAGGTCAGCCTCTGGCCGGAAACGAATCTGATCGATGACGGCGTCGCAATTCGATTAATGCGACGGAGCCCAATCTGATGGTCTGCGGAGGGTGGACAGAGGACGCACGATGGTGCGACGAGCACTCTGCGGGCTGCGATCGGGAGTCGTTGGCGGAGCGGCTAGAGGGATTGCGACCAAGGGCTGCCCGCGGTCCCCAACAAGCAACGCTGCTCATCAGGCACTGCCCCATTGAAACGCCCAAACAGCGCTTCGATCCACGATGTTCCTGCACTCTGCACCAGCAACCCGCCCTGGCTCTGGTGGTAGTCCAACCATCGCTCGAAACTGAGGCGCAGGCGCTCGATATCCGGCGCCCGCGTAAGTGCATCGGCGGGCACCCGGATCAGCACGCGTGAGGGGCCGTTCTCCACGTCCATCACCAGGACGCCCTTGCAGCGGATCTCGAAGGACGTCACCCCGGCATAGCGCGTGTGCAGTTCAAAGCCCTCATCTGCTTTGGCGGTCACGAAGCCGAGTGCATCACTGTGCAGCAGCCGGTAGTCGACTGGCTGCAGCTTCTGGTAGGCCCACACCTGATCGCCCGCTGGCTCCGGCCACCCCGCCCATACCGCGCCGATCAACGCGATGCACACCGCCGCCGCGGCAAGCCCACGCTTCTTCATTCATCACCCCGCACAAAAACAGAACGTCACGCCCACAAGCGTGCCCTCAGTCTCTTGGCCGCACCCGTTCGTGGATGAAGGCCGTGAGTGCGATGTCGGCCATTACCAGGCCCTCCATCACCCGATCGCCCACGTACTGGTCGGGCTCACCGTTCTGGCGCGTGCGCTCGGCCGCCAGCAGGATTTCCTGCACGATGCGCTGGCCCGTCAATGCGCAGTCGGCGTCGGACAGCTGCATCTGCCGGCTGCGCAGGTGATGGCGCTCGGGCCAGGGCTGACCATCGGCTGCAGCGCCGGCGCCGATGCTGCGCAGGATGGCGATGAGGCTGTTGGGGTCCAGAGCAGATGCAGGCGAGGGGGCTTCCTGGATGGGGCGCGGGGGAGGGGAGTGCGGCGTGGTCATGGCAGGCTCCGTGCAAGCAGGCAGAAGCCGCCACCGATAAAGGTGGCGGACGATGCGTGGCTCGAAAACCGGATCACTAGACAATGCCGGCGGGTACAAGACCCCCACGCACCGCCCGCCATAGCCGGCAGACGGATTGCCAGCCGGCACCGCGCGTGGCGGCACCGGCTGGCAAGCGTAAACAACGTCTAGTGAATCGGGTTTTCGACGCCCGGCCACCCGTTGTCGGTGGCTCTACCAGAGTTGCCTGATGTTGTTTGAAATGCCAAGGGGTTGGGCCAAAGCCGCCAAAGCCCGAGACGTTTTTGGCATTGTCGCATAGGAGCGTTTACTGCGAGATTCCTTGGGGGACAAGAGCTTTGGCACTTATGGGGGGAGCATCGGCCAGTTGTTCCGATGTCAGGCTCGGAACATGGCAAGTGCGACATCGCTCGTCCAGCTATATTGCCGAGACGCCCATGGGCTGGAACCGGAAGGTGCCGCTTACCTACTTGCGAATACCAGGTGCGGGCCGGTGCGATGTCCGCTTCTGGCCGGAAGCGGATGTGAGCCTCCCTGGCAGCGCGCTTTAATGATGAGGAACGTGTCGATGGTCAGCACCCGGTGCAACATCTGCGGTCGAAAGCTTGGCGTCTCTGCCGATCTGCTCTCTGCCGACTGCGGCGGAGACTGCTGGGGCTGCGTGGGAGCGATGGAGCTTGGTTGGCCAGAATCGGCCAAGCGGGTCACGAAGGAAATCTGAGCCGGGCTTCGGGAGCCTGATGGGGCGGCTAAGCCGCGGTCCGGCAGTTAGTGGGCCAACGTCCGCTTCTGGCCTTGGATTCAACGGATCGACGCAACAGTTTGTCGATATCGCTCAGCCGGTGTTTCGTAACCTAGCGTCTTGCGTGGCCGTTCGTTGAGCTGACGCGCTACGGCATCCAGCTTGGCCTGCGAGACATCGGCCAGATTGATCCCTTTGGGCAAGTACTGCCTCAGCAGGCCATTGGTGTTCTCGTTGGTACCACGTTGCCAGGGATGATGCGGATCGCAAAAGTAGACTTGGATGTCGGTGGCCAAGGTGAGGCGGCGGTGTGCTGCCATTTCCTTGCCCCGATCCCAGGTCAGTGATCGGTACAGCTGCTTCGGCAGGCGGCGTGCGTTCTTGATCAGCGCGTTGACCACGGTCTCGGTGTCCTTGCCTGCCACCTTCACCAGCATTAGGTAGCGGGTCTGCCGCTCCACCAGCGTGGCGATCTGACTATTACGGTCACCGAATAGCAGGTCGCCTTCCCAGCGTCCCGGCATGGCCGGATCTTCGGCGCTGGCCGGCCGCTCGCTGATCGAGACGGTATCGGTGATCCGACCGTGGTTTTCTGTCTTCTGGGTGTGATGTCGTGAACGACGCATCGCCCGCGTGCGCCTCAGGTGCGTGAGCAACTCCTGTTTCAAGGCTCCGCGCGACTGGATGTAAAGCGTGCGATAGATCGTCTCGTGGGACACCTGACGGCTCGCATCATCGGGATAGGTGCGCCTGAGCCAACCTGCCACCTGCTCAGGCGACCACTGCCGCTGGATCTTCTCTGCTACGCGAGCGGCCAAGGCTCGATGCAGCGCCAGCTTACAGGGCTTGGGACGCCGCGCCCGGTCCCAAGCGGCACGGTCAGCGTGGCTGGCACGGTAGCCCTCAGGCCCTTCATTGCGGCCCACCTCTCGGCTCACCGTGGACGGAGCCCGCCCGAGCAAGGCGGCAATCGTGCGGATCGAGCGCCCCGCTGCCAGCCCGCGGGAGATCTCCTCGCGCTCAGCCAAGCTCAGCACCCGCAGCGATCGCCGCCTCTCTGGCGGGCGAATGCCGCCGTGCTCGGCCAGAATGTTCCGGACCGAGCTGTGGTGCCGGTCAAACAAGGACGCGATCTGATGCAGCGACTCGCCCTGCTGCCAGCGGTCCCACATCAGCGCTTTCTGGGTGTCGGTGTAATAGATCCTCTTCCTACGATTCACCCGCAACACTCCTGCTGCCTATGCAGCCATCAGTGTGTTGCGTCGATCATATGAATCCGCGGCCGGAAGCGGACATCATCCATCCCGCTGGCAATCGGGAGACAAAGCCCGCAATTCACTGAGGCCGGTAGCGAAGTGACTGAATTTCTAGTGGAGTTAGGAACCTCCTGAGTTGCCGGCGACTATCTCGCCTGGCTCGACGCCGATAAAAGGTCGACGCCGTCCTTGCGGGTCTGCTAGCCCTCTGGGGCGACCCGCGCCTGACCAAGCCGCTGATGACGCTGTTGCAGGCTGCGCCAGTGAACGACTTGCTGACCGGTAGGGTCAGCTAGGACACCCAACGCCTGCGGGACGTGTGGATACGGCCCAGCGTCGGCGTTTCTTCCATATGGTCTTGATCCGGAAGATCGCGCAGCTCTTTTATGCTGCGCTCCCCGTATCGACCTACCACCCGGACGAACACTTGTTCTATTTCCTCGAATTCATCGAGCAAGACGAAGTCCAACGATCACCGAGATGCAAGGCCAGCCGCTGGGGACAGAAGGCAGTAGACATATAAGTTCGTTCACTGGCTCAACCGTGATGAGAGCTCTGGATTCACCGGCTGTCACCAGGATGGGCGAACGGATTCCGGCTGCACCGGCCGGCAGGATAGCGACCGCGATGCTGCCGGCCAGCAATGCATGGCGCCATTTGTTGCTGCATCTGCCAGGGTTGCCGGGAGCGGCCCTGCTCGGGGGCGCCTTCCCGGTGGCGTTAGGCTGGCATGCCAGACGATGCGTTCTGTTCTTCTTGGCTCGACTCCAGTCGCAGGGCGATGTGCCGGGAGGGCTGCGGCACGCCCGGCGCGACGCGTCGGCCGCTACAGCACGGTCCGCATAGGGCCGCTGCCTGCGGGGAGGCAGGCAGCGGCGGGGCGGAAGCAAGACGGGGGAGGCGCCTTGCAACCATGTTGGAATCCGCAGCACGCGAGGGGGCGCGAAGCTGCAGAGCCAACATGGGTAGGCTACGGGGCGAACGCCGACAACAAAATCAGGCGATCCTTAAATACGACCACCGCCGCCGCGGCGAGAGGCTCAACCGAACAGATCCGATGCCAGGCAGTACGCCACCAGTTCCTGATCGGTACGAGTGCCCAGCTTGCGCATAGCGCTGATTTTCTGCGTACTGACGGTCCTGCTGCTGCGGTTGAGGGCGCGCGCGATATGGCTCACGCTCTGGCCACTGGCGAACAGGCGAATTACTTCGAACTCACGTGGCGACAGCGCGGCCGCCGAGGTGGCCTCACCGGCCTCGGGAACGGCATCCTCCCGGGGCAGTTCGGGTGAGCGATAAATGCGCTGGGCGAGCAGGCTGGTCAAGGCGGTGTTGAGCTCCTTCAGATCGCCGCTCTTGCGCACCACTCCATTGGCGCCGGCGCGATACATCTCCGCCACAATCGAGGGGCTGGCGATCATCGTCAGCACCAGAACCTGAGTACCGGGAAAATTCCGCGTCAAATAGGAAATCAGCCTGATGCCATCGCCAAGTCCATCATCACCGGGCATGCTGTAGTCCGTGATGACAATGTCAGGCGCATGCTGCTGCACCAGCTCTACCAGCCCAGCCGGGTCCTGCGCCTGGCCGACCACCTCGAAACGTGTGTCGCGATCAATTACTTCGCCGATCCCGGCCAGCACGATCGGGTGGTCATCGGCAATGACGATCTTCGTCTTCATGGCAAAGTCTCCTGCCGGGTGGGGGCGCTCAAGTTGGATCAGACGCGGCAGTGGATGTGGACTGCAGTTGTTCCAACGCGCGATCCAACCGGGTTAGGAACGTATCAGTGGCGGGGGCGCATTCCTGCGTACTGGCGCCGGCGTCGATTTTATCCTCTATCAGCTGTCCTTCGTCGACTAAGCTCTGGGCGGATACCATCACCAGCGCGCCACGCAGGCGATGCAGCATCTGTTTGAGCCGTTGCGCGTCGTCGACATCCAGGGCCAGGCGCAACTCGGCCATGTCACTGCGCATGGTGGCCAGGAAAAGCGGCTGCATACGGAGTGACATCATCAGTATGTCGGGCTGCGGGGCGACAACTTCGGTCAGGGGCGTCAGACGCTGGTACAGATCGTCCAAGCGGATCGGCTTGATCAGGCAATCGTCCATGCCTGCGCGGCGGCAGCGCTCGCGTTCGGCAGGATCCGCGTTGGCGGTAGCGCCGAAGATCGGCACCGCGGCCCCTTGCGCACGCAGTCGTTGGGCGAGCGCGTACCCGTCCAGATGCGGCATGTTCAGGTCGGTCACAACCGCATCGAAGCTGCGCTGAGCCCAGTATCCCAGCGCCTCCTCCCCATCGCCAGCCACCACGGTATGGCAGCCCAGTTGCCCCAGCTGCTCGCGCAGGATCATCTGGTTGATTGGATTGTCTTCGGCTACCAGTACGCTCAGGCCCAGCATCTGGAAGCCCGGCGCGGCCGGCGCGGCTGGCCGTTGCAATTTATGTCCGGCAGCCAGTAGCAGGGCATCTACCATGGCGTCCATCCGGTGCATGGATACCAACCAAGCGTCGTCGAGTCGCTGCGGGTGGTCGCCCCCGCCACTCCGCGCGACCACGTGCGGGCCTTCCCATGCACCCACGGCGGCATCCAGCGGTACCTCCAACAGGGGCGCGCCAGAGGTGATTTCCAGCTCGGGCGCACGGTGCAGTACCTGCGCCAGGAAGCCGCGCTGGCGCAGGCGCGCGCAGAGGCTTTCTGCAAGTTCGCGTGCCGGCGAACGCACGAAGACCGGCTGATGCACGCCGTCCATCCGTGGTGACGCAGCAGGTCCGTCAGGCGTGTCAAGCGTCAGATCGAAGCTGAAGCTGCTGCCCAGACCGGTTTCGCTGACGACCCGTAGCGCGCCCCCCATCAGCGCCACCAATTGCGCGCTGATGGCCAGCCCCAATCCGGTGCCTTGCTGCGCATCGGGCCCTGGATTGGCCTGGTAGAAAGCTTCGAACAGATGTGCCTGATGATGCTCCTGGATGCCGATGCCGGTGTCGGCCACCTGCCAACCTAGCTTCGGCATGCCCCCTGGCACGGCCTCTGATTGCAGATGTAGTCGGACCACCACACGGCCAGCCTCGGTGAACTTGATCGCGTTGCTGATCAGGTTGTTGAGTACTTGCCGAATGCGCGTCGCGTCGCCATGCACCTGGTCAGGCAGGTCCCCATCGATACAGGCATACAACTGCAGATGCTTGTGAGCGGCCGAAGCCGCGTAGGAGCGCAGCACGTCTTCGGTCAGCTCGGTTGGGGAAAACTGTACCGGCTCCAACAGCAGCTGCCCGGCTTCTGCCTTTGACACATCCAGAATGTCATTGATCAATTGCATCAGCGTGGACGAAGAGCGCTGGATAGTGCCGAGGTAGCCCCTCTGCTGAGCGTCCAGTGCGGTCAGGCCCAGCAGTTCCAGCGTGCCCAGTACGCCATACAGCGGCGTGCGGATCTCGTGGCTCATGGTGGCAAGGAACAGGCTCTTGGCCTGGTTGGCCTGGTCAGCATCTTGGCGTGCCCGCTGCAGGATCTGCTCAGCCGCGTGCTGGGCAGTGAGGTCGATGAAAACGCACAAGGTGACCGGCTCACCGCGATAGCGCGCCTGGGTGGCACTGACCAGCAGGTGGCGGCCGTCCGGCGTCTGGTAGGGAAGGGTGCGACCATGCTGCGACTGCGCCAGAGCGTCACTACGCCACACGCCATCCCAGCCGGGGGTATCGTGCTGGTCGCCGAGCCAAGCTCTGGCCAGCGCGTTCTCCAGCACCACGGTTCCATCGCTGCGGCGCAGCAGACACAGCCCGATTGGTGCGGCCTCCAACACTGTTCGGCTGAACGACTCGCTTTCCAGTAGACGCTGTTGGTTGCTGCGCAACGGCACAAGCACCGAGCGGCGGTAGCTGCGCAGGGCGAGTACGCCACCAAGCGCCAGCAGTAGTGCGGCAATCACACTAGCTATCAACGGACCGCGCAGGTGGTTCAGCAGCCGCGTCCAGTCGATCTGATAGACCGCCTGCCACCCATCGGCATCGCGCATGCGATAAATCGCGCCGCTGGAAGTGTAGTCCCTGCTCTGTCCGCCTTGTCGGGGAACCTCTGGTCCGTACAGAAGCTGCCCATCAGGGGCGATGATCGACAGGCGATCAAAGATCGGCTCGCCCAGTACCTGCTGGTGATCATCGATCCGGGCGACATCGAGCATGCACGAGATCGCGGGTGCGCCACCGCCGGCCCAGGCTGATGCGTCCTGCGGGGATCGCATGACCGTCAGCAGCCAGCGGCTGCCATCGGCAAGGTCGCGCCGATACCAGCCTATGCTGCGGGCCTTCGGGTTGGCGGCGGTACTGTGCGCATGGATGATGTTCATCATGCGACGAAGCGCGGGATCCACATCCTGCCCACCCCGGCCGGGAGAAAGCGCATGCGGCACCAGAACCGCCACCTTTCCACTGCCGTCCAGCAGCAAACAGCGCGGCGAAGGGAAGCGGGATTCGGACCAGAACCGGCCATAGAAGTTCGAGAACGCCGTACCCAGTACAACCGTGGCCCCGCTCGCCGGGCCGTCGCCGCCGGCCACCGAAAACGGTGAAAGCGCAGCCGGGTTGGGCCTTGGGTCTAGGAAGGTGCTGTTGTGCTCCGTTGGATCGACCACACCGGGTGAGCGGCCCTGCCAACTGCCCATGAAGCGTTCCTGCTCGTGCAGGGCTCCGGACAGCCGACGGAAGTGGAAATCGATCTTCTGCTGCTCTTCTCGCAACAGCTGAAGCGAGCTCGACAGCACCAGCCCGGCCTGCAAGGTAGCCAGGACAATCGTTCCGATCAGCAGGCTGTGCAGCCACAGTGAGCGGCGTGCGAGCAGTCGGACAGGGGATGCCTCGTTGGGCATGCAGCTCTCTTCGGGCGAGACGTAGGCGTCTAGCACAAGAATAATCCATCGCGGGGGCCTATCAAGAAAAAAGCCCGCGGTCTTTCGACCGCGGGCTTGGGGTGCCACTGCATCTTTATATTACTTACCAGCTGAAGCCTGCACCGGCCGATACGCTCTGGTCGCTACCGCTGAATGCACCACCCAGCGAGACCGAAACGTTCTTCTTCTCACCCAGAATGCGCTGGTAACCCACTGCCAGCGCAGTGCGACCGTTCTGCGAGCCGACGCCGGCACCCAGACGGTTGTCCCCGTTCAGGCCAGCGGTGTTGATCGCCATACCCGCGTAAGCGGCACTGATGGCGCCCATACGGTCGATACGCTTGTCCACCGCCTGGAAGCGGCTGTTGGACCAGTCCTGCGCGGCCTTGAAGCGGTCATCCATCTGCTGCAGGTTGACAGCGTCCGTCCCCTGAGTACCAGCAGCGACGTTGCTGATGACACGCTCCGCACCGACCGTACCGACCGACACTTCGTTGTCACGGCTGGTGGTGGAGCCGCTGCCGATCGCAACCGAGCTTTCATTGGTCGCGCTTGCCCCCTTACCGATGGCAACCGAACCAGTACCGCCGGCCGAGCTGCCTTCGCCGACGCTGATCGAACCGGTACCACCAGCGGAGCTGCCGCTGCCGACGCTGACCGAGTTGTTGCCACCGGCCGAGCTGCCGCTACCGACGCCGACCGAGTTGTTGCCACCGGCGGAGTTGCCACCACCCACGCTGATCGAGCCCGTACCTTCGGCCGAACCGCCACCGATGGCCACCGCACCCTCACCAGCACCCGGAGCCACCAGGCCGCCTTCAACACCGCCGGTGCCGCCGGCCGAGCCGTTACCAGCGCCGTTGCCGCCGCTGCCAGTTGCCAGCGAGCCGTCGGCGATGCCCTTTTCGATGGTGCCCACGCGGCCATCCAGACCATCAATCTTGCCCTGTAGCGCATTCTTCATGTCAAACAGCTGGCCGCCGTTGATCGCTTCCATGCTGCCGGTACCGATGATGCCGTTGGCCACGTTGGCCAGCACGGTGCCATGGGTTCCGCCCAAGGTGGCACGGGACAGGTCGGCGCCGTCATAGGTCAGTACGCTGAGCGTCTGGCCACTGATCGGGTCGATTGCTCCGGCCGCACGCAGCTGGGCAATGGTCACCACGTCGTCCTCTTCGGTGCCGTTGGCCACACCGCTGACGCGACGCTTGCCGTCGGTGCCTTCCATATCCACCACGCTGCCGCCTTGCACCGTTGCGACCTGGACGTTGCCAGTGGTCTTGTCCAGGGTGACCAGACCCGCCGTACCGTTGGAGAGGTCGCTGACGGTGGTGCCCAGGTTGCTGAGTTCAGCTGCGTTGGCGGTGGTGCGGTTATCGATGTTGGTGGTGCGTTCGTCGATGTTAGTGATGGCATCGCCGAAGTTGTTCACCGTCTTGCCGTCCACGGTGTAGTTCGGCTGCGACACGGTACCGTCCGCATTGACGACCGACCCGCCACCAAGGGCGTTGGCAACGCTCTCGGCGGTGCCCTTCAGCTGCGACACGTTCACTGCGTCACCATCGGCCGTGCCTGCTGCCACGTTGATCAGCGTGCGCGCTTGACCGTCGCTGTTGGCGAAGTCAACCGTGCTACCCGCCTGAGCCGACGCCACCTTGACCGTGCTGGTCGACGCATCGAAGGTAACCAGACCACTGGTACCCGCCGAAAGGGCTTCGTACTGCTTGGTGAGGTTGGTCACGCTGGTGCTGTTGCCCGCGACACGACCATCCAGGTCCGTCAACGAGGTGTCCACCGCTCCGAACGTGTCACCGACATTGCTGTAGCTCTTACCACCGATGCTGAAGCTCGGTGCGGTAATGGTGCCGTCCGCTGCCACTGCAGCGCCACCGCCGATCGCACTTGCCACGCCCTTGACCTGGGCGATGTTGGCCGCGTCGGTGTCGGCGGTGCCGGCCTTGACGTTGGACAGCGTGGTGCCGTCGGTTCCGCCCAGGCTCACCGTGCCCTTGTCCGAATCGGTGTAGGCCACGGCCAGCGGGTTGGCTGCGCCACCACTGCCTCCGTTTTCGCCGACGTACTTCTTCAGCTGGCTGAAGTTGACGGCATCGGTTTCGGCGGTGCCGGCAGCCACATTGGTGATCTGCCGCTCGTTGTTCAGGCTGCCGACTGACACCGTGTTGGCACGCGTATTGGTCGTGTTGCTGCCCAGCGACATCGCATTGGTTGCACCTGCACCCACGCTGGCATTGCGGCCGATCGCCATGGAGTTGATGGCGGTGGCGTCGATGTTGGCAAGGGTGCCGATGGCTACTGCGTTGTCGGAGTTTGCCCGCGTGCTGTTGCCCAGTGCGACCGCGTTCATGCCGGCTGACCGTGCGTTGGAACCGGCAGCGAGGGAGAAGCTGCCGGTGGAACGGGCACCGTTACCCAAGGCGGTGGTGTTGTTCCCCTCCGCGCGAGCCGAGCCCATTGCAAGCGCACCTTGCCCTTCGGCAAACGAGTTGCCGCCGATCGCAGCAGCCTGTGACCCTTGGGCATGAGCGGTCGCGCCGATGGCAGTTGCAGTACTGCCGATGGCGCTGCTCGAAGCACCAATAGCAACAGCGGAGTTGTTCAGATCAACGACTGCCGCTTCGGAGCCTTCCGGCGCATCGATCTTGAGGAACGAATCGTCCACAGTGCCTCGTGCATCCAGCGCGGCAACCCGGGTGCTCACATCCTTGAGCGCGCTCTGGGTGCGGGTGCTCTGGTTGGACACCATCGAAACCAGCTGGCCGTAGGTAGCCGCATCGTTGTCGTCTTCGCCGCCGGCGACGTTGGTGATGCGGCGCTGCAGGTTGGCGCTGCCGACAGACACGACGTTGTTCCCATCAGCCACCGAATTGATGCCGATGGCGACCGAACCAAACCCGTTTGCCTTGGCCGCCGTACCGCCACCCTTGCCACTGAACCAAGGGTTGGTCGTTGCAGCGGTCAGCTGACCGACGTTGACCGCGTCAGTGGCATCCACGCCGGCAGCCAAGTTCTTCAGTCGCACGGGTGCACTCCCAGCTGCGTTGCCGAGCGTCACCGAGCCGTAGTTGGTGGAGCCGTCTGCGTTCTGGCCGTACACAACAGCGGTCAATGCGTTCCCCTTGTCATCCACCAGCCCACTGTTGGCGATTTTCTCGTCCAGCTGCTTGGCACGACCATCTAGGTCAGTCAGCGAGGTGTTGACCGCGCCGAAAGCACTACCTACGTCGCCGTGCTTGACATTGCCCACGGTGTAGCTCGGCGCGGCGATGGTGCCATCAGTCTTGACGGTCGAACCGCCGCCCAAGGCAGCTGCCACAGACGCAGCATTGCCCCGCAGCTGAGCGCCATTGATAGCGTCAGTGCTGGTGGCAGTCACTGCACCAGCGGCCACATTGGACAACTTCACCGCCGTGCCCGAGGCACCCAATGTTACTGAAGCGTAGTCAGCCGATCCGTCCTTCTTCTGGTCGTAGGTCACTGCCGCAATGGCATTGCCCTTGTCGTCCACCAGGCCAGTGCCGGCCAACTTTTCCGCCAGGTCATTGGTGCGGCCATCCAGGCTGGACAGCGAGGTGTCAACCGCGCCCAGTGCACCGCCGACGGAGGTGTGCTTGTTGCCACCTACGGTGTAGCTCGGCGCGGCGATGGTGCCGTCAGTCTTGACGGTCGAACCGCCACCCAAGGCAGCCGCCACAGACGCGGCATTGCCCTGCAGCTGAGCGCCATTGATAGCGTCAGTGCTGGTGGCAGTCACTGCACCAGCGGCCACATTGGACAACTTCACCGCCGTGCCCGAGGCACCCAATGTTACTGAAGCGTAGTCAGCCGATCCGTCCTTCTTCTGGTCGTAGGTCACTGCCGCAATGGCATTGCCCTTGTCGTCCACCAGGCCAGTGCCGGCCAACTTTTCCGCCAGGTCATTGGTGCGGCCATCCAGGCTGGACAGCGAGGTGTCAACCGCGCCCAGTGCACCGCCGACGGAGGTGTGCTTGTTGCCACCTACGGTGTAGCTCGGCGCGGCGATGGTGCCGTCAGTCTTGACGGTCGAACCGCCACCCAAGGCAGCTGCCACAGACGCGGCATTCCCCTGCAGCTGAGCGCCATTGATAGCGTCAGTGCTGGTGGCCGATACGGCACCGGCCTTCACATTGCTGATAGTAGTGCCGTTCTCACCTGCCAAGGCAAGCCCGGCCTTGGTCTCGTCAGTGTAGGAAACAGCCAGCGGGCCGCCACCACTCGCACCGACCATCGTCTTCAGCTGGCTGAGGTTGACCGCATCAGTGTCCGCGGTAGCAGCTGCCACGTTGGTGATCTGACGTTCGCTGTTCAGGCTGCCGACCGACACCGTGTTGGCGCGCGTATTGGTCGTGTTGTTACCCAGCGACATGGCATTCGTGGCGCCTGCACCCACGCTGGCGTTGCGCCCAATCGCCATGGAGTTCACGGCCGTGACGTCGATGTTGGCAAGGGTGCCGATGGCCACCGAGTTGTCGGAATTTGCACGCGTACTGTTGCCAAGCGAGACCGCGTTCATGCCGGCCGACCGTGCGTTGGCACCGGCAGCCAGAGAGAAGCTACCCGTGGAACGAGCACCGTTGCCCAGGGCGGTGGTGTTGTTGCCCTCTGCGCGGGCCGAGCCCATTGCCAGCGCACCTTGACCCTTTGCGAAGGAGCCGCCGCCAATTGCCGCGGCCTGCGAGCCTTCGGCGGAGGAGGCGGCGCCAATAGCTGCAGCAGCGCTGCCGATCGAGCTGGACGATGCACCAACAGCGACTGCGGAGTTGTTCAGATCCACGTACGCGGCATCCGAGCCCTCCGGCGCATCGATCTTGAGGAACGTGTCGTCAACGCCAGCCCGGACACTTCGCTCGCTCAGCGCCGCAAGTCGGCTATCGACATCTTTCAGCGCACGTTGCGTCGTCGAGGTGGCATTGCCAACCAGCGCGGTGACCTGCCCATAGGTTGCGGCGTCGCTCTCTTCCTGCGCCGAGGCAAGATTGGTGATACGGCGCTGGGCGCCCTTCGCGCCAACGGACACCGTATTGGCCTCGTCTGCCACCGAGTTGATGCCCAAGGCCAACGAGTTAAATCCACTTGCCTTGGCCGCCACACCACCGCCCTTGCCGGCGACGTAGTTGTTTTCCACGGCGGTCTTCAGCTGATTCAGGTTAACGGCGTCACTGCCATCGGTACCTGCGGCGATGTTTTTCAGCTTCACCGTGCCGTTGCCATTACCCAGCGTCACCGAACCGAAGTTCGTGACGCCCTTGAGATCACGGTCGTAGCTCACTGCTGCAATGGCCTTTCCATCGGCAGCCACCACTCCGCTGGTGACAAGCGTGTCCTTCAGCGCGGTCGTGCCCGCATCGAGGCTGCTCAGCGCATCGCCCAGGCTGGTTTGCTGCTTGCCGTCAACCTTGTACTTGGGGCCGGTAACGAGACCTGTCTTTGCGTCAATGGTGGCGCCGCCGCCCAGACCCGCTACCAGCGGCTTAAGCTGGGCGATGTTGACAGCGTCGGTATCAGAGGTGCCAGCGGCCATATTGACGAGGCGACGCTTCGAGGCACCGTTGCCAATTGAGACAGTGTCAACGGCATCGGCCACAGAGCCGAAGCCGAGCGCGACCGAGCCCTTGGCCTTGGCGCTGGCCGTCGCGCCCAGGGCGGTAGTATTCGCTGCGCCGCTGGCCGCGCGGTCACCGAGCGCCGTCTGCCCGGTTTCTCCGGCTACGGTCTTGGATTCCGCGCCGACGGCGGTTGAATGGAAGCCAGACGCCAATGCGGAGGCGCCGATGGCGACAGAGGCCTCGCCTTCGGCCTTTGCGCTGATACCAATGGCGTAGGCATTGTTGCCTTTTGCTGAGGCAGCAATAGTTCCGAGTGAATTGGATGCAAAGTCGGAGGCGTTCGCCTTGCTCTCCAGCTGCGAGACATTCGCCTTGCTCTTCAGCTGCGAGACATTCACTGCATCAGTGTCGTCCGTGCCAGCGCCAACATTCATGATACGGCGCTTGTTAGTGGCGTTTCCGACCGAGACGGTATTGTAAACGTTTGCCTCGGAAAGACCACCAAGCGCAACGGCGTGGGCCGCAGTCACCCTTGCGCTTGGACCTATTGCGGTACCCTCGAGGGCGTCGTCTTGAACGGACGCAAACGCACCAACGCTGACTCCCCACTTTGAAGCCACTGACGCCCGGCTGCCAATCGCCACCCCAGTTAGGCCTGATGATTTTGAATTGAAGCCGATCGCGATAGCCTCACCATCCGAGGCGTTTGCGCCAGCAGCAATCGCTACCGCGTTCTGGGCCTCAGCACTAGCGCTGCCCAAGGTTACCGAACCGATACCAATACGCGGGGTGATGCCGTCGACCGCTTTAGTGGTCGCTTCACAGCGCAGTCCATCGTGAGATGCGGTCTGACCAAGGGCACACTGTAGTACTTCAGGTGAGTCGGCGGCCATGGCCGCGCCGGCCGGCAGTACGAGCGAAAGCGCCATTGCCTTGGCCAAGTGAGTGCGATTCTTCTTGCCACGTGCAGCGGCCAATTCGTGGGCAACGGCCCACGTACCAGTCGATACGTTGAAGATCAGTTTGTAGACAAAGTTCATGAGGTTTCCCAGAGGCTGCGCAGCGGGCTGCGCGGATGAGGAGTGGTGCTTGGATTCCGGCTTTTCCGGATACGTCCATGCTCATTGCCCGCTGCTTCTGGATATATAAGAAGATTCCTAAAATCAGGAATTGGCGTACTTCACAGCCTGCTTCGCTCGCTCGCGCGTCAGATGTGCAGCTCCACGTGACCTCCACAGCAATGGCTCGAGTACAGCCTAGAATTGCGCCGCCGATGGCACTTACAGGCGCATGAGGCCCGCATGGGCATGCTCAGCCCAGCATTACCAGTGCCAGCCCGAGCGCGATCAGCTCCTGGTCATTGCGCACCCCAAGCTTTCGCATGGCACTGGATTTCTGAGCGCTCACCGTGCAGTGGCTGCGGTTGAGTCGGCGGGCGATGCCACTCACGCGGTCGCCATTGGAGAAAAGCCGCACCACTTCTTGCTCGCGCGGTGGCAGCCCAAACCTGGGCCTCAGACGAGCGTGGGCCATGGTTAGCGATCGGCAAGGAACGCCAAAGCGGTAAGTACGCCCCACGCGCGGCTGCCAGCGCGCAAAAAAACTCGGTTGGATCGCTGGTCTTAGTGACCACCGCGCAGGCGCCAAGACGGTACATCTCGTTGATCATCGACGGGCTGCTGATCATCGTCAGCACAACCACCGACGTCTGCGGAAATTTCCAGCGCAGTTGCTCGATCAGCCTGGATGCTCGCAACTGTTCGGTCCGGCTGGCACCTAGTAATAGGTGACTACTATGTCAGGTTGAAGTGCGCGAATGGCCTCCAGTAGCGCTGCCGCTCCCCCGGCTTGAACCACCCACACGGAAGCGCGCGTCCTGCTTGATCAAGTCGCAGATGCCCGTCAGTAGGAATGATGGTCGTCGGCAATGACGAACATTGATCTCATCGACGCACACTCAGCTGCCGCAGCGGGCAGGCGGCGAGCCTGCATACACGCCCTGTCTCCCAGGGCAGGGTGGGCCGCTCGTGCTGCCGCGTGTCTGATCCCTGCGATAGCGGCGGTGCGCCACCGGGTTGGAACCGTCGCTTCACCGGGGGGCTCGCGGGAGAGTGGAGGTCTCCTGGCGCAGCAGCTCGCCGAAGCGCTCGACTGGAACTGCCGCAGAGATCAGAAAGCCCTGCACCTGAGTGCAGCCCAGCGTGCGCAGGGTCGCCAGCTCGTCATCGGTCTCAACGCCCTCGGCCACGATGTTCAGCCCAAGTCTGCAGCCTAGCGTGATCACAGTGGCCAGCGCGCTGCGCAGCGCGGAGTTTTGGGCGCAGCCTTGGACCAGCGCACGATCAATCTTGACCTCGGTGAACGGCGTGCTGACCAGATTGTGCACCGAGCTTAGCCCTTGGCCGAAATCGTCCTGGGCCAAGCCGAAACCTTTCATCCGCAGACGGCAGGCACCGGCGTAGTAATCGCTGATATGGCGGGTGGTGCTGCACTCCATCAGCTCAAAACACAGGTCGGCAGGCATGCCGCCAAGCTGCAGCGTTAGTGCAAGCAATTCATCGGGCAGGCTGCTGCGTTCCAGCAGGTGAGGTGGCAGGTTGATCGATACCGGAATGCGGAAACCCTGCACGCGCCAGCGTGCCTGCGCGTGGATGCTTGCGGCGAGCATGTGACGCAGCAGCGCCGGCTCCAACGAGTTGGCCTCTATGATCGGTAGAAAGCGGCTAGGCGGGATTAGTCCCAGTTCGGGATGGCGCCAGCGCACTAGCGCTTCTGCAGCCACCACCCGTCCTGACTCCAGCGATTTCTTCGGCTGGAACCATGCGGTGATCTCACCACTGGCGATGGCCTTGCAGAGCGTTTCACGGGTGGCGCGTAATGGTTTGTCGGTGGTCGCCGATTGCGCAGGTGCTCTGAAGCGATGCTCGGCCAGCAGCTCCATTACATCGGCGACATCACCGGGCGAGATCGGCTTCGGCAGCACCGTCAGCACGGTGAGGCCAAGGGATTCGGCCATCAGCCGGGCAGACGCCATCATTCGCTGCGAGGCCGAGCTGACCAGCACCAAGGCTGGCTTCTGCTGCTGCGTAGCCAAGCTCTGCATGAACTGGATGCCGTCCACGCCTGGCATCATAAGGTCGGTCACCACCAAGTCGTAGTCTCGCCATTGGCACATCGCCAAGGCGTTGACACCATCGCCAACAGTGTCGGTCTGGATGCCTGGCACTGCGTTGAACAGATTGGCCAGAAAGCCGCGTTGGAATGGCTGATCCTCTAGGATCAGTACGTGGGGCGAGGTCATGCTGGCACTCCTTGAGGAATCCCGCTCAGTGTGTGATGAAGAGTGCCGATGTCGATTGGCTTGACGATGTAGCCGACCATGCCGCTGGCACGGCAGCGCGCCCGTTCGTCTGGCGTCGCATTGGCGGTGGCCCCAATGACCGGCACGCCGATGCCCTGTTCACGCATGCACCGGATCAGCGCATGGCCGTCGAGGCGCGGCATACTGATATCGGTCAGCACCACATCGAACGACTGGGCTAGGCTCAGCTCCAGCGCCTGCTGGCCGTCGGCGGCGGTCACAACGCTGCAGCCCAGAGATTCCAGCTGCTCTTTCAGGATCACCCGGTTGATCGGATTGTCTTCGGCCACCAGCACTCGTAACGCCACCGAGGCACGGGGCAGCGGTGGTGCCAGCTGTCCCGGCCGGTGGCCCTGCTGCAGCTGTGCCAGCGCGTTGGCGATAGCGCGAATGCTGAACACGGTAACGGTCAGGCGGTCGGGATACTCAAGATCGGCGACTGGGAGGTCTCCGGAGTCCGCCAGCGCGGTTACACGCGGCCCGGGCCAGTAGATCGGTACGGCGTCGCGCGGAGCGCTGTCTAGCAGGATCGCGTCCTGCTCGCCAGGTTGCGGTGCGTCGGGAGTGTAGTGGCGCACGGTGGCACCCCAACGCCGCAGCCACTGGGCGCCGCTGTCAGCAAGTTCGGGGATCGCACAGCGTACGTAGATGGGCGGGTGCGGTAGCAGCGGAACCCTGGCGTCCGTGTCGGCCTGCTTGACCAGTGTCAACGGCAGCACCATGCTGAAGCTGCTCCCCAATCCGGGTTCGCTGACCAGACGGATCTCCCCATTCATCAGCCGGACCAGCCGGTCGCTGATCGATAGGCCAAGCCCTGTGCCCTCCAGCTGGCTGTGTGTGCCGACCTGCCGGAATGGCTCGAACACACGCGCATGTTCGGGTGCGGCGATGCCAATACCGGTATCGGTCACCTGCCAGCTGATCGACACAGTATTGCCTTCGCGGGTCAGCTGTCGGACGCGTAGGTAGATGTGCCCGTTGTCGGTGAACTTGATTGCGTTGCTGAGCAGATTCCCCAAGATCTGCCGGATCCGTCCTGCGTCCCCCAGTACCTGCTCGGGAAGCTGCGGATCGGTACAGACCATGATCTGCAACTGCTTGCGCGCGGCAGCAGCGGCATATGCACGTAGCGTGGCTTCGGCCAGGTCCAGCGGCGAGAACTCGGCCGCTGCCAGCGTTAGCTGGCCCGACTCGATCTTGCTCACATCCAGAATGTCGCTGATCAACTGCAACAGCGCCGAGGAGGACTGCTGCATTGTCCCCAGATATTGCGTCTGGCGGGGATCAAGATGGGTATGCCCAAGCAGCTCAAGCGTGCCCAGCAGCCCGTACAGCGGCGTGCGGATCTCATGGCTCATGGTGGCCAGAAACGCGCTCTTGGCTTGGCTGGCCTGGTCAGCCGAGTGCTTTGCCGCCGACAATGCGGCTTGGATCTGGCGGTGGTGGCTGACATCGTTGAACACGCACAGCACCACGTCTTCATCGTGGTAGCGGGTTCGCGTGCCCAGCGCCTGCAGTTGCCGGCCGTCGCCAGTGGTGTAATCCACCGTGCGTCGCCCACTGGCGGCGGTGCTGAGACCTTGGCGCCAGTTGCCCATCCAGTCACCGGCCGCGGAGTCGCTGCCGAGCCAGTCACGCGCAAGCTGGTTCTCCAGCATTACCATGCCGTCATGGCCGCGCAGTACACACACACCGACTGGGGCCATCTCAATGACTGTGCTACCGAAATCAAAGCTCTCCCGCAGCTGCCGATGCTGTCGCAGTGCTGGCTGGATCAACTGGCGATCGATGCGCCGGGTAAGCGCGCGCAGGGCGACAATAGCGCCGACACACATCACCAGCGAGACGCCCAAGTGGAGCGCAATATCGCGCATCAAGAGGCCTAGGGGCAGGTGGTATACCAGCCGCCAGCCGTCCTGTCCGATTCCCTTGAGGAGCGCCAGACTTTGCGGCACGGCGCCCCGCCAGATCCAGCCGAAAGTGTCCTGGCGATGACTGAGCAGCCAACGCGTCGGCACCTGGCCTTGGCCCTTGGCAAGCACGGTCTGGCCACGTGCATCGAGCAGTGCGAAGTCGCCTATGCCCTTGCCATCGAGCATCTCGGCCACGGACTGGGAGTCAAGTGAGAGCGTCAACCAATGCGCTGGGTTTGGGCCGTCCTCTACCGCCCGGTACAGGTAGATGGGAGCGCCGGGCCGGGCGGGGGGCAGCCAATGGACGGCGACGGGGTGGCTGGCTTGGGCAGTATGCACGCGCAACTGCGCAGCGCTCAGTTCGGTGGCTAAGGGGGCTTGATTGGTCTGCTGGCTAGGAACCGCCGCGCGTGCCACTGCAGGAGCACTGCCCACATACATCAGCTTCACGCCGAACTGGGCCAGCGTCTGCTCGGCACGGGCCGGTAGCAGCAGCGTCAGTTGATGGCCATCGTGCGAGGTGCCCAGCTCCAGGCGCTGAACACTTGGGTCTGGTTTGCGCTGCGATGCATGGTGGGGGCCTAGCTGCGCAGGCGATTCCACCACCGAATCCACGAGGTAGTTGAGCAACGCTTCGCGCTGGTCGACGTAAAGCTGGGCCCGATAGGCGGCGGCATTCATGTCGCGTCGATGCATCGATACGTCGTCGCCAAGCTGCGCCAGCACGTAGAACGCTGCGGTACCCAGCAGACAGAGCAATGCACACAGCGACAACCAGCGCAGCAGCACGGTCGCCGCTACGGACGGGGCGTCAATGGCCGGCTGCTGGGGTAGGAGTCGATACATAGCAGCATGCTAGGAGCGAGTGCCCGGTCACTCCATCAGGCAATCCCTAAAAAAGCGGTGCCGCGGGCGGTCAAGTCTCACGCTTAACGAGGCTCGTGGGGCGCAGGGAGTTGCTGTCACGCCCAGACCGAACGGATGCGCGTCAAAGCAGAGCTCTTGAGGACGGGCAGCGCTGAAGATCTTCCGGTAGCCAGCAGACGCCTGCCACCTGGAAATAGGTGAGTTCGCGGTCATCCGGGCCACCAGCTGTCGCCTTGTAATCGGGCCTTTGCAACCCTCCTCACCATGCGGCTCACCTTCGATGATCGGGGGCCAGGCTGACAGCGCCCGTCCATGCTGGCGCTGCGCGGAGAATCCCGTGAAAACACGAACCCAGTCGACTGAGGCATCAACAACAGGGTCAACGAAGCGAGTTCGCCGCCATGAATCTCCGAATCGGCAACTATCTAAAGTTCGTCATCTAGGCTGCGGCTTTGACAGGTAGTCGACCCCACATATTCCTCGCGGATTGGTGCTACTCATAGCGTTGGTAGATGTCTGCTTCTGGCCGAAAGCGGACATCGTTCGAAAACCTGCTGCGTTGACCGTCCGCCGGCCAAAGCACGGACACTTCTATTCATCAGTTGATGATCTCCCCACTCCCCGACGCCACAAACGCCCGCAACTGCCGAACGAACTCCGCATCGTAGGCCTCCCACTCCGTAATCTCCCCAACAACCCGCAACGGCTCCGCACTCCGATACGACCGCGTCGGATTCCCGGGAAACTTCTTGTTGGTCACATTAGGATCGTCCTCGAACGGCCCGGTCGGCTCCACCAAATACACACGCGGTCGCCCCTCACCTCGGGCCATCTCTGCAGCCAGCCCGGCGCCCTTGGCAATCGTGGTGAAGTAGATGTGGTTCATCACCACGCTGTGGCGATAGTTGGAGCGGAAGCCCGCGCTCAGCAGCTCGCCCACCGCGAGATCAGCGCGGGAGCCGTGATAGAACGGCCCGGCGACCTGGTCGCAGGTGTCATGCGAAACGGGTGTCCATTCGGTGTCCTGTGCCATCGGCACTGCCCCTGACTGTCCTGCCGGATCGACAGGGCGGCGAGTCTAGGGCGCCGGGTGGGCCTTGCGGCAAGGCCCCAACAGGGAAATACTCTGCAAGTGGGAGGCGCGGTGCGCCTCCTTTTTCATTCTGCCTTGCCGCGGCCTTCCAGCTCGCGCACCGCCGTTTCCAGTGCATCCAGCTTCTCGCGGGTCTTCAGCAGCACTGCGCGCTGCACTTCAAACTCTTCGCGGGTCACCAGGTCCAGCTTGGCCAGGCCGGCCTGCAGTGCGCTCTTGAAGGTGGCCTGCAGCTCCTCGCGCGATTCGCGCAGGCCCGGCGGCACTCGGTGGTTTCGCGCCGGCTGCGTGCAAGCGCTATGCTCCGGGCCGGGGTGCAGCAGAACGCCGCTGTAAGGGCGTGTCGTGTACACGCTGTTTCGGGCCTCAGCCCAAGAGCGTTGAGGGTTCCGTCAAGTGCTGGGAAGCACGTCAGCAAAGGACCGCGAAGGACAAATGACCATGAAGCCAGCGTGTGCCGCGTTCGTGCTGACCCTGATGCTGCCTGCATGCGCGCATCGTGTCGCGACCACGGTGGAGGTAGAGCCCCGCGACGAATTACTGTGCGCCATCGCGGGCAACCCCAGCCAACACGATGGGGAAGAGCTTGTGTTGTCCGCAACGTACATAACGGATAACCGGCACTTCGAGATGTTGCGCAATTCCCATTGCGGCGAGGGTGGGCACATCCTGGTGATCGGCAGGCATGGGTCGTCCGATTCGGTCAAGCGGTTCTACGCGGAACAGAAGCGCATCTGCTTGAAGCGCGATGCTCCAGCGGTGTGCAACACCACGGCCGTCGTGGAGGTATCTGGGCGGGTACGGCTGCAGCCGGAGGGTCTCGTTGTCTTTGACATTGAGGAGGTCCGGTCGTTCCGGTTCAATGAGTAAGCCGATGGCCCGGGCAGATGCTACGTGTTGACCATGCTGGAGTGAGCTCGCTGGGCATGACACGGCAAGGCCTGCAATCGCGGGCCTTGTTGTTCACCGCCGCAGGGGCGGTCCACTCAGCCGACGTCGCTGCGGCCCTGTTCCAGCTCGCGCACCGCCGTTTCCAGCGCATCCAGCTTCTCGCGGGTCTTCAGCAGCACTGCGCGCTGCACTTCAAACTCTTCGCGGGTCACCAGGTCCAGCTTGGCCAGGCCGGCCTGCAGTGCGCTCTTGAAGGTGGCCTGCAGCTCCTCGCGCGATTCGCGCAGGCCCGGCGGCAC